>Ga0302326_10033546_pt1 | contig 10197 bp, 8 predicted proteins | sample Palsa_T0_3_FD_202264 | JGI IMG/M metagenome (GOLD analysis project Ga0302326, IMG submission 202264) | Peat permafrost microbial communities from Stordalen Mire near Abisko, Sweden - Palsa_T0_3 | ecosystem: Environmental > Terrestrial > Soil > Palsa > Peat permafrost | place: Sweden: Abisko...
CGGGTGCAATTTTTAACAATGATTTCTTTGTCTTGTGAGGGACCGTCACCCATATCGGCATCGAATGGATCCTCTATTTCGTCTTTTTACCGGCGTCGTTGTTATTGGCGTCTTCGCGGCGCGGGCTCATGCCCAAGGGGGCCCGCCGATGATCACGGATGACCCAGGCACGCCCGGTAACAATCATTGGGAGATCAACCTCGCATGGACCGACACGCGAACCCCTGGTTCGACCGAGTTCGGGGCGCCCCTGCTCGATGCCAACTACGGGGCCGGCGACCGGCTGCAGATCAACTATCAAGCTTCATGGAATGTGGTTCGCACGGAAGGATCCTCCGTCGAGGGGTACAGCGACTCGCAGCTCGCCCTTAAATGGCGGTACTACGACGCCGGGGAGCACGGGCTGCAATTATCGACGTATCCGCGGGTGACATTTCTCGATCCGGGGTCCGCTTCGGCGCGCCGGGGTTTGGCGGACCCCAACACCACGTTCCTCGTGCCGTTCGAGGTTCAAAAGGATTTTTCCCTCCTCTCGGTCAATGTGGATTTCGGCCATATTTTCTGCTCGCGCGCGGACGAACGGGGCTGGACGGGCGGTCTCTGTGTCGGGCGCGAGATCGTGAAGGGATTTGAACTCGATGCGGAATGGCATACGACGACCGACGAGAAGGCCGGGCGGTCGGAACAAACGATCAATTTTGGCTCGCGCTACGACCTCTCGGAGCATGCGACCTTGCTGATCGCCATCGGCAGCGATGTCAGCGACACCCTTGGGCCCAAAGTCTCGCTTCTCACTTATCTCGGAATTCAGCTAAGAAAGTGACCCGCATCTCATGGACCGAAGCCCATGTGCCGCCGATTCGCGCTCAGGGTTTCGCCCGCCGCTTGGCCGTCTTCCGACCCAAGACCTCGGCCTGCAATTCGACCAGCCTGGCTCGGACTTCCGCAAGCGCTTTGCGTCCGCCAGGACTGAGCCGGTACCTGCCTGCATTCGTCCGCTTCAGCCAGCCTAGCCGGGTCATGCGCCCAATCATCGGATAGAGAGTTCCAGGGCTCACGCGGTAGCCGTGCTCGCGCAGTTCTTCCAGCATCCAATTGGCGACGATCGCCGACTCCCCGGCGTGGTGGAGGATGTGAACTTTCCAGAGAGGCCGAAGGATTTCGCGCTCGACTGCCGAGACCGGTTTTGCGGTCATAGATTACGATGACCGTAACTCATGTAGGATGGCTCAAAAGTTGCTGTGGGATGCACGGGCAGTGCCGGTCAAAGATGATCGACCCGCCCGTCGGGCACCACTCGAAAATCCGGCTGTCTGAGCGGTGCCTGGCTGAATGCCGCGACTTCGATTCATGATGCCCACAATTATCAACCGATCCTTCCTCGGATCGCTCATGGTCCTCGTTTTCGGCGCCGCTTCCGCTCGGGCGGCCGACTATCAAGTCGTGGCCCACTATCCCGTCGGCGGCGAAACCGGCTATGACTACTTGCGCGTGGACCCCGTCGCGCGCCGCCTCTACATCGCCCATGGCAGCCAGATCGAGGTGCTGGACGTGGATACCGGAATCAAGATCGGTCGGGTCGGGCCGACAAAAGGGGCGCACGGAATTGCCTTAATCCCCGCACTCAACCGAGGATTCGCTACCAGCGGGTCGAACCGGACTGTGCTGGTATTCGATCCCAAGACCCTTGAGGTGGTCAAGGTCATCAACGGCCTGGGCGTCAAACCCGATGCGATTGAGTACGATGAGGAGACCAAGAGGATTTACGTCGCCAACGGCACCTCGGGCGGCATCAGCGTGATCGACCCGCAGTCCGCCCAAATTGTAGCGACCATCGCGCTCCCAGGTAAACTCGAAGGCCTGGTGTTTGACGGGAAGGGACGGCTGTTCGTCAACACCGAGGACAAGAGCATGGTCCAAGTCGTGGACACCCATGCGTTGAAAAGCGTCGCTTCCTGGGCCATAGCGCCGGTTGAGGGCGGCACGGGGCTGGCAATCGACCGGGAGCATCACCGTCTTTTTGTCGCGGGAGGCAACAACCTGCTTGCCGTGGTTGACAGCGACAGCGGGGCGATTGTGGCCACCCCGGCGATCGGGGAGGACCCGGACGGCGACGCCTTCGATCCGGCCAGCGGCCTGATCTTCACCTCCAACGTGGCGGGAACGATCTCGGTTCTGCACGAAGATGCGCCCGACAAATACAGCGCGGTGCAGACCGTGACGACCGCCTACGGCGCCCGCACGATCGCGTGGGACCAAAAGACGGGGAGGCTCTTCGTTTGCACCGGCCAGTTCGAGCCCGCGCCAAAGCCGACGGCCGACGTTCCGGAGCCCAGGCGCAAGATGACGCCCGGAACTTTCGAGGTGCTTGCGATAGGCAGATAGGCGGCCGACCGAAGCAACCGGTCCCAACGGAGTGGAGTCGGAACCGTCCGTCGGTCTCTGCGGTAGAGCGGTGCAGGGGTCCGGGTTGTTATTCAGACGATCGCCCCGCGTTCCGACCGCCCCCCAGCGACAGAAGCAGGGAGTAGACAACCGGGGTGGCAACGAGGGATAGCAATACGGAAATAGCGAGCGCGCCAATGACCGCGATCGCAAGCGGGCGAAGCATGTCGGCGCCGCTGCCCAGGCCTAAGGCCAGGGGCAGCATTCCCAGCGCGGCCGCCAGCGAGGTCATGAGCACCGGCCGAAGCCTCCGCCGTCCGGACCGGACCAGCGCTTCGTGCAGCGGGACACTCTCGGCGCGCAGCCTGTCCACGAAATCGAGCATGAGGATGCCGTTCTTTGCTACGATGCCTACGCCGATGATTGCTCCCAGATACGAAACGACGTTCAGCGAGGTACCCGTAATGCGCAACGCGGCCACGGTGCCGAATAGGGCGAGGACAGACCCAAATACGATCGCGACAGGCTCATTCAAGGATCGAAATTCGATGACGAGCACCGTGAAGACAAGCAGCGTGGCCGCGGCGAGGACCACCAACAGGTTCTGGAACGACTCGCGCTGTTGCTGGTACAGTCCCCCGAACTCGACTGCGTCGACGGACAAATTCTCGTCGGCGTCGAGTTTGGCGCGGATTTCCGCCATAGCGCTGCCGATGTCGCGGCCCTCGAGTCCGGCTGTCACGGCGAATTCCTGGCGCAGATCCTCGCGGTGCAGTTCCACCTGCCCGGGTTCCTCGAAGACGTCCGCCACTTGGGACAATTCGATGATGTCGCCCCGCGCCGTGCGCAGAGGCAACTCGCGCAACGTGGCGAGCTGGGTAACCGCAGCCGGCTCGGCCCGCACCCGGACCGCGAGGATCCGGTCGCCTTCGAGGGCGTGCGACGCGCGCGCTCCTTCGAGGGCAATCCCGACCGACGAAGCAATGCTGTCCGCGGTCATCCCGAAGCGGGCCGCCTCGGCCTGACGAACATGGAAGCTGAGCGTGGGTCCCGTGAGCACCAGACCGTTCGAGATGTCGACGACACCTTTGACCGTTCCCAGCACGTCGGCGACTTCCGCGGCCGCATCCTTGAGCGTGTCAATATCGGACGCGTAGAGCTTCACCTCGATCGGCCTGGCCTCGGCGGTGAGGCTGCCGATCAGGTCGCCCAGGATGTCATGCAGGTCCCATTGCGTGTTGGGCGCTGACATGGAGAGCTGCTTGCGGAGCTGCGAGACCACTTCGGCGGTCGGGCGCCTCCGATCGCTCCGCAGCTTGACGAGAATGTCGCCGGTGTTGGGCTCCGTGATTGCCAATGCCAGGCGGGCGCCGGTCCTGCGGGAATAGCTTTCGACCTCCGGGGTGGCGCTTATGAACTTCTCGACCCCGAGCAACTGGCGATTGGTCTCGGCCAGGCTGGTACCGGGCGGCATCGCGTAGTCGATGACAAATCCGCCTTCGTCCATCGGCGGGAGGAAGTCCGTTCTGAGATGGCGGGTGACAACGATCCCCGCGGCAAGGAACACACCGCAGGCGGCCAGCGTCCAACCGCGACGACCGAGCGCCCATCGCACCGAGATTTCGTAGCCGCGAATCACCCCTCCCAGGACACGGCCGCCCTCCGCATGGCGGGCCGGCGGCCCGCCAGGAGCCCCGAACCGAATGAACCAGGCCGACAGCGACGGCGTCACGGTGGCTGCCAGCACGAGCGAGGTGATCAGGGATGCCACCATGGTCAGCGCGAGCGCCCGGAAGAAAACGCCCGGCAGCCCTTCGAGAAAAGCGAGGGGGATAAAGACGACGACGGGTGTGAGCGTCGAGGCGACCAGCGGCTTGAAGATCTCTCCGATCGCCTCGCGGAGGCAGTCGAGTCGCGGGCCGCCAGCTGCGATCCGGGCATGGATCGCTTCCACGACGACGATGGCGTCGTCGATGACCAAGCCGATGGCAGCGGCAATTCCCCCGAGGGTCATCAGGTTGAAGCCCGCTCCCGTGACCTTCATCACGAAGAGGGTGATCAAGACGGTGGCCGGAAGGACTAGGCTGGCAGTGAGGGTGGAGCCCCAGTTCTTCAGAAAGAGGTAGAGGATCGCCACCGATAGGATCAAACCAAAGAGGATCGCCTCCCAGACGCTGCGCACCGCCGAGCGGACCATTTCCGCTTGGTCGTAGAACACCGTAAGCTTCATGCCCGGCGGCAGGCCCGCCCGAAGCGCCTCGAGTTCGTGGCGCACGCCGCCGGCGATCGCCAGGGTGCTTCCGTCCTGCTGGCTGCGCACATTGAGCAGGACGGCGCTCACTCCGTCTGAAGTCACACGATTGTAGGCCGGTTCCGGGCTGCGCTCGACGCGGGCAAAATCGCGGATGCGCACAGGATGGCCGTCGCGCGACGCCACGACCAAGTCGGCGATCTCCTCTTCGGTCTGCACGCGGCCGTCGACCACCGTTAAGTATAGAGTGTGGTTCTCCTCGTGATACCCCGCCGGCGCCAAGATGTCGGCGGACTCGATGGCGGAGACGAGCCGCGCCAGGTCGAGGGACGCGGCGGAGAGCCGCACCGGATCGACAATGACGTGGAATTCGGGCGCGCTCGCGCCTATTAGGTCGACGCGGCCCACACCCGGAATGCGGAGGAGGCGAGGCTTGATGTCGTAACGGGCCTTTTCCCAGAGCGAAGTGGCCTCGCGCGTGGGGCTTGTTACGCTCACGCCCACAACCGGAAACACCGAAAAGTTCAGCCTCCACACCGCCGTGGCCGCGGAGGGCGGCAGGCTGGCGCGGATCGAGGCCAGCCGAGTGCTGACGGCGAGTTCGGCCCGCTCCATATCGGTCCGCCAGGTGAAGAAGACACTGATTTCCGCCGTTCCTCGGTTCGTGGCCGAACGCACCGACACCGATCCGGGCACATCCTTCATCGCCTCCTCGATGGGCCGTGTCACCAGGGCCATCATTTCGTCGACCGGCATGATCCCATTGTCGACGAGAATGATGCATCGGGGAAAATCGGTTTTTGGGAACAGGGACGACGGCATCCGGAAGGCCGAGTACGCGCCCGCAAGGCAGAGCACGCTCGTTATGAACGCGATCGCCACCGCGTGGGTGATCGCGAACCGCCCGACGGACGATTCGTCAGAAGGTGGGCTGCCGCTCACGGTCAACCGGTCGGTGTGATCACATGAACCTTGCTCTGCCGCGGCAGAGCGTAGGCACCGGAAGAGACCACGGTCATGCCGACCTTGACGCCCTCTCCCTCGACTTCCACGAAATCGCCATCCCGTATGCCGACGCGCACGGGCTTCTGCGTTTCGGTGTCGCCGTCGACCAAACTGATCACAAAGCCGATGTCGGGATCCTTGACCAGACTCTCGACCGGCACAGCGACGATGTCCCGATGCTCGTCGGTCGCGATGTTGAGCTTGACGAACTGGCCTGCGAGGAAACCCGAATTCGGCGGCAGGCTGGCGCGAACGGCGACCGTGCCGGTCCGCTCGTCAATGCGCGGAGAAATGAAAATCAGCCGGCCGGTCACCTTGCTGTTGGCCACGCTGGTCTCTATATCGACCGGCCGGTCAAGCCTGAGTGCGGGGGCGTCGTCCGCCGGCACGTGTGCCTCCACGACCATCCGGGCGGGATCCAGAATCTCGACGAGTGCTTCGCCCGGGCTGACGGTGGCCCCGAGGTGCGTGTGAATGCGCGCCACCACTCCGGAGAGGGGGGCGGTCAAATCAAATGGAGCTGACTCGTGCGAGGAATTGACGCTGTTGCCTGCCTCGATCTTGGCTAGCGCATCCCCGGCCTTGATCCGCTGGCCCTCGAAGACCGACAGGGAGGCGACGACGCCGGAAACCCGAGAAGCAACCTCGGCGCTGGCCATCGGCTCGCCGGCGACTGCCGGAGCAGGCTCGACCGTCCCATAGGCACCCACATGCGCGCTCAGGCTCATGAGCGCGATCTGGGCAATTCCCACGGAGAGAAGGGTCTCCCGTTTGGGCCTCGCGTCCTCAGCCGCCGAAGCTGCAGGCGTCTCCGTCGAAACCGCTGCCAAGTGCAGGCAGCAGAGGATGATTATCCGGGGCGCAGGGTTGGAAATTGTCATGGAACGGGATGGGAATGCAGAGCACCGCAGGGTCGGCGACATTCGGGGGTGTGGCTAGGTGAAAAGAGAGGCTGGTCGCGTCGGGATCAGCATGAAGTGAGCCATGGGTGGGCCGGCAGGCGCCAGGAGCCGCGCGGGGGGAAATGATTGTGCCGTTCCGGCCCGCTGGCTTCTGTTTCATAAGTTACGATAGTCGTAATCGTCCGTCGTGGACCGTGGCATATTTCATGCTTAGTCTGGACCACCCATGCTTTGCTCCCGATCCCACTTTTGTGCCGGCCTTGCGCTTGCCGCCTTCGCGGTCTCCGCCCGAGCCGATTATCACATTGCCAGCAAAATACACGTCGGAGGGGAGGGCAGTTGGGATTACGTGGATATCGATCCAGCCAGCCGCCGCCTCTACGTCACCCACGCGACGCATGTTGTGGTCATCGATCTCGATTCACTCAAAGTGGTGGGAGACGTGCCGAACTGTCTGGGAATGGGGGGCGTTGCGATTGCCCATGAACTTAACCGCGGGTTTACGGCCAACGGCACCGATGACACGGTGACGGTTTTCGCGCTCGATACCCTCCAAGAAGTGGGCCGGTGGAAGGCCACCGGTCGGCGGCCTAATCAAATCATTTACGAACCGTCCACTCAGCGCCTCTTTACGTTCAATTCGACGGGCCGAAATGCCACGGCTTTTGACGCCAAGACGGGAGAGGTGTTGGCCACCCTTCCCCTCGACGGCCGCACGGAGTTCGCCGCATTCGACAAAAAGGGCATGATTTACGACTCGCTTCAGGACAAGGCGACCATTGTCGCCATAGACGCCCGCACGCTCAAAATGACGGCGACCTACTCGCTTTCGCCCAACGCCCAACCAGCGGGCACGGTCATGGACCCAGAGACCAACCGAATCTTCGTCGGCTGCCGGAGCAAAGCCTTCCTCGTTCTGAATGCTGAGACCGGAAAAATCCTCGCGACCTTTCCCATTGGCGGAGGCAACGACGCGGCAAAATTTGATCCGGAGCTGAAGCTGGCCTTCGCCTCGAATGGCACCGACGGTTCGGTCGCCATTGTCCACGAAGACGGCGACGACAAATTCTCCCTCGTACAAATCGTGAAAACCGAGATCGGCGCCCGAACGATGGCGGAGGACCCCGTCACCCACCGGCTTTTCCTGCCGTCATGCGATTGGGGTCCCGTGCCGCACGCAACCAAGGAAAATCCCAATCCGCGCGCCCCGATGGTGCCGGATACGTTCCGCGTGCTGGTCATGGAGCCCTGAGGCGGATTCGCCCGCTCAGATCAAGGCTTAAGAAACCGCGGCACCAGCGATTGCTTGTCGGGTTCAGCGGGCATGACTTCTTGGGATTTGATGGGTATCGCAGGGCTCCACGTCAGCCATTCCCTTTCCGCTTCGGAAGCCATATCAAACTGGGCTCCGGCGGGAGCCGGAGGGCCGAGGTCCTTGCCGCCCGGCGAGGCGAGCCCGACCCCGCCTGAAACGAGCGATTCGAGCGACGACTCCTTGAGGGCGGCACCGAGGAGGCCGATCTTGAATGAGAATCCCCCAGCATTCCAAAACCTCGTATTCGTCCTCACGAGGTCCATGTAGGTGGGATCGATGTGGATGCGGATGACGACTGAAGTGGAATCGTCCGCCAGCCGGCTCGCCTCGACTTCGCCGACCTTGAACTGGCGATACAGGATGGGCGAGCCGGTCGTGAGCGACCCCAGCTTGTCGCTCTTGAGAAAAAACGTCCTGCCTCCCTCCTGTTCGGGAGGCGGCTCTTGATCCAAGCCCTTGAATTGAGTCGCGGGAGATCCTGAGCCGGGCCTGACGTTTAGGCGGACGCCGGAAACGAGCGTGTCCAGCCCATGGACTCCGGAGAAGCCCACCTCGGGATGGAGAATCCAGAATTTGCTGCCTGTATTGGCGAGCGGAGCCGCTTCCTTCTTAAGCTGCAATTGGATGATCGCTGTCTTTAGGTCGCGGCTAAGATTCACGGCTTTCACCGTGCCGACGGCAACCCCCTTGTATTCCAGGATCGTCCGCCCGGCCTCGACCCCTGACCCGTCGGTAAATTGTATTGTGATAAGCGGTCCGCGGTCCCGGATCTCGCGGACGACCATGAAGAGGCCGATCATGGCAGCGATGATGGGGACCACCCAAATGAGGGGGAAGGCGGGGGCGCGCGACAGCTTGGGTGCGGGGTGGGGGGTCATGGTGGGTTGCGTTCTCTGGATTGGATCCAGAGCTGGCGCGGGTCGAACGCCCCGGTGGCTAAGATTGTCAGCACGACAGCCGCGGCAAACGCGATTAAACCGCTTCTCGGGATCACGGTGGCCAGTTCGCCGAATTGAACCAAACCGAGGAGAAGCGCGCCGAGGAAAACATCGAGCATGGACCAGCGGCCGATGAAATTCACGGCGGCATAGATCTTCGTCGCCGTCTGTGAATTTTCGGCCGGCCCTCGGTGCGCCCGGACCAAGAGTCCGGCCAAGCCTGCGAGCTTCAGAAAAGGGATCACGATACTCGCGATGAACACGATCGCCGCCAGGGGCCAGAGGCCCTGGCGATAGAGTTCCTTCACGCCTGAATAGATTGTATCGATTCGGTTTTGGCCCGTCGTTTCGGTTTCAAGAACCGGAAGCAGATTGGCTGGAACGAGCAGGATGGCCGCCGTGATTCCCAAAGCGGTGCACGTCGACCGGCTCATCGCGAAGGCCTCTGCGTTATTTTTCATTTCAGACTCCTCCGCCTTGGATCCCACGCTGGCGCTTTTGGACGGATTTTCCGCTCCAAAGGCGAAACCATGCTGCGCGATCAATAGGGCGAGCGTCATCCCGCAATAGGCCCAGAATCCGGCTCCGATCGTCACGTTCACCAGGCTTCCTAGCTTTGCGATGGCGACCAGGGTCGCCAGCACCTGGACTTCTGGGATCGCCCAATCGAGGAAGAAGTCGGCGATTCTTTCCAGGGGAGCTTCCCATCGAACAAGACGCCCGAATCGCGGGGGCGCGTGAAGAGCGAGAAGCGTCAGGAGAAGGCCCACGGGAAATACGGCGCCCAGGAGCAGGACCAGGATCGAGAGTGAATGCATCCCGGAGTGCCAAAGCGCGTGTACAGCCGTCAACATCAGGCTGACGCGGGAAGCCCCGAGCTTCGCAGCACCCAGGAAAGGCAGCGTGAGGGCGGGCACCGCCAGAATCAGACCGCTCAGCGCGAAGGCGAGGGGGGCATCGGAACCCAAACGGATCCCTCGGGCCAGCAGGGTGTCACAGCGGCTGCAAAGCGCCTTTTGCCCGGCCTCCAGGGCAACAGGATGGTGCTCCTGCCCGCACAGGCGGCATCTGAGGGGGAAATCCGTGGTCGTCCTGGATTGCGTAGGAACAACATCGACTAACCGATCCAGGGACCGGTTCCCGAACTTCGTGCATTTTGCGAACTCATTGGCGAAACTTCCCTCGATCAGAGTCGCCGGCCGATGGATTTCAGCACCCGTCGACGTTTTGCGGTGGTCCTCGGATAAGCCATCTGGAGATCCTCGAAGGTATCCAAGACAATCTGGGAAACGATCAACCGGGCGTTCTCCTTATCGTCGGCCGGGACGACGAACCAGGGCGCGTGGCGGGTGCTGGTCGCATTCAGGCAAGCCTCGTAGGCCGCCACGTAGCTCTCCCAAT
>Ga0302326_10033548_pt1 | contig 10196 bp, 9 predicted proteins | sample Palsa_T0_3_FD_202264 | JGI IMG/M metagenome (GOLD analysis project Ga0302326, IMG submission 202264) | Peat permafrost microbial communities from Stordalen Mire near Abisko, Sweden - Palsa_T0_3 | ecosystem: Environmental > Terrestrial > Soil > Palsa > Peat permafrost | place: Sweden: Abisko...
CGCGGTCAGCGAAATCCTGGACATGGGGGTCTCCGCCATAGTGGTCAAGAACGGCGTGGCCGGAGCCACCTACCACGACGCAAATGGCACTATGAGGGCTCCTGGCTTTCTCGTGGAAGAATTGGACCCCACCGGGGCCGGCGACTGCTTCGATGCGACCTTCGTTACCTGCCGGCTGCAGGGCCTCAGCGTGCAAGAGAGCCTCGCTTATGCGAACGCCAGCGGTGCCCGCGCAGTCAGCATACGAGGCCCGATGGAAGGTACCTCGACCTTCGCCGAGCTCGACGCCTTGAAGTCGCATGCCGGCACCGAAGTCAAGCGGCTCGGAGCCCTTATCCCCCGTTACGCCGCTGTTGTTGGCCGCAGCAGTCTTGGCCTCAGCCCGGGCGGTGTCACTTCGGTGTGCTCGGCGCACCCGATGGTGGTGGAGGCTGCGATGCGAGAGGCTGCCGCCGACGGCACTTCCGTGCTCATCGAAGCGACGTGCAACCAGGTCAACCACCAAGGAGGCTACAGCGGCCTGACCCCGGCCGCTTTCCGCGACGAGGTTCTGCGCATCGCCGACCAGGTCGGTTTCCCATACCAAGATATCGTTTTCGGCGGGGACCACCTCGGCCCGAACCCTTGGCGCCACTTGCCGAGCGAGTTGGCGTTGGCAGAAGCTGAGGCGATGGTCGCCGCCTACGTGGACGCCGGGTACGTGAAGATCCATCTCGATACGAGCATGGGATGCCAGGGTGAGCCCGTCCATTTACCAGGCCCCGTGACGGCCGAGCGCGCCGCCCGTCTCGCCCGGGTCGCCGAGACGGTGGCCGGGCGGACCACCCCCAAAGTTCACTATGTCATCGGTACCGAGGTGCCGGTCCCCGGCGGGGCCATGGAGGAGATCGAAGATCTCGAAGTAACCCGCCCAGAAGCGGCCTTTAACACCCTAGAAGAGCACCGACGAGCCTTTGGCGCCGCGGGCGTTGAAGCCGCCTTCGAAAGGGTAGTAGCTTTGGTCGTGCAGCCGGGGGTCGAGTTTGATGACCGGCGAGTCATCGTTTACGAGCCTGATCGTGCTCGTGAGCTCAGTGCGGCGTTGGCCGGGATGCCCGGCTTGGTGTTCGAAGCCCATTCCACCGATTATCAGCCGCAAGAGAGCCTTGCCAGGCTCGTCGCCGATGGTTTTGCGGTGCTCAAGGTCGGGCCGGGCCTCACCTTCGCCCTCCGCGAGGCTTTGTACGGGCTCGACCACATCGCGACCGCGTTGTGCCCGAGCTGGCACGAGCACTCACTAATGGACGAGATGGAAAAAGAGATGCTCGGCCGCCCTGGGTACTGGCAGCCGTACTATCGGGGCGGGCCCAACGACCAGCGGGTGCTCCGCCATTTCAGCTACAGCGACCGTATCCGTTACTACTGGGCGTCACCTGCGCCGCAACAGACGGTGCAACGGCTGCTGGGTTATTTGGGTGAGAGCGCTATCCCGGAGCCTTTGATAAGTCAGTTCCTCCCCAGCCTTTATCGACGCGTGGCCGATGGGACAGTTCCCGCCGCGCCCAGGGAACTTGTGCTCGAGGCAGTCCGCGACGTGCTCCGTGTTTATGCGGCGGCGTGCCGGCCCGCGACAGGAGGAGCACAGCTAGGCGCGGCCGGTACAGGTCGATGACGGCACTCGCATCACCAGGTCAGGTCCATCCACGCACGAGCAAGCGAGGAGCGCTCGGTCACATGCCAAGAGAGGAGATGTAATGAACGAGCAATTGCAAAGGCGCCGCGTCGTTGTGAGCGCCCCCGACGTCATCGAGGTGGTCACTGAGCCGGTGCCGCCGCTCGAGCCCGGAGAGGTCCTCGTCGAAATGTCGGTGTCGGGGGTCTGCGGCTCGGACAAGGCTGGCGCTCACGGTGAGCACGTCTTCATGAAACCCCCGTACTATCCGGGCCATGAAGTGGTCGGCGTGGTGGTCGCCCTCACCGATGGAGTGCGCGATGTCGTGGTCGGCGACAGGGTCACGGTGGAGCCGACGTTGGTGTGCGGCCACTGCAAGCCATGTCGGCACGGCGCCGAGAACCTCTGTGAGAACCTGCAGTTCTTCGGTTGTGGCTACCGAGAAGGTGGGATGGCGGACGTCTTTTCGGTGCCCGCCCGACGGCTCCACAAGGTGCCGGAGGCTTTCACGGACCACCAAGCGGCGCTCATCGAACCCTTAGCCACGCCCGTACATGCCGTGCGCCTGGCCGGGGACCTGGCCGGCAGGACTGTTGTCATCCTGGGTGCCGGTACGATCGGGCTCTTGGCCTTGACCGCTGCCCGCCATGCCGGGGCGGCAACGATCCTGAGCACAGACCCCGTGGCTGCCAAGCGAGAGCTTGCTTTGAAAATGGGGGCTGACGTCGCTGTCGACGCACGCGCCGACGACCTCGCCGAGGTAGTGCGGGCCGAGCTGGGGGAAAGTGCCGACGTCGTCTTTGACTGCGTGGCCTATCAGAGCACGGTCGAAGCGGCGGTCAAGATGGCCATCAAAGGGGGTACGGTCGTGGTGGTGGGAGGCGCACGAAAGCCGGTGACCATCGACTTACCGGTGATCCAGGAATACCAGATCCGTCTGCAAGGATCCGCCACCTACCGCTCGGAAGACTTTGACGAAGCCATCGAGATCATTGGCAGCGACACCTTTGATGCAGATCGGTTCATCACGGCTACGTATCCCCTCACTGAAGCGGCGGGGGCCTTTGCTGCGATCGCCTCTGGGAACGAGGTCAAGATCCTCGTCCTTGGGGGAGCAACCCGGGCCAAAGTTGATACAGCAGGGAGCTGAGGAGCCGGCCGCACCTGGGCCGGCGACGGCGGGGCTCGCCATGCGCCGCCTTGGCAACTCCGACGTCTGGGTGACCCGGTTCGTGATGGGCTTGGCACCCATCGGTGGGTTGTACGCCCACTGACCGACGACGAGGCAAGAGCGGCTCTGGAGGCGGCATGGCACCGCGGCATCCGTGCCTCCGACACGGCCCCCCACTACGCGGCGAGCCTTTCCGAGTCGCGTTTGGGCTCGTTCATCTCGGCCCATCCCCGGAGCGAGATGATCGTCTCCTCCAAAGTCGGGCGCCTGCTGGTCCCGACGAAGTCAGACTAGAGGGAGCATATGGCTTCCATGGGCACCCCCCGGCTAAGCCGTGTGCTCGACTTCACCGGCATGCTGGCCCGGTTTGTGCGCGAAGCCGACATCGACTGCATCATGGTCGCCGGTCGGTGGAGCCTTCTCGACCGCAGCGCAGGAGAGGAGCTGCTACCTCTCTGCGCGGAGCGCGAGCTGGGGGTCCTCGTGGCCGGGGTGTTCAACTCCGGCATCCTCGCATGCCGGGGCCGGACGCCACCTTCGACTACAAGCCGGCGCCGCCAGAGCTGCTGGCTCGAGCGCGCCGAATGCAAGACGCTTGCACGGCGCGCGGAGTCCCGTTGCGGGCAGCCGCGCTCCAGTTCCCGTTGCGCCACCCCGCAGTCAGCGCGACCGTCTTCGGTGCCCGCTCGGATGCAGAGGTCATCGAAGACCTCACCGACCTCGACCGGGAAATTACGGCCGAGCTCTGGGACGAGCTCGACCCCAGCCGAGCAGGAGGGCTACGGTCGCTGCTGCACGCTCAACGCTGGGGTCGAACCCGGAGGTTCGCCATCCCGCCGTCGACGAAGAGCCACATGCCCGTCGTCGAGGTTGCCGTCGGCGATGCCAGGTAGGCGATCGCGTCGGCCACCTCGGCCACCGAGACCAACCTCCCGTGCGGTTGCCTGGCGCTCAGCGCGGCACGTTCTGCTTCCGGGTCCTGGGCGCGGTCCAAAAGCCGGCCGACCCACGGGGTGTCGGTGGTGCCCGGGCTCACCGCGTTGACACGGATGCCGTCGTGCAGCAGGTCGGCTGCCATCCCCAAGGTGAGCGACAGGACTGCACCCTTGGTTGCCCCGTAGAGGGCGCGCTCTGGGAGGCCGGTCAACGCCGCGATCGAAGCGACATTGACTATGGCCCCGGGCGCGGACGCCCGCAGCGCGGGCAGGCATGCCCGGGTCACGCGCACCATGCCGACGACGTTGACGTCGAACACGTGGTGCCACTCCGCGTCATCGTTGTCCTCGACGCGGCCCTGCGCGCCGATGCCAGCGCAGTTGACCAGGACCTCGAGCCCACCGAGCACTTCGAGAGCGCGCGATACCGCTTCTCGTACGGCCGCGTCGTCAGTGACGTCTGCTGCGAAGTACTCCAGCCCGCCCTGTGCCCCGGAAGGGACCTCCCGGTCGAGCACTGCGACCCGAGCGCCCTCGGCGGCAAGTAGCTGGGCAGTACCAAGCCCGATGCCTGAAGCGCCCCCGGTAACCAAGGCCCGTTTCCCGTCGAAGCGACCCACGTCAGTTCCTCCCTCTCTCGTCGGCAGCCTCGGACACGTTCTGCCAAACGGGCCCACCAGGGAACCCGAATTCTTTTACCGACTCCGGCTTTAGCTCGCCACCGCCGCCCGGAGCCGCCGGGGCGAGGTAGCGAGCGTTCACAACCCGCACCGGGTCGACGAAATGCTCATGCAGATGGTCCACAAACTCGATCCAGCGCCCATCGGTGCTCCCGCTAACGGCGACGAAGTCGAACATAGACAAGTGTTGCACTATCTCACACAACCCGACCCCGCCGGCGTGAGGGCAGACCGGCACTCCGAATTTCGCTGCCAGGAGGAGGATGGCCAGGTTCTCGTTCACCCCTGCGACCCTGCAGGCATCGATCTGACAAACGTCGATCGCCCCACTCGCCAAAAGCTGCTTGAACATCACCCGGTTGGCGACGTGCTCACCGGTCGCTAGCTGGACCGGTGCCACCGCACGCGAGATCGCGACGTGGCCAAGAATGTCGTCTGGGCTGGTAGGTTCCTCGACCCAGTTGAGGCCGAACTGCGACAAGCGGCCCACGTTGGCGATTGCGTCGGCGACATCCCAGCGTTGGTTTGCGTCCACCGACAGCTTGATGTCCGGGCCGACAGCATCCCGCACGAGCTTGACCCGCCTCACGTCGTCGTCGATGTCGGCGCCCACCTTCAGCTTGATATGGGTGAAACCGTCGGAAAGCGCCTCCCGCACAAGAGCGAGGACCTTGTCGTCTGAGTACCCGAGCCAGCCAGCAGAGGTCGTGTAGGCCGGGTAGCCCTCGCTCAGCAACCGTTGTTCGCGTTCATGTTTCCCGGGCGACGCTCGCGTGAGCAGGTCGAGGGATTCTTCCGCCGTGAGCACATCGGTGAGGTGACGGAAGTCGATCAGCCCGACGATCTCGGCAGGAGTGAGGTCCGCAAGGACCTTCCAGAGCGGCTTGCCCTGCCTTTTGGCGTAAAGGTCCCACGCGGCGTTGACAACCGCACCGATGCCCATGTGCATGACGCCTTTTTCAGGGCCGAGCCAACGCAACTGGCTGTCGTGGGTGAGCCGACGCCAGAACCCGCCCATGTCGGAAAGAACTTCGTCAACGTCCAACCCGTAGACGAGGTGCTCGACGGCGCGGATGGCCGCTACGGCCACCTCGTTGCCGCGGCCGATCGTGAACACGAAGCCGTAGCCAGATTCGCCCGTTGAGGTACGCAGGGCCAAGTAGGCAGCTGAATAGTCAGGGTCGGGGTTCATCGCATCTGAGCCGTCCAGCGACTGCGAGGTCGGGAACCGGACGTCGCTCACCTCGAAATGGTCGAACGTTTCACTCATTGTTCAACTCGGTCATCACTAGAACCCTGGGAAGCCTTTCCACCGATTATGCCGGCAATTACCAATGCGACCAGGATCACGGCCCGTCAATACCCTGGTCCAGGAGCTTGAGAAGTTGGCCGCTTGGCTTGGCTTGCGTAGCTTCCTTAGCTCCCCCAATCATCCGATGTCCACGCAGTATTGCGCCGGAACCCACCTGTGTCAAGTAACCAAAACGACTTTCCAGGTGTTGTGACATACTCGCTCAAGGCCAGTCATCCGATGATTGCACCCGTGTACGGAGGGAGCCAATGGTGGCGGTAACTGACAAGGCCATCGAGAAGCTCAAGGTCGTGATCAGCTCGGGCGAGCTGCGCCCGGGCCAGCGGTTGCCGCGCGAACCCGACCTTGCTGCAAGTCTCGGATTGTCCCGCAGCTCGCTGCGCGAGGCCGTGCGCGCCCTGTCGTTAGTGAGGTCCTCGACGTCCGCCACGGCGATGGCACCTACGTCTCTGACCTGTCTGCCGAATCCCTCGTCGACACGCTCAGCTTTATCGTCGAGTTCCAGCACGACTCGTCAGTGCTCGAACTGCTCGAAGTTCGCAGGATCCTCGAACCGGCAGCATGCGCCCGCGCGGCGACCGAGATCACTAAAGACGCGTTGGTGGAGCTCGAGAAAATCCTCGAGCTCGTAACGGTCCACTCCCCGGTGATCGAGCTCGTTGGCCGCGGACGTGCAATTTCACGCAGCTATCGCGTCCGCCTCCGGCAACTCGGTGCTCGCCTCGCTCATCGACAGCCTGTCGGGCTCGACCAGCGCGCGCGTGTGACGCGGCATCACCCAGGAGGGCTCGGGGGCGAGGACCCTTTACGAGCACCGGGCGATATTCGAGGCGATCCGCTTCGGCGACGCGCAACTAGCGAGCATGTGGTCCACGATCCATATCGCCGGGGTCGAGGACTGGCTTCGCCGCGCGCTCGATACCAGGTAGCGTTCAACGGGTAATGGGCAGGCTGGACCAGGTCGACCTCTCGCTAAAGCTGTCCCGAGCAAACAGTGAACAGCGCTTGGTCGCGCTGCAGCACCGGCTCCTCCATCTTCGCCTGATCGCCGGCGGCCTGATCGGCGACGGCCGGCTGGGCCCCGCATTGGCTGTCGTGTTCGAGGGCTGGGACGCGGCGGGCAAAGGGGGCGCCATAAAGCGTCTCGTCTCTGGGCTCGACCCCCGCCACGTTCGCGTCGAGTCGTACGCGGCCCCGACCCCCCGGGAAAAGCGCCACCATTTCCTTTGGCGCTTCTCCCCTAACCTCCCCGGCAACGGCGGCATGGCCATTTTCGACCGCTCGTGGTATGGCCGGGTGCTCGTGGAGCGCGTCGAGGGCTTCGCCACCAAGCCCGAATGGAAGCGGGCGTACGGCGAGATCACGGGGTTCGAAAAAAGCGTCGTCGCTGAGGGCATGACCCTGGTGAAGTTCTGGCTTCACATTTCCGACAAGGAGCAACTGGCGCGCTTCGAAAGGCGGCGCGACGACCCGCTGCGAAGCTGGAAGCTCACCGACGAGGACTGGCGCAACCGGGGCAAGCGCCCTGCCTATGTCCAGGCGGTAGAGGAGATGCTCGACCGGACCGACCACCCGGCCGCCCCCTGGGAACTGGTACCAGCGGAGAACAAGAACTATGCGCGGGTGAGAGTCCTCGATGTAGTCATAAAGCGCCTCGAAAAGGGCCTCACCGGCTTGGGCATAGAGGTGCCGCCGTCGACGGGCGCCGACTTCGGAGCGGACTGAGGTTCGCGCTATTTCTTGCGCTCAGCCGAGCGCCACAGGTACCAGCTCGCCACGGACCTGTAGGGCGCCCATAGCTTGCCGTGCTCCAACATCTCCTCGGGAGCAGGCAGCTCGGCGAGGCCGAAGGCGAGCTGGAACCCCCGGCGGAGGCCCTGGTCGCCGCCTGAAAGCACGTCTGGCCGTCCCAAGCTGAAGATCAGGAACATCTCGGCCGTCCAGCGCCCGACGCCTCGCACCTGGCCCAACTGGGCGATGACGGCCTCGTCGTCCATCGCAGCGAACTCGGCCATCGCCGGGAGCGTGCCGTTCACCGAGCGTTCTGCCATGTCCCTGAGGGAGCGCTCTTTGGCGCCAGACATGCCAACAGCGCGGAGCGCGCCAGCGGGGCTGGCGAGGACTACCTCCGGCGTCGGGCACTCAGCTCCGGTCGCGTCTTGGAACGAGCCGAGGGCGCACAGGCGGGCAAATATTGCCGCAGCTGCCTTGCCGCTCAGCTGCTGGTACACGACCGATCTGGCCAGCGCGGCGAAGGTGTCCGGGGCAACTCGCAGCTCCAGGTCGCAAGGGCCGACGGCGTCGATCAGCTTGCCGAGCACAGGGTCGGCGGACCTCAGGTACTGCACCGCAGCCTCGTTAGCTGCCCAGGCGCCGGGGGCGCGGGCCGAGCCGGTGACCGTCACTGCCAGCCCTCGATGGCCAGTAGTCGCTCCTTGGTCGAGGTGCCCCCGTGCGCCGAAAAACCCCCGAGCCCGCCGCCGGCAGCAACCACCCGGTGGCAGGGCACGACAACAGGGAAAGGGTTGCGCCCGAGGGCTTGGCCAACGGCGCGAGCCGCCCTCGGCGCCCCCATTTGCCTGGCGACCTCCCCGTAGGTGAGCGTCCGTCCCGCAGGGATGGCCCGGGCAACCTCGTAGACCCTCCGATGGAACAGCGGCAAGCCTTCCATGTCCAGGCGTACCCAGCCAAGGTCAAGCTCAGTGCCGCTTAGTTGGCCCACAACAGCGTCGATCACCAGCTGGACTTCTGGCGGCGGCACCGTCTCGCTTGCGCCCGGGGCACGCCAGCGCACCCGCTCGGCCGTCGCGGCTGCCGTTTCCTCCGGTAGGTCAAGCGCCCGGATCCCCCCGGGCCCCCAGGCTATGGCGCAGCACCCGATCGGGCTGTCGAAGAGCGCGAAGCCCTCCTCGTTTGCAGCAGTCACCTAAGCCCCAACCGGAGTTCTCGCTATGAGAAGGCCGGCCCAGCGCCGCCTGTCCTGGGCAGCTTCGTCGCTATCTTCCTCGCTGTCTTCGTCGGCGGAGCCAGCTGTTGCAGCCATCTCGGCGAGCTCCTGCCACCCGGTGCTTGCTAGGAGCTCGATGGCCTCGTCGAGTTCAAGGGTCAAGCGGGCAGGCTCCCCCATCGCCGCCACAGCTTCCCGGAACCTGGACCGCGCTTCGGGGTCGTGCGCGTCGCTGTCAATTGACATGCTGATCGCCAAGCGGCTGTCTGGGCCGGCCGCCTGAGCGAACTGGCGCAGGGCACGCTCGAGCACGGGCCGATCGAGGTAAACAGCAACACCCTCCAGCAAGAACAGGCTTGGGCCGGACAGGCTCAGCCCGGCGGCGAGCAACCGCTCCGCCACAGGGTCGGAAGCAAAATCTGCTTCGACAAAGCGCACGTGCTCGGTGCCGATCCCCAGCCGGCCCAGGCGAGCGATCTTGTCCTGCTGCGTCGAGGGGAGGTCAACCTCGAACCACGTGACGCCCGGTTTTGCGTACCTGAGAGCCCGGCCGTCATAACCGGCGGCCCCTATTACCACCTGAGTGAAACCTCGCTCGAGCGCAGCAACTACAACCCGGTCGAAAAAGGCCGTCCGCGCACGGAGATAATCGTGCATCCTTCCTCCGGACAGCCCGTGCTGGGGCCAACCCGCGACATCGGTGGCGAGGGCCATGTCCGCGGCGGGGTTGCCGTAGTCCGTTGCCACGCGCTCAAACGCGAGGCGGTGGGCGGCGACCCTCTGTGCCGTCTCTGACGGCCTACCTTCGATCATGGCGCCCTCAAGCTTTCGTCCCCTCATGGCTTGCGCCGGCGACAACCCCTTCGCGCCCAGCGTTGCCCGTTCCACCCAAGTCGCTGATCGCTGCCTTGACGGCCAGGGCTCGTTCCAGACGGCGTTTCCTCGCGAAATGTTCCCTGAACCCTAGGGAGCCAACGCCGAAGAGAAGGAACAACAGCGCAGTCGTCACAAGGGGGGCATGGGACGGCCCGCTCGAGGTCGAGTGCGGCCGCAGCAGTACCTGCACAAGGACGAACAGCGAAATCCCGAAGGTGACCGCCCAGGCCCATTTGTGCCAGGCCTGCAGTTTGTGGCCCGGGAGGAAGCGGAGCGGGAAGAGGGAGATCACGGTGCCGACCAGGCTGGACACGAACAGCGACGCCAAGAAATCGTCGACGAGCACGGTCCCGAAAAAACTCCCGGATTTGGTGGCGTCCTTCGTTATCGCCGCCCACGCAAGCCACGCCAAAATGGCCAACACAACCCGTACCCACGCACCGAGCGCCACAACGTGGCCCTCTTCGCTCGGCCCGAGCTTCCTGGTAAAGGCAATGCCGCAGATGATCCCGTACAGGTACCCCGGTTCGAAACCCGTCACACGCGAGATGAAGACGCACATCGCCGCTATCACCAGCCCAAAGGGCAAAGCCTCCAACTTGACCGGGACCTTGCCGTGTTTCC
>Ga0302326_10033550_pt1 | contig 10196 bp, 7 predicted proteins | sample Palsa_T0_3_FD_202264 | JGI IMG/M metagenome (GOLD analysis project Ga0302326, IMG submission 202264) | Peat permafrost microbial communities from Stordalen Mire near Abisko, Sweden - Palsa_T0_3 | ecosystem: Environmental > Terrestrial > Soil > Palsa > Peat permafrost | place: Sweden: Abisko...
GAAGCCGCCCTGCCCCGCTTTCACGGGCGATAAATTCTTCAAACAACAGTGCGTTGGCGGCGACTTTGTTTGCGGACTCGCCCAAGCGCAGCGCCGTCGCCTCGTCGCGAAACGTCAACAGGCAACTTGGCTCGAGGCCGACGATCGGGACGTTGCGCTCCGCGAGCGGCAGCAGGACATCCAGCGAGCGAGCGGCCTCGACTCTCGCTTCCTCAACCAAGCCCGCCGATAGGAATGTCCGACCGCAACAGATCGGGCGCCCGCCGTCGGCGGGGCCGGGGATGTGAACGCGATAGCCCGCGGCCACGAGCACCCGCAGCGCCGCGTCGATCTTCTCGCGCTCGAAGGTTCGATGAAACGTATCGGCGAAGAGAGCGATTTCTGGACCCGTCGCGGGACCATAAACATCCCGCCGGTCGGCGAACCGATCTGAACGCCATTTGGGCAAACGACGCTTCGCCGAAAAGCCGAGAAGGCGCTCGGAAACCGCCGCGAGCGCGGGACTCCTATCGCGCAAGTTCATCAGACCGTGCAGGCGCGAGGCCCAACCGGCGTAGCGCGGGAGATAGGCGATCAGCCGCTCGCGCGGACCCAACTTGCCCTCGCGTACGCGCGCCGCGAGGACCTCGATCTTCATGCGCGCCATATCGACGCCGGTGGGGCATTCGCGTCTACAAGCCTTGCAGGAGACGCACAGCTTCAGCGTTTCCGCCATCTCGTCGGACGACAGCGCTTTGGCGCCGAGTTGCCCGGACAGAGCCAGGCGCAAGCTATTGGCCCGCCCCCGCGTGACGTCCCGCTCATCGCGCGTCACGCGATACGAGGGGCACATCGCGCCGCCCGCGAGCTTGCGGCACTCGCCATTGTTGTTGCACATCTCGACGGCGCCGGAGAGCCCGCCCGCGCCGCCGGGGTAGGTCGACCAATCCAACGCGGGTTTGAAATCGGCGATCCGATAATCCCGGCCAAAGCGAAAATTCCGGCGATCATCGAAACGCGGCGCGCGCACGATCTTTCCAGGGTTGAACAGGCCGTCGGGATCGAAGCGATCCTTGACTTCCTCGAATGCGCGGGTCAGCCGCGAGCCGAACATCGCCTCGTGAAATTCCGACCTGACGATGCCGTCCCCGTGCTCACCGGAATGCGAACCTTTATACGCGCGAACCAACGCAAAGGCCTCCTCGGCGATCGCGCGCATCGTCCTGACGTCCTTGTCCAGCTTCAGATTGAGCACCGGACGGACATGCAGACAGCCCTCAGACGCATGGGCGTACCAGGTCCCCCGTGTGCCATGCTTTTCGAACACTTCCGTCAACGCCGCCGTGTACTCGGCCAGATGCGGAAGCGGAACCGCGCAATCCTCGATGAACGAAACGGGTTTGCGCTCGTCCTTCATCGACATCATGATGTTGAGGCCCGCGGCGCGCATTTCGGCGATGGCGGTTTGTAATGACGGATCGAGCACCTCGACCACCCCGCCCCATTTGCTCCTCTCGCGATCCCAACCGAAGCCGAGATCTCCGAGCAATTGGCCGAGTCTTGCAAGCCGCCTGCGGTTTTCGTCTTCGCTTTCGGCGAATTCGACGAGCAGCAACGCCTCCGGCTCGCCGCGCAGGAAGGCGCCGAGGGTCGGCCGAAAAACCGGATTTTCCGCAGCTAGTCCGATCATCGTGCGATCAACCAGCTCGACGGCGATCGGCTTCAGCGCCACGATGTGTTGGGTCGCGTTCATCGCCTCGTAGAACGAACCGAAATGGCACGCGCCGACGGCGCGCCGTCCGAGCAGCGGTGAGAGCTTCAATTCGATCGCGGTGGAATAGGCGAGCGTGCCCTCCGAACCCACCAGCAGATGCGCGAGATTGACTCGTCCATCGGACTGGCTCCCTGCAGGGGTCAACGCGTCCAGATTGTAGCCGCCGACGCGCCGCTGCACGGCGGGGAAGCGCGCCATCACTTCGCTCGCCTCGCGGTCGCCGATCCCAAGCACGTCTGCAAACAGAGCGCGACGCGGATCGGCGGCGGCGACATCGGAAAGATCGGCCTGGACGGCGCCGAAATGCGCCGCGGTACCGTCGGCGAGCACGGCGTCGATGGATACCACGTTGTCGCGCATCGTGCCGTAGCGCAGCGATCGGCCGCCGCAGGAATTGTTGCCCGCCATGCCGCCGATCGTGGCGCGCGACGCCGTCGAGATGTCCACGGGAAACCAAAGGCCATGCGGTTTCAGCCGCCGATTGAGTTCATCGAGCACAATTCCTGGCTCGACGCGGCAGGTCCGAGCGTCCGTATCAAGCGACAGTATCTTGTCGAGGTGCTTGGAGGCGTCGATGACCAAACCTGAGTTGACGGTTTGCCCGCATTGCGAAGTTCCCCCGCCTCGCGCAAGGACGGGCGCCCCCTCGGCGTGCGCGATGCCGATGGCGCGCGTCGCCTGGTAAATGGACTCGGGAACAACCACGCCCAGAGGCATGATTTGATAGGACGAGGCGTCCGTCGCGTACCGGCCGCGCGTGAAAGCGTCGAACTTGACCTCGCCGACGTTTTCGACGCGCAAGCGGCGTTCGAGGTCTACGACCGATCCGCTCATTTGTGTGTCTGACCTCCTTCAGTTGTCTGTAAGACGACTGTTCAATTGGTTGCAGGACGCCCACCAAACTACGGCGCGACCCCGACCTCGCGCGCCGTCGCCCTGATCGCCTCCCAGACCTCCTCGGGCAATGGCACGCCATTCGTCGATCTCTCCGATCGCGAGCGTCTTTCCGGCTCGCCCGGCGTCAGGATCTCCTGGCCTGGGATCGGCTTGGCTTCGGAAAACCAATGCAGATACCTAGCCATATCAGGGCCAAACACATGGCTCGCGTCGATCCGCTTCGGATCAATGTAAAGCGAGAACATCCCGTTCGCGAATTTGCGCCCCGGCCCCGTCGCGCCGTTGCCGGTGAGCGAACCGCCGAGCAGTTCGCAGATCAGCGCAAGTCCGGAGCCCTTGTGTTCGCCGAACGCGCGGATGGCGCCTTGCCCACGCGAGTGATCGCCGGGATTGTCCGGCGTCAGCGGCCCATAGAGGAGCGCGGGATCGCTGGAGAGCGCGCCATCCGGCCCGATGAGCGCGTCCGGAGGCAACGGCTTGCCGCCTTGGCTCGCGACACGGACCTTCCCTTCCGCGACCAGCGAGGTCGCAAAATCGAGAATCACCGGCGGCGCGTCCTCGCGCGGGAGCCCGACGCAGAAAGGCGCCGTAGAGAGCCGTCGCTCGAGGCCGCCGAACGGGGCGACCAAAATCGAGCCGGCGGCGTTGACGAAATGGATCGAGATCATCTCAGCTGCGGCGGCCCGCTCCGCCCATTCCCCGACCCGCCCGACGTGGCCGGAATTGCGCAGCGACACCGCTGCCAAACCGGCGCTCCGCGCCTTTTCAACGCCGATGTCGACCGCGCGCGGCGCCATCGTCTGGCCGAAACCGAAACGGCCGTCGAGCACCGCGAAAACCGGCGCATCGACCAGATACGCGAGGGTTTGGTTGGGGATCAATTCCCCGGATTTCACCCAAGCCACGTAACGCGGCACGCGGATCACGCCATGACTGTCGTGGCCCGTGAGGTTGGAATCGACCAATGACGCGGCGATCGCTCGCGCCTCCTCGGGCGAACTGCCGACGCTTTCAAATATGCGCGCGCAGAAACTGGCTAGCTCATCGGCGGGAATAGCAATGCTCATGTCGTGGCCTCGGAATTTGCGGCGCTTAGGTCGGCGTCGCCGATGATTTCGTTGCTCCGGATCGCCGAAAACCAGGCCGCCGATTTCCAGCGAACTATGAGGCGGTCTCGCGTTTACCCAAGACGATGTCGAGTTTCTCCGCCAGCCGCAGCATTCCCATGTTCAAGGTAGTTCGAGCGGACAGCTCCTCGGCCTGCGTTGCGACATCGAGATAGCAAATCAGACCCAATTCGATCCCGTCGGTCGTCATGGCGTTGACGCTGATCAGCGTACGGCTGGGCACAGAAGCGGGCAGCGAGGCGACGACGTTCGCCAATTCAGCGACGAAGTCGTCGACTTGTTTGGCCGTCGTTCCATAGGCCAGCAGGGATTTGAGATCGCAGAGGCGATGCCGGCGGGTCCCAAGGTTGTTCAAGGTGGCATCCGCCAACTTTCCGTTCGGCACAAACACAAGGCTGTCGGCGGCGGTACGGATGCGAGTCGAACGGATTCCGACGTGCTCGACTGTTCCCGCCACCTCGCCGGAGTTGATCCAATCGCCGCGGCGGAATGGACGGTCGGTGGCGATCAGGGCCGCGCCAAATACGTTCGACAAAGTCTCCTTCGACGCAAACGCCACCGCCAGGCCGCCGATGCCGAGGCTCGCCACTACGCCGTCATAGGGAAGCGACAATGCGTTGGCGACAAACAGCAGGCTACCGGCCAACAGGACAATCTTCAGCGCGGCAAGCACAAGTAGAACCGCGATGTCGTCCAGTGTCCCAGCTGACCTTTCCGCGCGCTTCACGAAGCGATCGCCGAGCGCATCGATCAACTTCCAACCGCCCCAGATCACGCTGATCGCCAGAGCCACGCCCGTGGCGCCGACGGAGAATTGGTTGGTGCGCTCCGGCAGGCCGAGTGCGGGAATAAAGAAGCGGTATAGGACCAGCATCAAGGTCAGTCGGAGAGGCCAACCCACCTTGCGCTCCGACTCGATGATATTGCCGCCGACCACTACGCGCAGCACGCCCAGCAAAACCACCGAGAGCAGCCAAGCGCCGATGAAGGCGAGCGCCAGTAACAGCGCAACACCAATAATCTGCCAGGCTTCCAACGGGCCGATCCGACCCAGCAGCGTCGGAATATTGTCATGCACCCAACGACGCGCCAAAAAATAGCTGGAGTGAGGTTCCGGCAACACATCGCCCGTCACGACCGGCATATTCTCCACGGCGATGAAAAGATCGCGAGCGCGCCGCACGGTTTGCGCGTCGAAGCGCCACGACGCCGTATCGCCCGAACCGGAAACCGCAATCACGACCTGTCCGTCCGGGTGGCTCACCACCAGATAGGGTTCTCGACTTCCCGGATCGTCTGGCACCTCCTGAGGAACGACGGCGCCCACGCGGCTCAAGATTTCGTTGATATATTGCGCAGCAAGGAGACCCTCGTCCTCGCGCGTGGCTTCGCTGAAATCGGACAAGTCCAGAGCATCGAGGGCGACCTGGCGACCGGCGCCGCTCCAATCGGTAAACCCGGTCGCGAAAGCGCGCAGCGTATCGCGCGGGCTGCGACGGTGCAGGTAGTCGTCCGCCGGGCGCATCTTACCCCCTGTTCGCGTCAACAAAATCTTGCGGAAACCGTCCATCTCCTGAGCGTCGGGCATCGCCACGAACCACCGCTTGTCGTCGCCCTGCGCCATCTTAAGCGAGAGCGTCGCGCCGGTGCCGGCTTGCGTCAGCGGCACAACCAAGACCGGTCCCTGAGCTCGCTGCCCCGGGATGGTCCACAGCTGAACCGTGGTGAGATCGACCAGGTCGAACAGGTTTCTGGCGGCGGCTAGCTTTTCGCCCGGCGCCATGTCTGCGCCCGCGGGGCCAAAATCGACGACCGCCGCCGCTGTGCCGATCTCGTCCAGAGCGCCCGAACGCGCCGCATTGCCCGCCATGATGAAGGTGCGCAAGGTCTCGCGGGCGCCCGTTTGGTCAACCGGCACGGATGAGCCTTGGCTGCCGCTCCTGCCGCCGGTCCACCATTCGCCGGTGTCGAAACGGCCCATGAAAGTCTGTCCATCAGGCGCCAGCACAAATGTAATCGAGCCGCGGCGGGCCCCCTCTACCCATTCGCCTTGAAGTACCCGACCCTCGACCTTGCCTTCGATAGTGCCGCCGTAGACCGGGTAGGTTCCGTATACTTCGGCGCCGCGCTGGGTCAGCTGCATCCGGGCGCCGGATTCGCGCCACCGAGTGTCCCAGGTTCCCGTCCACGAAGTCGTATCAGCTCGAGAAGCTTCAATGCGCCCGACCAAACAGGCGAAGACAACAATCGCGGAAAGCGTCGCCCGCCATAGCAACACATACAACCCTTTATGTGATCGCCCTGAAGCGCCCCTTATCCGATTCTCTCCGAACCCACGTGGCAAAGTTGGCGCCCTCCTTTGATTTTGGCACATTGCGGAGTCGCGAGTTATGGACTGTAGCCGAGAGCCTCCGCAGCCGCGAAGATTTCGCGGTCGCCGGCTCGGACACTCGCATTCCCACTGAGAAATCCAGCGACACAGCGGAAAACATGACCCCTTCCCGTCAAATGGTTTTCAGCATGCCGCCATCGACGAAATACGTGGAGCCAACCGAATAACTCGCTCGCGCCGAGCACAAGAATACGAAGAATGCGGCGATCTCGTCTGGCGAGGAAAAGCGGCCGATCGGAGCATTTTCCTTCGCGATCGCGTCGATGTATCCTTGCCAGTCCCCGCCCGTGTTCGCCGTTAGTTGTTTTGCGGTCTTGATCCAGTCGGGCGTCAGAACGAGGCCCGGATTGATCGCATTGACTCTGATGTTGTCCTTAATGAATTCCGTCGCCATGGTCTTCGAGAGCATGACCAAAGCCGCCTTGGTGACGTTGTAGATCGGCTCGTACCAAAGGGGCTGCGCCGCGCATATCGAGGCGTTGTTGAGGATGACTCCGCCACCCCTCCGCCGCATCGAAGGCACGAGCCCGCGCGCAAGCCGAACGGCCGCCATGACGTGCAGGTCCCAGTAGGACTGCCACTTGCTGTCTTCGGCCTCCATGATCGTTTCATTGCTGCCGGAGCCCGCATTGTTGACGAGAATGTCGGCGCCGCCAAACTCTCTCTCCACAAAGCCGACCACCTCGGCGGCGCCTTCGGGCGTCGCCACGTCTGAGGCAAGCCCCACGACCCGTCCCTGACCGAGGCTCGATATCTCCGCGCGCGCGGCCTCAAGTCTTTCCGCGTTTCGCGCGACAATGGCGACGTTCGCGCCCTCGGCGGCAAATCCCTTGCCAACGGCAAGCCCAATACCGATGCTGCCACCGGTAATCACCGCCACTTTGCCTTGCAGCCCTAAATCCATGTTTGCGACTCCCGATTCATTTTACGGTGAGGATCTTCGAGCGATCTATAGTGATCGCGACTGCGTCAATGAGCAACTCCAACGTCGCGGCCGCGCTTGTGAGGTCGCCTGCCAGCCGGGAAGGTCGCCACAGCTGCACGGATTGCTTAGTCGCTTCGCGCTTCGCAATGACGACTCCGACGAAACGGGGAAAGCTTGAGAGGGACCCCGGACCTGCCGCCCCTAAGGCGCCTTGTGGATGGGATCGACCCAGTAAACCTCTTCCGGCTTCTCTACGGGCTCTACGTCCGTGATGTTGACCACTACGGCCTCATTATCAGAGCGAACCAGCACGCATTCGAGCGTCTGGCTCGGATCCGCGTTGATCTCCTGGTGGGGAACAAAGGGGGGCACGTAGATGAAATCTCCCGGCCACGCTTCGGCGACGAATTGCAGTCGCTCGCCCCAGCGCATGCGGGCGTGGCCCTTGACCACGTATATGACGCTCTCCAATTCGCCGTGATGATGTACGCCGGTCCTGGCGTTCGCGGCGATGCTTACGGTTCCCGCCCAGATCTTTTGCGCGCCGACGCGCGCATGGTTGATCGCCGCCTGACGGTGCATGCCCGGCGTCTGCGCGGTGTTGGCGTCCAACTGATCGCCCTTGATGACGCACACGCCATCGTGTTTCCAGCGCTCGGAGGGGTCGCCGTGGTCATGATCCGCGCTCATAGTGATCCTCTCCCTGTATGGCGGCCCCAAAGAAGCGGGCCGAAGCCTTACCCTCGGGGGCGGCGACCGCGATCGAGACGCACCGGCCGAACCGAACCCGCTCCACCATGGTTTGCCGGCTCCCTTGCTGGAGCCGCCTTCATGACGGCTTCCAGGCGCTCCGCCACCGCCTCGAGCCGAATCGCAGCTTTGGCCAGCGGTTCGGCTTTAGCGCTCTTGACGAGCCCGCGATAAATCAATTCGGTGATACCGTCGGCGGTTTCTTCCGTATTGAAATCGCCCTCGTTCCTGAGAAACGCCCAGGTCCGATGTTCTACCGCCCCGTAAATCATGTCCCGCACCAGCGAGGGAGCGACGTCTGAGCGAAATTCGCCCGAAACCATCGCCGCCTTGACGATATCGACGATGCGATGCGTATAAGCTTGGTTGAGCTGAAACAGCCGTGTGTTGCGATACTCCGGATCAGGCCTCAGCTCTTGAAACACGAGACGACTGAGCGCCGGCTCGCGGCGTATCGTCGCCAGGTGGTGGTGCACCATAAAGCGGATTCGGTTCCACGTCCCTCGCACACCCTGCAATTGCGCCTCGTCGTGAGCCAGCAGGTCCTCGTACCAATGCTCGACCATCTTGATCAGCAGGTCCCGCTTGTTTTGGAAAAAGCGGTAGATGCTGCCCTCGACCACTCCGGCGCGTTCGGCGATGTCGGAGATCAAGGCTTCGTTGTAGCCTCGGTCCGTAAACACCTGCTTGGCCGCCAGCAGAATGTCGGCCACGCGCCGCTCTGGAGGGAGGCGATTCACCTGTCGCCGCGCCATTCTCAGCCCTTCATTCCCAAGAAGCCGGCCGTGAGCCCCGCGCAAGCGCTCGATCGCAAGGCCTTCGAGGCCCTAGGCGGCGTGGCGCCCCAATCGTCATGAGGCGCGGAAGCCAGCGCGGCAAAACTCACTCCTTGAAATACTCGGGCTTGCCTGTTGTCCAGGTCTCGCCCCAATGTTGGCCGCCGCCGTCGACCGTCAACAATTCGCCAGTGACATAATCGGCCGCAGGGCCGCCGAGATAGGCGCAAGCTTCAGCGATGTCCCAGGGCGTGCCGACGCGCATCATCGGGTTGGAGCGGGGATAGGCCGCGCGCGCCTCTGGCGCATAGACCTTCCAGCCCTCGGTCTTGATGGCGCCCGGCGCAATGCAGTTGACGCGGATACCGAGCGGCGCCCATTCGACGGCGACGGCGCGGGAAAGGCCGATGACTCCGGAACGCGCCGCGATGGTGTGCGCGACGCCATAGAGCCCGTGGGTCGTCACGACGACAATGTTGACGATGCTGCCCGGTCGAGCCGCGTCGCGCCAGCGGCGCGCGGCGCCCTGCATCATATGCCACGTTCCGTTCAGATTGGTGTTGATCACGGCGTTCCAACCCTTCGCGGAATAGTCGATCGCGGCTTGCGGGAACTGCCCGCCCGCGCTGTTGACGAGCAGATCGAGCCCATCGTGATCAGACCAGACGCGATCAAACAACGCCGCTACCTGCTCGGGCTCCCGGATATCGACGGCCTGCCGCGACGCCTTGAGGCCGCGCGCCGCCATGGCCGCGACGAGCGCGTCGAGTTTCGCCTCGCTGCGCCCGGCGACTACGACATGCGCGCCGAGGCGCGCCAGCAACCAGGCGACGCCGCGACCGATGCCCCCCGCGCCGCCCGAGACGAGCGCCACCCGTCCCGCATAAGCGTCCGACGCGAACACGGTCTTCCGGGCTGCGAGCGCGTCGTCGTCGAGGCCGAAGGACGCGTCTTCGCTCACGGACGTAGGTCTTTCAGCAATTCGCCGGCGATGATCATCTTGCGCACTTCCGTGGTGCCCGCGCCGATCTCCAACAGCTTGGTCGAGCGGAACAGCCGGTTGATCTCGGACTCCCAGATGTAGCCGGAGCCGCCGTGGATCTGGATGGCTTTGTCGAGCACGGTGTGGACGGAATCGGCCGCGAACATCGCTGACGCCGCCGTCAGCTTGTGGATGTCTCCGCGGCCGCCGTCGCCGATCTCGACCCGCGCGGCGGCGGCGAGCGTGCGGTAGGTGAACGTGCGCATCGTCTCGACGAGCACATACATGTCCGCCAGCATCGACTGCACCATCTGGAACGACCCAATCGGCTTGCCGAACTGCTGACGGGTCTTCGCGTAATCAAGCGAAAGCTCGAACGCGCGCTCGGCAACGCCGAGACACAACGGCGAGACCATCGCTCGTTCGAGATCGAGCCCGCTCATCACGACCGCGACGCCGCGATCTTCCTCGCCGACCAGATTCTCAGCCGGCACGCGGCAGTCCTCAAACACCAATTCGGCGGTCTGACTACCGCGATAGCCCATTTTCTCGAGCTTCTGCGCGACGCGGAAACCCGGAAAATGCTTCTCCACG
>Ga0302326_10033553_pt1 | contig 10196 bp, 9 predicted proteins | sample Palsa_T0_3_FD_202264 | JGI IMG/M metagenome (GOLD analysis project Ga0302326, IMG submission 202264) | Peat permafrost microbial communities from Stordalen Mire near Abisko, Sweden - Palsa_T0_3 | ecosystem: Environmental > Terrestrial > Soil > Palsa > Peat permafrost | place: Sweden: Abisko...
CAACTCGTTCGCGATTTCGAGTTTCCGCTCACGTGGAACGGTCGCAGGCTCAAAAGTGCGAATGCTGACGGCTTCGCCCCCCTGAACGCGGCGTCCGAGAAGGGCTTCTATCACAGCCTTTTGGTCGGGAGAGAGGTCGCTGGCATTGCAGATCATGTACCAAGGCCTCCCTTCATTATCATGGACCGGAGATCGGGAATTCTTCGTGGATTTCCTGAAGTTGCCATATTCCCAAGAGTTTTATCCCCCGTTTTAGCCGAGCCGGGTTAATCTGGAAGAGGATCGCGATGAATCTCACAATCGACGTCTCAGAGCAGAACGCCGCCATCCTCGAGGCCCAGGCGCGCGCCGCCCGTATGCCGGCAAACGATTACCTTGCTAAGATAGTTGCCCGCGTGCTCGATAACCAGCGGAGCCGGAACGCCGCGAATCTCGACCAGCATCTCGCCGAAATGGCCTCTCGCGTCGCCGAAGAAACAACCCCCGCTGAGATGGTAGCGGCGCTGGAAGAAGCCCTCACCCAGGTTCGGCCGCACCGTGCCTGGCAATCTTGAGGATCGTTCTCGATTCCAACATTCTTGTTCCGGCTCTGAAAGGGTCAGACGCCACTCACTATGGAGCGGTGTTCGACCCCCGAAACGGCTAAGCACCCCGAGCGGCTTCGCAGTAGTGGGCCGCTGTTTCGAGTAGCGAACAATATAGGGATGCGGCGCGCGGACCGGCTCTTTCAAATTGTTCAACATTTACGCGGGCGGCGGCTGACGACTGCCGCTCAACTTTCCCAGTGGCTTGAAGTTTCGGAGCGGACGGTTTATCGCGATATTAGCGATCTTTCGCGCTCGGGCGTTCCGATTGAGGGCGAAGCAGGGTTTGGCTATCGCATTTTGCGTGGCTTCGAAGTGCCACCGCTGATGTTCACGCTCGATGAAGTGGAAGCCCTCGTGATCGGTGCGCGGATCGTCGAGAGTTGGGGAGGGCCGGTGTTGGGCAAAGCGAGCCGCTCGGCGATTGAGAAGATTGCCATGGCCTTGCCGTCGTCGCGGCTGACGGAGATTGAGGGCACACGCCTATTCGCTCCCGGCTTTCATCTCGATCCTCGAACGGGAGCGACGTTGGAACTGATTCGCGGCGCGATTCTCAAACAACGCAAGCTGGTGTTGACTTATTCCGACGCCGACAGCCGCGCTTCGGAACGCAAAGTGCGGCCGCTCGCGCTGAACTTTTGGGGCACCGCTTGGACGCTGACTGCGTGGTGCGAAGCGAAACGCGATTTTCGGAATTTCCGGCTCGACCGCTGCCGCAAGGTGGATGTCTCCGCGGAAGAGTTCCGGCCTGAGACGGGCAAGACGTTAGCCGATTTTTTGAGGAGAATGGAAGATGGTGTTTGACGTAGACCGCAAAGGGGGACGGACGGCTCTGTCCACTGAGAGGCGCTACGGACAGCGCGGATTTGTCATCGGGGACAGAGTAGATCCGTCCCCCTTTGCTATCCGGCCAGCGTATAGTTCATGCCAAAGCGGCCGATTTCGATCACAGATTTATCGCCGGGAGGCGATATCTTGAACGATTCGATTCTGCCGGTGCGGCTCAGGCGATGGGCCTCGACAGTACCCAATAACTGGCCGGAATGAGCGTCGTACAGCTTCACTTCGAGCGCGTTGTCATCCTTCTTTTTCCAGCCGAACACATACTCGCCCGGCTTTAGCGCGATATCGCCAATCTTCATGTCTCGTTGCACAATCAAGAAGTTTGAATACTTGCCTTCGGCAGCGTAGCCGGCGGTTATCAGCACCACTCCCGCAATAAACTTACCCTTGCCATTGCAGATGCCCGAGGCAGTGCGAAATTCCGTTTCAATCCGCTCTTTTTCAACCGGGGCGCGCGCCGGAATTAGAGCCTTTAGTTCGGTTTCAGTAGCCTGCCGCCAAGCCGCCACTCCGAAGGAAGCACTAACAAGGGCCAGCAGAACAAGTCTAGTAAGAGTTCGCATGAAGTTTTAGGTTAAATGAACAAGCCCGCGCTGAATGGCGCTGGTGGCCGCCTGCGTCCGGTCCGACACACCCATTTTGCTCAAGATGCTGTTGATGTGCGTCTTGACCGTTGCTTCGGAAATAGACAAGCTTCCGCCAATTTCTTTATTGCTCTGGCCGCGCACAATGAGCCCAAGCACTTCGAGTTCGCGCGCCGTCAACTCCTGTCCACCCATGCGGCTGGCCAGACGTTCAGCCACCACGGGGGGAATCCGTGTTTTGCCCGCATGCACGGCGCGGATGGCGTCGAGCAATTCATCCCCAAACATACCTTTGAGGAGATAGCCGCGCGCGCCCGCCTGCAAGGCGCGGTAAATGTCTTCGTCGCCATCGAAGGTGGTGAGCACAATGATACGCGCGGCCGGAAACTCCGCCCTGATTCTCGCGACTGCCTCCGCTCCGCCCAAATTGGGCAAGCGAAGGTCCATGAGAGTTACGTCCGGTTGATGTTTTCGGAACAAGTCCACGCCCACTTTGCCGTCGGACGCTTCGGCCACCACTTCCATATCCGGCACCGTGTTCAGCAGCGCGATGAGTCCTTGGCGGACGATGTGGTGGTCTTCCACTATCAAAAGCTTGATTTGCCCGCTCATGGCACCATCTTCTCAATATCGATCTCGGTGCCTTCACCCGGGCGGCTCTTGACGTTCAACTCGGCGCCGATTTGGGCGGCGCGCTCGCGCATGCCGCGCAATCCGAAATGTCCTTCCGGGCCGGATGAATTCGCTGAGCCCGCAAAACCGCGGCCGTCGTCGGCAATGGTCATCCGAACCTTTTTGCGGTCGTAGGCCAGATCGATCTTTACCGCATTGGCGTGGGCGTGGCGGACCACGTTCGTGACCGCCTCCTGGCCTATTTTCAATAGCTCGCTTTCAACGTTTTCGGGCAACGCGCGATAAGTGCCCAGGACTTGGAACTGCACTTTCAATCCCGATCGTTGGGTAATCTCGGAGGCCATCTTGGACAAACGCGCGCGAAAATCGCCGGCCTCCGAACCCTCGGACCGCAATTGCCAGATGGACCGGCGCGCTTCATTCAAACTGCTTTGGACCAACTCTCGGGCTTGGCGGATCAGGTCTTTTACGGCATCGGGCGCATTGTCGAGCTTGCGGCCCAAGAGTTCCAATTGCAAGGAAACCGCCACAAAGCCTTGCGCCAGGGTATCGTGAATTTCGCGCGCAATGCGGTTCCGTTCGGCTAATACCGCATTGAATTGCGCTTCCACTTGGCGAACGCGCCAGCGATAGAAGGCGTAAACGGATAAAGCAAGCGCGGTGACGAGCAGCAAATAGAACCAGACGGTTTGATAAAAGCGCGGCAGCAAGCGGAAGGTAACGGCCGCTTCGTCTCCATTCCAAACGCCGTCGTTGGCGCGCGCCGTCACGAGAAAGCGGTATTCTCTCGGGGGCAAACTCGTGTAATAAGCCGTGCGGCGGGTGCCGGCTTCCACCCAATCGCGATCGAACCCTTCCAACCGATAGCGGAAGCGCACTCGTTGCGGGGATGCGAGGCTGATGCCGGTGTATTCGAACGAAAGCCGCTCGTGCCCCGGCGGAATGTCGCGCTTCAAACCCAAATTGAGGGTTTGATCGTCCACCGCGATGGATTCGATTACCACGGGCGGCGCTTTGCCATTCGCCAAGGCGGCGCGGCTAGCGATGGTGGATACGCCATGCAGTGTCGCGAACCACAATGCGCCATCTTGGGAACGCCAAGCGGAGGGGTGGCCGCCTTCGCTGCACTCGTTCACGCGCATGCCGTCGGCTGTACCGTATTGGGCGATGGAGAGCGCGGCGTGGTCGCGCGTTTCCGACTCGGTTTTTGCGACGCGGTAGAGGCCCGTTTTCGACGTCAGCCAAAGGAATGGGCCGTCCTCCACAATGGCGTAGATTGATGAGGGTAAGCCCAAACTGGCGGGGTAGCGGATTAGCTTGCCGTTCTGCATGCGCTCGAGACCACCGTCTTCGGTACCGACCCACAAGATGCCAGCGGAATCTTCATGAAGCGCGGTGATGACATTGCCGGCTAAACCATCTTGCCCGGTAAACGTTTGGAAGCGGCCGTCCTTCAGCCGGGTCAAGCCGTGCAGCGTGCCTATCCAAAGAGCGGCGTCTTTAGCGCGCGTCAGTGCGCCCACAAAATCGCTAGCGAGGCCATCAGCCGCCGTATAGGTGCGAAAGCGCCCATCCCTCCAAACGGTCAATCCACGGCGGGTACCGATCCAGACCGCGCCATCGGGATCGGTGTAAAGCGAGCGCACTAAATCGTCGGCTAAGCCGTCCGCCGTAGTAAGTAGCGATACTCTTCCGTCATGCAGAACGTTCAATCCGTCTTGGGTGCCCACCAGCAAATCTCCGGCAGCGGTTTCGCCGAGCGCGAAAACCAGATCGCTTGAGAGACCGTTTGCGACCGTGAAGGCGGACATTCGGCCAGCGGCCATTTTCGTGAGTCCGCCGTTGGTTCCAAACCATATGGCGCCTTGACGATCCTGATAGACGCAGCGCACCAGATCGTTTGCCAGCCCTTCTTTCACCGTGTAGGTGGTGATCTTGGGATCGCGCAGCACCGTTACGCCGTCGGACTCGGTGCCGAACCACATGTCGCCTTCGCTGTCTTCGAACATGCACAAAATGAGATCGGTGGATAAGGGGTCGGTAGCGGGAAGAGTCTCAACCTTGCCTTTCACGATCCGCTTGACACCGCGATTCGCGATCCATAATGCGCCCTGTTTGTCTTGCAAGGTTGCGCCTGTGTTGCCCTCGATCGTTTCCTTGGTTTCACGTACTTCAAATCGGCCGTTCCGATATTCGGCTACGCCGCTCGCGGTTACCACCCAGAGCTGCCCTGCGCCGTCTTCGTAGACCGACCAGATGCTATTGCCGGGAAGGCCTTGCTCGCGAGTGAACAGGGACGTTCCACCGGTCTGGAAGACGGTGAGACCATCGGCAGTGCCGATCCACAGGGCGTGCCGGCGATCTTCGCATAATGCCCGTATATTGTTGCTATGAACCGCCGGCGTATTTTGGGAATCGAAGACGGTGAATTTTAGGCCGTCAAAGCGCACCAGGCCACCTTCCGTTGCCAGCCACAAATAGCCATCGTGTGTTTGCACTATGGCGTGGACGGTGTTTTGCGGAAGGCCGCTTTCCGTTTGCCAGTTCTGACGCTGGAAGTTGGTGAGCGGTTTAGCGGGATCGAGGGCGTTCAGGGGCCAAGCCTTTAGCGCTATCCAGGTTAGCGCGAATAGAAACCAACGCATTGACACGATTCCACCATACGAAACGTCTAAATTAGTAAAGTAAGAGAGAAACCATGTACGAATATCAGCAAGAATCGTCAGGCCTTCAGAAGCTCACGGGGACGATACCGCTTACGGCCCAACAGGCCGCGGTGATTAAGCAGACCTATATTCTTTTTGGCGTCAGCATTTTTTGCGCGCTGGCTGGGGGCTATATCGGGGCCACTTCGGAAACGTTGGCGCAGTTCTTTTCCGGCAGGCTGGGATGGATTGTAGCTATAGTCATTTTGAACATTGTGCCGCGCATTGCTATCGCGGTGCGCGACAATCCTGTTCTCGGAGTGACGGCACTGGTGGCGGATGGCTTTCTCGCCGGGATCGCGCTGTCTCCGCTGCTCTGGGTGGCGCGTACGGTGAATCCACAACTTATCCTGGTTGCGCTGGCGGTTTCCGGTTGCGTGTTCATTGGCGTTACCGCTTATGTGATGATGTCGGGCCGGAGTTTTTCGGCACCGCGCGGGTTGATGGCGGGCCTGTTCTTTTCGACCATTGCGATTGTGCTGCTGAATAGCTTTCTGCATATCGGCTTGCTTGGCATTTTGATCAGTTTGGCGATTGGCGCGCTGGGCGTTTGCACTTTGGTGTATTCGACCAGCAGCGTGCTGCGTTCTTCAGCGGGCGACAGTCCGATTCCAGGCGCGTTGAGTTTGTTTGCGGGGATGTTTAATGTGTTTGTGGCAACGCTGAATATAGTGCTGCGCTTGATGGGCGGCGGGCGAAGAAGCTGATGGCTTAGCGCCAATCGGTGACTGGCTCGAGTACAGCTACCGTTTTATCGCGCTCGGTCCAACTGCCGGCCGCCAAAGCCTTCCGCGTTCATGTGCGTGACCATGCGCACACGCGCAGGTTGCGTTCGGGCGCGCCTTGCGGCAGAACACCGAGATGGGTTATTTGGGCCCAGGTAAAGAGAGTCCGCGGTTTGGAATTTTGTGATAACCCTGAAAAGCGCAGCGGAACGAATTCGTGGCAGCGACTCCGCTCACTTTCGCCGCATCGATGACACGGCCCCGCCGATCGCGACGATTCCCTGCCCGCTACAGGTTTCTTGACGCAGGCGAGGCCCGCGGTAACGTTCTGATCGGTTGGGTCCGGTTCACCTCCGAAAAAACAGTCAGTTCGATACCGTCGGTTTTCAAACGCTCTTCAAAGCTTTCGACAATGCCTCACCCAGCAGATACTCGTCCGTTACCAGGAGCACGCGCGAGACTGGAATGCGCAGCTCCTCACCGAGCCGGAATCGCGCAACCCCGCCCAACGAGATGCGGGAGGGTGTATCGAAAATCGTTTCCATGGGTGCTTGCCGATCGCTGCTACGCAATAAGACGCTGCGAGTCTGCACTTCCTACTCCTCAACCTGACATGGTTGATTCTGGGGGGTAATTCGGCTAAAGAACTTTACCCATTCATCGCTTGACATCTGTCTCCAGATGCGTTTTTGACAAAGCCACTTGGCCGCCGCGAACCAGATTGGCCACGACTCGATAATCGTGTCGCGTTTCTCAATGCCAGAGATCGCTGCAACGATATGCTGGTTGTCTGGCGAGAAGGCCAACGAATACCCAGGACCCATCTCAGCTCTCCTATTGGGTAGGTGCGAGTTCAGGATGACGGGAGGGGCATTCGGTTCGCGAAGGTCCCAGATAAAGAGACCTCTGTTGCTGGACAAAACGGCGAGTAAGTCGCCATCGTTCGAGAACACGGCTTCGGCAGGATAGGGCATCGCTAAAGAGGCCTCCGGCGGTAGATCGAGCACGCGCTTACGACCGCGCTCGACTGGAACGCGGTAAATGGTGACATTTCCCAACCCGTTCATAGAAGCGAAACGGTCGCCCTCAGGCGAAAACGTGACGCGGCCGAATCCCTCCCGCGTCGATGCCAGCTCGAGGATAGGGCCGCCGGCCTTTTTCATATCCCATACCTGAACTTCGCCTTCGGTGGAGAAGAAAAGACGCGTTCCGTCTCGGGAAAATGAGAGGGTATCCGCCACGTGTCCGGCCGCGTCGTGTCCGGGCGTCTTGCCCCAGGAATAAGACGCGCAGGTACTTTTGTCCATTACCTGGCAAACCATCAGCGAGTAGGATTCAGTTGTCCCGCGGAGCACCAGCGCGAGCAAATGGGCGTCTGGGGAGAACGCCGCTTTTACGGGTTGCTGTTTGGCATCGACCGGCAGATTGAACCGCATGCTACCGGGTGCGCCTTCCTTTAAAACGGCGAGCCGCCCTTCTAGGTCGCCTGCGAGCGCCCAGCTTGCGTCCGGCGCAGTTGCGTAGTAGTCTTGCAAGCCCGGCGATTGTGGCAAAGTTTCGGATAGTGTTGCACCATCAACCCTCCACCGAATGACCTGCGTCCCTTTTGTGAGGACAAACAAGTCCTGGCCAGCATTAGCGAACGCAAGCAGGGGGGCCTGGAGCCCGTCCAGACCGTCGCTCCTGTTGGCCCCTCCACTACGCTCGCCCCGCCCGAATCTGGCGATTTTATTTCCAAGACTCCAATTGACTCGTTAGTTCCGTGCGACGCAAACGTTTTGCCGGATGGAAAAGCAGCAAGGGAAATCGAGTTGCTCATACTCTGCGGAAGAGGGAAAGCCTCTTCGGGCTGACCCGGTTTGAGGGAATTAACGATCCACAAGGTGTTTGCCCCTTTGACGGCTATTTTGTTCCCCTGCACAGTAGCAAGGGCCGAAATGCCATCAGGGGCCACGAATATCAGTCGCGGAGTAGTCTGCTCCCGCGAGATATCCCAGGCCCACACCTTGTTAGCGTTATCCCAAAAGATAAGATCACTCTCTGATCCAAATTCAAAGGAGTTCATCTGCGGAGCACTCAAATCCGCAAGGCTCCTTGGATTACGAGGTTCAGAGAAGTCCCATCTCTTTAAGGTTCGGCTGTTGTCGCTCCCCGAGTGCCACGAAGCGAGTAGATGCCCGCGCGGAGACAGCCGAATTCCTCCGTCGGGGTTTCCATCACGGGTCCAGGGAGCTTGAACGCGAGACAGGATTCGAGCGCCAGCAATTTCGTCCAAGTGCCAGACCGCAATGTTGCCAAAGCCATAGTCGGATGCCGCCAGTAGCTCACCGCCCAACGAAATTGTCAGAAAGTCTATGGCGTGCAAGTACTCGGGCTGAACCAGCGGTTTGCACGTGGGCTGAGACAAGAGACAGTAGTATCCTGTCCCTGGCTTAGTTCCGGAGACTTCTCTAAACACTAGAATTTGGCCAGTAGACCCTCCAAACATAACCTGATCGGGGAGGTTCCCCCCGCCTGAGAAAATCTGTGGAGCCCGCGAGGGGTTTTGAAGGTCCCACACTGAAGCATGATTGCCACAGGCAGCAGCCAGGTATCGGCCGCCCGGCGAAAGCGCTACATCGCGACATTGACTATCTCGGAAGACATGGACAAATACATCTGAGGACATAAGGCTTTGGAGAGCCTGCTCAATTAAATGACTGGGATATTGAGGCGTCAGTTTGTGAAGATTTAAAGCCTCAATCGCGAGCAGAGCGCTTTGATCGTCATCAGAATGAAACGCTAAATCGTTGCCCGCTCGTAGGGCCGCCCTCTGCCAAGTCGAGATGATCCTGGTCTCGTATTCGACTTTCGTGCGGGCGGCAACTGCGTTGTGTGTCTGTCTTTCAGCAGACCGAGCCATTCGGAGCTGCTTGGCGGCTTCAGTGTTCGCCTCGGCTGCGTCTTTTTTAGCAGATTCGGCTAGGCCAGCCTGCTTTCCGGCTTCAGCGGCTGCTGCTTTGGCGTCCTTGTCGGATCGGAGAAACCTGGCCTGAGCAATTGCCGCTTTCTGGTTGCTGCTCCTCTCCTGGATTTCAGCCCCCACGCTGGCGACAATCAGGGCTAGCAGAACGACTCCGATGACAGTTGAGGAGAGGCGGAGTCGTTGATCCCGTGTCCTGAAGGTGAAAGTCTTCTCAATCGTGTTAAGAACCCTGTCGGAGGGTTTGCCTGTCTCGAGCGCAGCGTTGTCCTCACAGGTGAGGGCTTGACCTTCAATCTCTTCAGCCCATACTGCCTCGGGGGCGCTGAGGACCGGAGTCTCGGGCGGCAATTCAGATAGACGAACCAAGCGGCCGTCCTTCGGCGTCTTGTCGTCCCGCAGACGCACGCCCTCGAAGACGATGGGCGCGATGGGACGCTTCAGAAGCTTTATCGTGCGTACCTCTTCGTTTACATGGATGGAACTCGCGGCACCCTCGGTACCTACCAGGACCAGAAGCGCGCTTCTCCTCAAGGCGTCTGTAAGTGATTTAGGCATCTGTTTGCCAGACTCGGTACCCCACTGGTCTAGCCGGCAAGAAAAGCCCCGGACGGTTAGCTCCGTTGCGAGGCCTGCGGCGAAGGTCGCGCCATCGGAGCGAGAATAGGAAACAAAGATGTCGTCGCCGATCAAAAACTTGAGTACCGGATCGGTCAGTTTCTGCAGGGGCCGGAACGTAGTGGTCTCTTGCGCCGGGCGAGTTGGCGATTCCATTTGACGAATTCCTCAGGGCGCAAACGCATTTCACCAAATCCAGTCGTGCGCCTTGAACGGATTCTACTACTGGACCTGGATGGTCGGACACCATAGGTGCATGCCCTGCCGGTTGCCAAGTCCGCCAGGAAATCTTCTCCTTTCCGTTAGCAGGACCCGCGCATCGGTATCTAGCTGGATGGAAAAACCGATTCTGGAGGGCAGCGAAAAAGAGGGGACACACCTGCTGAGTTCGTTTCGGCGGCAGTGCGGTGGCAAGCCCAGAGTGTCCGCCCTTTTTCTTCCACCGGCTAGGGGTTTTGCGTTTGACGCAGGGTTTTCATTGTCATTGGTGGTCGAGCCGCACGCCAGCAAGCGGTTCCGATGTGTAAAGGCTTTAGCGCCAA
>Ga0302326_10033554_pt1 | contig 10196 bp, 9 predicted proteins | sample Palsa_T0_3_FD_202264 | JGI IMG/M metagenome (GOLD analysis project Ga0302326, IMG submission 202264) | Peat permafrost microbial communities from Stordalen Mire near Abisko, Sweden - Palsa_T0_3 | ecosystem: Environmental > Terrestrial > Soil > Palsa > Peat permafrost | place: Sweden: Abisko...
TGAACTTCGCCGCGCTGGCGCTCGGCACGCATGGCAAGCTCAATGCCACCAATCCGTCGCTGACCTTGAACCAGCTCTCCGCGGGTACGCTGCAGTGGCCGGCGGTGATCCCGAATGTCTGGCATCCGGACGCCTCGGGCGTGGACGACCTGTGGCATGCCGCGGTCAATGGCCGCGGGCAATTCGTCAACGCGGCGTCGGCGGCAGAGCTGCAGCTCGGGATGGGGCAGATCCTGCAGGACATCACCAACCAAGAGGGCGCGCGCGCGGGGGCCGGCTTCTCGACCAACTCCATCTCGGCGACCAACAACAGTGTCTACCAAGTGAACTTCCAGCCGGGCTGGGGCGGTGACGTGGTCAAGGTCACGGTCGACCCGGTCACCGGTTTGGCCGGCCCGCCATTGTGGGACGCGGCAGCGCAGCTTGGGACGCAGCTCTTGATCGCCCTGCCAGGCGACACGCCCTGGTTCACCAACCGCAAGGTGTTTACCGTCAACGACGCCAACCAGGCGGTGCCGTTCCTGTGGGCGAACCTGTCCGCGGCGGAGCAGAATTCGCTCGCACCGGGGCTGCCGGCGATCGGACAGCAGATACTTGCCTACCTGCGCGGTGACCCGACCAACGAGGGCATCTCGCTCGGGCAGTTCCGGGTGCGCGCCACCGTCGCATCGGGCGAGGACTTCTTGGGCGACATCGTCGATTCGTCCGCGCTCTACGTCGGACCGCCCAACGCAGGCTACCTCGACGGCAACGACCCCGGCTACTCGGCGTTCGTCGCAAGCCAGACCACACGCCCCGCGATGGTGTACTACGGCGCCAACGACGGCATGCTCCACGCCGTTAGCGACGTCAACGGCAACGAATCCTGGGCCTTCATGCCGCACGACCTGTTCCGGCCGGACGCGACCGGGTTAGGCGCCCTGTCCTACCAGAATGGCGCCCTGCCGCCATTCCGGCACCACTACTACGTCGATTCGACGCCGCGGGTGGTCGATGTCGACTTCGGCAACCAGAACTGGCATAGCCTGCTCGTCGGCGGCCTGGGCAAGGGCGGCACGTCGTATTACGCGCTCGATGTCACCAATCCGGCGTCGGTTACCGACGAGGTCTCGGCATCGAGCCAGTACCTTTGGACGTTCACCGATCCTGACATGGGCTACACCTACATGCAGCCGATCATCGCCAAGACGCGGGCGTTCGGCGGCGCGTGGCTGGTCATCGTCCCGGCGGGCTACAACAACCCGAGCGGCGTGGGCAAGATCTTCTTTATCAACGCCGCCACCGGCGTGCTGCTCAATACCATGACCACGGGCTTCGGCGACCCTGCCGATCCGTCCGGGCTCGCCCAGATCGCCGCCTACACCAAGGACTACCACAACCAGCTCGCCGAGCAGATCTACGGCGGCGACATGTACGGCAACTTCTGGCGCTTCGATGTCTCGGATCCAAATCCAGCCAACTGGACGGTGATACAGATGGCTTATCTGACCGACCCGAGCGGCACCCCACAGGCGGTCACCACGACACCGAATATCGAAGTCGATGCCGTGAACGGGATCGACCGCTGGGTCTTCGTCGGCACCGGACGTCTGCTCGACCCGACCGACCTTAGCAACCCCGCGATCGCCAATCAGATCCAGACGATGTACGCCATCCGCGACGGGACCGGGACCGTGCCGGGAACCTTCGCCCAGCCGGTGCAACCGCGCGTGAGCATGGTGGCATTGATCGACAAATTAAACGGTCTCACCAGCGAGCCGCTGGTCGGCTGGTACGACGACCTGCCGCTCGGGCAACGCATCGTTACCCCGCCGCAGGCGTCGATCTCGATCGTCGCCTACGCGGGCACCGAACCCCAGACCGACCCCTGTCTCACCGGTCAGCCAGCCGAGTTGTACGTGCGCAATTTCTCTTTTGGCCAATCGCTGCTCACCGACCCGGTCAGTGGCACGCCGGTTGTGGGCATCGCGGAGGCGTCCGGCTCCGTCGGCGGCATGGGCATCTTCTCGTTCAACCCGGGCACGAGCTCCGCCTCCGCCGGAGAGCTCGACATCCGCATCGGCGTCACCTCGGCCACCAATGGCGATGTGACCTTCTTCAAGGTGACCGTGAACTTCCCGTTCAACGCCCAACGCATGTCCTGGCGTCTGCTCGGACAATAAACCGCGGCGATCGAAGAGTGTCCGTCCGGGCGCGCGCCCTCCCGCGACGCCGCGCCGAACGTCGCGGCTCGAACTCTCTTCTCGGCTCCGAAACACCACGGGGCACGCTGTGGCGTATCGCGAAGTGTGGGGACCGCCGCGAGGAACGGCGAGAATAGAGACGGGGGCGCGCTGAAGGTCGCCCCCCATGCCGGGCTATCTGACGCCGCCGAATCGAGCACGCGCCCGGTCCTGTTGAAGCGGCCTTACATTTGCAATCGGCGTCCCAGGTGCCAAACCCGGCTGGCGATCCGAAACGTGGCAACCTGTGCCGGAAGCCGTTCACCCCCTTCGGTAATCCCGCCCTCCGCCTCCCATGACCGCAGACCTGCGCCAGATTATCGAGGGGGTTTTACTCGTCTTCGCCGCGCTTTTCCCGATCGTCAACCCGCTCGGCGGCGCGCCGATCTTTCTGGCCATGACCTCAACCTATTCGCCGAGCGAGCGCGCTGTGCTCGCGTGGGGGGTCGCGGTCAACGCATTTATCCTCCTGCTGGTATCCGTAGCCACGGGTACGTACGTGCTCGAGTTTTTCGGATTGTCCGTCCCGGTAGTGCAGGTCGGAGGCGGGCTCGTGGTCAGCATTCTGGGCTTTAGGCTGCTTCAGGATCCGGACGCGCTTGACCGGCCCGCGCCCGGAGACACACACCCCACGCGCGGCCTCGCTTTCTACCCGCTCACCATGCCCCTCACGGTCGGTCCCGGGTCGATCTCGGTGGCGATAACCATCGGCGCCAATCATCCCCATAGCGTGCGCTCGTTGCTCATTAACGGACCCGCCATCCTGATTGGCGTCACTCTCGTGGCGGCCACGGTGTTGATCGCCTATCGCTACGCGGACCGGCTCAGTCGCATCATCGGCGAGACGGGAATGAATGTGCTGTTGCGACTGACCGCGTTCATCCTGCTGTGCATTGGCGTGCAAATCGTCTGGAATGGCGCGAGCGCCCTGATGCGAACATTGCCCGGCTGAGCACGGGGTCGGCCCGCTTGCAGACCGCGCGCCACGCGACGCGGTATGATTCCGCGAAAGCACGCAACTTGCATGTCCTGGATTGACGTCACCTATCGCATCAGTGCAGCGCGCGATCAGCTCGATGCCGTCGCGCAGGCGCTCGCACTCGAGCAAAGTGTGGAGGTCCCTGCGGAGGTCGTAACCGACCCGTTCATCGCCGAAAACATCATGGGTCGCGTGGCCGAGGTCCGTTTTGCCGAGGACGGGCCGCACGAGGTGGTGATCCGCCTCGCGACGGCGACCACTGGTTTCGATGTGGCGCAGAGTGTGAACATGCTGTTCGGCAACAGCTCGCTGCACGCCCATGTCGAACTCATCGACGTCGACTTCCCGCCGGAATTTCTTGCGCACTTTCCGGGGCCGCGGTTTGGCATCGACGGTATCCGTCGCCTGCTCGACTCAGGGACCCGGCCGCTCACCTGCGCCGCCCTCAAGCCGCAAGGACTGTCGAGCGAGCGACTTGCAAGCCTTGCCTACGCGCTCGCGTCAAGCGGCATCGACATCGTCAAGGACGATCACGGGCTGGCCGACCAGGCCTATTCACCCTTCGCAGAGCGCGTTGCTGCCTGCCAGCACGCGATTGCCCGCGCGAGCCGGGAAACAGGGCGCAGATGCCTCTACGCGCCCAGTCTCGTCGGATCCCCCCGTGCGCTCGTTGCGCAAGCGCGAATCGCGCGTGAAGCAGGTGTCGGCGCGGTACTGCTGGCACCCGCACTGATCGGCATGCCGGTGTTCCACGAACTTGTTGCCGCGCATATCGATGTCCCCGTCATCGCGCACCCCGCATATGCCGGTGCGGTTCGAGTCGCCGCGCCGCTGCTGCTCGGAAAGCTTTTTCGATGGCTGGGCGCGGATGCGGTGATCTTTCCAAACTTTGGCGGCCGCTTCGCGTACTCGCGCGAAGACTGTGCCGGCATCGCCAACAATGCGCGTTGCGCCTGGGCAGGGTATGCAACGACGTTGCCGATCCCGGCAGGAGGTCTGTCGCTCGATCGCGTGCGCGAACTCGTCGCCTTCTACGGCCCGGACGTGATGCTGCTCATTGGCGGTGCGCTTCTCATGCCGGCTGACAGGCTCTCCGAGCGTACGCGGAGCTTCGTCGGTGCCGTCCAAACCGGGCACGCCGCGTACGTCGCAACATCCGATGCCGCGTCGAGCTAACCGAATACCTGGAGCAATACCCATGGAAACACCCGTCTTCCGTGCCCAATCTGCCCCGATGCGCTGGCAGGATGTGGAGCTCGCCGAGTACAAACGCGCAGAAGAGGCGCCGTTTCGCGACGTCACACGCCAAGTCCTGTTTGACCACCCCATGCTCTCCTGCCAGCTGCGCTACTTCGAGGTCGCACCCGGCGGACACACCACGCTCGAGCGGCACGAGCATGTGCACGCCGTGGTCATCGCGCGCGGCTGCGGCCGGTGCCTTATCGGCGATCGGCTCTATGACCTCGCCGAGCACGACCTCGTGCACGTCCCCCCGCTTACATGGCATCAATTCCAGGCGGACGAGCATGCACCGCTGGGATTCCTGTGCATGGTGAATACCGTGCGCGATCGGCCCCAGCTGCCAACCGCGGCCGATCTCACCCAATTGCGCGCCAATCCGCTCGTGGCGGCCTTTATTGCCCAAACAACTGCGGGGTCCCCAGCGCCGCTTCCGGTGAATCAGGCTCCGTAGCGCAGTCGGCTGTGTTAAAATGTCGGGTTCGGAGATTCTATGCGCAATGCCGTTGCTCTTGTCCTGGCCGGAGCCGCCTCGCTGGTCATGGCCAGCACGCCGATCTACAACGAGGCCGCCGATGCGAAGGCGGAAATCCATGCCGCCCTGGTCGACGCACAACGTTCCAACCAGCCCGTTCTTGTCGTTTTCGGCGCGAATTGGTGCGGCGACTGCAAAGTCCTGGACGCGGCATTCAACAGCGGTGCGTCTGCGGCGCTTATCGCCAAGAATTACCGGGTCGTGCATGTCAACGTCGGCAGGTTTGACCGCAACGTCGAGTTAGCCGAGTCGTACGGTGTACCACTCAAGAAGGGCATCCCCGCAGTGGTGGTGCTGTCGCAGCAAGGCAAAGTAGTCTATGCCACCCGCGCGGGCGAACTGGCTGACGCGCAAAGCATGGGCGAGGACGGGATATACGCCTTTTTCAGCAAGGTCGCGCCCGCCGGCAGCCGCTAGCGCGCCTCTCGGTCGATTGCCATCGTCGCAGAGGGAAAGCCCATCGCGGCCACGACCGGCCGCACCGGTGTATCCACGATAGCCGTAGGGCACGTGTGATTGGCAGTGCGGTTCTTGGACGACCGGCAAAGGGTTGCGCGCGGGCGTTACGCCCTAAGACGTTAGATCAACGATCACTACAAGGAAAAGAACCATGCTTGATGTCCTCGAGTGCTTGAAGAAATATGGCCAACGGCTCGATTTGGAGATTGCCAAAGAGGTGGGCGTCCCACTTGCGACCGTGCGCCTGCGGCTTGCCGGCTTGGCGGCCGAGGGTGCAATCACCACCTGCAGTCTGACCCGCTTCGAACATGGCAAGCGGATTGACGCGTGGCAGTGCCGCGTGTCTGGTTATGTGCCACCTCGAGCACCCGGTCGCAAGGCAAAGGCACCGACCTAAGCGGTTTGATCCATCGCCGCTTAGCCCTGTCAGGAATGCACCATGAGCGAAATCCCCGGCACCCTGGGCGGCAAGCGCAACGTCTTGGTGCGCGGCCTGCTCATACTTCTGATGGCGGTCGCCTTCCAGATTGCCGCAACGCTGCTTGCCGTAGCCGCCGTCGTCCAGTTCGCTCTGGTGCTGGTCAATGAAACGCCCAACGCGCGGCTGATTTCCCTCGGCAAGGCGCTCGGCCTGTATCTGGGCCAGATCGCCGGTTTCGTCACCTTCGCGTCGGAGGATGCTCCCTTTCCGTTCAGTGCATGGCCGGCGGAAACCTGAGTCGCCTGCCTGCTGCCCTGAAAAGCGTTCGATGATGCGTCGCGTCCGGGCGCCCGCAACTCGCACCACTGGCCTGTTGTCGACATTCCGGACGATTGCCAACAAGGTTCGTCGTGAATCAACCCACCTTTCAGGAATTCGAAGCGCAGGCGCGAGCGCAGGGATTCGACCAAGTCCTGGAGCGGCGGTGGGCGGCGGCCACAGTGGTGGAGTCGCACGCCCATCTGTTCGCGCTGCGGGCGCTCGTCGTCCAGGGTGAAATGTGGCTCACCGTCGGCGACGACGTCCGACACTTAAGACCCGGCGACGAATTCACCCTCGACCGCGAGCAACCTCACTCAGAACGTTACGGCGCGGACGGCGCGACATACTGGGTGGCGCGGCGAACACCGCGCCAGTCATGATCCGTCAAATTCCACGCAGCGCGTTAACATCGGTCGCGCGATCCTGAGACCGCCTCCTAGCCTGGGCGGCATGATCGCCGTTAGCCATGACGAAGGGCGCGGCCGCCTCATCCGGGCACGCGCACCAATCCCTGCCGTACCGCCGTTGCGTCGAGTGTCGCCACCATCGCCTTGCAGTCCTGAACGCCATAGCTGACGAGCAATACGTCGCGCGCGCGGTCATGAGCGAGGCCCGCCGCGAATTCGACCGAGTTGTCGCCAAAACGGAACGGTTCGGTAAGCGCCACGACATGAAACGTCCGATCGAACAGCACGAAACGGTGCAGGTACCTGCGGTGCGTCGCGTCGATTGCGATCACTTCATGGGTGAGACAAAGCCAGCCTTCGTCAAACCGGATCGCCTGCGATCCACCGCGCAAGTGCTCGAGCGCCACAGTCGGGATATGCGTCGCGTGCTCGCGCAACCGTTCCGCAACGGGATCGTACCTAAGCACGATGGTCGGATCACAGAGGTAGATGAGAAACAGACACTCGCCATCGACCGCGGGCATCCAGTTTTTCTGGTCAAGATCATCGCCGTAGCCCGTAAGCGTTCGTACCCTGGAGATACTTCCGGTGCCGTCGATGTCGAGCAATGCGATCTCACAACGCATTGCCGCATTGCGGTCGCGCACCGTCGCAAGGCAGTGCAGTCGATCGCGCCAGCGGAACAGACGACAGTCTTCGAATCCTCGCACACCCGTCGCAAGCGGCGGAGCCACCGACGCTACGGCGACCATCTCGGCAGCGTCCAGGATACGACCGTCACGTCCGAGACGTGCCAGATAGTTTCGCGTGCGAATGACACCGTCGTCCGGCAGGACATACCACGATTCAGTCAGCCGGTAATTCACACCACGGATCACGCAGCGGAGGTCGACGCTGTCTAGCCACAACGAAGGGTTCGTGCCGACGTAGGGAGCCTCCATCGGCAACTCGAGCGCCGCCGCGTCGGCCATGCCAAAAAGCGTTGCCGTTGGCGCGTAGAACATTCCATTGCGCCGCGCGACAGCGCGTACGTCGGCTGGAATATCGCGTCGCAACTGCAGCTCGAGCACGGCTTCGTGTGCTGCGCGCCGGCGGCAGCCATCCTTGGAATAGAAGCCCGCAATACTCATCTCGTGCACGAAGCCGTAGCTGTAGACACGGTCGTCGACAAACAGTATGTCGCCATCAGGGTACGGAATGGCTTTCCCCACTTCACACCAGAGCATGGCTACTTCATGCTGCTCGTGCTCGCGGTAGTAGCGGGCAAGTTCAGCCAGCGGTTCGGCCCGTGTCGGGCGAAAGTTGTAGGCGGATAGGCAGCCGTCGACGAAGCCGACATCGTCGCCGAGAGCAAGGTCGCACCTCGCACGCATCAGCATGGCGCACCACACCTCCTCGTCCCAGCCGCCACTCTCCACGCGCCTTACGTACCATTCGCGCGCCGCGGCGTAGTTGCCGCCGTCGCGATAGCTTTGCGCAAGATAGAACATCGCACGCACGTCACCGGGGTTCGATTCGACCGCCGCACGCAACAACGCGATATCGCGTGCGAGCTTGTTCTCACGATTGGCGCCGCAGGCGTGGTCGACGAACGAGACCCCCGTCAGGCGTTCCACCACGGCGGCGTGCTCGAGATATTCATGGGTTGCGCCGATGTAGCGCCCTGCCGCAGTTCGCTTCAGGAGTCGAGTGTTCCAGTACGACCACTCGCCGTGCTGCTTGAGCTGATAGGCCGACGCCGTGAGCGCGGTGCAAAAACGCGGATCGGTGACCGTGAGCTCCATGTCGGCGTCGGCGAATAGCAGATAGTCGAATACCCCTGGCGACGCGCGGGCGCAGGCAAGCGCCTCGTTGCGCGCCTGCGCAAAATCGTTGAATGCAATATCGTGGATCTCGCCAGGTATTCCGAGAGCGGCGAAGAATTTCTCGATTCGGGCGCGGGTATCGTCCGTCGATCCCGTGTCGCAGATCACGTAATACGCGATAACGGGCGCGATCGAGCGAAGGCAGCGCTCGATGATCGCCGACTCGTTCTTGACGATCATGTTAAGACAGAGGAGCGCCGGGATCACGCTTGCCTCGCGGGGGACGATAACGCGACCAGGCGCTCCGGCGTCCACCATCGCGATCAGCGCAATTTGCGCAGCGCGATGGCGCTCATTGCGGCAGCGAGTGCGGTCAATCCCAACGTCGAATTGGCTGGAATCGGTTGCGCCGGCCGCGTCGGCCCGGTTGGACCCGTGTGACCCGTTGAGCCGGTGGGACCCGTCGGTCCGGTCGATCCCGTGGGTCCCGTCGAACCGGTCGACCCTGTGGGCCCGGTGGGCCCGGTCGCGCCGGTGGGCCCGGTCGGGCCAGTCGATCCGGTGGGACCTGTGGGACCGGTCGCACCGGTGGGCCCGGTCGGGCCAGTCGATCCGGTGGGACCTGTGGGACCGGTCGCACCGGTGGGTCCGGTCGGGCCAGTCGATCCGGTGGGTCCAGTCGGCCCGGTTGCGCCGGTGGGGCCCGTCGGGCCAGTCGCACCCGTGGGCCCTGTGGGACCGGTCGCCCCGGTGGGTCCCGTTGGCCCGGTCGCGCCGGTGGGTCCTGTCGGCCCGGTCGCCCCCGTGGGCCCCGTTGGACCGGTCGCGCCGGTGGGTCCTGTCGGCCCGGTCGCACCCGTGGATCCTGTCGGCCCGGTCGCACCCGTGGATCCTGTCGGCCCGGTCGCACCCGTGGGTCCTGTCGGGCCGGTAGCTCCAGTTGCGCCGGTCGGTCCCGTGCCGCTCTGGGCCAGTACATCGAAGCTTGCGACAAGGAGCGCGGGCTGCGCGACCGACGCAGCGAGGGCTGCGCCATGGGTGAGCACCTTACGCCGGGAGAAAAACAACCCCATTAACGTGCCCCGAACCCGTGTTCAGACATCACAAACGACACTCGCATCTATTGTTTACAGTGTCAAGAAACGATAACCGGCAAAAGCGCACGTTCGAACCCGCGACGCGATGGAGCGTCGAGCCCAGCCCCCTGTCGACGGCAAGTCAGCGCGCGATGCTATCCATCCGAACGATCGACACGGATTGCAAGATCCAGCGTCATCCTGCTCTCTGGCTGAGCTCATTCCCAGCCCGCGTCGAACGGAAAACGCGCGCGCCAGAAGTCGCTGAGTCGCTCCTCGGCGTCAACGCGACGCACTACCGGCGCCATGTTGGGAGCCGCCTCGTAGAACCGCGTGCGCCGCGGGCCAAATCGCGAGACTACCGCGATATAGAGATCGAGCACGGTGAGCTTTTCGCCGAGAAGGTAGCGACCCGGTTGCAGCTGCGCGTCCATGCTTTGCCAGCAGAACGCTATTCGCTCGTGCACTGCGTCGATGACAGCCTGTCGATGCGCGACCGGTGCCCCGATGCGGGTGACGTCGGGTTTGATCCAGTGCAACGCGTAGATTTCCGAGGAGACATAAACCATCCAGCGCAGGAACTGGCGCCGCCGCGGATCGGTAACCGCAGGAGCCAGTGCCGCGGTCGGATGACGATCGGCAAGGTCGACGAGGATCGCCGCGGTTTCGGTCATCACTTCGCCGTCCGGTAGTATCAGCGTGGGGACCTGCCGCAACGGGTTGTAAGGGGTG
>Ga0302326_10033556_pt1 | contig 10196 bp, 5 predicted proteins | sample Palsa_T0_3_FD_202264 | JGI IMG/M metagenome (GOLD analysis project Ga0302326, IMG submission 202264) | Peat permafrost microbial communities from Stordalen Mire near Abisko, Sweden - Palsa_T0_3 | ecosystem: Environmental > Terrestrial > Soil > Palsa > Peat permafrost | place: Sweden: Abisko...
GATCGCGCTGAGCCCCACACCCAGCGCGCCTCCGACCAGCGCCAGCGTCAGGCTCTCGGTTAGAAGCTGCCGGAAAAGCTGCCACTGCGACGCCCCGATGGAAACTCTCACCGCCACTTCCCTTTGCCGAGCCGTCCCGCGCGCCAGCAGTAAATTCGCCACATTCACGGACGCGATAAGCAGCACGAACCCCACCGCTCCCAGCAGCAGCCACAGACCAGATTTCGTGTCCTTGCTCAGAAAATCGTTCTGCAGCGGCTCCACCATCGCACCCCAGCCCTTGTTCGACTTCGGGTACGCTTCGCCGATGTGCTTGGTCACCGCATTCATATTCTGCTGCGCCTGCGGGATAGAAACGCCCGGCTTGAGGCGCCCCATGACCAGCAGCCAGTGAAAATCGTGATTGACCTGTTCCGGTTTGAAGGTCAGCGGAACCCAGACCTCGGCATCGAAGCGATCCCACATTCCCGACGGCGTGACGCCCACCACGCGATACGGTTCCCCGTTCAACCGGATATCTTTCCCAATGATCTTCGGATCTGAGCCGAAGCGCCGCTTCCATGCGCGGTGCGCCAGTACCATCACGTGGTTCTTGCCGGGCTCGTCCGCGTCCTGCGCGAAGCCCGAGCCCATCATCATCGTCGCGCCCAGCATTCGAAACCAACTGGCATTCGCGGTCTGCCCTTGAATCTGCTCCGGCGCGTCTTTGGTGGCCAGATTGTAACTGTTGCCCGTGAAGGCATCGAGGTCCTGAAATACCTTGGATTGGTTCTTCCAGTCGGTGTAGTCTCCCGCCGAAACGCCATTCCGATCCCCGTTGATCTTCGACCAGACCATCACCAGCTCTTCCGGATGCGGATAGGGAAGCGGGGCCAGCAGTGTTGCGTAAACCACGCTGAAAATCGCAGTATTCGGGCCGATTCCAAGCGCCACCGCAAGAATCGCAATGGCCGCAAAACCAGGGTTGCGGAGAATCTGTCTCCAAGCGAAGCGAACGTCACGCAGAATCTGGTTCACCTTGTCTTATACGGCCAGACGAACGTTTCGTGCCGGAACTTTTGTACGCGGGAGTGAGAATTCTGTTACCCTCAAGGCACCATGTCAGCAATCAACGGAGACAAAGCGCGGTTCAATCGCGAGCAGAAGGGCAAACGTGCCCGCAAGGCGCGCGGCAAGTTACTGCGCAAGCAGATGACCCCGGCACCGATTGTGACGCCGGTCGTCATCCCCACCTAAACACCTCTTACCGAGCCGCGCCGGTGTTCGTTACGGAGCCGCGAAATTGTTCGTTACAGAGCCAACGGTACTGAATCTACAGATCCGCGCATGTCAATCAGCGCCGGTTATGCGACGGCGGCTTCGTGGAACTTCACCGACACCAGCTTCGAGACGCCAGCCTCCTGCATGGTGACGCCATACATCGATTGGGCCGATTCCATGGTCTTCTTGGAGTGGGTGATGACGATGAATTGCGTGTCGATACTCATGTCGCGGAGCAGGCGCGTGAGGCGTCCGATATTGGCTTCGTCCAGCGGCGCATCCACTTCATCCAGAACGCAGAACGGGCTCGGTTGAAAACGGAAGATCGCCATCAGCAGAGACAGTGCCGCCAGCGCTTTCTCGCCGCCCGATAGCAGCAGCACGTTCTGTAGCTTCTTACCCGGGGGCGACGCCACGATATCGATGCCGCTCTCGTTAGCGTTCTCGGCGTCGGTGAGGCGCATCTCGCCCGTGCCGCCGCCAAACAGCGTTGTGAAGCAGACCGAGAAGTTCTTGTTGATGGCCTCGAAAGCTTCCATGAATTTGGCTTTTGAAACCTGATCGATCTCGGAAATGGCCTTCTCGGTATCGCGGATGGAATCGATCAGATCTTTGCGCTGCGTGGTCAGGAACTCCTGCCGCTGCACGGCGACTTCGTACTCTTCCAGCGCTGACGGATTGATGGGACCCAGCGCTTCGATCTTGCCCTTCACTTCCTGATACAAGCGATCGGCTTCGAGAATGGCTTCCGCGTCGAGCGTTTGCTCCGGCTTCTCAAGATCGGCTAGAGGAACGCCCAATTCCTTGCGGCTGGTTTCGTCCAGGAACTTCAGTTCGGACTGTCTGCGGACCAGGTCGATTTCTACTTGCGACTTGCGCTCGTATCCCGCTTCAATGCGGGCGCGCAGCTGTTTCAGCGCTTCCTCCGCCGCGACAAGTTCGGTGCGGTGCGAGGCTTCCTGATTCGCCAGTTCCGCGACGCTCGTCTCGCGCACGATAATGTCTTCCGCCAGCTGCGTGGAGCGCCGGTCCAGCTCGATGTTCTCTTCCAGCAGCCGCGATCGCATCTCGCCCATGCGCTGCATTTCCGTCGACAGATTCTGGCGGCGATGGGTAATATCGCGCGATTGCGCATCCAGACGTTCCAGCGCCGCGGTCTGCGCACGCGACCGCTCTTCCAATCCGGCGAGCTCGGCACGCAGCCCGGAATGTTCTTCACGTACCCGGTGCGCTTCGGCATCCACCGTTTCCAGTTCTGTACGCGCCGCTTCGAGGGCGCGTTCGCGTTCGGCGCGCTCCTTATCCTTCTGTGCGACGGCTTCACTGTTCTTCGCGCGCTGTCCGGCGGACCGTTCTTTTTCGCGCTCCAGCCGCTCCAGTTCCAGCCGTGCGAGGGAGATGCGCGACTGCGCCCGGTTATGCTCCTCGGTCAGCTTCCGCTGCTCGGCCTGCAGGGCCACGGCATCTTTCTCGTGAGTCTGCTGCGAATGGCGAAGGCGGTCCAGATCCGCTTCCAGTTGCGCGATCTCGCGCGCCAGTTCTTCCTGCGTCTTCACCTGGATGCCGAGTTCGCGCTCCTTAGTGGCGAGCGCGCCGGCCAGCTCGCGCACCTCGCGCTTCAGCGCCAGGGGACCGGAAGATTTCTTGCGACCGCCCGTCAGCGTCGCGCCCTGATAGCAGCGGCCATCCTCCAGCAGAAAATAGAGCTCGGGATAACCGGCTGCGAATTCACGGGCTTGACCGGCGGATTGCGCGAGGTAGCATTGCGCGAGGCGCGGCAACAGTGTGCCTGCCTGTCCGGTAAGGCCGTTTGAAAAGCGCAGATGATCGGTGAGGCGGGGAAGCGGGATGCTGGCTTGAGACAGCTCACGATCCTGCGCCGCCGTTTCCACCACGAAAGTGGCGCGGCCTTCCAGATCGGAGCGCAGAACCTGCATACCCGCTTCGGCCTGCTGCCAGTCTTTCATCACGACGTATTCAAGCTCGTAGTGCAGGAATTCTTCCGCCGCGCGCTCGAATTGCGGATCCACTTCGACGAAGTCCGCCAGCACGCCGGCGGCTTTCAGGCCATTGCCGTTGCGTTCGAAGGCGCCCAGCAAACGCTTCACGGTTTCCGTGGTGTAGGAGTGGTGCGCCAACACATTTTCCAGCGATTCCTTGCGGGCGCGCAGGCGCGAAGCATCGCCGCGAAGTCCATCGATGAGCCCGCGCAGTTCCGTGGCTTTCTGACGGTGCACGCCCAAATCGATCTCGGTCCTCTTCCGTTCCCCCGTGATGGATTCGAGTTCCATCTGCTGCTGGCCCAAGTCGCGCGACAGCTTTTCGCGCGCCGTGGCGAGGCGCTCCACTTCAGCTGACGCGGCTTCTTCTTCACGCTTCGACCGAACCGTTTCACGATCGATCCCGGCCAGGAACTCGTCAATCTGCGCCAGTTGATTTTTCAGATTGGAAGCTTCGCCCAGCAGACGGAGAACCACCACGCGTCCGGTTTCGATGGCGCGTTCCTGTTCTCGCACGCGGTTCTGCAGAGACTCGCGTTCGTTGTTCTTGGCCAGCATCTGGTTGCGCGACTGGGTGATCTGCTGTTCCAATTCCTGCAAGGTTTCGCGCAGGGTGGCGCGCTCGGCATCCACCTGCGCAACGCGCTGTTCGAGTTCCTGCGATTCGCCTTCATTGCGCGTCATGCGCGTCTCGATGGCACCCGCTTCCTTCACCTGCGCTTCCAGCTTGCCGCGCGTCCGTGCCACTTCCAGATTCAGGTCCGCCAGAGTCTTGCGGCCTTCGGTGAGGCGTGCTTCCAGGTCGTAGCACGCCAGCTGCAAAGCCTCGCGCGCGTTCTCGCTGGTATCGGCTCCCGCGGCGGCTTCGCGCAATTCGTTCGCGGCTGCTTCCAACTCCGCCGCGGCGCGGGCGACTTCCGTTTCGAGTTGTTGCGACCTTGCGCCGAGGACGCTGCGAAGGCGCGCGTCCATATCGGTCTTCAACTCACCGTAGCGCTTGGTCCGCGCCGCCTGACGCTTCAGGGAATTGGCCTGGCGCGTCACTTCTTCGAGGATGTCGAAGACGCGGGCCAGGTTCTGCTTCGCGCTTTCAAGCTTACTCTCGGCGAGGCGCTTGCGCGACTTGAACTTGGTGATCCCCGCCGCTTCTTCGATCACCGCGCGCCGATCATAAGGGCGGGAGCTGAGGATCTGGCCGATGCGTCCCTGCTCGATGATGGCGTAGCTTTCCGGGCCCAGTCCGCTGCCCATGAACAGATCCTGAATGTCCCTCAGCCGGGCCGTGCGTCCGTTGATGAGGTACTCACTTTCACCCGACCGGAAGAGCCGCCGCGTGATGGTGATTTCGCCCGGCGTGACGCGCGCCTGTGTTCCCAGAGAGGCCGACGCGTGCCCGTTTTCCGGATGCGGCAGCATCGTGATTTCCACCGGGTTAATTTCTGGAGGCGCCTGCGACGGTTCGGGCAGTGTAACGGCGTGGCGCGCGGTGGGGTCCAGCAGTGTCATGGTGACCGACGCCATGCCGACGGCCTTTCGCTCGCGCGTCCCTGCGAAGATCACGTCTTCCATGCGTGCGCCGCGCAGACTTTTGGCCGACTGCTCTCCCAGCACCCAGCTGATCGCGTCGCTTAAGTTGCTCTTTCCACAGCCGTTAGGCCCAACAACGGCGGCAATACCATCGCCGCGGAAGCGCAACTCCGTCCGGTCGCAGAACGACTTAAAACCTTGTAGCTCGACTTTTTTCAGCTTCAGCAAAGCGTTTCCTCTCGCTCGCTCGGGGGATGATTCATGCTAACCCTAAGCTCGATGAAAGTAAAGTATCACAACCACGATATGTTGTGGTCTTCATACTGTAAGCGCTTCAGGTGGGGGACTGCAAGCCGATTTATGCAGAATCGGCCAAGTGAAGCCTACTTTGAAAGTTTATCAAGCCTGGCGCGGGCCGCTTCGAAGACCTGACGCGCTTGCGTGGGCGGCTTCCGATCCGCGCTGGTCACAGCCGCGAGCGCTGAGGCGAGTTCTACCTCGATCGCCTTACCTGGCGCGCCCCGCTTCTGCGCTTCTTTCAAGGCGGAAACAATTTGCAAAGCCAGATCACGCTGCTCTTCCAGAACGCTGGGTTCAACAGGTGAGCGCGGGTCCTGGAACACATGCAAATGCTGTGTACTTTGCTGGCCGCCTGCCGTCAGGCGGACGGTATAATCCGCGGGAACGACTAAGGGACCGCGAACGGGACCGATCTCCTGATCCTCCTCGCCCGGTGCCGCGGCCGGTCCGGCATAGCGCAGATCCCAAACGAACCGGTTCAAGCCGGGCTTTGCGCCTGGCGGTTGTTCGGATTCAAACCAGATGTCGGCGACGGCCGTATTCTGCGGCTTGGGTGCAACGGGATCGGTGCTTCGATATTCGCGAACCAGTTCTCCCTTGGCGTCCAGAATTTCAATATGTACAGGCGCGGTGGACCCCGCCGGCAGCCAGTAATCGAGGACCGCACCGGACGGGGGATTCCTGGCGGATGGAACTTCTGGAGGCAGCGGCGTTCCCAGGAACCATGCGTTGAACATACGCGCGGCATCGGCCGGCTCAAACAGTAACTGACCGGGGTGCTGGGCAAGCGCACCGGCTTGGCGAAGCGGCGTCACGTTGTCGAGAATCCAGAAAGACCGGCCGTGGGTGGCGATGATGAGATCGTCTCCATGGATGGTTAAATCGCGAACCGACGTCGTTGGCAGATTGAGCTGAAGCGACTGCCAGTGATCGCCGTCGTCCCCGGAAATGTACACGCCGGTTTCGGTGGCGGCGTAGAGCAGGCCTTTGCGCTGGGGGTCTTCGCGGATGGAGTTGAGGAACGCGCCGTGCGCGATGCCGGTAGTGATGGCGGTCCAGGTTTTGCCGTAATCGCGGGTGCGGAGAAGGTGCGGCTCGTTGTCCTCTAGACGGTGCCGGTCCACCGCAGCCCACGCTTCCCCGGCGTCGAAATGGGACGCTTCGATTTGCGTGATCTTGCTCCACGGCGTGACGCCGGCGGGAGTGACCTGCTGCCAGGTGCGGCCGCCGTTGCGGGTCAGGTGAATGAGTCCGCTATCGCTGCCGGCCCAGATTACGGAGCCGAACAAGGGGCTGGGGGCGATGCTGAAGACCACGCCGTTCCCCTGGTCGCCCGTCAGATCGGGACTGATCTGCTTCCAGTTCAGACCGCCATCGACGGTTTTGAGAACATACTGGGTGCCCAGGTAGAGCGCGCTCTCGGGCGACTTCGGCTCGGCCGGCGAGAAGACCAGAACCGGGGTCCACGGCGCGCGGTATTTGCGCTGTTTGGGATCGAGGCCGAACTGCGGAACGGGCCAGGGTGTGATCTCCTGCGTCTGCGCGGTGCGTCGATCGAAGCGCTGTACCACGCCATAGGTGTCGGTGAGATACAGCGTATTCGGGTCCTTCGGATCGGGCGCGATATACCCGGATTCGTTGCCGCCGATCGATTGGAAATCACGCTCGGTGATGGCGAAGTGATCGGTGCGGCTGGGAATGCAGAGCGCCCCCGAATCCTGCTGGCAGCCGCAGACGTTATAGGGGAACTGGTTGTCGGTGATCACGTGGTACATCTGCGCGGTGGGCTGGTTATACCAGGAGCTCCAGGTATCGCCGCCGTTGAGGCTGATGGAAACTCCCTGATCGGTGCCGATGATCATGCGGCTGGAGTCGGCCGGATCTATCCAGACGGAGTGGTAGTCGTCGCCGCCTGGCGCACCGCGCAGCACAGTGAAGGTCTTGCCGCCGTCGGTCGATCGATAGAGCGCGACGTTCGGGATGTAGATCCGATCGGGATTGTGCGGATCGACGGCAATGAAGCTGAAATACCAGGCGCGGCTGGTGATGCGGGCGTCGGAACTGACGCGGGTCCAGGTGGTTGCGCCGTCGTCGGAACGATAGAGGCCGCCTGCCTTCTCGGAATCGATCAACGCGTAAACCCGTTGGGAGTGCGTCCCGCGGGCCACTGCGATGCCGATGCGGTGCAGTTCCCCTTCGGGCAGGCCGCCGCCTTGCAACTCTTTCCAGGTGGAACCGGAATCCGTGGATCGGTAGATGCGCGACCCGGGTCCTTGCTGCGGCGGATACTGGCTCCAGGCCGTACGGCGTGCACGCCAGGTGGTGGCATAGATCGTGTCAGGATGGTCGGGATCGAGTGCCAGATCCACCGCGCCAACGTCGGGTCCTTTGTCGAGCACGTGACGCCAGGTGGCCCCGCCGTCGGTCGACTTGTAGACACCGCGCTGATCATTTGGGCCATAAGCATGACCCAAGGCGGCAACGAAGACGATATCCGGATTCGTCGGATGGATCACGATGCGGCCGATTTGCCGTGTATCGTTCAGGCCGATATTTTTCCAATGCGCTCCGCCGTCGATGGATTTGTAGACTCCGTTGCCGATGGCGAGATCGGAACGGATGTCGGCTTCACCCGTGCCCGCGTACAGGATGTTCGGATGGGAGGGGGCAACTTCAAGAGCGCCGATGGAAGCGATCTTCTGGTCATCGAAGATAGGTTTCCAGACAACGCCGGCGTCAGTCGATTTCCAGATACCGCCGCCCACCGCGCCGAACAGGAATGTACTGGAGTTGCCGGGGATGCCCGTGGCCGCGACGGAACGGCCTCCGCGAAAGGGACCGATCATGCGCCATTGCATGCTCTGAAACATGCCGTCTGGAATGGGTTGAGGCAGGGCCGGGACGGCTAAGGTGAGGGCGAGAAGCCAACGCATCAATTTAGATTAAGCGAAGAGCCTAGATCCCAGGCCAGGACTTGGATTCGAGGCGCGTGACGCGGATATCGATCTGGTGCGTGTTTCCCTGAATCATCTCCAGACGGCGTTCGACCGAGTCGAACCGCGAATTCATCACGCCGCTCAAATGCACGACGTTCGTGCCCACACTGAGGGGCACGGCGGCCAGGGTTAGGAGTTCGGGCGCGTTCGCCATGGGTCCATGCTACCGCGTTCTATCGGATGACGAGGCCCAGGAAACGGGCGAGTTCCATTGCCTGCGAGGCCGTTACGATGGCTCCGCGCAGGTCTTCGGCCCGGCTGAGGATGCCTTCGAGAACGGCTCCGCGCAAATCTGTGCGGTCGAGTCTGGCGCCCGTGAGGTCGGCCCGCTCGAGTGAGGTCCGGACGAAGCGCGAGCCTTCGAGGTTGGAGGATCGCAGGTCGCACTCCGCCAACTGGCTTCCCACGAATTCGCAGGTTCGCAACTGGCCGTCATTCAGCTGGCCGTAGCGGCCTTCGCAATTTTCCACCAGGACGCTGTTCCAGCGGCACTCGATGGCGCGGAGTCCGGACAAGCGGCAGTCGAGAAATTCGACGCGGGTGGCTTCGAAGTCGCGCAGCTGGGCGTTCGAGAGATCGCATTTGAGGAAGCGAACGTCGCGCAGACGGACGGAGCTGATCTCGCAGGATGCGAACGACACGTCGCGGAATGCGCAGCCTTTGGCGATCAGGGCCGGAAGACGGCGTCCGGAGAAATCGAGCTTCTCCGCAAACGCATCCTCGAGCGGCCGCCCCGCGAGAAGTGCGTCTTCGCTGAGAATGGCGAGTGCATCCAGATCCGGCAGATCGGGAGGCTTCCGGGTTTCCTCCGGCTTGCGTTTGGCGACCATCCTATCCAGCGTAGCTTGTGATTGACTGATTGTGCGCTTGTTCGGATCGCGGTATTATGCGCGAAGGTATTGAGATGTCGGAGCCACACAATATTCAAGCGAAGAGTCATTGAAAACCCTCCTTTCTGCTTCGCAGATCGGACGAAGGCCCCCGCTCTCACGGGGCTTTGTCTCTTTGAAGTTCAAATGCTTCGCCAAGACAACTTACCCTTTCGTCCCTGCGGCAGAAACAAGAGTGTGCGAATGCCTCTGAATACTTCTCCTGCCAGAAAAGAAATGGCCGCCAGTGTGTACCGGCGGCCTTTTCAGCGTCAATGAGAACGGACTAGTAATTCTGCAGGAACGCTGCCACGCTGGGACGCTGCGCCGCCACCGTCGCGATGCACAGGTCCACGCCTTCCAGCACCTGATCGAGCGCGCGCGGCGCCCCGCCAAATTTATCCACGCGCGGTTTGAAGTAATCCGAAAGCTGTCCGCGGGATTGTGCGTCACAGAACGAAGCTCCCGTCTGCGGAAGAACGGAGCCAAAATCGAACCCGCCACCGCTGGGCATCGCCGCCGTAATCTTATCCCAATGCGCTTCCAGGAATTCGAAAGGAATCTTCCGAGTCGAGGCGTCCTGCTGCCCGTTGAAGAGCAGGAACGCGCCTTCCATGAACGGAACTTCCCCTGCGACCAACGCGTTCATGCCGGCCTCAATCGCGCTCTTATCGCGGAAGGAACCCATCGCGCCGATCAGACGCTGGCGCGTCAGCTTGTCGTCGGTCTTCTTGAACTCCGCCAGGAAGCGGTCGAACAGAGCTTGATCACCGTAGTACGCGGCGGTCCCAAGAACCGCGTTAATCATGTTCGGGTCTATGGCCTTGTGGTCCGCAAACCACTTCTCGGCCAGAGCCTGACCCTCTTTGGCGAGTTCCTGGTCGCCTCCGTAGGTGGCCACTACGCGAACCAGCCGCGGCCGCAAGAGCTGCGTATCCTCAGACTCACCGGGCCTCGGAGTCCACCCGAGCTCGTGCGCGCGGGCCTGGAAGTTCTTCAGGAGAAAGCGGCGGTAATTGGCTTCCAGATTTTCGGGGACCAGGTAAGCTCGCGGCTCCAGTGCCAGCTCGACATCGTTCATCACCACATCCCGTTCCGGATCGGCATGAAACACGTCCACCAGATGCAGCGCATCGGTCGCCGACAATTTACCGGCTTCGGCGAGCGATTCAGTGTTCCCCATCAGATCGACCCGTTCCGCGGCAGTCAGGCGGTGCTCCACGTCACCCGACGTCAGTTTCGAC
>Ga0302326_10033561_pt1 | contig 10195 bp, 11 predicted proteins | sample Palsa_T0_3_FD_202264 | JGI IMG/M metagenome (GOLD analysis project Ga0302326, IMG submission 202264) | Peat permafrost microbial communities from Stordalen Mire near Abisko, Sweden - Palsa_T0_3 | ecosystem: Environmental > Terrestrial > Soil > Palsa > Peat permafrost | place: Sweden: Abisko...
GAACCTATGGAAGTGAGTAGCCACCGATTAGGTGGCTCAACCCAACCGGGGCCGCGTTAGCGTCCCCGCTCAAGCCGCTTTGAGCGGCTCACATAATCAAGCCCCCGGCTTTGCCGGGGGTATTGACCTTGGAGCCGGGAATGGTCGCGCTCCATCTTCCCTCTGGAGGAACCGCATACGTCCGGCGACTGTCGCTATTCGGAAAACCAGCCGAGGTCTACTTGTCTGAGTCTGCAGACTTCTGTGCACCCTATGATCGGTCACATGACTTCAGGCTGCCCGACGTCATTCACGGGGGAACTGAATCTCCATTACTGATTTCCTACCAAGGCAACATGATCATTTTGCATGGTCCGAAGAAGCTTCAGTGGCCCCGACAGAACCCGCCGGGTTCCTTCAATGTGACATACGAGGAACTGACGCCCGAGGCGTACTCAGCTTACGTGGGATCGAATCAGCAATCTCTAAAGCTTCCCGAAGGCTGGGTGCGGGTTGAGGTACCATTCGGCCACAATACTTGCGCCTTGTAGTCCCATACTCGATGATCAATTGTGTTGCGGGCGGTTGACCCGCAGCGGACGAGCGCCTGAACGGCGGTAAGCCTCACTTCCCCTTGTAATCCTTAAACAGCTCCGGAAACTCCGTCTTGAGCGCCTCGATCTTGGGCCGGTCGCAGACCAGGATGTAGGGATTATCCGGATTATGCAGCGCATAGTCCTGGTGGTAGCTCTCCGCGTCGTAGAAGCCTTTCAACGGCGTCACCTGGGTCACAATCGGCTTTGAAAATACACGAGAGGCGTCGAGTTGCGCAATATATGCCTGGCTGATCTTCCGCTGCTCGTCGCTCGTGTAGAAGATCGCCGACCGGTACGACGTGCCCTCATCGGGCCCCTGCCGGTTCAACTGCGTAGGATCGTGCGCCACCGAGAAAAACACCCGCAGCAACTGGCCGTAGGTGATCTTCGAAGGGTCGTAGACCACCTTGACCGATTCCGCGTGGCCGGTGGTCTCCGTCGTCACCTGGTCGTAGGTCGCGGTGTTGGCCGAGCCGCCGGCGTATCCGGCTGTCGTGTCGAGCACACCCTTTACGCGCTCAAAGACGCCTTGCGTCCCCCAGAAGCAACCGCCCGCGAACACCGCCGTTTCTTTTCCTGGCGACTGCGCCAACGCCTCATCGTGGTCGGCCGGCGGAACAGGCGCCTTGGCTGCCGCGCGGCAACCGGCGCACAAAGCTAAAGCAATCAGCAGCGATCCAACCGCGCAGCGAAATGAAATCAGTTTGAACATAGAAATCTCCTGGCCGAATACCGTCCGGCCCGCACACCGTCTGATGCTTCGGCGCGCCAAAGGTTACTGTGGGTCAGGAAGCATCCGACTCGGTCCAATGGATTTGCTTTGAAAGGGCACGGCTTTAGCCGTGCCGCTAGTTGCCCTTAATTTGTTGGGCTTTAGCCCCTGAGGGACTGCTCCGGGAAGATGATTACCGTCGCTCCGCCGCCCAATCAGAGGCTCGATGTCGGGCTGTACGCAGAAATCCTTCCCCACTGAAGTTCGCAAGAAAGCGTAGACTCGGGCGCCGGAACCCTGTCTGGCCTCCTATCCGGAGATGGCCTCAGCCCGTGCAGGGGCGACGTGCGCCGCGCCTGCAACCGCCTCAATCATGCAATCGTTGCCCATCACGGAGTTCAGCAGCATGTGGTAGAGCCCGCGCGCGCACCACTCCTGCTGGTAAGCCTTACGGATCACTGCGGCGCGGCGCTTGTCAAAGGCCGCCAGAAGCTGGTCAGCCTGCTCGGCCTGCTTGGGGAAGGCCTGCATGAACCACTCCCGCTTGGCGGCAGCGGTGGCGTAAACAAAAACATGAAAGCACCCAGGCTGGTTGGCCAGGGCACAGGCAGCGCCACGGCCGACGATCACGCAGTTTCCCTCTTTGGCGGCCTTCAGAATCTCCTGCTGGATGAGCGCGAGCATGCGCTCGGAGTCGAAGACCTGGTCGTCGGAAAGCCCGGCCATGGAGTAGCCCGAGTCGTGCCAGAAGACCTTGCCGTAGCGGTAGTACCAGGGGTCCAGGCGCTCGTCGTACTTCTTGGCCAGCTCCGGCGAAACGCCGGCGGCGCGGGCGGCGGCGCAGGGCAAATCCGCGTCCAGCAGGCGCCAGCCGAGGTGCGTGGCAAGGTCGTGGGCGAACTCGCCGCCTCGCGAGCCGTATTCGCGTTCAACAGTGATCACACGGACAGGTGCACAGACCATGGGGAAACAATCTCCGACGAGTGGAGGATACAACGAAAGCGGGCCGGAACGGAATAGGCGCCGCGCAAACTTTCCGGGTGATACGCTGCGGATCACAGTCAGGGCGAGCGAAACGCGTTAAGATTGCGGGCAATTCAGGAGGCCGGAAAGGAGATGCGCATGGGCCTGGGAATGAGGGTTACGGGCCGCGTGGTGCTTTTGCTGGCCCTGTCTGTAGGAATCGTCTTCCTTCCGGCGGGTTCGTGGAGATTCTGGCAGGGTTGGGCGTTTCTGGCGGCCATGTTTCTTCCCGCCGTCTTCGCGTTCGCGTATTTTCTTCGCTACGACCGTGCGCTGGTGGAGCGCAGGCTGCGGAACGATGAGCCGGTCAAGGAACAGAAGCATTTGGTGCGATGGGCAGCGCCGCCTTTTCTAGCGGCGTTCCTGCTGCCCGGCTTCGATCACCGGCTGGGGTGGTCGCAAAGGTTGGCAGGCAATGTGCCCACGTGGCTCACCGCCATCTCTCTCGGAATGGTGGCGGGCGGATTCCTTTTCGTCTGGTGGGTGCTGAAGGTGAACAGTTATGCCGGGCGCACCATCCAGGTGGACGCCGGGCAGACGGTGATCTCGACCGGACCCTATGCATGGGTGCGGCATCCCATGTACTCGGGCTCCGTGGCGCTTTGGACTTTTACTCCGCTTGCGCTCGGCTCCTGGGTTGCGCTTCCGGCGTTTCTGCTGCTGATCCCGTTTTACGCCATCCGGCTGCTGAACGAAGAAAAGGTACTGCGCGCGGAGCTTGCCGGCTACAGCGAGTACTGCGCGACGACGCGCTACCATCTGATTCCGTTTGTCTCGTGAGAATGGTTGTCGAAGGGAACAGCAAGCGATTGGGTAAACAGAACAGGCGCTGGAGTGATTGCTCCAGCGCCTGTCCTGTTTTCGTCGAGGTATCGCCTGATCGCGCTATTGCGTAACCGGCTGCGGGGGGAGGGCCTTGGGAGTTTTCAGATGCGGCGCCTTGGGTGTTTCAGGCGCGTTCGGCCCCTCGCCCACAACGGGTGGTGGCGGCGTTGCCGGGAAGGCCGAGCCTTTCTTGATGTGGATGTCGCCGTTGTCGGTGGTGAGCACAATTCGATTGCCGCCGGAACCGATCTGGAAGGCGACCGTCTTGTTGTCGCTGTCATCCATCGATGGCATGTTGTAGTCGGAGACAATGTCGCCGTTGTGCGTGCGCGCATTTACCGAGGCCGAGGCGTTCGGCGGCAGGGTCAGCTCCACGTCGCCCTTGCTGTTTTTGGCTTCCACCGCGTAGTTTCCGGCCGGCTCGATGGAAATGCGTCCGTCGCGGTCTTCGGCGTAGGAATCGCCATAGATTTGGCTCAGGTCAACGTCTTTCGAGTGGGTCGTGACGCGGACCGGCCCCTTGGCTTCCGTAACCCGCAGATCGTCGGAGTTGAGGGTCAGGTCGCCGGGCAGCGCTCCTACCTGCAGGTCGGTGACTGAGGTGTGCAGGTGGATGGGGCCGCCTGAGTTTTCAATGTGGACGTCGCCCAGGATTTCGCCGTTCTGCGTGACCTTGCCCTTGATTTCAGACAGGGTCAGATCGTTGATGTCGCCGTCGGACGTCAGGTCGCCATCCACCTGGTGGGCAGAGAAGTCGTGGCGCCCGTTGGGAAAGTGAACCTGGACCGAACCGGCGATGGAGCTGAGATGCACGTCGCCGTGGGCAGCGGTCAGGCTGATTCCTGCCCCCAGTCCGGCTGCGGTTACGTCCCCGTGGCCGGCATCGACGCTCACTTTGGCCGACTTGGGAACGGTAATCGTCAGGTTGAGCCGCCCGCTGTTGTTGCTCTCTGACTTGATCACCACAGCGTTGCCGCTGACGGTCAGGTGGGCAGCTTCCGAGTCCCAGATCTTTTTGGCGTCGGAGTCGGAGTTGGCATAAGCCACTTCGTGCGATTGCACCTCCACGTTGGGTCCGTCGCCGGCGGTAATGCTGACATCGCCGCGCGGGTTCTGAATCTGAATGGAGCCGTTGGCGGGGATGGCGGCGTTGAGCACCTGCTGGTCGAAGTCGCGCTCGGGGCGGCCGAAGGCATTGAAGAAGTCGTCGCTCTGGTCGCCGAAGTTGGCGCGGAACGGACCCCACCAGTTGTCCCAGCCGGCTGCGCCCAGGCCGACGATGGCCAGCAGGACGAGGATGCCGACGAAGCTTCCGCCGCGGCGGACGGGCACCTTGCGCGTGGCGTCAATGGACCACTCGGCAAGCAGGGCCAGGCCTGCGCCGATGAGCAGCAGCGGCCACCAGTGAGCGTACCAGCTCCAGAATCCGTTGGCGGCGATCCGGTCGGTAACGATCAGAAAGGCGACGACGCCGATGCCAATCAGGATCATCGGGCCAACGATTGAGGGAGCGTGCGGAACATACACGCCGCCGTAGTAGCCTGCCTTGGCGGCGTACCGCTGCGCCTTCATGGCGTCGCGCTGAGCGCGCCACGCGGCCTTTTGCTGCTCGCGGTAGACCCGCCACTGGGTCTTGGGGTCATACGTCCCGTAAGGCGGCTGACCGCCGCCGGGGGGCATGTTGGGAGGTGTGCTCATTGTTGGCCTCCAGTGGGGCCGTTGCCGAAGTCGTTGGAATGCGCGGGAACAATGGATGTGGATTCAACCGGCGGGGCCTGGCCCATGGGCGGGCCCTGGTACGGCGCGCCCGGGTACGGCGGCGGCGCAACGGGTCCGGCGGTTGCCAGCGCCGCGCGCTCCGCCAGTGCGATCACGCCGGCGAGGATGAGGTAGAAGGGCCAACTGCTGCCCCAGCCCAGGACACCTGTCTGGGCGAGCAGGGCATTGACGCCGACGAGCAACAGGAAAGCCGGACCGCGCAGGCGGCGAATCAGGATATAGCGGTTCATTTGGGACCTCCTTGCGACTCTCCGAGACGGCGGATCACGAGCCAGACGCCCAGCCCGATCAGGAACACGGCGCCAACCGGCGCTCCGCGGTGCCAGAAGGCCGGACCGCCGCCGTAGGTAGACGGGTCAGGCGGGATAGGCGGAATCGGCGGTATGGGCGGCAGAGGGGCGTTCGGATCAACCGGGCCGGGCGCGGGCGGAGCATAGGGATTCTGCCACTCTGCCTGGTAAGGCTGCTGGTACGCTCCGCCGGAATAAGGAGCCTGCCACCCGGATGCGGGTGGAGGCTGGGTTGCGCCGGCTGTCCACGGATTCGGATTGGGCTGCGCGGCGCCGGCTTGAGGTCCGGGCTGGGTACCGGGCTGCCCTACTGGGGGTTGACCCGGATACTGCGGGTGCTTGCCGAGATTCAGCCAGTTGCCCACATCGTTCAACCCCAGCGGATCGGGCACCGGCAGACCGTCGCGCAGAGCCTTGGCCGTGTGGAAGGCCTCGAATGACTGGTACAGGATCCAGGCGGGAATGAAGATGCCGAAGATCCCCGAGACGTGCGCCAGGCTCACCAGCACGGCGAAAATCACCACATGGATCAGTCCCTTGAAGAACTGGCCGTTGTACATGGCGCCCACGCCCGGAATCAGGCCCAGCACCGCGGCGGCCGCGGGGTTGGGCGAGCCGGGCGAGATTGGGACGAAGGGTTGCTGATAGGTTTGCCATGCGGTGGAGCAGGGCTCGCAGAGAACCTGTCCCCCTGGGGCGTTGCGCACGCATGCGGTGCACAGAGCCTTGCCGCAGTTCTGGCAGAAGGCGGTCGCGGGTACACCCGCGTGATTTACGCAGTCCATTGTGTGCTCCTTTCCCGTACTTCCAAATAGGAGCCGCCGGAATGCGCGGGCCCTTCCTGCCTTGCTGTAGAGGTGCCGGGCAGAACAGGAAATGTGAGGGAAGCTTCCAGTAAATCAGTTGCATCGTTGATGGTTGGGCTCACCGACTGCTGGGGAGGGTCCACGCGGGAGCCTCCATCCTTGCGGCCGGGATTCTGTTTGGATTCGCCCGGCGCGGAGTCTTTGGGCTTTGGCTGAGTGCTGCCGTCTTCTGAGGTGCGCCGCAGTTCGCGCATTCTTGACTCGACTTCGTAAACAAAGCGCAGGTGATCGTAATAACGGATGATCGGCGTCGAAGCCATGGTCACGCGGCGTTCCACAAAGGAGCGCACCGAGGTGGGGCGCAGATTGCTGAGCCGCAGGCTGCTGAGCTTGACGTCCGTCAGGTTCAGCGTAAGGGCGATCGAGAAGAAGGCCATGGCGGCGGTCATCAGCAGGCGCGGCTCGGCAAAGCGCCGCACCTGGCCCATGAAGCCGGGCCGCTGCCAGGGTTGCGGCATGGGCATCACGTTGCTGCTGCCTGGAACCAGGCCGTATCCGGCTAGCTGTCCGGGGCCGGTCTGGGCCAGAATCCTGTCTAGAAGGCCTTCCGGGACTTCCGGCTCGGGCGAAAGAAACTCCAACCACTCGCGGCCGCGGCGGGATTCCTCAAACAACGCCGTGCAGGCCGCGCAGGTGGCCATGTGGGCGGTGAAGGTGGCCTCGTCTTCGGGCCGGAGAAGCCCGTCGAGCGCATCGGCCAAAAGGGTTTCCCACTGGCCGCAGGCGGGAGAGCTCGGGATGTGTGTGCGCTCTGCCATTACATTACCTCCCGTTTATTACGTTCCAGCAGGCGCGCCAGTTCCGCGCGTCCTCTGCTGATGCGGGACTTCACAGTACCTTCGGGTATGCCCAGCACCTGGGCGATCTCTTTGTAGTCAAGGTCTTGCAGATCACGAAGGATGACGGCTTCGCGCAGCTCGACAGAGACGCGCGCCAGGGCGTTCTGGACCATCTTTGCCAGTTCCTTCTGTGCGGCCGATTCATGGGGCGAAGGGCTCTTGGAGGTCAGCCGGTCGATCGGCCTCAATTCCTCAGTCGATTCCCAGCCTTCGTCGAGCGAGCCCGTGGCGCGCAGGTTCTTGGTGCGGCGGAAGTTATCCACCAGCAGGTTGCGGGTCATGGTGGTGATCCATACCTGCAGGCTGCCCCGGGTCAGGTCAAAACTGGCAAGGTTGGAGTAGATCTTGAGAAACACGTCCTGGGTCAGGTCCTCGGCATCGGCGGGGTTGCCCGTAAAGCGATAGCAGAGGCCGTAAACGCGGCGGTGGTGGATGCGGACCAACTGGGCCCATGCGCCGGAATCACCGTTCATGCACAGGTGCACGACCTGGGACCAGTCGACTTCCAGCGGATTTACCTCCACCCGCGCCATGCGGGCGTCTGGGGCCACCATCTTGCCTCCCGAAACGTCGCCGAGGCCGGTGGCGGGCGTCCTGGGAACGCCAATCACCGGCGCCTCCATCGTACGCCGGGAGGGTCTCGACGGCGTACCCGGCGACAGGTCTTTGCCGCGGGGTTGCCTGGGCGGCGACGCCAACCCGATACCGTTCCAGCTTAATGTAGCCACGCATTGCATATTTTGCTAATACGAGGGTTTCGCAAGGTTAGTTCCCGGCCGCTTGTCTCTATTCGCTGTTAGCCGTTAGCCGTTCGCTGATGGCTGAAAGCTGAAAGCTCATGGCTAGCAGCTATCCACTCCCCACTATCCACTACTCACTATCCACTCCCACCCGTCTCACCCGCGCCCCGATCCGCGTAAATACCTCCCACGGAATCGTCCCTGTCGCCTCTGCATGTTCGAAGGCGTCAATTCTCTGGCTCCCCTGGCTTCCCAGAATCACCACCTCGTCCCCCACCGCAACGCCTTCAATCTCGGTAATATCAACCACCGCCTGGTCCATGCTGACACGCCCCACCAGCGGCGCACGCTCGCCGCGCACCAGCAGGCTGAAGCGGTTGCCCAGCCGCCGGTCCAGCCCGTCTGCGTAGCCCACGGCCACGAGCGCCAGCCGCATCGGCTCCGTAGCCACAAACGTGCCGTTGTAGCCCACCACCGCCCCTGCCGCAATCGTCCGGACGCTCACGACGCGCGTCTTCCAACTGAGGACCGGCTTGAGCCGCCCCCGCGCCGCCGCCACAGCCGCCGGCTCGTCCGGCTCAAACTGCGGCGCCACGCCGTAGAGCGCCAATCCCGGACGCAGCATTGCTTTCATGCCCCAGCGCCGGGCCAAAGCCGAGATCCGTTCAGTCTCCCCATTCAGGAGCGCCGCCGAAGCACCGACGCTCAGCCACTCCGCCCAGTTTCCAGAACCGGCAAGCCCTGCCGCCGCGATCTGTTCAAGCACCCCATGGAGCCGGGCAATTTGCGCCTCGTTCACGCGGCCATCCGATTCGTCTGCCGCAAACAGGTGGGTCAACACGCCCTCCAGGCGCAGCGTCGATCCCGGTCCAAATCGCGCCAGCATCGGCCCCAGCCCGTCTGCTCCCACCCCCTGCCGGCTCATCCCCGTGTCGATTTCCAGATGCACAGGAAAGGAACTCACGCCGGCCGCTCGAGCCGCGCTCTCCAACTCGTCCAGATGTCCCGGCTCCCAGACCACCGCCGTCAGGCCATGTTCAACCAATTCTGTGCCCTGCCCGGGAAAGCATCCGCTCATCGCCAGGATCCGAGCGTTCGGACACAACGCCCGTGCCGCCACGCCCTCTTCGACAGAGGTAACGCCCAGCCAGTGCGCCCCGGCCCGCACCGCTGCAGGCGCGCAAAGAGCCAGCGAGTGGCCATACGCATCGCTCTTGACCACCGCCAGCAACTCCGCCTCGCCGGCCGCCAGACTCCTCAAATATCGATAGTTGTCTTCGAAAGCCTGGGTGTTGATTTCCGCCCGGCAGGGACGCATTGGCATGGCGATATCCACTCCCCAAGTCTACCCCGTGCCGCAAAAGCCCCGTGCCCCATCCTTTTCGAGCTCTCCGCGAAAAGGGTGGGAAACCTCGAATCTGGGCCGGCCCGTGCCGGGTTGGCTACAGTCCCACCAGCGCAAACGCCACCACCGTCTCCCCAGCCTCCCCAACCTCTCCGAGCACCTCCGCCTCCAGCTCATGCGGAACCGCCATCTCGCATGCCTGCACCTCTGCCTCCCTCGCCCCGTGAAAGCAGAGCTCGCAATGGCCCAGAGCATCTCCATCGCCCATGCGCACCGGAGGCCCAAACACCCGGCACGTCATTGGCCGCCACGCATACACATCGCATCGCCCCGTCGCCAAATCCAGCGCCGGACAAGCCGCCTCGTTCGCAAACTCCTCAAACCGTTCCCGTTCCGCATCCGTCTCACCCAGCCGGCCAGTTGCCGCGTCGCCCGGAAACTTCGCCCCGTGCACCTCAATCCACAACCGCGCCCGCCGCTCAATCTCCGTCGCCAATTCCGGCTGCGTCTCGCGCAGCGTCCCCATCCCCACCCGCAACCGCTCCGCATCCAGCGCGTTAATGGCAAATGCCCCATAGCAGCACTGGGTACACCCTATCCGGCACACCAGCCAGGTCCCTGCCCGCCGCGCCGCGTCCGCCAGAGCCGCATCCACAATCTGCACCAGTTCTTTGTCCTTTGCCGGCAGCGCCATGCCGCCAAGCATACCGCAAACCATGCCTTCTGGCCGCCGGTGGTCAAATCCTTCTATCTCACCTGCGCGCCCTCATGCTATAAGGAGCACGAGGGCCAAGTGATCTTCCTCGAGCACACCCCGGCTGCCCCGCTCAATGCTTGCATCCGTTCGCTCTGGTATGCCCGCGTCGAGCATTCTCCCCATGCCCGCGAGCGCATTCTGCCCACCGGCCGCGTGCAGATCATCCTCAACCTCCAGCGCGACTTCCTGCTCGATTGCCCCGAAGGCCAATCCCCGCATCGGATGCCGCCGTCGCTTGTCGTCGGCGCCCGCTCGACCTACGAAATTGTCGACACCTCCGACATGGCCGATCTCATTGGCATCGTCTTCCACCCCGGCGGCTTTCTCCCGTTTGCATGCGATTCCGTCGATCTCTTCAGCAATCGGAGTGTTCGCCTCGAAGACGTTTGGGGCGCCACGGCTCACTCGCTTCGCGACCGCTTGCGCGAGATCTCCACTCCCGGT
>Ga0302326_10033564_pt1 | contig 10195 bp, 8 predicted proteins | sample Palsa_T0_3_FD_202264 | JGI IMG/M metagenome (GOLD analysis project Ga0302326, IMG submission 202264) | Peat permafrost microbial communities from Stordalen Mire near Abisko, Sweden - Palsa_T0_3 | ecosystem: Environmental > Terrestrial > Soil > Palsa > Peat permafrost | place: Sweden: Abisko...
CGCGGGGGGCGGCCGCGGCCCCGCGCCCCCCCCCGCCGACGTATTTCAGCGGGACCGCCCGCCGACGTATTTCAGCGGGACCGCCCGCCGACGTATTTCAGCGGGACCGCCCGCCGACGTATTTCAGCGGGACCGCCCGCCGACGTATTTCAGCCTCCACCCTCCAGGGCCAGGACCAGCTTGCCTGTGTTCTCGCCGTGGAAGAGTCGCAGGAGAACATCGGGGAACTGGGCGATGTCGCCCTGGACGACATCCTCGCGCGAGCGCAGCTCGCCGGCCTGCAGCCACCGCGCAAGCTGGGTCACGCCCTCGCCGTAGCGATCCGCGTAATCGAAGATCACGAAACCGGTCATCGAGGCGCGGGTCACGAGCAGCTGCATGTAGTTCGCCGGCCCCAGCATCGGCCCGGTGGCGTTGTACTGCGAGACCGCGCCGCAGATCACGACCCTGGCACTCCGTGTGAGCCGGAGCAGCACCTGGTCGAGTACCTCCCCGCCGACGTTGTCGAAGAAGACATCGACCCCGTCGGGGGCGGCGGCCTTCAGCTGCGAGCGCAGCTCTCCCGCCTTGTAGTCGATGGCGGCGTCGAATCCAAGCTCCTCGACCAGCCAGCGGCACTTCTCGGTCCCGCCCGCGATGCCGACCGCGCGAGCACCCTTGATCCGGGCGATCTGGCCGGCGACACTGCCAACCGACCCGGCGGCTGCCGAGACGACCACGGTCTGACCTGGTTCGGGCCTGCCGAGCTCCAGCAGCCCGAAGTACGCCGTCAGGCCGCTGATGCCGAGGACACCGAGATGCACGGGCGCCGGCGCGAGGGCTGTGTTGACTCGCGTGGCGCCACGGCCGTCCGACACCGCGTAGCGCTGCACGCCGAAGGCGCCGTACAGGTGCTCGCCGACGTCGTAGTCGGGATGCCGCGAATCGATCACCCGCCCGATGCCTGCCGCACGCATGACCTCGCCGATCTCCACCGCCGGTATGTAGGAGCGGCCGGCGTTCATCCACGAGCGCATCGCCGGGTCAATCGAGATGTACTCGACCTTGACCAGGAACTCCCCGTCACCGGCCTCGGGAGCAGGCTCCTCCAGGTAGCTCCAGTCGGACGGCTCCGGCAATCCGATCGGGCGGGCGGCCAGGCGAATCTGGGCGTTGACGAGCGTCACAGCATCGAGTGCTCGGCCGGCTGCCCTAGCAGGATGCGCCCGGGAAGCTCCCGTGACGCGTCGTTGACCTGGAAGTGCGCGGTCGCGGTGTGGGCGTCGCGGAAGCGCCGCTGAAGCGGCGAGTCGTCGTAGATCGCAGTGCCGCCGGCGAGGTCGTACATCGCCCGCACGACGTCGGCGGACGTCCGCACGGCGTGGGTGGCCGCCAGGCGCAGGTCGTTTCGCGGGCCTACGGCGACCGGCCCCTCGCGCTGCGCGGCCTCCCACGCGGCTTCGATGGCCTCGTAGTACAGCGCTCGTCCGCCTCGCAGGGACGCCTCGCCGGCCGCGACCGCCGCCTGCGTGGACGTCCGTTCGGCGAGCGTACGGGACGATCCCATCCCGACCTTCTCCGTGGCCAGCGCGACGAGCTCATCGATCGCCGCGCGCGCGTTGCCCAACGCGGCCGCAGCGATCGAGAGCGCGAAGAACCCGAAGATCGGAAAGCGGTACAGAGGACGGTCAAGGACCGGCCCATCGAACAACGAGAACACGCACCCGCTGGGCACGAACACCTCCTCGGCAACGGCATCGTGGCTGCCTGTGCCGCGCAGGCCGAGCGTGTACCACGTGTCAAGGATCTCGAGGTCCTGCGTGCGAAGCGCGACCACGCTCGGCACGGGCCGCCCGCCCACGGACGGCGCTTCGCTCTCCACGAAGCAGCCGGCGAACAGGACATCCGCGTGCGTGATCCCGCTGCAGAACGCCCACCGGCCAGAGACGACCACCCCGCCGCCCGCCGGCCGCGCCCTGCCGCGCGGGGCCCAGACACCGGCGGCGACGCTCTCCTCTGCTCCGAACAGCTCGGCGCGGCTCTCCGTGGGCAGGTAGGCGGCCAGCAGGCTGCTCGTGATCGCGATCGAGACACACCAGCCGGCTGACGCATCGCCGCGAGCGAGCTCCTCCGCACAGCGCAGCGCTACGCCTGGGGCGAGCTCCAGCCCTCCTGCCTCGAACGGCGCTCCGGCCCACAGCAGGCCCGATTCCCGCAAGCGCCCCACCAGCTCGCCGGGGAGCCGGCGCCCGAGCTCGGTCTCACCGGCCAGCTCCCGCGCGAGCGCGGCGATGTCACGCGCGACCGCCTCGATCTCTTCGCTGCGCGGCACCGTCTGCCGGCCCTCTAGGACTCTCGCTCCGTCAAGGCGATGCGTGAATCTGAAGCGTCCAGGTGCCCCTCGTGGCGACGTGGAGACCCTTGTAGATGCCGTGGGCGAGTCGCACACTGCCTGTCGCGGAGGGGCTGTTCAAAAGCAGGAACCCGCGCGTCGTGAACATCTGTATCGGCGGCTTCGTGGTCGACCATTCGAGCACGACCGTCGCCTTGGGTGACAGGGTCTCGATCGCCTGATCGCCGGTGCCGTGGATGCTGCTGAGGAGCGCTCCCGCTTTGACGACGGGCTGCTGTGCCTGCGCCGCCGGATGCGTCTGGGTCTTGATGGCGGTCGGCCCCTGGGTCGCCGGAGCCTTGTGACTGTGGTGGCGGGTGTGCACGGCCGCGGCGTGATGGGCTTTCGCAGCCTTGGTGCCGGTGCCGGCGGTCGCCTGCTTGGACGTGGTCGCAGTTGTCGTAGTCGTCGCGGCGCTGCTGCCGCATCCCGCGACGACGGCGACGACGGCCGCGACGGTCACGGCCGCCGCGACCCTGCCGCGGATCGGCCGGCGCGGGCGGGGCGTGTGTGTGGTCTTGGGCATCAATTCAATGACGATACTTGATAGGACCGGCGCTCAGCCGAGCGCGCCTGCTGGCAAAAACGCGGCCTCGTCAGCTCGCCGGCCACGTGGTCGACGATCTGATTGGCCTGCATTTGCACGGTGCGGGCCGCGCTCTCCCGAGCACGACCCGCACCTGAGAACACCAACCGGGCCGCCCCCAACCCACATCCCAGTTCCCACAGCGCACAGTTTTCCGTAGCTTCGCGCGAGCGCCAAGGGGCCGAATCCCCTGTCCGGCGTTCACGAGCTGAACAAACCGTGGCCGGACGACCTTGGGGCCGTTCAGGGCCCGTGATACCGTGCTGCCTTCATCTTTGGTAATTCGACGGAGCGCAAGGATGGACATGGAGGGTTCAGCAGAGCGGCGGATCTCGGTCCGGGGCCAGGATCACGCGGCTACGCCGCCGCTCGACGACGCCGATGCGGTCCGCTCCGAGGTGACTGTCGTCCTCGCTGACGACCAGGACGCAACCCGTGCGGGTGTCAGGCGCGCCCTGACACCGCATGGCTTTCGGATCGTCGCGGAGGTCCAGACCGCAGCCGCTGCGGTGAGCGCAGCACTCGAACACCGCCCCGACGTCTGCATGCTCGAGGTCCGCATGCCAGGAAACGGCATCGACGCCGCGCGCCGGATCAGCGAGGACCTGCCGGGGACGAAGATCGTCATGCTCACGTCCTCCGAGCGCCACGAGGATCTGGTCGCGGCACTCCGGGCGGGCGCCGACGGCTACCTGCTCAAGACGACCTCGGCCGACCGGCTTCCGTACGCGATCAGGGGTGTCCTCCGCGGCGAGGCGGCGCTTCCTCGCGAAATGGCGACCGGCTTGATCCGCGAGTTCCACGATCACGGCCGCCGGCATCGGGTGCTGCTCAGTGTCTCAGGGCAACGCGTCGAGCTCACCGCCCGCGAGTTCGAGGTCTTGGAGCGGTTGCGCCGCCGCGAGACGACCGCTCAGATCGCCGGTCGCCTCGGCATCGCCGACGTGACGGTTCGCCGCCACGTGTCGGCGATACTGCACAAGCTCGGGACGCCTGACCGGCGTAGCGCGCTCGCTCTGCTCGACCACGAAGAGCGGCGCAAGGTGCAGCAGCTGGCGCCGACCCTCTGATCGAGCCGGCTACCGGAGAACCCCCCGCGCCGGTCCGCCGTCCGAGGCATGCTCGAGCGGGATCACCGTCTCGCCGGGATCGAGGCTGATCCATCCCGACCGCGTTCCCCCGTAGTCGGCCCCAACCTCGGTGCCGCTCAGCGGCGCGTCAAGCGAGGCCGAGGTCCGGTTCACGATCGTCACCTGCGACCCGTCGATGTAACCGTCCACGGAGTCCGACGCGAGCGCTGCGCGCCACGCTGTATGGCGCGCGAGCAGCTCACCGATCTCGCTGAAGGTGGGCTGGATGACCGGCGCGCTGGGAGCGAACAGCGTCCGGTACAGGTCCAGCAAACTATCGATCAGCCCGTAGAAGATGCCGCCTGAGTCCTTTACGCGCGCGAGGTTGCTCTGGTGGAAGTAGTGTGGCCGCGGGTCATTGCCCATCAGGACGCCGAACATCCGTGTCACCTCGGCGAGGAGCACCTCCTGCCACGAATCCGCCGCACTGTCGGGGGCGTCGTGGCGATGGCGGTCAAGCGCCTGGGCCTCGGTCGCCGCGTCGTAGGGGAGGGCCGTGGGATAGCGTGGCACCGCGAGCGCCGGGCCGACCGGGAACGGCGTGCCCGGCGACCAGCGCGGACCATCCGGTGCCTGCGGATCCACCGGATATGGCCGCGATGCGTCGCACCCGAGATAGCGGATCCCGGTGGCTTCGAGCGCCGCGTCGAGCTCCGGGTTCTCGCATTGAGCCGGCGTTGCCGTGAGGTCGGCGAGACCCGAGTGCGCGCCGGTGACGAGCGTGCCGGGCTCGAACGCCAACCCCTCTTCTTGCGCCCAGCTCAGGTTGTGGTTGATCTGCGCTTCGATCGCGGAGCTCGGGGCGTCGTTCAGATCGGTGTGGTCGTATGTGTGATTGATCCACCCGAACGTCTCGCGGTCGGCGACGAGCCTGCGCAGCAACGGATCGATCTCGGTGCCCTGCTCGCGGAGATAGCGCTCGCTCCCTCCGCCGTTGCAGGCGAGGTCGAGACGCAGTCCGCGCGCGCGTGACCAGTTCGCCGCGTGCGTGGCGTCGGCGGCCGTCATGCGGATCAAGGGTGGCTGCGTTTCTGACCGGTGTGCGGCGACGTTCCAGGAGTGGTTGGCCACGAACACGTCGTCGATCTGCAGCGGGAGGTAGTTCCGCTCGTATCCCAGGTAGCTGCCGCGGGTCACCCACGCGAGCTGGCCGTGGCGCATGAGCTGGGTCTGCACCTGGCCGGGGTTCGAGTCATAGGTCTGAACCATCACCTCACGACCGTCCGGATGTCGGTGGATGCCGAGCAGAGCCGAGCCCTCAGGGCCCACGACGAGGGTGTCGAAGCTCTCCGCGCTCAATGGCGCGGCGAGGTAGCCCCAGCTGTCCGCTTCGATCGGCACCGTCCCCCGCAGGTACGGGAAGACCTGCCGGCCGCGCGGGGAGAGGCGTGCGGCGACGCCCTGCAGCCGTCCGGCGGAGAACGGCGCCTGCAGCCCGTGCTCTGCGGACGGGTAGACGTACGCGCTCACCTGGCGCAGATCGAATTCGCGCGCCAGCTCCTCGAGCTCGTCTCGCTCGGCCGGGTTGAGCGTTTCATCGACCAGCGCATCCGTTGCCAGGATCAGTGCCTGAAAGCGCGAGTGGCCGGCTCCCGCTGTGAGCAGGTTCCGGAATCTGGACGCCCTACGGGGCGGTGGCTTCTGACCGAGCACAACCGCATCGAACGGCACTCCCTCACGCTCCAGGGCGAACTCCCACGCCCGGAACGAGGGCTCATCACCGGTTGCCGCGAGCAGCAGAACCTTTAGTTCTATGCGCATCGTGGCGATATTCTCACGTAGTGAGATCGCGGTCGGCGACTTGGAGCGTTCAGTGCACTGAACGTAAGTTCCCGCTCGTGCCCCATTTGTCCTCCGAGGGCGCGCCGACACAATTCGCGCAGCTAGGAATCGGCCGTGGGGGCTGGCATCATGCCGGAGGCGGGTGAGCACGTCCGCCGGGACGAGGATAAGCCGGGACAGGGAAAAGTGAGCACACCAAGCGAAGCCGTCATCCCCCTCGTACGGGACCTGGTCGAGTCGCCGCCGCAAGCGGCGAGCGCCGCTCCCGTCGCGCCTGCCGATCCGATCCGCGTCCCGGCGGTCGTTGAGCCCACGCCGGTGGCCCTGGCCCCGCGCGGTGGGCGCTCGCGCATACTGATGATCACCGAGGGGACTTACCCATACGCAGTCGGCGGCGTGAGCTCGTGGTGCGATGCCGTGATCGGAGGTCTCGGTCACATCGATTGGGACATCCTGCCGATCGTGGCCGGCGGGAAGCGTCTGCGCCAGAACTTCACGCTGCCTGAGAACGCGCGCCTGCTTCGTCCGATCGAGCTTTGGTCAGAGGATGCCCCGCCGCGGCGGGCGCCGCGTCCCCACAGGCGCCATGCTGAGTCCACGCTCCCGACGCAGCTGCTGCGCGGACTGCTCCCCTGGGAGGGCTCGCTGCCCGATCTCACCGCTGCGCTGATCCGCTGCAGAGAGCGTCCGCAGGCGGTCCGCCGCGATTTCCGCGACAGCGACAGCTGGGCGGAGTTCCTGCTCGCGCTCGTCGAGGTCCTATCCGCGACTAACGACCAAACGGCGCCGGCTCCGATCTACGACACGATCGAGGCCGCGCGGCTCTATCAGACGCTCTATTGGGTCGCACGGACCGCGGCGGTGCCCACACCCGAGTGCTCTCTGCTGCACGTCACGGCGGCCGGCTGGGCGGCGATCCCGGCGCTCGCGCACAAGGCGATCCACGGCACGCCGATGCTCCTCAGTGAGCACGGTGTCTACGTGCGGGAGGCTTACCTGGCGTCGGTCAACAACGCCTCGGTGTCGCTCGGCCAGCGCCACATCTCGACACGACTCGCACTCGGGCTGACGCGCGCGGCCTACGCGGCGGCCGACATGATCGCGCCGGTGACCGAGGCGAACGCCGAATGGGAGCGTGGTCTGGGAGTCAGCGTCGACAAGATTCGGGTGATCCCGAACGGGATCGAACCGCCGACGAGTTGGACCAAGCCACCGAACGCCAAGAAGGTGATCGCGATGGGGCGGATCGACCCGCTCAAGGATGTGCAGACGATGCTGCTGGTCGCGGACGAGGTCAGCAGGCGGATGCCGGCGGCGCGATTCGAGTACTGGGGGCCGGTGACATCAGGTCAGGAGCAATACGCCCGGGCGTGCGAGCGCATGCACGAGCAGCTCGCGCTTGGAGAGCGTTTCCGGTTCATGGGCAGAACCTCAGATCCCCACAGCGTGATCCGCGACGCCGATGTGGTTCTGATGACGAGCATTTCCGAGGCGATGCCGATGGCTCTGCTGGAGGCGATGGCGCAGGCCAGGCCCGCGGTTGCGACCAGCGTGGGCGGCGTCCCTGGCGTGCTGCGCGGATGCGGCTTGATCGCCCCTCCGGGCGACGTGCACGGGCTGGCCACGGCCGTCGTGAGCTTGCTTGGCGATCCGAATCTGGCCGCGACGCTCGGGCGGCGCGGCTTCGAAAGACTGCATCGGCGGTACACACTCGAGCGGTGCGTAGCGAGTTACCGTGACCTGATCGGCGAACTCGTCGGCGTGGCGGCATGAGCCAACACGGCCGGGGAATTGGAACGGGGGCAAGATGAGCGGCGACGGGAATGGGAACGGGCGTGCGCACGGCAGCAAGCGCGCGAACGGGAACGGCCGCGTGAACGGGGTGAACGGGAACGCACACCCGAATGGCGACGGCCACACGCCGGCCAATCGGGGCGGCAGCGCCGCTGGGGCCAACGCGTACGCTGAAGGAGTCCTCGATGCTCGCCTCGGCCGTCCCGCGTTGGACGTCCTCGAGGCGACCGTCGTGCTCGAGGCGTGGACCGGCGCGCCGGCCGCCAACGCGATGTCGTTGGCGCCGGACCTGGTCTCCTCGGACTACCGGTTGAGGGACGCCAATCCAAGCCTCGATGCGGCGGAGGATCGAGAGCAGCAGAGCGTCATCGCCGAGGGGCTGACGCTGGTGCTATCGATCATGTCCGTCGCGGCCTGGGCGATACCGCTCAGCAAGGACTACGGCCCTCACGTCCTGGCGAATGCCATCCGCCTCGCGCTTCCGATCGCCGTCGCCCTGCAGTGGGGACTGCGCAGCCGCTACCTTGGCCGCCGACATGCGCTCTCGATCTTCGGGCGAGACGGAATCGCCTTCTGCGCACTGGCGATGGTGGCGGTGGAGCTGCCGCTGGCGCTCATTCACAGATCGGGGCCGATCGCCGCGACGCTGGTGGCGATCTGGGTCGGAGGCACGATCGTCTCCCGCCGTGGTTGGGGGCTCGTCTACGCGACCACGCTCGTGGCGGCGACGATCGCCCTCGACGATGGCGCGCCGGCCAACCTGGTGCTCGGCTCGCTGACCGCATTTACGCTGATCGTGTGCGTGGTGGGAGTGATGACACGCCGCCAGAGCACAGATGAGCGGGCGGGGAGCATTCCGCGCGCGCTGCTGGCGACCCTGCTCGGCGGTTGCATCGGAGCGCTGCTGGTATCCGACCCGAGCCTCGGCTGGGGCGTCCGTGGCCTGCACCCGGCGATCTCGCTGCTTCCCTCCGTGATCGGCAGCTTCTGGGGTGGCTACTACCTGTGGAATCTCTATGACGTGATTCCCCGCGGGCTGAGCGGTATGCCTCTCGCCAGCGCCAGCAGTGCCAGGATGCGCGGTCCGGCGATGTCGATATTCGTCGGCGCGATCGCGCGGTTGCTGGGCGCCACCGTGGTGCTGTCGGTGGTCGTCATGCTGGCCGGGCACTGGACGCACGGCGCCGACGCGACGAGCCTGTTCGTGGCGTTCGGTGGTGTCGCCCTCGTGAGCCTGCTGATCGGTCTGCTGGAGTCGCTTTCACTGCGGCGTGCCGCGCTGGTCGCGGCTGCGGCTGCCGTGGCTGCCGAGTTCGCCTGGTATCACTACGCGTGGCACTACGGCATTCACTTGCATACCGCCGGCGCCGCGCTCGTGGTCGGCGCGACGGTCGGGGTGCTGTTCTCGCTGCCGCCGCTGATCGCGCGGCTGGCCCGCTCCGGCAACACGCTGGCGACCACGCTCTGGATTCAGTAGCCGTCGGATCCGCTTGCGCGGATTCGCCAGCGCGGACTCGTCAGCCTTCCGGCACATCGTTCAGGGATGAACGGAGTTTGCGCGGGTCGGGCCATTTACGCGCCTGCCGCTCGCTGCGACCCTGATCTGGACGCCGAGAGCCTTTGCGTGCCAGGGAACGCCACGCGAAACGCTCGATGATTCATCACGAAGTAACGATCAGGGGGTTTCCAATGCATGTAGTCGAGGCCGTAGCGCCAGGGGTGTTCCCGACGGCGGGCGGCGCACCCGTGGTCCGCGCCAATGTGGCGCCGGACGCTGCCGATACGCTGGATGAGGCCTGGGCGGTTCTCAGCGATAGCCTGGTGGTTCGCGAGCAGCTGAATCAGGCGTGCGTCGAGGTCAAGATCGCGATTGACGCGATCAAGATGCGTCTGGATAGGCTTGCGATCAAGATGCTGGAACGCGAAGAGGCGCTACTGCATCCGGTCGATCAGCTGAGCCGGGCTTCCTAGCAGCGTCGGCCCGCCGCGACTTCTTCGTGTGCTGGCGCTGATGAGTGCCGGTCACAGTTGTCGAGGCGGCCGAGGTGGCGGACGCCGACCCGCCGCCATTGGTGGCAGTGACGAGCGCGTCGATGGTGGCGCCAACATCGCCGGCCGTTAGCTTGAACGACGAGCCGGTGGCGCCGGCGACGGTGCTACAGGCGCCATGCACGCAGACCTGCCAGTGATAGGCGTAGCCGGTCGGGGAGTTTGACCAGCTACCGGTGCTGACCGACAGCGTGTCGCCCTGCTTGGCCGTCCCGTGAAGGACAGGCAGCCGGGTGTTCACCGGGGGCTGCGGAGACACAGGAGGCGCAGGCGTCACGGGCGGCGAGGGGGGAGACACCGGTGGCGGCTGTGGCGAGACCGGAGGCGGCTGTGGCGAGACCGGAGGCGGCGAGGATGTCGCGTTCGCTGGTGCGCACGGCTGGTAGGTTCCGCCGGAGAGGTTCACGTCGAATAGTGCGCCGGCGATTCCGGCGGCGATGTCGGCGGAGCAGAACTTTGCGGTCGTTTCGCCGTCCTGGGTGT
>Ga0302326_10033568_pt1 | contig 10194 bp, 8 predicted proteins | sample Palsa_T0_3_FD_202264 | JGI IMG/M metagenome (GOLD analysis project Ga0302326, IMG submission 202264) | Peat permafrost microbial communities from Stordalen Mire near Abisko, Sweden - Palsa_T0_3 | ecosystem: Environmental > Terrestrial > Soil > Palsa > Peat permafrost | place: Sweden: Abisko...
TGTACATGCTCGCGATGGCCGCGTTCAGCCCGGTGATGCTGCTCGGCAGCTACGTCAGCGACCGCAGGCACGGCCGCAAGTCGCACGCCCGCCAGCAGGCCGACTACCGCGAGCGCAAGGCCAGGGTCGAGCGGGACGCGCAGGACGCGGTCAGTGCCGAGCGGTTCCGGCGCCGGAGTGATTGCCCGGACCCCGCGACGGTGCTGTCCATCGCGTCCGGGCCGCGGCGGCGGCTGTGGGAACGCCGCCGCACCGACCCCGATTACCTGCTGCTCCGGATCGGCACCGCGGACCTGCCGTCCGCGGTGGCGCTGACTGATCCCACCGCCGACGAGCACCGGCGCCGCCGGTTCTGGCTCATTCCCGATGCGCCTCTCACCATTTCTTTGGCCGAACGGGCCGTGGTGGGGGTGGCCGGGCCCGCTGACGTGGCCCGGGCGGCCGGGCGCGGGATGGTGGCTCAGATCGCGGCCCTGCACAGCCCGCAGGACGTTCAGATCTGCATCCTCACCGACTCCACCGGGCAGGCCGCGTGGCAGTGGGCGCGCTGGCTGCCGCATTGCCGGCCAGCAGCGTGCCGGCCCGCCGAGGCACAGAACTGCGCCGCGCTGATCGGCAACGACGCGGAGACGGTCGCGGCCCGGATCGCCGAGTTGCAGGCCATCATCGCGGCCAGGCGCGCCGCGCTCCGCGACTCCGGTGCGGGCAGCGGCGGGTTCTGTCATGACATCGTGGTCGTGTTCGACGGGTCCCGCAAGCTGCGGTCCCTGCCCGGTGCCATCGGCATCTTGCGTGCGGGATCCCAGGTGGGCGTGTACTGCCTCTGCCTGGACGCCGACGAGCGGCTGCTGCCCGCCGAGTGCCACGCGGTCGCGGTCGCGAGGCCGGACGGCACGCTCGCGGTGCAGCAGATGAACGCCCCCGCCGTCGCACCGGTCCGGCCGGAATACGTCACCGTGGCCTGGGCCGACCGGCTGGCCCGGTCGATCGCGCCGGTGCGGGACGTCAGCGGCGATGACGAGGCTGCCGGGCTGCCGGGCGCGTGCCGCCTGCTGGATGTGCTCGGCCTGGAACCTCCGGCCGCCGGGGCGATCGCGGCCTGGTGGAGCGCCGGCGGCCGGTCCACGTACGCGGTGATCGGGGAGTGCTACGACGGGCCGTTCGGCATCGACCTGCGCAAGGACGGGCCGCACGCGCTGATCGCCGGCACCACCGGGGCGGGCAAGTCGGAGCTGCTGCAGACCCTGATCGCGTCGCTGGCCTGCGTGAACCGGCCAGACGCGATGACGTTCGTGCTGGTGGACTACAAGGGCGGCAGCGCGTTCAAGGACTGCGTCCGGCTCCCCCACGTGGTGGGCATGGTCACCGACCTGGACGCGCACCTGACCGAGCGGGCGCTGGCCTCGCTGGCCGCGGAGCTGACCCGGCGGGAGCGGATCCTGGCCGCCGCCGGGGTCAAGGACCTCGAGGACTACACGGTCATGCTCGACCGTGCGGCCCGCGCCGGGCGCGACACCAGCCCGGAGTCGTTGCCCCGGCTGGTGATCGTGATCGACGAGTTCGCCTCGCTGGTGCGGGACCTGCCCGACTTCGTCGCCGGGCTGGTCGGCATCGCCCAGCGGGGCCGGTCGCTGGGCATCCACCTGATCCTGGCCACCCAGCGCCCCTCCGGCGTGGTGTCGGCGGACATCCGCGCCAACACCAACCTGCGGATCGCGCTGCGGGTCACCGACGCGGCCGAGAGCACCGACGTGATCGAGGCGCCGGACGCGGCGTACATCTCCCGGGCCACCCCGGGCCGCGCGTACGTGCGGCTCGGCCACGCCTCGCTGGTGCCGTTCCAGGCCGGGCGGATCGGCGGGCACCGGCCAGGGAGGGACCCGGTGGCCGCGAGGAGCCAGCCGTGGGTGATACCGGTGGGCTGGCCCGGCCTGGGCCGCCCAGAGCCACCGAGGCCGGCCACGCGGCGGCGTGCCGCCGACGAGGTCACCGACCTTAAGGTGCTGGTCGGGCAGATCCAGCAGGCCGCCGCGGCCCTGCGCATCGGTGCCCAGCCCAGCCCGTGGCTCACGCCGCTGCCGCGGACGCTGCTGCTCCGTGACCTGCCTGCCACCTCGGGCGGCCCGGGTGACCCGGGCGGGGCAGGGGTGCCGTTCGGCCTTGTTGATCTCCCGCAACTGCAGCGGCAGCAACCCGCCGTCTTGCCCCTGGGGACCTTCGGTCACCTGATGGCGGCGGGCGCGCCGCGGTCGGGCCGGTCCCAGCTGCTGCGCACCATCGCCGCCTCGATCGCGGTCAGCTGCAGCTGCGCCGACGTTCACCTGTACGGCATCGACTGCGGCAACGGCGCGCTGCTGCCGCTGGCCGGCCTGCCGCACTGCGGCGCGGTGGTCACCCGCACCCAGGCCGAACGGGCCACCCGGCTGATCGCCCGGCTCGGCGCCGAGCTCACCAGGCGCCAGGACCTGCTCGCCGAAAGCGGCGTCGCCGACCTGGCCGAACAGCGGGCCGCCGCGCCGCCAGGTGACCGGCTGCCGCACATCGTCGTGCTGCTTGACCGGTGGGAAGGGTTCACCACGACGCTCGGCGAGACCGGCGGCGGCACCTTGACCGACGTGATCACCGGCATCCTGGCCGAGGGCGCCAGCGCCGGGATCCACCTGGTCATGACCGGGGACCGGTCGCTGCTGGCCGGGCGGATCGCGGCGATGTGCGAGGACAAGCTCGCGTTCAAGCTGGCCGAGAAGGACGACTACGCGCTGATCGGGCTGCGGCCCCGCACCCTGCCCGACGACATCCCGCCCGGCCGGGCGTACCGGGCCGGGACCGGTATCGAGACCCAGGTCGCGCTGCTCGCCCCCGACCCCTCCGGCCAGGGCCAGTCCGCCGCCCTGCGGCAGATCGCCGCCTGGGCGGCCGGCCGGGACGCCGGGATACCCCGCGCGCTCCGCCCGTTCCGGGTGGACGTGCTGCCCGCGCGGATCACCTTCGCCGACGCGTGGCAGCTGCGCCCGGCCGCTCGGGCTGGCCGCCCGCTGTGGGGGGTCGTCGGCGTCGGCGGCGACGAGCTGACCGCCCTAGGACCGGACCTGTCCGACGGGACGCCCGCCTTTATCGTGGCCGGCCCGGCCAGGTCGGGCCGCTCGGCGGTCCTGGCGTCGATGACCTGCTCGTTCCTGGCCAGCGGAGCCCAGGTGATCCTGGTGACGCCGCGCCCCTCGCCGCTGCGGTCGCTGGCGTCGCGACCCGGCGTCGCACGGTCGTTCGAGCAGTCGGACCTGGGCGGCGACGAACTCGCCGTGGCGCTCGCCTCGCTCACCGCCCCGGCCGCCGTCGTGATCGACGACGCGGACCTGCTCACCGACTGCGAGGCCGGCCGGGAACTCAGCAAGATCATCACACGGGGGGCCGGGCGGTCCCTGGCCCTGGTCCTGGCCGGCGACCCGGACACCCTGGCCAGCGGGTTCGGCGGATGGCTGGCCGACGCCCGGCGGGCCAGGCGCGGCTGCCTCACCGCCCCCCAGACTCTGCCAGAAGGAGAGCTCATCGGGGTCCGGCTCACCCACGCGCACACCGGCAGCCCGGTCAGGGCCGGCCGGGCCCTGCTCAACACCGGCGACGGGAACCTCATCACCGTGACAATCCCGGCCGGCTAGCGCGAAGATCACTGGGCGAGGCCGTCCAGGACGAGGGCCAGTCCGGTTTCGAAGGCCGCCCGCACGCAGCTCGCCGACCTCCCGGCGCAGGGCACCGAGCAGGTAGGAGTTGAGCGCGCCCATCGCGACTCTCAAGGCCCGGGGATCGCCGCGGCCGGGCGCGCGGGCCAGCGCCGCCGCGGTCGCCTCGCCCACGTCCAGCGCGTGCGGTCCCAGATGCGGCCGCCCGCCCAGCAGGTCGATCGCCCACGGATGGCGACGGACGGTGTCCCGGGTGGCATGCGCGAGCGTGCGCACCTGGGCCCCGCGCCACGACCGCCGCGATCCGGTTCGAGGGTCCGGCTCATGGCCGGGTGAGGGGAAGGAAGACGTCGTCGACGATCTCGGTGACGAGTCGGTCAGAGACCGGCCGGTCGCCGAGGCACAACTCGCTGTAGAGCACATCGATCGGGAGCCGGGTGATCCGGGCGCTCATCACATCGCCGTCGATGTCACCTCGGTGAACCGCCCGGCGTAGGACACGCTCCATCTGGCCGAACCCCTCTGTGGCCGCTTGACGCCGTACGTACGCGGCCAGTTCGCCGCTCGGATCGGGAACGACGCTCACGGCGCGGCACCGGTGATCCATGGCCTGAAGCACCGCGATTACGTCGTTACGCAGGCTGCCGGTGTCGATTGGCGGGCTGTCGAGGCGCGCCACGCGCCGGTCGATCGCCGCGGCGAGGAGCTCAGTCCGGTTCGGCCAGCGGCGGTACAGTGCCGCCTTGTTGGTACCGGCGCGGGCGGCGACGCTGGCCATGGTCGCCTGGTCGTAGCCCACGGCGGCGACCTCTTCCCAAGCGGCATCCAAGATCGCGTGCTCCAGGGTGGCTCCACGCCGGCGGGTCCCCGACGCGTGCGACGGGTGGGTTCGCTCCGCTGACGGGGCAGCCGCGGTGAGGGACTTGGAAGCCACCTTCATAGGGTACCTTGCGTTCCCTATCAACACTAGATAGCCTCATAAGGAACTTCAAGTTCCTTATGAGAGGCCGCAGTGATGACTGACGCACCGCAAACGAAGCCGGCGCGCCTCGCCGTGCCCGGGGCGACGCTCTACTACAAGATGCAAGGGCACGGGCAGCTGCTCCTCATGCTCCAAGGCGGCGATAGCGATGCGGACGCCACCGATGCCCTGGCTTCGCACGTGATCGACGACTACACCGTCCTCAGCTACGACCGGCGCGGCCTGTCCCGAAGTCCGGTCGATGATCCGTCCGCGCCAGTCGACCTCTCGACGCATTGCGATGACGCGGCGCGACTCCTTGCGGCTGTGACGGACAAGCCGGCATTGGTGTTCGGTACCAGCATCGGCGCCCTGCTCGGACTGGACCTCGTCAGCCGTCATCCCGAGTCGGTTGGGCTTCTCGTTTCCCATGAGCCGCCGGCCACCGAACTTCTGGCAGAGCCCGGGCGACGCCAGGCGGTGAGGGGGCAGGAGGAGGTGGAAGAGGCCTACCTGAACGACGGGGTCGCCGAAGCCATGAGGAAGTTCGTCGCCCTGGCCGGCGTCCGCTTTGACGACCGGGAACCCGATGTGTCACTTCCCGTGCCCAGGCCCGAGCGCATCGCGAACCTTGAGTTCTTCCTGGCTCACGATGCCCCGGCCGTCCGCCTCTACCGGCTGGATCTGCCCTCCCTCCGCGCGACGGCGCACCGCGTCGTTCCCGCCGCCGGCAAGAGCACCAAGACCTTCCCGCGCCACTGCACCGAAGTACTGGCCCGAGAGCTGGGACGCCCGCTCGCCGAGTTCCCCGGTGGCCATACCGGATGGCTTCTGCGCCCCTGGGCGTTCGCCGCCCGGCTCCGCCAGGTCCTGAGCGAGTACGTGAGCAGCGCCGACAACAGGGGCGATAGCCCGGCGGGCAGAGCGAAGGGTATCGAGCCATGAGCGGCTGTCTCACGGCTTCGTTCACCCGCCGACGCGGGGAGCACGATCAGGTTCAGGTCGTCCGGACGGACGGGACCAAGACCGAATGGGAGTTCCCGAGCTACGGAGATGCGCTCCCGCACGACCTCGTGCATTTCATCGTGGAAGAGGGTCTGGGACTGACCGACGGATTCTGGGGGCTCATCGACAACGGTGCCGACGTGGTCATGGTCGACGACCAAGCCGTCTTGTCGCGCAACGGGGAGCCCCTGCGCGAGCCCCTAGTTGACTTCTCGGGCCTGGTCAAGGCCGAAGAAGCGGTAGCGCTGCTTGGACCCCAGCCCGTTCTCGAAGCAGTGGGCCGCGTCATGGTTGCTCGGCTTGATCCAGGATCGTTCAGCCCGTCCGCGTCCGGCGAGACGGTCTCCCACCTCGGTTTCCGGCTGCCCGGTGGCACGACAGCCGAAACGGCCGCCGAGATTCAGGGCCGGCTCCGCGAATTGGCGCTGCAATGGCGCCAGCTCAGCAACAAGTCAATCACCGTCGCCTGGTGCCGCTGGAAGAGCGGGCCAGCAACGCACGGGGACTGACGGATCGTGGCAGGCGCAACCGCAGGTCCGCACCCTATACCGACCCTGACCAGGCCCGATCACCGCACGGGCCAGGGTCCGCTGCCGCACGCCTATTTACCCGTGCGCTATTTTCCGGTCAGCCGGCGTAGCTGGTTACTCCTTGTGGCAGTACGGCGAGGGGACGGGGCCTGGGCAGCGCCGTCTACCTGGCCGTGAAGTAACCGGAGCCTGCGCGTGCCCAGGTCGGCGGCCCGTGTCGGATGGTACATTAGTTGACATGTCTGCCGACTTGTCCGGAATGTCGCTGTGGCTCGCGGGTGAGGCCGGGCAGGTAAGCCTGGCCGCCTCGGCCGGGGCGTACGGGGCACGGGCAGCGGTAGACCAGCACGCCGCCGAGATCAGGGACGCGCTCGGCGAGCGGCTCGGCGTGGACGTGCTGCTCGGGTACGCGCAGGGGTTCGTCGAGGCCGCGGTGGCGCGGGGCTGGTGGCCGCCGCACCGCAGGACGGCCCCCGGCCCGGACCACGCAGGCCCGGGCCCCGGGATGGCCGGCTGCGAGCCGCCGCGGCTGGACTGGGAGTCGCTGCGGCTGGCCGCGGTGTGCCGGCTGGTCCTCGAGGCCCGGGGCCTTGGTCTGTAACGTCTGGTCGGTCAGCGCTGTCCCAGCTCGTTCCCTGTGACCTGGCGCACGGGCATGTCCTGGCGGGTCATGCCGGGCTGGGCCGCGTCCTGGGCGGGCGCGCTCATGGCGTGCTCGCGGCCGCTCTGGTAGGCGGCTAGCCGCGGACCGGTCTCGCGCTCGGCGGAGTTCAGCATCCGCTCCCAGCGGTCCTGCATCGGCCGGATCATGCCGCCGCCCACGCCGATGGCCAGGATCGCGCCGACCGTGGCCAGCACGGTGATCAGCACCGGCTGGGTGACGGACGCGGCCACGCCGATCTGGTCCAGCGCGGCGATCACGCCGAGCGCGATGATCGCGATCGACGCGAGCGCGGCCACGAACCGGCCGTAGGACAGGCCGCCGATGGCCCCGGTGATCAGGTCCTTGACCACCTTGGCGATGGCCGAGGCGATCACGACCAGGACGATGGCGACCACGGCCTTGGGCAGCCAGCCGACGATCGCGTTCAGCATGGTGGAGATCGGGTTGGTGCCGAAGACGCCGAAGGCCATCTGCAGGGTGACCAGCAGCACCAGGTAGTAGACGATCTTGGCGATCAGCCCGGAGGCGTCGTAGTTACTCCGGGACAGCGCCTGCCCGACCATGCCGCGCTCGGCGAAGTGGTCGAAGTGGACCCGGTGCAGGATCATGGCGACCAGCCGCATCAGGATCTTGGCAATGATCCAGCCGACCACCAGGATGACCAGGAACACCAGGATCTTCGGCAGCGAGTTGAAGACGGTGTTGATCAGGTTCTGGGTGCTCGTGCTAACGCTGACCGAAGCCAGTGGTTGAGACATATTCCCCCCTTGGCCAGTGCTGTCCGTGCCAACTCCGGCACAAAGCAGTCACTATGTGTGATCGATCAATACCCGTATGCTCACAGATCATTCATCTGCGCAGCTCGGACCGTGGGTTCCTTGTTGACCGGGCCAGGCACGCTTTGACCGGCGTCAGGTTTCGCCATACCATAATTTCTTGTGAGCGTGGCACCGCAGCGGCCGCGGCGCAGCATGTCAGTGGCCGTTGAGGATTACGCCAAGGCCATCTACAAGCTTCAGTCCGAAGCGGCAGTCGCCACTGTCAGCACCAACGACCTGGCCAGGCATCTCGGAGTAACGGCCGCCTCAGCGTCGGAGATGCTCAGGAAACTGGACGACCTGGGTCTGGTGACCTACGTCCGGTACCGCGGGGTCCGTCTCACCGAGGCAGGGCAGCGCAGCGCACTGGCCGTAGTACGGCGCCATCGCCTTCTCGAGCTCTACCTGGCTGAGGCGCTGGGCCTGTCATGGGACCAGGTTCACGATGAGGCCGAGCGGCTGGAGCACGCCCTGTCGCCGGAGCTGGAGGCGGTGATCGCCGCCAAGCTGGGCAACCCTGCCCGGGACCCCCATGGAGACCCCATCCCGACCTCGGACGGCCGGGTGGAGGAGCCGCCCGCCCGCAGCCTGTCGGCGCTCGGGCCGGGCGAACGGGGGATCCTCGTGCGGGTCTCGGATGCGGACCCGGAGATTTTGCGCCAGCTGACCCGCCTCGGCATCGCCCTGGGACAAGAGGTAGAGGTGCTGGCCGAACGTGAGGCGGCCGGGACGCTGGCGGTCCGCGTGGCCGGGGTCACGCACGCCCTGGCGGCCAGCGTGGTCGCAGCCATGCAGGTCGGGGTAGACGATGAGGCCTGACGAAACCCGGGCGATGACGGCTTCCGAGCCGTCCACGTGTGCCCTCAGGCCGCGCAGCAGCTCTCGCCTCGCCAGGTTTGCTGGCCTTCTCTTATAGCGAGGGCGGCGATGGCGAGCGCGACGGCGGGATCGGCCCACCAGAGGCCGAGGGCTGCGTTGAGCGCGAGGCTTGCGAGCACTCCCGCGGCGAGGTAGGCGCAGAGCAGGTTCTGGGTGCCTTCACCGGTGGTGGCGCCCGATCCCAGCCGCCGGCCGATGCGGTGCTTGGCTTGGCCGAGCTGAGGCATGACGATGATGCTGGAGATCGAGAGGCCGATCCCGAGCCAGCTGGAGTGTGGGTGCTCGCCGGTGATCAGGACGCGGATCGCGTATTGCGCGACATAGGGGGCGAGCAGGAAGAAGCTGATCGCGACGAGGCGTTCGGCGTGTCGTTCGCTGTCGTGCGAGAGCCGGCGCGACCCGGTGAAGCGCCAGATGACGATTACTGACGCGAGCGCTTCGATCGCGGAGTCCAGGCCGAAGCCGAGAAGCGCGACAGAACCGGCCAGGATCGCCGCGGTGATTGCGATCGCGCCCTCGGCGGTCATGTAGGCGAGTGACAACCAGGACAGCCCTTTGGCGCGCCGGATCAGCTGGTCGCGATCGCCGGGATCAAGGCGCTGCTGTCCCGCTGGAGCGCTCCGGGCGATCGGCAGCTCGATCCGGGTGGTTCTCATCGGCCGGCCGCGATCAGCGTGAAGTGCGTGTCGAGCAGGCGTGTGCCGAGGTCGGTGAGCGCGTAGAAGACGATCTTGTGATCGCGTCGCGAGGTCGCCAGGCCGGCGGCGCGTAGCGTGCGCAGGTGGTGAGAGACGAGATTCTCGGCCCGGCCAGTAATCCAGGCAAGGTCGCAGACGCACAGCTCCCCGCCGCCGCGTAGCGCCGCCGCGATCCTCGCTCGCGTCGGGTCACCGAGCGCCTTGCCCCGGGCGGCCGCGGCAGCGATCGCCGCCTCGTCGAGGTGCCGGCGGATGTTCTCCGCGCTTGGAAGGTCAAGGCACAGCAGGTCGCAGCGATCATCGCGCATCCTCTCATCCTAACGTGCGTTGAGTTGAGGATTCTGGGCGCGGCGCGGGCTGAAACGCGCTGCGGCACCGACGGGCTGGTCGCCGGACCGCGGTCCCGGCTGTTGACGGAAAATCTAGGGATGCCATAATCTTTTAGGCATGCCATAACCTGTGACTGTGCCTGGACCCAGGTCGACACCGGCAACCAGCAGGAGCAGCCGTGACACCACCATCGGGCCGTCCGGTTCCCGCGCTCGAGGTCGCTGGCGCTGGCCAGACCCTGCCGGTAGGTGAGGCGCTCGAGGCCAGTGCGCTTGCGCGCCTGCTCACGCGCGGAAAGGTGCGCGCGACGCTGTACATGCTCGGCCCCGCGTTCGTCGCCTCTATCGCCTACGTCGACCCCGGCAACTTCGCCACCAACGTGCAGGGCGGCGCGGAGTTCGGTTACCTGCTGCTGTGGGTCGTGCTCGCGGCGAACCTGGTCGCGATGGTGGTCCAGTACCTGTCGGCCAAGCTCGGGATTGTCACCGACCGCGACTATCCCGAGGTCGTGCGTGAGCACTTCCCGCGCGTGTTCACCTGGGGCATGTGGGTCCAGGCGGAGATCATGGCGATGTCGACCGACCTCGCCGAGTTCGTCGGTGCCGCGATCGGGCTGAACCTGCTGTTTGGCG
>Ga0302326_10033572_pt1 | contig 10192 bp, 9 predicted proteins | sample Palsa_T0_3_FD_202264 | JGI IMG/M metagenome (GOLD analysis project Ga0302326, IMG submission 202264) | Peat permafrost microbial communities from Stordalen Mire near Abisko, Sweden - Palsa_T0_3 | ecosystem: Environmental > Terrestrial > Soil > Palsa > Peat permafrost | place: Sweden: Abisko...
CGGTCGTCGTCGCCGCGCTGGGACCCGCGGTCAGCTCGATCCCGATCGGCGCGCTGCGCGTCTCGGTCGGCGGCCTGTTGCTCGTGTTCGGCCTCCAGTGGCTGCGCAAGGCGATACTGCGCGCGTCCGGACTGAAAGCGCTGCACGATGAGGAAGCGATCTTCGCCCGCGAGGCCGAGCTGGCGCGCTCGGCCGGTGCCGGGGCTCCGGGGTCACGTTCGGAGTCGCCGTCGCCGTCGCTCGACGGCTACGCGTTCACGATCGCCTTCAAGGGCGTGCTGCTGGAAGGACTCGAGGTCGCGTTCATCGTGCTCACGTTCGGCACCAACCAGCACGATGTGGGGCTCGCGGCGGCGGCCGCCGCGGCCGCCGTGATCGTCGTCGTGGTCGCCGGTGTGGCGGTCCGGGCGCCGCTGGCGCGCGTCCCCGAGAACACGATGAAGTTCGTCGTCGGCGTGCTGCTCTCATCGTTCGGGACCTTCTGGCTGGCCGAGGGCGCCGGCGCCCACTGGCCGGGCGGCGACGCGTCGCTGCTGGCGCTGATCCCGGGGATCGGGCTGTTCGCGATCGCGCTCGTCGCGTGGCTGCGCGGCAGTGCGGCGGCCGTAGGGGTGCCCGGCGCGCCGCCGCTGGAGCGTCTCCCGTGAAGCGCGCGCTGCTGGCGATCTGGGACTTCATCGTCGGCGACGACTGGGTGACCGCCGCCGGGGTCGTGGTGGCCGGCGCAGCGACGGCCGCGCTGCAATCGGCGGGCGTCGTCGCCTGGTGGCTGATCCCGGTCGCGGTCGCGCTGCTGCTGACCCGGTCGCTGGCGCGCCACCGCGGCAGCTGACGCTCGGCGCGTCCGGCGCATCCGGCGCGTCCGGCGCGTCCGGCGCGTCCGGCGCGTCCGGCGCCGGGAGTCTGACCCGGGAACGGCCGCGTCGATGGCAAAAACCTCAAGAGGGGGTTGGGCAACTTGCCAACGTTCGAGTGCCGGCTGGAACTTGCCAACGTTCGAGTGCCGGCTCTGAGTTCGACGACCGGGTCGGCCCGTTCGTGCCCGACCTCGCTTTGCACTGGGTCAAGCGCCCCGCCGGAACGGCGCGGCCGGCCCAGGCCCCGACCCGACCCGACCCGACCCGACCCGACCCGGGTCGTGGGATATCGCTTGCACCCGCCGCAAGCGATCTCCCAGACGCCAGGCCCGAACGGCCCGCGAGCGGCCGGAGGACGCGGCTGGGTCAGCCGACCTCGAGCGGGAGCGCGGGATCCCGCGTCCACTCGGTGAGCGAGCCGTCGTACAGGCGGGCATCGTCACGACCGAGCAGCCAGAGCGCGAACAGATCGACGGTGGCTGAGATCCCGCCGCCGCAGTACGCGATCACCGGACGCTCGCCGAGCGCCCCGGCCGCCGCGAGCGCGTGCCGCAGTTCAGGAGCGGATCGGAACCGGTTCGTGTCCGGGTCGATCAGCGCCGTCCACGGCGCGTTGACGCTGCCCGGGATCCGACCCGGGCGGCTGTAGGAACTGGACCCCACCCCCTCGCCGCGGAACACGGTCGGGGTGAGCGCGTTGACCAAGCACGCCGGGGCACCTCCCGCCTCGACGATCCGCTCGATCTCCTCGCGCCGGGCCAGCCACTCTGGCCGCGGGGCCGTGACGAACGTCGCCGGCGGGTATTCGACAGCGGCATCGCTCAGCGCCTGACCGGACGCATTCCAGGCGGGTAGTCCGCCGTCGAGCACGCTGACCGCGTCGAACCCGAAGTACCGCAGCTGCCACCACAGTCGCGTCGCCCACATCGGGCTGTCCTGGGCGTAGATCACCGCGTGGGTGCCGTCGCCAATCCCAAGGCGGCCCGCGGCCGCCGCGAACCGCTCGGCGGTGGGCAACGTGAACGGCAACGGCGAGTCGGGATCCGACAGCGCCCCGGCGATGTCGGCGAACCCCGCACCGGGGATGTGTGCCCGTTCGTACTCCGCGCGTCCGCTTTGCACCGTGTATGGCCCACCCTCGGGAGGCCGGATCAGGTTGACGGTCGCATCGAACAGCCGCAACGCCGGATCGTCCAGCACGGTTGCGAGCGCTTCCACGTCAGTCAGAGGAGGCAGCGAGAGCGTCATCGTAAGTCAAGTAATTCTACCTGGCCAGTTGTGATTCACCGCCGGCGTGCTCACGTGCCTGCGCGCCAGCGCAACGGACCGCCTCGGAGGTTCCTTGGTAGACAGGCACAACGAGCTTTATGAGGAGATAACGAGCGCGGCTGCACTCCCGCTGGTACGGTCGTTTTTAAGGGTTGACGAGCCATGAATGTGAGCGTTGGCACGGTCGGCGAGCGTCGCGGACGCGCCGGAGGGCGCCCGCGTCGGCATGGACGAAAGGCCCCGAATCCCGCAATCAGCGGGGGGATCGAACAGGAAGGGGAGCGTAGTGAGCAACGCCAAGCCCGTCGTCGTCTACGGGATCAGCGGGTACACCGGCCGCCTCGTAGCGGAGTACCTGCGTGAGTACAACCTGCCGTTCATCGCGGCCGGGCGCAACGCCGAGCGGATACAGGACGCGCTCGAACACATTCCGGGGATCGAGACCGCCGACTACGAGATCCGCGAGGTCGAGCATTCCGTCGACGCGCTGACCGAGCTGTTCCGCGGCTCCAAGGTCGTGTGCAACACGGTCGGGCCGTTCGCCGTCTACGGCGACGCGGTCGTGCAGGCGTGCGTCAACGCCGGCTGTCACTACACCGACACCAACGGCGAGCAGGACTGGATGATCCGCTGCGACGAGGAGTTCGGCGAGCCGTTCGCGGAGATCGACCGGCTCCTCGCGCCGGGGATCGCGCAGATGTACACGACCGGCGAAATCGCGGCCAACATCGCGCTCGAGACGCCGGGTCTGGACACGCTTGACGTGCTCGTCCTGTGGAAGGGGTACCCGACCGTCGCCTCGACCGAGACGATCCTCGTCAACGCCGCGCAGGCCAAGGCGTTCTACCTGGAGGGCAACCAGTACGCCGAGTGGGCCGCCGACGCGGGCACCTACGACGTGGTCGTCCCGGGCGTGCACCAGACGATGCTGGCGCTGCCGTGGGGCGGCACTTCGCATCCGGTCTGGTTCAAGCGTGACCCGCGCGTCGCCAACGTCAAGGTGCTCGGCGGTCTGTTCGACCGCGGGCTGATGCAGGGCGTGCCGGCGATCGTCGCCGCCGCGCTCGAGCAGGCCAAGGACATGCCCCACGACGAGAAGCTGAAGTTCCTCGTGCAGACCGCCCGCGGCGTCCAGAGCCAGATGCCCCCGCGGGAGAACCAGCGCGTCAACATCTCGCTGGAATCTGTGCACGCGTCGGGCCCGCTGGGCAACGTGCACGTGATCCTGCGCGGCGCCTCGAACTACAAGCAGACCGGCCTGCTGCAGGCCTATGCCGCCCACCATCTGACGATCGGCAAGCCCGCGGTCGTCGGCATGGCCTCCGCGTGCCAGGCGTTCGGTCACCGGACGCTGCTGGGCGTGCTCAAGCACTTCGGTCTCGTGTCCGCGCCACAGGTCACCGGCCACGTCGACTGATCGACCAGGGAGAAACCAGACATGCACCTTGAAGGCAAGAGAGCGCTCGTGACGGGCGCCGGGCGCGGGCTCGGGCTCGCGATCGCGACCAAGTTCGCCGAGTACGGCGCCCAGGTCACGCTCGCCGACCTCGATGACGCGACCGCACATGAGGCCGCCGCCAAAATCGGCGGCGACGCGTTCGCGGTCCACTGCGACGTGACCAAGTCGGCCGACGTGCAGTCCGCGATCACTGCGGTGACCGACCGCTTCGGCGGCATGGACGTGATCGTCAACAACGCCGGGATCGAGATCGGCAAGCCGCTGCCCGAGATCACCGACGAGGAGTTCGATCGGCTGATGCGGATCAACGTCAACGGCGTCTTCTACGGGATCAAGTATGCGGTCCCGGCGCTGGCCGCCACGCAGGGCTGCATCATCAACATGTCCTCGGTCGCAGGCCTCGGCGGCGTGCCGCTGCTCGGCGCCTACTGCGCGAGCAAGGCGGCGGTGATCCGGCTGACGCAGACGGCGGCGACCGAGCTGCGCGAGGCGGGCATCCGGGTCAACGCGGTCTGCCCCGCGTTCATCGACACCGAGATGGTGGAGCGGCTCGTCGCCCCGTTCGAGGCGGCGACCGGCGCGGTTTTCGGCGATCTGGCCGCCCAGGCCCAGGGCCGTCTCGGCACCCCCGAGGAAGTCGCCGAGACCGTCGCCTTCCTGGCCTCCGACGATGCCAAGTGGGTCAACGGCGCCTCTTACATCCTTGACAACGCCCTGACTGCGAGCGTGCTATGAGCGGCGAACTGAGCGGAAAGACAGCGATCGTCACCGGCGCCGGCAAGGGCATCGGCCTGGCGATCGCCAAGAAGCTGGCGGGCGAGGGCGCGACGGTCGTGTGCGCCGACATCGACGAGGCGTCCGCCCACACCGCGGGCCAGCACGTCTCCGGCGACGCCGCCAGGTGCGACGTGACCGACGAGGCGCAGGTCCAGCAGCTGGTCTCAGAAACGGTCGCCCGGCATGGCAAGCTCGACGTGCTCGTCACCTGTGCGGGCGTCGCGTCGGTCGCGCCGCTGGTGACGATGACGCTGCAGGAGTGGCGCAGGGTGCTGGCCGTCGACCTCGACGGCGTGTTCCTCTGTACCAAGCACGGCGCCCTGGCGATGGCGCAGGGCGGCGGCGGCTCGATCGTCAACATCGCCTCGATCAAGGCGTTCGGTGGCTCTCCGGCGACCGGCCACTACGGGGCCGCCAAGGCCGGCGTCGTCTCGCTCTCGAAGACCGCCGCGATCGAGATGCGTGATGCGGGCGTCCGCGTCAACGCGGTCTGCCCCGGCTGGGTCAACACCGACATGGTCGCGACCAACCGAGACGCGCTGGAGGCGATCCTGCCGGTTACGTTCGACGAGTACATCACCCACGTGCAGGGACGGCTCGGCGAACCCGACGACGTCACCGGCGTGGTGCTGTTCCTGGCGTCCGACCGCTCGCGGTTCTCGTCCGGTGCGGCCTACCTGGTCGACGGCGGCGCGCTGGCGCACCTGGTCTAGGAGCCGCCTCGCGTGCAAGCTGACCCCGCCCTCACCACCCTGCCGGACCTCCTGCGCCTGCGGGCGCATGCCGAGCCTGACCGTCCGTTCGTCCGGTTCAAGGATCGGGCGATGACCTACGGCGAGTTCAACGATCGCACCGACGAGCTGGCGGCCGGCCTTGCGGACCTCGGCATCGGCGACGGCGACGTCGTGTCGGTGTTCCTGCCCAACTGCCTGGAGTTCCTGGAGACATGGTGGGCGATCCTGAAGGCGGGCGGGGTCCTCGGTCCCGTCAACCCCGCGTACGTCGGCCCCGAGGCCGCGTACGTGATCGATCACTCGCGTGCGGTCGCGGTCGTGACCGACGAACGCGGGGTGGGCGTGCTGGAACCCGTCCGCAGCCAGCTCGGCGTCGGTCACGTGATCTGCATCGACGACTGCGGCGCCGGCGACCTGTCGTTGGCGGCGGTCGCGGAGCGCGGCGCCGGCCAGCCGGTGCCGGTTCCGTCACGCGGGCTCGACGACCTGGCCTCGATCCTCTACACCTCCGGGACGACCGGCAAGCCCAAGGGCGCGATGCTCACCCATCGCAACGTGCTGGTCAACACGACCCAGGGAGCGGAGCTGGTGCCGCTGGCGGCGGGCGACCGCGTCGGGATGCTGCTGCCGCTGTTCCACGCCAACGCCCAGGTGGTCACCTGCCTGATCCCGATGATGATCGGCTGCGAAGTGGTGATGTGGGAGCGGTTCTCGGCTTCGACCTTCTGGGAGACCGTCGAGGAACTGCAGCCGGCGACGATCTCGGCCGTGCCGACGATCCTCGCGGCGGTGCTGAACGCGCCCAACGCCCCCGGGCCGGAGAACTCGCTGCGCTACATCATCTGCGGCGCGGCGCCGCTGTCGGTCGACCTGCTACAGGCGTTTGAGAACAAGTTCGGGATCCGGATCCTCGAGGGCTACGGGTTGACCGAGACCGGCTGCATCTCCTCGATTAACCCGTTCTACGGGGCGCGCAAGGCCGGATCGATCGGTCTGCCGATCCGTGGCCAGACGATGAAGATCGTCGGCGAGGACGGATCACCGGTCGCCAACAACGAATACGGCGAGATCATCATCCACGGCCCGAACGTGATGCCGGGCTACCTCTATAACGAGGCCGCGACGGCGGACTCGATCCGGGACGGCTGGCTGCACACCGGCGACATCGGCTACGTCGACGACGACGGCTACTACTTCATCGTCGACCGCACCAAGGACATGATCATCCGCGGCGGCGAGAACATCTACCCGCGGGAGATCGAGGAGGTCATCTACGAGCACGAAGGCGTGCAGGAGGTGGCCGTGATCGGGCTGCCGCACGAGATCCGCGGCGAGGAGGTGCTGGCCGTCGTCGCACCCGTTGCCGGCTACGAGTTGGACACCGAGCAGCTGTCGGCGTTCGTCGCGCAGCGGCTGGCCAAGTACAAGCTCCCCGCGAAGATCGAGCTTCGCGACGAGCTCCCCAAGACGCCCACCGGCAAGATCTCGAAAGGCCCGCTCCGGGAGGAGTTCGGCAGCGTGTTCGGCACGCCGGCCAGGACGTCGAGCTGACCGGTCTACTCCCAGTCGGTCTCGTTCAACGCGTGACGGATCCGGGCGATCGTCGCGAGCACGTCCCGACCCGGCTCCGGGCCATCGTCGAACGCCGCCGCGGCGGCCAGCTGTAGCGACGAGGTCAGCATCGGCCGCCCCGCGCGCGCCTGCTGCAGCGTGATCGGCCGCTCGGCGATCGACAGCCCGAGCGACTCGGCTTGAGCAGCCACGCGCCTGCGCGTGACCCCGGGCAGGATCCGGCCGTCGAGGGGCGTCGTGATCAGCCGGTCCTCGTCCACCAGCCAGACGTTCGCCCACGCGGCCTCGAGCACCGTCGCGCCCGGATCCGAGTCGACGAGCAGCGCCACCGGTCCGCCCGACGCGGAGCTGGTGCCCGTCAGCGGGCCACGGTCGGCGAGCTTGTGCGCGCCGTAGCCGCCGGCGAGCGTCAGCGGCCGCAGCCTGAACCACGCAGGGCGCGGGGCCAGAGAGGCGGTCTGGAACGCCACCTGCAACGCACCGTCAGCTGGCTGCGCGTCGACGCGCAGCCGGTGCTCGCCTGCCCCGAGCGCGGCGGCCCGCTGCCGGATCCGCATGTCCAGGTCGCCGGGTGGCGCCAGGCCGTAGAGCGACGCCGTCGAGCGCCGCAGCCGGTCGAGATGGGCGCTGAGCGCTTGCACGGCACGATCACGTACGAGCAGCGTCTCGAAGACGCCGAGCGAGCGGTCGGCAGCGCGCATTTATGCCGCGACGATGCTGTGGCGGCGGCCCCGGACCGCGACGTCGCTGCCGCCGACGCGTACGTCCGCACCGACGGCCGCGGCGATCGGCCGCGCCTTGGCGATCGCCTCCTCCAGCTCTGCGTGCGGGTCCGAGTCAGCAACGATCCCGCCGCCGGCCCCGATCCACAGCCGACCGTCACGCAGCTCGAGCGTCCGGATCGCCACGTTCAGCTCCAGGCCGGCGATCGGGCTGCAGTACCCGATCGAGCCGGTGTAGACCTCACGCGCGGTTCGCTCGAGCTCGGCGATCACCCGCAACGACTGCACCTTCGGCGCCCCGGTCACCGATCCCGGTGGGAACGTCGCCCGCAGCAGCGCTGCGTCAGACGTGCCAGGGCGCAGCGTCCCGCTGACCCGTGAGACCAGATGCCACAGGCCGGGGTGCGCCTCCGCGGTCGGCAGCCGCGGCGCCATGACCGTCCCGTACTCGCATACCCGGCCGATGTCGTTGCGCATCAGGTCGACGATCATCACGTGCTCGGCCGCGTCCTTGGCCGAGCCGCGCAACCGCTGGAGCGCTGCGGCGTCGGCGGCCGGGTCCCCCACCCGCTTGACCGTCCCCTTGATCGGGGCGGTCACGATCTGGTCGCCGCGGCGCCGCAGGAACAGCTCGGGCGACAGCGACGCGAGCGAGCCGACCGGCGTGTCGAACATCGCCGCGTACGGCGGCGTGATCCGCGTAAGCGCCGTCGCCGACAGCACCGCGGCGCCACGATCCCAGATCGAGTCCAGTCGCAGGCAGAGGTTGGCCTGGAAGATCTCCCCCGCCGCGATCCGCCGCCGGCACTCGGCGACCGCGTCGACGTGTTGGGCCGCGGCGCGCGTGTCGATCGTGAACGGTGGTGGTGCGGCGTCGGGCGCGGCGGGCGCGGGGCCCGAGAGCCGCCGGCGCAGAAGGCGCAGACGCGCGCGCAGCTCGCCGCGGCGAGCGTCGGTGGCGAGCGCCTCGAACCACCATTGCCCGTCGGGATCAAGGCGGAGCACGTTGTCGTAGTAGGCCAGATGCAGCTCGGGCATCGGCACCGGCCGCAGCGACGACAGCGGCACCCGCTCGACGGTCGCGGCGAGCCGGTAGCCGAGCCAGCCGAACCAACCGCCCCCGACGGCCGTACTCGGCGCGGCGTCGCCGCCGGTCACGTCGGGCAGCCGGTCGAGCACCGCGAACGGATCGCCGTCGCCCAGATCCGCGGCGCAAACGACCTGGAGCGGGTCGAATCCGGCGATCGCGCCGCCGCCCGCCCAGGCGCCGGTCAGCGCGAATGCCAACCGCTCGCCGCCGATCGCCTGGATCGCCTCGGCGGCGGTCCAGGAGCACTGCAGCGGCTCGCGGATCAGCGTTGCGTGCTCGGACACCGTCGTGCACACGCTACCGCCGGCACCCGCAGCGCCGCCAGCGCGGCGGCCCGACCAGACGCCGGGAACGTTATGCACCTCAGCGATGCACAAAACTCCCCGGGTCCGCGGCCTGCTGCCGGAGCCGTCCTATGAGCGTTGACGTAGCCTCAGATTGCGATGATCGAACATTGCGATGCATCCGGCCCGCGCCGTGGACCACTCTTGCGGTTGCTGTTCATGGCGACGTTCGCAGCGGCCTGGCTGGCCGCCTGCGGCGGGGCGAGCGCGACCTCGAGCAACAGCCTCGCCCCCGGCGCGAGCGCACCGCGGACGACCACGACCGCAGGTGACGGCGGCGCGGCACCGTTACCGTCGCCGTCGAAGCTGTCGGTCACCCAGCTAGCCGGCGCACGCGTGATCTACTCCTACGCCGGACTCCAGGCGCCCGCGTCTCTGCTGGCGCAGATCCGCGCGGGCGAGGTCGGCGGGGTGATCTTCTTCGGCTCGAACATCTCGAGCCTCAGCCAGATCCACGGCGTCATCGCGAAGCTGCAGACGGCCGCGAAGGCCAGCCCGGCGCACCTGCCGCTGCTGCTGATGACCGACCAGGAGGGAGGCGAGGTCCGCCGCCTGCCGGGCGCGCCGGTGCTGTCTGAGAAGCAGATCGGCGAGCAGCGCAACGCCACCGCCGCGGCCGCGGACGCGGGCACGGGTGCCGGGCACCTCCTGGCGTCGGTCGGCATGAACGTCAACCTCGCGCCGGTCCTCGACGTGTACCGCACGGCCGGCGACTTCGACGACCAGTTCCAGCGCTCCTACTCCAGCGATCCGGCCACGGTGGCGCGGCTCGGATCGGCGTTCGTGACGGCCCAGCAGCGAACCGGCGTGGCGGCCACGGTCAAGCACTTCCCGGGGCTCGGCGCGGCGACCGCCTCCCAGAACACCGACGTGCGACCGGTCACGCTGAACGTGCCGCTGTCCCAGCTGCGCTCGATCGACGAGCTTCCGTTCCGCTCAGCGATCGCCGCCGGCACCAAGCTCGTGATGACCTCGTGGGCGGTGTACCCCGCGCTTGACCGCACTCGCCCCGCTGGCCTTTCGTCAAAGGTGATCGAGGGCGAGCTGCGCGGCCGGCTCGGGTTCGACGGCGTCACGATCACCGACTCGATCGACGCCGGCGCGCTGGGCGGCTATGGCAGTCTCGGCAACCGCGCGCTGCTGGCCGCCAACGCCGGCGCCGACCTGATCCTCTGCAGCCAGCCGGGCTCGGGTGTGCAGGGGATCTCAGTCGTGCAGGCGCTCGCGCACGCGATCTCGACCGGCAAGGTCTCGAGGTCCGCCACCCAGGCCTCGGTCGCCCGGATCCTGGCCTTGCGCGCAGATCCATGAGCTACGCAGCCCGCATCGCACATCCGACGAACCAGGAGCACCGGTGAGCACCGACTA
>Ga0302326_10033573_pt1 | contig 10192 bp, 9 predicted proteins | sample Palsa_T0_3_FD_202264 | JGI IMG/M metagenome (GOLD analysis project Ga0302326, IMG submission 202264) | Peat permafrost microbial communities from Stordalen Mire near Abisko, Sweden - Palsa_T0_3 | ecosystem: Environmental > Terrestrial > Soil > Palsa > Peat permafrost | place: Sweden: Abisko...
GGTTCATCACGACCCGGGCCAGGTACTCGATGTTCACCTGGTGCACGATGCCGGTGCCCGGCGGGACCACCTTGAACTGGCTGAACGCGTCCTGGCCCCAGCGCAGGAACTGGAACCGCTCGTGGTTTCGCTCGAACTCGATCTCCACGTTCCGCCTGAACGCGTCCGGGCTGCCGAACACGTCCGCCACCACCGAGTGGTCGATGACCAGCTCGGCCGGGCAGAGCGGGTTGATCTTGGTCGCGTCGCCGCCCAGGGCCTGCATGGCCTCTCGCATCGCGGCCAGGTCGACCACGGCCGGCACGCCAGTCAGGTCCTGCAAGAGGACCCGGGCCGGGGTGAACTGGATCTCGGTGTCGGGCTCTTTGCTCGGATCCCATTGGGCCAGCGCAGTTACGTGATCGGCGGTGACGTTGACGCCGTCCTCGTTGCGAAGCAGGTTCTCCAGCAGGACTTTCAGGCTGAACGGGAGGCTGTCAGATCCGTCCACGGCATCCAGCCGGTAGATCTCGTACTGCTCATCCCCGACCTTAAGCGCCGCCCGGCTGCCGAAACTATTCGTCGCCATCGTTGCTGAGCCTCCTCGCTCGTACCGTACGGTCCAACCTACAGTATCTCGATATCAAGGTACTTAGAGAGGGGGGTTCTGACTGTTGTGTCGGTGGGCGTGTCCTAGAAGGCAAAATCATGTTCTATGGGGGAACGAGACGATCCGGTGGCACCCTGGTGAGGGCTGGCTGGAGATCAAGCTGCCCGTCCCGCTGGCCCGGCTGGCGAACCGGCCGCACGGTCGGTACCGGCTGTCCTGCCCGGTGGCCTTCGCCTACCGGGCGGATGAGGTCGCCGCGCAGGCCACCACTGGCGCCGTCCGCTACGATATTTCCTGCGACCCGGTGCGGGGCAGGTGGTACCTGGACGCGTCGTGGCAGGCCGTCCCGGCACCGCCGCCGTCCCTGCCGGACCTGCGGGCGGCGCCGGTCCTGGCGGTCGACCTGAACCACGGGCATCTCGCCGCGTGGGTGGTGACCCAGGACGGGAACCCGGCCGGGCCGCCGGTGACCATCCCGCTGGCCTTTTCGGGGCTGCCCGCCACCGTCCGCGACGGGCGGCTCCGCGCCGCTATCGGCTCCCTGACCCATCTGGCCCGCCAGCGGGGCTGCCGGGCGGTGGTGATCGAGGACCTGGACTTCGCTGCAGCCCGGGAGCAGGGCCGCGAGCGCTCCGGCGGCCGGCCGTCGCGCGGGCGGCGCGGGCGGGGGTTCCGGCGGCTGGTCGCGGATATCCCGACCGGGAAGTTCCGGGACCGGCTCATCCAGATGGCAGCGAACGCAGGGCTCTTCGTGGTGGCCGTTGACCCGGCGTATACCTCCCGTTGGGGGGCTGAGTACTGGCTCGGCCCGCTGCGGGAACGAGTTTCCCCGGTCCCCGCTACTGGCCATCATGCGGCCGCGGTGGTGATCGGCAGGCGTGCGCTCGGCCACCGGGCGCGTCGACGGGCCGGCGTGACCGGCGGCGGCCAGCGGACCGGCCGCCGGAGAGCTGCCCCCCGAGCACCCGCGGCCACCCGCACGATGAGGGACGGCAGGCCCCGGAAAGCCCAGCGGCAGCCACCCCGGTGGCCCAAGACCGCGACGGCCGGACGGATCCGCCCGCCGGACCAGGCGACCCAAGACCGTCCGGGGCCGCCGGCTAGCCAGGACCATGTCCTGCTAGCTCAGCAGGAACGGTTCGGTTGACGACTGGTGCATGCGACCCGTTACGATTTTGCTGCCCGGCAAAGAATGGGGACGCACCGCACATGCGCTTCGCGATCAAGACACGGCCCGAGCATCAGACATGGGAAGAGCTCCGCGACGCGTGGATCGCGGCGGACGAGATCCCTCTGTTCGAGTCGGCGTGGAACTGGGATCACTTCTATCCGCTGAGCGGTGACCTGACCGGGCCGAACTTCGAGGCCTGGACGATGCTGGCGGCGATGGCGCAGGCCACGCGTCGGATCCGGCTCGGTTGCCAGGTAACCGGCATGGTGTACCGGCACCCGGCCGTGCTGGCCAACATGGCCGCTACCGTCGACATCATCTCCGGCGGCCGGCTCGAGCTCGGCCTTGGCGCCGGCTGGAACCAGCAGGAGTGCGACGCCTACGGCATCACGCTGCCGCCGCTGCGGGAGCGCTTCGACCGGTTCGACGAGGGCGTCGAGGCCATCGTCAGCCTGCTGAGCCAGACCACCATCACGTTCGCGGGGCGGTACGTCCAGCTCACCGAGGCCAGGTGCGAGCCGAAGCCGGTGCAGCGGCCGCATCCGCCGGTCACGATCGGGGGCCGCGGCAAGACGCGCACGCTGCGCACGGTGGCGCGCTGGGCCCAGCAGTGGAACGCCATCACCGAGGGGCCGCAGGACTGGCTCGAGCTGAAGGACGTGCTGGCCGGGCACTGCGCCGCCATCGGGCGGGACGTGAACGAGATCACCTGCTCGGTCAACCTGCGCCTCGAGCCTGACGGAAATCTGGAACCGGCGCTGGCCGCGGCGACCGCTTACCGCGACGCCGGAGTCGACCTGCTGATCGTGGGCCTGCCGCTGCGCGCGAAGCCAGATTCCCTCGGGCCGCTGGCCGAGGCGCTCGGGTCGCTCGGGTAAGGCCTGCGCCAGCCGCTCGTGCAGGGCACGGCTGGCGTTCGCCATGACGGGCGGCACGCCTAGTTCGGCGAGCATGTCCGCAGCCGCTTCCATCTCGGCGGCGCGGCGCACCGCGTGCCTGCGGGTACCGTCGATGATCCGCTCGATCGTTCCGGCGTCCGCCGCGGCCAGCTCGGCGGCGATGTGCTCGCGCAGCCACGGCTCGTCACCCGCGGCCCGAGCCGCGTCAAGGGCTTCGACCACCGCCGCGGCCATGCCCTTGTAGAACACGCTGCGCAGGAGCTTCTTGCTGGCCGCGAAGCCGGCCGGACCGTCGAGCACCTCGACGTTCGCGCCTAGCGGCGTCAGGACGGCGGCGTAACGCGCCGCTCCCGGCCCGCTGGCGAGCATCGGGACACGCACGCCGCGCCCGGGTACCGGCGCCATCATCGCGACATCGGTGAAGGGCACGCCGACCGCCTCGGCGATGTCCGCGAGCTTCCGTTTGATCCCCGGTGCAGCGGTATTCAGATCGGCCCACAGCGCGTCCGGCCGGAGCCCGTCCAGCCCGGCCGCCAGCGCGTCCACCGCGGCCTTGGCGCTGTTGACGCTCAGCACCAGGTCCGCTCCCCGCGCCGCCTCAGCCTCCCCGGCGGTGGCGGTGATGCCGTCGGCCGGGGTGACCGCCGGGTCATAACCCCGGACCCGCACGCCCGCGGCGACCAGGTCGGCGGCGATCGCTGAACCGGCCTCCCCTAGGCCGAGGACCGCGACGACCAGCGCGTGAGCGTCCGGGGTCACCATACGCGGGGCTGGTCGGCGGCGACGCTCGCTCCGGGCGCAGCATCGGGCTGGTGCCCGGCGGCGCCCGGCCCGGCCAGCTCCGCGCCAGCGGGAGCTTCAGCTTGAGTTTCGGCCCGGGTTTCGCCTCGGGCTTGTCCCCGGGCCGCGAGGCCGTCGTCGGCATCGGACTGCTTGAAGTACTCACTGATCAGCTCGCGCTGCTGGGCCAGGAGCTGGTCGAAGGGCTTGTCGAGGACGTCCGGCGTCATCAGCTCGTCCTCGGCGCCTTTGGCCATCGGGCCCGGTCCGCTAGTCATCGGGCCCGGTCCGCTAGTCATCGGGCCCGGTCCGCTAGTCATCGGGCCCGGTCCGCCCGGATCCTGAGCGGCTGAGGATGGGGGCGACGCCGCATGCGCCGGATCAGACGGGGGCCGGCTGGATGACACCAGCGGCTCGAACGGGCCCCGGGTCTCGGCCTGCACGGGCGCGCTGTCCTCTCCGGACAGGTCGTACCAGTAGGAGGTGTCGCGCTCGTCAGCTCCCGATTCCGTGGCTGCCGCGGCGGGAGGGCCGGACGGACCGCGAGTGTCCCGGTGGACATGCACGTCCGCGTCGTCGACCGCTGGCCCGGAGCCGGCCGGCTGCGGAGGGCTCGCTGGCTGCGCAGGATTCGGTGGCTGCACAGGATTCGGTGGCTGCACAGGGTTCGCCTGCCGGGCGTGGCTGGCCGGGCGGACTGGGTTATCCGCCGCACGGATGACGTACGCGTACCCGCCGTCGAACTGCCTCGAGGACTCGGCCGGTCCGGAGGATCCTGGCGCTCCTGCCGGTCCTGAACCGCCGGGACGGGGGGGTCCACCCGGCGCGACGTAACCGGGACCGCCCGGATGGCGCCCCGGCCCGCTCCCCGTTCCGCGACCAGGTGGCCCCGGATAGATGGGGTTGACCCGTTCGCGCGGCGGCAAGGGACCGCCCGGGCGCACGGGGCCGCCAGGTGACATGCCATCGCGGAGCGGCATGCCGTCCCTGGGAGGCACTGGCGGCCCGGGCCGCGGCGCTTCGCGGGACCAGCCCGGACCACGAGGCCGAGCAGCGCCACGAGGCGGCGCGGCACCAGGAGCAGCGCCACGAGGCGGCGCGGCACCACGAGGCGGCGCGGCATCGCCTGAGGGTCCGCCGCCGCGCGGCGACATCGGCTCGCGCACAGGCGCCGGCTCGCGCGCAGGCATCGGCTCGCGCGGCGGCGCGGCCGGGCCGGAGCGCGGCGCCTCATGGGATCGCATCCGGTCGCGCGGCGGCGGCATGGGCGGCGGCCCGTCACCGTGAGCCTGCGGGACCCAGCCGGTCCCCGCGGAGTTCATCCCCGGCGGACGAGCCGGACGTGGTGGCTGAGCCCCGGGACGGCTCGCCGATGGCCGGTCCTGGATCCGACCGCCACCGCCTGGTACACCCGATACCCTCGGTGGCGGGACCGTCTCACCTGCGCCCGGAGTGGGATGCGGACCCGGCATCCGTGCGGCGGCAGGCCTTCCCGGGCTTCCCCAGGTCGCTGAGTTTTCCCGGGTCGCTGGGTTTTCTCGCGTCCCTGGGCTTTCCCGGATCGCTGAGTTATCCCGGATCGCTGAGTTTTCTCGCGTCCCTGGGCTTTCCCAGGTTCCTGAGCTTCCCCAGGTTTCCTGGGCTGGGTGCCTGGGCGCGCGGGCTTCCCCCGGTAGGTCGAGCAGGCCGCCCGGCGAATACACCCCCGTCGGATTCAGTACGTGTGATCTGACCGAACGTGTCGCTGTGCCCCGCCCGGCGTGCCCGTGCTCGCCCGCCGTGGCCGCATGCTGCTGACGACCGGCCGATCTCCTGCGGCTCGCCGCGCGACGATCCGCCCCGACGCGCGCGAACGCGAAAACCAGCAGCACGATGAGCCCGAACGCGATACCGGCCGCGCCCACATCGAGGCCCAGGTGGGTCATACCGCTGGCCGGGTGCTTGGTCACCAGCCGTATGACCGTGCCCAGGATGACCAGAACGGCGCCGACCATGACCGTCACGGCAGCCGCAACCGACAGGGTGACGACTAGTCGCATACTCCTGGCGGCGGTGTGAGAGCGCACTGCTCAACCATCGCATTGCGGTTACCGGCCCGCAAGCGATATGGCCAGCCGTAACCATTATGACCGTGATTTCGGAGCGTCACCAAAAGCTATCACACTTCTTCTTTCGGCTCATGCCACCCTTACCGCCCCTGACCTGGTACTTAACAATAATGCGGACGAATCGGATCCACCGCCGCAGTTTCCTGGCGATACGTTATGTGCATGACCACTCAGGCGGACAAAGCACGCGAGTTCCTGGCCCTGCACCGGGCAGGTGAGCCGCTCCTGCTACCGAACCCATGGGATCTCGGTTCGGCCAGGTTGCTCGCGTCGCTCGGCTTCAAGGCTCTGGCCACCACAAGCTCCGGCTTCGCGGCGAGCCTAGGTCGCAACGACGGCGCCGTCACCAGGGACGAAGCGCTAATACACGCCGCAGTGATTGTCGCCGCGACGGACCTGCCCGTCTCGGCCGACCTGGAGAACGGCTTCGCCGATGATCCTGCCGACGTCGCGCAGACCATCGGGCTGGGCATCGAGGTCGGCCTGGCAGGCGGCTCGGTAGAGGATTTCACCAGGCGGGAGGAGGATCCCATCTACGACGTCAAGCTCGCGGCCGAACGCGTCGCCGCCGCGGTGGAGGTCGCTCACGCGGGGCCCGTTTCTTTCGTGCTCACCGCACGCGCGGAGAACTATCTGCACGGCCGCCCCGACCTGGCCGACACCATCGCCAGGTTGCAGGCCTTCGCCGAGGCCGGCGCCGACGTTCTCTACGCCCCGGGGCTGCGCGACATCCAGGACATCCGCCAGGTCGTGCGGGAGGTCGACCGCCCGGTCAACGTGCTGGCCGTCGACGGCGCCCCGACCGTGGCCGAGCTAGCCGAGGCCGGCGTCAGCCGGGTCTCGGTGGGCGGCGCGTTCGCGTTCGCCGCCCTCGGCGCGCTCGCCGACGCCGCCACTGGCCTGCGCGATCACGGTACCTATGGCTTCGCGGCGGCCAGCGCCACTGGCCGCGCCGCCGCCCGCCGTGCCTTCAGCTGATTTTCCCAAACGAGCAGTGGTGCGTCAGCACGGCCAGGCACCCCGTCCGCCCCCCGCGGTTCCGTCATACCTGCGGCGACACGTCGGACGCGAGGAGCTCCAGATGGTCGAGGTCCCCGAGATCCATCACCTGCAGGTAGACGCGTTCCGCTCCGATCTCGGCGAACTCCGCGATCTTGGCCGCTACCTCACCGGGTGTCCCGCCGAGCGCGTTTTCCCTCAGGTCTTCTGGTTCCCGGCCGATCGCGGCGGCGCGGCGGCGGAACTCGGCTTCGTCCTTGCCGCAGCAAACTGTCTGGGCCACCGAGTAGATCATCGAATCGGGATAGCGCCCGATGGCCTCGCAAGCCTCGCGGGTGCGCGTGAACGCGGCCGCCGAATCCCGCACGGAATGGAACTGTGCGTTGTATTCGTCGGCGAACCTGGCGGCCAGCCGCGGCGTGCGACGTGGCCCGGTGCCGCCGATCAGCACCGGCGGACGCGGGCGCTGGGCAGGCTTCGGCAGCGCCGGCGAATCGGTCAGCTGGTAGTGCTGCCCGGCAAAGGAGAACGTCTCGCCCACGTCGGTCGCCCATAGCCCGGTGATGATGGCGAGCTGCTCCTCCAGACGGTCGAACCGCTCGCCAAGCGGCGGGAGCGGTATCCCGTAGGCGGTGTGCTCTTCGGCGAACCAGCCGGTGCCGATGCCGAGCTCGACCCGGCCACCGCTCATCTGATCGACCTGGGCCACCGTGATGGCGAGCGGACCAGGCAACCGGAACGTCGCCGCGGTCACCAGCGTCCCCAGCCGGATGCGGCTCGTCTCGAGGGCCAGGCCGGCCAGCGTGACCCATGAGTCGGTCGGCCCCGGTAGCCCCGAAACGTCACCCATCTTCAGGTAGTGATCGGCCCTGAAGAAGGCATCGAACCCGAGATCCTCGGTGGCCTGGGCCACCGTGCGAAGCCTGTCGTAGTCGGCGCCCTGCTGCGGCTCAGTCATGATCCTGAGTTTCATGGTTACATCCTGCCAGGGCCTCGCGAATATCCGGCTCGCCCCGCACGAAGAACCTGTCCCAGGCCACCTCGCCGACGTAGGTGCGCCGGCCCAGCCATCCCACCCCGGTCCGGACATAACACGGGGCCAGGGTCTTCGGCGCCATCGCGGGACGCACCACCTCGATGACTACCAGGATGGCCTGACCCGAGCCGAGCGCCTCCTCACCAGACTGCATGGCCCGGCCGCGATCGTCGGTAATGCCCATGGCGACTGAGGATTCGGGGGCTTCTGGGTCTGCACCGCTCAGTGCGGTCCAAGAGTAAAAGATCATGACCTGCTCAGAAATATGGCTCCGCGCGGCCGTGGCGGCCCTGACGATTTCCGACGCTAACGCACTATTGGCCCCTCGTCTAATCTCGACTAGTGTCGAAGCGTTGCGATTGGCAATATTGCCAATCGAGTACGGTACGAGAGTGTCGATAAGTGACGAATCGGACCCAAGAGCCTACGTAAGACTGGCCGCACGGCTACGCCGGGAGATCGCGGAGGGGATCCTCGCGCCCGGGATGCCGACGCCGTCCATCACTACTCTGAGCCAGCAGTACGGGCACGCCCGGCAGACGTGCGCCAAGGCGCTGCGCACGCTGGAGGACGAAGGGCTGCTGACCCGTATTCCCGGTCTCGGCTACTACGTATCGGGAACCGCGGACGCCGGACCGCCCGCCACACCCGACGCGTGACCCTCAGAAGCCCCGCCTCGGAGCTGCCGCGCTCATCCCGCGCGGAAGAGGACCCGGCACGCGGATCGCACCGGGCTGTATGGCGGGTCGTCAGGCTGGGCTCGGGTTGGGCGGAGCCAAAAGGGTGGCGACGCATTCCACGTGATGGGTCATCGGGAACGCGTCGAAGGCGCGCAGGCCGCGCAGCGTCCAGCCGCGGCCCAAAAGCAAACCGACGTCGCGCGCCATGGTCGCCGGGTCGCAGGATACGTAAGCGAACTTGGCCGCCCCGTTCTCCGTCGCCCCGAGGTAGTCGATGACCTCGCGGGCCAGCCCGGCGCGTGGCGGGTCCGCCACCACCAGCCGGGCCGGAGGGAGGGCTCCCAACTGGCCGCCGCGGCCCAGCACGTCCGCCACGTCGCCCTTGTGCACCCTCGCCCAGGGCCATTCGCGCAGATTATGCCGGGCGTCCCGGACCGCCGCGTTGTCGGCCTCGACCCCGATCACCGTCCCGCCCGGGCCGACCGCCTGGGCCAGCGACCCGGCGAACAGCCCCGCTCCGCAATACAGGTCGAGCGCGACGTCACCGGGCTCGGGGGCGAGCTCGGCCATGACCACGCTAGTCAGCACGTCGGCGGCACCGGGATGCACCTGCCAGAACGCGCCCGCACCCACCCGCCAGTCCCGCCCCGCCGCGCGCTGGCTCAGGTAAGAGCGACCGCGCAGGGGGGTCAGGCTGTGACCGGCTCGGCGCAGGACCGAGTCCGCGCCAGGGGGGCCAGGGGGGTACGGGGGGGTGGAACCCTCCCGTACGCGGGGGGTTCCGGGGGGCTGACGGGTTCGTCCCCCCGGGCTAACATGTCCCCCCGGGCCAGCACGTCCCCCCGGGCCAGCACGTCCCGGCGTGATGACCACAGCCCGCTCGCCCGATCCCGCCGCGACCAGGGTCTCGACCGAGGAGGTTCCGGGCCAGCGGCCGCCGGTGACGCCGAGATCGGTGATGGCGGGATGCGCGATCAGGCACTGACCCACATCGATCACATCGTGTGAGCGGTGCGCGCGCAGTCCAGCCACCCCGTCCCGCCGCACCGCGAACTGCACGCGCGTGCGCCAGCCCAGGCCGCCGCCCGCTGGCCTCGCTCCGGTCTCCTCGCCGCCGGGCTCCTCGCCGCCGGGCTCCTCATCGCCAGGCTCCTCATCGCCGGGCAATGCCTCGACCGTGACCTCGCGGTCGAGGCCGGCCAGCCGCCTGAGCTGCTGCCGGACGACGGCGGCCTTCAGCGCTCGCTGCGCGGGCAAGGCCACGTGCTGCCAGTCGCAGCCACCGCAGCCGCCGGGATGCGCGTGCGGACACGGTGCCTGGACCCGGTCGGGCGACGCCTTCAGGATCTCCACCGCGTCGGCGCGGGCCAACCGGGAAGTGACCTCGGTGAGGCGGGCGAGCACCGTCTCACCGGGGAGCGTATGCCGGACGAACACGGCTGGCCCGTCCTCCGGCCGGGCGACGCACCATCCGCCGTGCGCCACGTCCCGTGTTGTGACCTCGATGACCTGACCGGCACGATAATCCATCATGGATGCGGCGAGGTGACCCCGGATTTCAGGCCGAGGAGGGAACGCCGCCTCACCTCCCCGGCATGTTGGTCGTGCTCGCTAGTGTATTCGCATGTCCCGGTATCGGCTGCTTCCCGCACCCGCCCAGGAAATGGTACTGGAATCCGCCACCCCAGGCGGGGAAGGAGGCCACCTGAGGGCATACCTTTGGCAAGGCACCCCTGGATCGGGGGACCCGCTTGTCGTGGAGGGACGGTCATGCACATCGTGATCATGGGCTGCGGACGGGTTGGGTCGACGCTCGCCCACATCCTTGAGGACCGGGACAACACCGTGTCGGTCATCGACCGGGACCCGGAGGCATTCCGCAGGCTCGGTTCGGGGTTCAAGGGGGATCGCGTCACCGGGATCGGCTTCG
>Ga0302326_10033574_pt1 | contig 10192 bp, 8 predicted proteins | sample Palsa_T0_3_FD_202264 | JGI IMG/M metagenome (GOLD analysis project Ga0302326, IMG submission 202264) | Peat permafrost microbial communities from Stordalen Mire near Abisko, Sweden - Palsa_T0_3 | ecosystem: Environmental > Terrestrial > Soil > Palsa > Peat permafrost | place: Sweden: Abisko...
CGTGCTTGAAAACAAGTGCGAAGAGCTCAAGCGGTTAGAGCGCGACGTGACGAAGCTGGAAGCCATCCAGGCGCCGTTTCCGCGCATTACTTACGACGACGCGGTGAAGATTCTGACATCGAAGGGCAGCGAAATCCAGTGGGGCGGCGATTTCGGCGGCACGGATGAAACGCTGCTCACCGAAGACCAGAGCCGGCCCATCATGGTGGAAAACTTTCCGGCTGTCTTCAAGGCGTTTTACTTCCAGCCGCATCCAGAGCGGCCCGATCTGGTGTTGGGCGTGGATGTGCTCGCGCCCGAAGGATACGGCGAAATCATCGGCGGCGGCCAGCGCATACACGACCCCGAGCTGCTGCTGAAGCGCATCGAAGAACACCATCTGCCCAAGGAAGCCTTCAATTGGTACATCGATCTGCGCAAGTACGGGACAGTGCCGCACGGCGGATTCGGCATGGGCATCGAGCGTTGCGTCGCCTGGATCTGCGGCTTGGAACATATCCGCGAAACCATCGCGTTTCCGCGCATGCTGCACCGGTTGCGCCCATGAGGCCGGACGCCCTGAAATACGCTCCGTGGGACAGACGCTTTCGTCTGTCAACCCGGCGGTCCAGATAACCCAGTCATGCCGTATTCCCGCATCTCGATTATCGGGGCGCCGCTCGACCTCGGCCAGGGGCGCCGCGGCGTCGATATGGGTCCGTCGGCCATGCGCGTCGCCAATCTGAACGCCCGGCTCGCTTCGCTCGGCTACGAAATTGAAGACCTGGGCAACGTGCCTGTGGAACAAGCGGAAGCTGCGCCGGAAGGCCATCCGAACGCGAAATATCTGCCGCAAATTGCCGCCACCTGTCAGCGCCTCGCTCAGCAAGTACTCGGCGTGCTCGGCAAATCCAGCATCCCGCTGGTGCTCGGCGGCGACCATTCCGTCGCCGTGGGCACGGTGAGCGGCGTGTCGCAATTCTTTAACACGCGCGGCGAAAAGATCGGCCTGATCTGGCTCGACGCGCACGCCGATATGAACACGCCCGAGAGCAGTCCCAGCGGCAACGTGCATGGCATGCCGCTTGCTTGCCTGGTGGGTATCGGGCCGCCAGAGCTCACCCGGCTGTTCGGCTACCAACCGAAGGTCAATCCGAAAAACGCCGTCGTTGTCGGCCTGCGCGATGTCGATGCTATAGAAAAACCGCATGTGCGCGATTCCGGCGTCCGGGCTTTTACCATGCGCGATATCGACGAGCGCGGTCTGCGCTCCGTAATGGAAGAGGCCATCGGCGCCGCCACCGAAGGGACCGCCGGCTTTCACCTCTCGCTCGATATGGATTTCGTCGATCCCAAGGACGCCCCGGGCGTCGGCACCCCGGTCCGCGGCGGCGCCACTTACCGTGAAGCCCATTTGGCGATGGAAATGATATGTGATTCGCGGCGCATGCTTTCGATGGAAGTTGTGGAGGTGAACCCGGTGATCGATGAAGTCAACCGCACCGCCGATCTGGCCGTCGAGCTCGCGATGTCCGGTTTGGGAAAGCGAATTCTATGAAGATACGGGTGGCCGTGATCTACGGCGGACGCAGCGGTGAGCACGAGATTTCCATACGGTCGGCGAAATCCATTATGGCGGCCCTGGACCCCGCGCGATACGAGCAGGTTGAATACTTTATCGATAAAGATGGCAAGTGGAGCCCGCGCCCTATTTTGCCTGAGCCGGGCGCGCAACCCGAAATCGATGTAGCTTTCCCGATTATGCACGGCACCTTCGGCGAAGACGGCACCATGCAAGGTCTGCTGGAGCTGGCCGACGTCGCCTACGTGGGCGCGGGAGTGATGGGGTCGGCCATCTCCATGGATAAGGAGATGATGAAGCGTGTCTGCCGGGAACGGAATCTGCCGGTTGTCGACTATTTGACACTGCCGCGCGATTGCGCGAACCCGGTCGAAGCGTGCGCCGGCCTGCCGTTTCCGGTCTTCGTAAAACCTGCTAATCTCGGCTCTTCGGTGGGCATTTCCAAAGCGCACGATGCCAAAGAACTGGCGGAAGCCTTCGCCCTGGCTGCACAGTACGACCGCAAGATTATCATGGAGCGCGGCATCGCCGGCCGCGAGCTGGAATGCGCCGTGTTGGGCAATGAGTCGCCCATCGCGTCACTGCCCTGCGAGATCCTTCCATCGCGCGAGTTTTACGATTACGAAGACAAATACCTGCTGGATAAAGCCGGCACGAAAGTCCCGGCCGATCTGCCGCCCGCAAAGACCGAAGAGCTGCGCGGCCTCGCCGTGGAATGCTATCGCGCGGTGGAGTGCGAGGGCATGGGCCGCGTCGATTTCTTGCTGGAAGCGGCTACGGATAAGCTCTACATCAACGAGATCAACACCATTCCCGGGTTCACTTCGATTAGTATGTATCCCAAGATGTGGGAGCACAGCGGCCTCGCGTTTCCGGCGCTGCTCGACCGCTTGATCGACCTGGCCCTTGACCGCCATCAGCGCAAAAAAGCCACCCGGTTTACGCGATGAAGCCCGCGTTGCGCCCGCGTTCAGTGCGTATACGCGTAAGTAATGTAATTAACCCCAATCCGGATACCCAGCGCTGAAAACCTTTGCGGATAGGTGATTTCGTCGGCATTCTCCCAGGAATCGCCCAGATCCATGTCATGGCAGATGGCTACGATTATGCGTCCATGCTCATCGTAAATGCCGCGCCATCTGGGGAAGTCGCCACCCGTGCCGTAGTTCGGAAATGTGGGGCACTTTTCGCAAATGCTGCCAGTTTGCGTGTACTGCATCCCAGGAACCTGATAGCGGTTTTCCAGGTCGTAGACAGTGTGAAAAATAGGGCTGTCGTCCTTTAGATCGACAATAGGCCTGTCCGGGAAAACCTTGTTCATGGTTTCGATGAAGACGTTCCACTCGTCTGTGCCGTGAAAATCGTCGCACATGAAGAAGCCGCCGCGCAGCAGGAACTCGCGAAACTTGGCGATCTGCGAGTCGGTCAGCTCCCAGTGGCCCACTTCCACTGCGTAGAGCCAGGGGTAATTGAATACGTCGTCATCGTCGTCGAGGTTGATGGGCTGCTCGGCTGAGCGCGCGTCGATGCGCGTCAGGCGCCGGATCGCCAACGCCAGATGACGGTCAGAGCGCGGATAGTCGATGGTCCAATTGGTATTCCCATCCCGCCAGTCGAGCCCGCGCTTGAGCTCCGACTGCCAGTCGATGCGGTAGTGAGTGGTGGGGTACATCAGCCGCGCAAAAGTCCACTCGCCGGGGACCATGTAGTCCTTGGGCAAAGGAAAATTGTTGTATTCCCAAGCGGGGTATTCCCGGAAGGGCCGCTGGGCCATCAGGGCGCCGACCATGGCGACACAGCCAACAGCGGCGGCAAGAACCGGACCGTACTTCATCTCTTATCAGTTTACCGTGGCCGGGGTTGGCGGGCGGAGCGCCTGGCCCGCTTCATTCAATCTATCGGGGCGCGCGGCCGCTTGTGCTGGCCGTGAGGCGGCCGGGCATGTCGGCCAGCGCGAAGCCCATTACGGCGAGCGACGCCAGGTTCTTGCGGAAATCGTCGAGGCTCACTTTGTCGAGCGTATCGGCTTCGGTGTGGTGCCAGTCGAAGTAGTGCGTGCCCACAGTGCGCTCACTGAGTCCGGGGACGCCATCCCTGAGTAGAGGCGCGATATCCGAGCCCCCGCCGCCGCCGGTGATTTCGCCAGCGCCGATGCGTTCCAGCAGCTTCCCAATCTGCTGGAGCGTCTCCATGGAACTCGCGTCAACCCCCGCCCCATAGCCCAGTGGCGCTTCGGCCCCGCCATCCATTTCGATGGCCGCCACCTGGTCCTTGATCTTATCGCCCACCCAGGCGCGGTACGTGTCGCCGCCGCGTCCGCCGTTTTCCTCATTCACCCAGAACGCCACCCGGATGGTGCGCTCCGGCTGCAGGCCCAGCTTCTTCATTAGCGCCAGCGCCTGCAGACACGCCATGATAGATGCGCCGTCGTCCTGCGCGCCCTGCCCCACATCCCACGAATCGATGTGGCCGCCCATCACCACCACCTGCTCGGGATGCGTCTTGCCGGGGATTTCGCCCACCACATCGCCGCTATCGGCGTCCGGCAGCGTTTGCGCGCCCATCTCCAGGTGGACTCTCACCGGGACGCCATCCGCAATCAGCTTCGCCATCATCATGGCGTCTTCGGGCGAGACCGCGGCCGCGGGAATCTTGGGCTGCGCATCGTCGTAATTCATTTCGCCGGTGTGCGGAATCTGCATGGCGAGCGGCGTGGCCGAGCGTACCAACGCCGCCACGGCGCCAAAGGCCGCGGCGCGCGCCGCCCCCGTAGCGCGATAGACGCGGGTGGGGCCGTAACCCCGATACTCCTCGTTGTAGAGCACAATCTTGCCCTGGATCTTATCGCGGCCCAGCCTGGTGAGTTCGTCGAAACTCTCCACAGAGACCACATCGGCCGTGATGCCGCCGGGCGCCGTGCCTATGCTCATTCCGAGCCCCAGCATGTGCAGCGGTTTATCGAGCGGCGCCACCATGCGCGCCAATTCCGCGCCGCGCACCCAGTGCGGTACCTTGGTGGGAATCACGCGCACGTTGCTCAGCCCCGCGGCTTTCATCTGCTCCGCCGACCATTCGATGGCGCGTTGCAGCGAGGCCGATCCGCTCAGCCGGCTGCCGATCCGGTAACACAGATAGGTGAGGCGTTGGTAACCTTCGTTGTCGGCCAGGGCGGCATTGATGAGTCTGTCGGCCGCCGGCCGATACTTCTCGGTTAGGTCCTGCGCGCGGCCGGCCGAAAGGCCGAGAATCGAAAGAGCTGCAAGCGTGCGGAATTGCATAAACATCACTATCGCACGAAGGGTATATAGGCAGGGACACTCTTGCGGTACGCGTCGAATTGCTCGCCGAATCGCGATGCGAGCAGGCGCTCCTCGGAGCGCACGCGAATTTCGGTTCCGCAAATAAAGACCGCCAGCGAAATGGGCATCCACTGCCATGGAGTCAGCACGAGCAGCGTGCAGAGCAGAATCGCCAACAGCGAGGCGTAAATGGGGTGCCGCACAATCGCATACGGCCCGGTTCTCACCAGAGCGTGATCGTGATAGAGGCCGGCGTGAAATCGGAACTGCCTGCCAAGGTGCGTCACCGACGTCCACCCCAGCACCGCGGCTATGGCGCCGCAGGTTACCGACGCCGCGACGCGCCAGACGCCGGGCGGATGGGCGGGCGGCAGCCGGAGGACGAACGCCAGAAAGACCGCGGTGCATTCCAGCAGCAATCCGATTCGCGTAGGCGCGACTACTGTGATGGATTCGCGCTTCTGCACATGCGGAGCGCGAAAGATGAATGGATAAGCCCAGGCAAACCAGAAGACTATCAGTTCCACATATGAGAGTAAGCGCATTGGTCCTCGGATGCTATTGTAAGGCCGGGAGCAGGGGCGTTTTCGTGGCGCACGCACTCCTGCGTGCCGCGTTCACACTCGTGTGAACGCGCTTCGGAGGTAATATTATTCAGCCAGTCAAAGGAAGCCGCCGTCCTCACGCTTATCGAGTCTCGCCGATCCGGTGACAGCAACCGCCGCACAGAATGGCGTCTTTCCCACATAGGCACACAGATCCTTCTCTTCCGGCTCCTGCCTGTCGCTAGTTGAATGTGCATCGCGATACAACTGTCTTCGCTTTTGACCCCTCCTTTCTGTTCCATCGCATTCTTGCGCTCATCTCCGGCGACGCGACTCAATCGGTGGATGCTTGCCCCTCGATCGAGTAGGAAGCGTGCTAATTCGACCGGCTCCGGCCCCACTTGTACCATGAGCGGCAATTGGCCGACCAAGTCGAGTTAATGTGGTTTGAGCGGCCAGGCAGTGGAGTTAGCAGACCCTGGGTTGCGCCTCATTGAGGGCTGTTCAGAGCAAGCCGGTGTGCGAGGGTGTGACGGGCAGTGCATTTACTTGCGTAAACTAACGTACTTAGTAGAGACGCCGCCCGTGGTAGCCGTTATAATCCGAAAGTAGTAGGTGACGAGCCGCCATCTTACTCGAGTGAAGTAAGTATGAGTCAGACTCAAAAGGGGATTCTATAATGCACAGACTAGTCTCTATCTCTTCCAGGCAATTTGGTGTGGCGATATTTGCGGCGCTCGGCGTAGCGATTTACGCGGCTCAAACTGGGGGCTCCCCCGCTAGCGCAACGTTATGGCCGGCGGCCGGGAACGACCTGACGAATTCGCGCAACCAGCCCACGGAAAGCCTCATCGGCGCGGCCAATGCGAGCTCTCTGACCACAAAATGGGTATTTCGCACGGGAGGCGATGTTTCAGCCACGCCAACGGTAGGCGCCACCGCGATCTATGTGCCGGACTGGAAGGGCAATTTGTATGCAATCGGCAAGGCCAGCGGGCAAGCCATCTGGTCGGCCCAGATTTCTCAGTACGACGGTATTGCCGGCTCCATTTCGCGAGTAAGCCCCGCGATTCATGGCGCCGACCTGATCATCGGAGACATCGCGAGTGCGGGAACGCTGCATGACGGGGCGCGTATTATGGCGATCAATCAGCAAAATGGCGCTCTGCATTGGGTGACTCAAGTCGAAAAAAACCCGGCGGCCGTTATCACAGGATCGCCCGTGGTGGTGGGAGACATGGTGGTGGTAGGAGTCTCGTCAAATGAAGAAGGCCTGGCGGACCAGCCCGGATACGTTTGCTGTACCTTTCGCGGCAGCATGGTGGCGTTGGACGCCAACACTGGTAAGATGCTCTGGCAGACTTACACAGTGCCGGACAACGGCGGCAAAGCCGGCGGGTACAGCGGCGGCGCCATTTGGCAGCCGCCGGCTATCGATGCCGCCAAAGGCGTGATCTATGTGGGCGTGGGCAACAACTATACCGTTCCGGATACAGTGGCGAGTTGCCAGGCCGAGGCCAACGCGGGGCTGAGTGTGTCGTGCACTGACCCCGCCGACTATTTCGATACAGCGCTGGCGCTGAATATGACTACAGGCGCAATCCTGTGGAACAAGCAAGTGCACGGATACGATGTCTGGACGGTGGCGTGCAGTAATGCCAAGACGGGAGTGACTTGCCCTTCGCCGGCAGGACCGGACTATGACTTAGGCGGCTCGGGACCAAACCTGTTACCGGGCCTGGTAGGATTCGGCCAAAAGAGCGGTATCTTCTGGGGTCTGGAGCCCGCCACCGGCGACATCTTGTGGAGCGCGGTAGTGGGGCCGGGCAGCACCCTGGGCGGAATCGAGTGGGGAACCGCCAGCGATGGCGAACGAATCTACGTCGCCATCTCCAACAGCCTTCACGGCGCATACACCCTGGCGAAGCGCGCACAAGAAATCACGTGGGGCTCGTGGAGCGCCATTGATGCGGGCACGGGGCGGACAGTCTGGCAGACCGCGGACCCCACCAAAGGCGCTATCGATCCGGGCGCTATGAGCGTGGCGAACGGAGTGGTATATGCGGGGTCGTTCTCGGGATTCATGTATGCCATGGATGCGAAGACGGGAAACATTTTGTGGAGTTTCGACAGCGGCGGCGCGGTTGTGGATGGTCCGGCGATCGCCGATGGCGTGGTGTATTGGGGTTCGGGTTACGCGCATATAAGTCCGGGTAAGGCCAACAACCAGGTGTTTGCATTCGCGCCAGGGCATTAGGAGTCGGCGAAGGGCATCGGGCCGTCGCCACAAGTGCGACAATAAACGGCCGTGAATGATTTCCCCGAGTTCATGAAGCATCCGGCAAACAGGATCGCCACAATAAATCAGGCGACACCGGGAGTCGAGGGCTACGTCTTCGACGGAGTTGACGGGAGCCAGATGGCTTTTTGGACGTGTAGTGAGACAGCGCCCTCGGCTGCGCATGCTCATGACTACGACGAATACATGATCGTAGTGCAAGGATGCTACACCCTGATCGTCGATGAGAGGCGCATTTCGCTGAACGCCGGCGACGAATATTTCATCGCTAGGGGAGTGGTGCATAGCGGCGAGGTTTTCGCGGGGACCCGGACCATACATGCCTTCGGAGGCCGCCGCGCAGACAGAGTGGGAGCCTGACACTCCAGGCAATGGTCTCTCATCGCCGATTGGAGGGTTTCGCCTACCCGCCCAGCTTGCCTGCGAGGGGACGCTTGACTGAATCCCGGCTTAGTGGTACAACTTGTCACATGACGAAACGTGCCGCTCCGGCCATTCGCGTGCAATCGCCACTCACCGAATTGGAGAACGACGTGATGCAGGCCCGGTGGGACGCGCGACTGTGTACTGTCGAAGCCGTCCATCAGACGGTGTCCGGCGGACGCGAACAAGGAGGTAAGTGATGCAAACTCTGATTCTGGAATGCGCCATAAGGGCGTCCCTGATTGCCATCTGTACGGGCGCGGTTCTACGCATCCTGCGGGTCAAGGCCCCGCGGGTGCGCCATACCGTTTGGGCGACCGTAGTCGTATTGATGCTGGCCTTGCCTGTTTGGACGGCTTGGGGGCCGCGTGCGGTGGCGCGGGTGTTGAAACCCGCCACGGCGTCGGCGACCAATGGGTCCACACGATCGACGGAAACCTCTTCCGGGCAGACGCTGCCTCAGGCAATCCGTGTGGAAATGCCAAAGCCACCGGTCCGGAACCTGATGTTGACTTGGCAAAGCTGGTTGGCCGGAATGTATCTGCTGGGTCTCTGTACTCTGCTGGCGCGGCTGGCGATTGGCACAGTGCGCGCACACATGCTGGTGCGGCGGGCTGCGAATCGCGAAGGCAGACTGACTAGTGAGTCGTGCGCCGCGCCGGTTACTGTTGGGTGGTTGAACCCTACCGTAATTCTGCCGGAGTGTTGGCGCCGGTGGCCGCAGGCGCAGTTACACGCTGTCTTGACGCATGAGGACGAGCACGCGCGGCGGCGCGATCCGCTGGTGCAGTGGTTGGCGCTGCTGAATCGCGCGGTGTTTTGGTTCCATCCGCTCGCATGGTGGCTGGAGTTCAGGCTGTCCGCGCTTGCCGAAGAGGCTTGCGATGCGGCCGTGCTGGCGCGTGGTCACGATCCGTTCGAGTATTCCGAATACCTGCTGGAGATTGCGCGCGCGATGCAGCGAACCGGTGCGCGGGTCGGTGTTTTGGGGATGGCGCTGCCCGGGAGTTTTCTGCCGCAGCGCATCCGGCGGATTCTGGAAGGGCGCCCGGCTCAGCCGATCTCGCGTGTGCGCATGGCGTGCGTGGCTGCGGCCTGCGTGGTGGTATCGACAGTATTCACGGCGGGCGCGGTGGATCGTGCGCAAGCCCAGGCAAACGGGCAGGCAGTCACGAGTTCCAATCCACAAGGCGCGCCGGAGTTAGCTGCGCGATTGAGCGCGACCGAGCCCACTGCCGCGCATCCTTCACAGGCCCCGCTGCACAAGAGGCCGAGAGTGTTGCTCGCCCAGAATGTCGAGAACGCCGAGACAAGTCCCGCGATGCCCGACCGAAGTGCGGCCGATTCGACTCCGCAGAACGGCGGATCGCTCTCGGGTACAGTGGAAGACCCCAGCGGCGCGCGCGTGCCGGGCTGTCGCGTCACCTTGCGCAATCAGAGTGGCGTCGACGTTGGGACCGCGGTTTGCGACGCGGCAGGCCTCTACCAGTTAGCAGCGATTCCACCCGGCCATTACTATCTGCAGTTCGTAGCGCGAGGGTTTGCGGCGCGGAGGATGGAGACAGAGATTGAGGCGGGCAAGCCAGTACGCATCGACGCGAGACTCGAACTGGGCGAGGTCAACTCGACAGTGACCGTTACCGCGCCGAAGCCGTCCTCCCCAGCGCCAGCCGCGGTGCAGCCCGCGCCCGGTCCAGGTCCTATCAGCGTGGGAGGCAGAGTGGAGAGCGCGCACCTTTTGAGGGTTCCGCAGCCAGTCTACCCTCCCGAATTGCAGCAACAGGGTGTCGAAGCCACGGTGCGCATCCGGACGGTGATCTCGCGCGACGGCGTGCCATTGGAGCCGCGTGTACTCAATACCGATGAGGTGGACCCTCGCTTTGCCCAGGCTGCGTTGGACGCTGTGAGCCAATGGCGCTATCTGCCGACGAAGTTGAATGAACAGCCGGTGCCCACTCTGACTACGATCGAAGTGCATTTCCAACTGGGAAAGTGAGCGGGTGACAGCCAATGTGGGGCAGGCAATCTTGCCTGCAGCCGCCTTTCAGGCGGCTCTTTCGGGCCA
>Ga0302326_10033575_pt1 | contig 10192 bp, 6 predicted proteins | sample Palsa_T0_3_FD_202264 | JGI IMG/M metagenome (GOLD analysis project Ga0302326, IMG submission 202264) | Peat permafrost microbial communities from Stordalen Mire near Abisko, Sweden - Palsa_T0_3 | ecosystem: Environmental > Terrestrial > Soil > Palsa > Peat permafrost | place: Sweden: Abisko...
CCAATCCCGGTCCTCAGAGTCTTCTTCCTGGCGGATACACCAATGAATTCATTACCGGCCCCATGCTCAGCCCCAACGTGTGGGGCTCGCTCGCGGCTGCGGGCAAGGGCGATGCGGGGGGAGAATATCTCACGAGTCGCTGGTACAGCGCTTCCGCCCTCGACTATTATTTCCGCAAGCATTTCACACACGGCGTGACCTTCGGGAATATCAACGGCATGTCATCGCAGTTTCTCTCCGCGGCTCCTCCCGGCTTTGTCGAGGCTTTAGAGCGCAATCTGATGTTTTTTAAGCAATACCGGCATCTGCTGCTGGAGGATGTATACCATCCAGAAGTTGCGGCCGCCGGATGGAGTTCCATTCAATATGCGAAGGAAGATTCGACGGAATCGGTGGTCTACATTTTCCGCGACAAGTCCGAAACCGCTGATACCACGATTCGCTTGCGCGCTCTGGATCCAACTGCTCGCTATCGGGTGACAAGTTTGAATGACCGCCCTGGGCGCGAAAGAGTGATGACCGGCGAAGCCCTGATGAAGGGCATCGCCGTGCACCTTCCCAACCAATGGCTGACCAGCGGAGATGGCGCGATTAAAGAATTTGCGGACCAGCAAAAATACGGCTCGGATATTTTATTGCTTCTTCGTTTACCTTAAGATTGCAAGCGAGGCACAGGGAGAATATCGTGACGTTGGGCGCAGCAGAATGGCGATAGCGATGCAACCAGCTTCCGGTGGGTTCCTGAGCAAAGCGGAGACCAAAACGGAAATCCCGACTCTCGCGGTAAACCGATAGCGTGATGGACCTTCCGGTCACGGATCGCGCCCCGGCCTCTAAACCAGGCTTGGCGCGGCAACTCGGCCTGTTCGACGCCACCATGCTGGTCATGGGCGGCATCGTGGGCTCCGGCATTTTCATAAACCCCTACGTGGTGGCGCAACAGGTACACACCCCGGCGCTGATCCTGGGAGCCTGGATTTTCGGTGGACTCATCGGAGTGGGTGGCGCCTTCATCTGGGCTGAACTCGCGGCCACGCTGCCCGCAGTAGGCGGTCAGTACGCTTATTTGCGCGAGGCTTATCATCCGGCCGTCGCGTTTTTATACGGATGGGTATTGCTGCTGGTCATCCAGACCGGAGGCATGGCGGCGGTCTCGATCACCTTCGCTCGGTACTTTCTCGAGCTTACCGGCGCGCACACGCCAGACTGGTTGGTCGCGACCGTGGCGCTGGGCACTCTGACGCTGATCAACTGCCTCGGTGTAAAAACCGGCGGACGAACCCAAAGCGCGCTCATGGTGATGAAGATCGTCGCCATCGCTGCATTGGTGGTCGTCGGGCTGATCCTGGCGGGCAGGCATGTGACCACGACGACCGCGGCTGAGCGCGAATGGTCGCTGACATCATTTGGCGGAGCCATGGTGCCAGTTTTGTTCGCCTATGGCGGATGGCAGACGGCAAACTTCCTTGCCGCTGAAGTGAAAGAACCAAAGAAAAACCTGCCACGAGGACTCTTGCTCGGCATGCTCGGCGTAGTCGTGCTTTACATGGCTGTGAATTGGGTGTGCCTACGCGCTCTCGGCCCGCAAGCACTGGCCGCGACCAGCACGCCCGCCACCGCCGTGATGCGGCTGGCATTGGGCCAGCGCGGCGCGACCTTCATCGCCGCGGCAATCGCCATCTCGACGCTGGGATTTCTAAGCCAGTCGATCTTGACCGCGCCTCGTGTGTACTTTGCGATGGCGGACGACGGCTTGTTCTTCCGCGCCGTAGCGTGGCTCAATCCACGAACCCGCGTGCCCGTAGTCGCTATTGTTCTACAAAGCGTGTGGACGATGGTGATTGCGCTCTCGGGCCGCTACGAGCAGATTTTGAATTACGTCATCGCGATGGATTTTCTGTTTTTCGGGCTCACCGCGACCACTATCTTCGTGTTCCGGCGACGCGCCGCGCGCAGCACGATGAAGCCCAGTGACGGCTATCATATGCCTGGCCATCCCGTAACCACGGCGGTGTTCGTCGCGATATGCTGGTGGGTGGTGGCGAATACCATCTACCGCTATCCCGAGAACAGCCTCATCGGCTTCGCAATACTGCTCGCTGGAATTCCAGTGTACTGGTTGTGGAGCCGGCGGACTTCACCTCGTCGAGAAGTAAGACATGAAGAGAGCAAGACATGAATGATTTGCAGTCGGGCGGTGTCTCACACTATCTGGCCTGGGCCAAACTGCGCTCGAATGCGCGCTTCAACTTGTCGGCGAGTGGCGTGTTGGACTATCCACTCTCGGAGTTGCCGGTGCGCATCGAGGATTTGGAGATTGGGGGCACCGGTCCCTACGGCTACAAGCCGCTGATGGAGCGCCTGGCGGCGAAAGCGGGCGTGCCGGAGGAGTGCGTCGTCTCCACCATCGGCACCTCGATGGCAAACTATATAGCGCTGACTGCGCTCGTCCACCGGGGCGACGAGGTGCTGGTGGAGCGACCCACGTACGACCCGCTGCTGGCGATTCTCGATCAGGTTGGCGCAAAGGCCTGCCGCTTCGAACGCCGCGCGGAGCAGGGATTCCGGCTGGGGTTGGGGGAACTCGAACGCAAACTTACGCCGCAAACTCGTCTCGTGATTCTCTGCAACCTGCATAATCCAAGCAGCGCCCTGGCGGACGAGAGCACCATGCGCCAGGCAGGCGAGATGGCGGCCGTGGTCGGCGCGCGTGTGCTCGTGGACGAGGTGTATCTCGAAACCCTTTTCGATCAGCCGTGGCGTTCCGCGTTTCATCTGGGATCGAATTTCATTGTTACCAGCAGCCTGACCAAGGCGTATGGGCTGAGCGGCATTCGCTGTGGATGGATTCTGGCGCAGCCAGAGCTGGTACAGCGCATGTGGCAGGTCGTTGACTTCACATATGGAAGTCCCGTGCATCCAGCGGAGCTTCTGTCAGTGATTGCACTCGATAATCTCGGTCGCGTGCGCGATCGCGCGCGGGCGTTGGTGGAAACGAATCGCGTGCTGGTTAACGAATTCCTGGCGGGACGAGCGGATCTTGACTGTGAGCCCAGTCGCTTCGGCACCACCGTGTTTCCGCGCCTAAAGATGGGGAGTGCGCCCGACTTCGTCGCTCTGCTGCGCGAGCGGTTCGAGACCAGCGTGGTGCCAGGAGAATTCTTCGAGCAGCCACAAAACTTCCGAGTTGGATTCTGCGGAGCTACCGAGACGGTGCGGGGTGGACTCGAAAGGCTGAGCGCCGCACTCGACGCCTTCCACCAGTTGCGCTGCTAAAGAGAGTCCTTATTGGGAAGACTCAGCCGCGTTTCCCTGAGCCGTCTCCGAATTGCGGATGACAATCGTGGGGTCCCACACAATCGGATCGGCGCGATTCTCTCCGTTGTGCTTCACCACGAATCGAATCTTGTCGCCCGCCGCTACGCGCAAGTTGGTAATCTCGTAGCCGATGGGCTTGTCGTAGTTCGGAGGAACCTCTGCCCATCCCTCGGCCGGCCATAGCTGCCTGGAGTTCTGAAGAATTCGCACAAGACAGGAAAACTGATTTTCAGCGCTGGGATCTTTGCGGATAGTGCCGGAAGTACTCAGCATGCCTGACGCCGGCGCGATGAAAGTGCGAGAGAGATCGTATTGAGCGGAAGGTTGCATCCAGATTCTTCCGATTCGGCCCAGCCCCGGTCCCGCCCACCGGCCTTCATAGCCTCCTTTGTCCCAAACTAAGTCCCTGTAAGAACCGTCCTCGATTGCTTCTTCGTAAGTCCAGTGATATATCGATTGCGTAGGAGAAAAATCTCCGAGTGCTTCGTATGTTTGGGGCTCACCCGCGACCTTCTGCGCGGTCACAGCGGAACTGTGATTGCCGTCTCCATCCACGGCTGCGACCACAAAGCTGGCATCAATGCTGGTACGCGCAGAGTCCGTATGATCAAAGAAAAAAGTTCCCTTCGCTGTCCTGCCAATAATTTTTCCATCCTTCTGGACTTCGTAGTAGGAAATCCAATTGTCATCATGGCTGGGCGACCAGCTAAGTTCGATCCCTTGCGCACCAAGATTTGTCCCCAATCGCTTGGTTACGTCGGCGGGCGAGGCGGGAGGCACGTCATCGGTTCCAGAACCCGGATAGTGGGGCAAGTTCAAAAATATCAGCTCTCCGGCGGTGATCTTGTCGAGACTGATTCCATTCGACATTAGCTGGGAACCCGTTTCGCGAAGATGCAGCCCAGAGCCGCTTCCGTGCACCTCATAAATCTCCGCAGCCAAAAGTCCGCGTGGATAGATAACCACCGGTTGAGCGGAAGCTTCGAGCTGAATTGGCTGGCTCAACCGGGCATATTTAAATCCCATCGCGTCCGGAGAAGTTTGACTCATGTCGAGGCTGACCGTCGCCAGCACCTTACTATCGTCAGCTCGCACCAGCGATAAGGTATAAGTGCCCTGGTTGTCGCCAGGATCAAATTGGCCCAACTGAGTTACGGTCATAGGCCGGTTGAGTTGGAGACTTATCCCAAAGAATCGGTCTGCCACTCGCCGCTCCGCACCAAGCTTAACGATGCTGGTAACCAGAGAATCGTCCCCGGCGCCAGTCTCGTACTTCACATTCAGCGGCCCAAATCCTTCCCCCGGCGTGCCATAGAAGCGGAAGGCCCCGTCCACCGGATCCTCATAAATCCCAGTCTCAAGAGTGGCGGCCGAAGTTGTCGCCGCCAGGTTCATCTCTCCCGCACCTCCTCGGTATCGGTCCGTCGAAGCCGACGAGGATGCTGACAAGCGACTTATCACGAAATAGGTCGAGCCATGCTTCGCGTGCTTACTGATAATGACACCCTTCGAGCCATCTCGATTCATCCGCTGGAAATACCAGACGGCGTCATCGTGATCCACCTTAGGGCGGAATACGTGACTCCAGCGACCAGCCACTCCTTGCGCGACCAGATAGTGATAAATCTCCCAGTCCTTGCGGATTGATTCCACATCGGGTCCGTCGCCGGGATCTCTATACCAGGTCGGATCCATTGCCAGATGTGTACGGTCAGTCGCGAGGTTGTAATAGGTATGATCGAAATCAACCACGTTATGCAACTTGTCGGGAGGAACCAGCAGGGAAGTGTAGTAAGAGCTGTAGGGTCCGACGCCTCCGTCCGTATATTCGCCCGACTCCGCCAGTCGAGCAATATCGTAACTGATCCAGCGCCCTCCTCCGTCGCAGGCGTCGATCCCGCTTTGAGGATGGTCGGCCTTGAAGCGCTCGAGCACTCCGCGGAAATTATGATCGGCGGCTAGAGCGTCTGTATCATTGGCGCTCGCCGCTGGCGCAATGTCATAACGCCACTGATAATTTCCCCACGCATCAACACTTTTGTCCAGCAATCGATTTTGCCAGTCGGCGGTCGCTGGGATCGATTGTTCAAGAGTTTCCTGGCCCGGGATCATCCAGTCCGGATGCTGCTGCGCAACTTTGGACTCCGGAGTGGCCAGAAAGGTGGGATACCACAATACCCATTTCATGCCGTACTTGTGTAAGTAATCATTGGTCCGTCGCCACTCGGGACCATTCCACGTACCCCACTTGTCGTACCACCCCGCGTCGTCCCATAGAATATCTGTGCCGGTTTCTCGAAGCAGATCAATGTAGCGAAGGTCCAGGGCAAGCCGTCGCCCCCAGTTATCGGCGCTGGGAGTGCCACCCTCGCCAACCCAAGGCTCTGGCCAATCGACCGCCCAACGAGTCTTTGCGAAGTATTCTGGATTTGTGAATTCCCACAAGTACGCATATTGCCAGTCGAGCAACTTATTCCCCAGTTCATCGACGCCACCGGAAAATGCCATCATGAACGCCTTGGGCGTGTCGATGTGCTCGCGGGGAGCTAAGTCTTTCTTGAAGCCCGATAACTCGAGACTCATGCCCAGAGGCGACCCGTCTTGACCGCCTATCTCGAAACGCCAATGGCCGAGATAATCCCACCCTACAGCCACACCTTCGTTAGTGTTGCGATTGTGAAGAAATACAAGCGGCAGGAAACTGCTGTAGTTACCCGGTTGAATCCCGCCATTGGAGTCGAGAATGTGTTGGTAGCCGGAGCTCATGGGTTCCGTCTTCAGGAGTTGGCTGCCGTTGTAGTTGCCGCCACCAGTCAAATAGTTGAAATCGAGATCCTGCGCGATGGAACCGAGTAAACGACAATGCAGGAAGTCGACCTGGCTGATGCCTACAGGTTTGTCGGATGAGTTTTCCAGTGTCAGCCATTCGCGAATGACTGAAGTCCCAGGGTAAATCACGTAGTGCTTAGTAACACGCAGGCTCGCTGACTCTAGTTCGATGTCGAGTTGTAGCTCTCCCTGCTGCCCTCGAACAGCGTGCTCGCTGCGAAGTTGCCAGCGCCAATCGGGCGCACTTACATCTTGGCCATTCGCAGAGAATCGGATTTCGGCGGGAGCGCTGTTTCCGTCCTGATATTCTCGCCCTGAAACTTTGTTGCGTAGAGATACCAGAGAGAATCGCCCGTTGACGAGACGAATCCTTCTTTCCACCAGCGACGTGCCAAGTACCCATGAATCGCCTTCGCGTCGCACATAGCCATCTCCGCTCTGAATACTGGTTTGTGCACACAGCAGAGAGGTTGCTATGCATAGAATTGAAAGCTGAATCACGATCGCGCTGCGAGTTGAGATCCGGCTCGTCTTCGAGTGTACGGTCAGATTGCTGCCTCCGTCCCACAATTGAGCCATGTCTCCGGAGTTCAAACGCGACTTGGCCAAGCGGCCAGCGGCCAGCGCGTTGCTTCTTCGATTTCGAGTAGACGGTTGTACTTTGCCAGGCGCTCGGATTGCCGAATTGATCCATTCTTGAATTGATCGGCCCGCCATCCGACGGCCAAGTCTGCCGCCCAGTTATCTTCCGTTTCACCACTTCGAACGCTGAGCGTGACCGACCATTTTTCCGCTCGCGCCTGCTGGCAGGCTTCAATTGCTTCAGTAAGTGTCCCGATCTGATTGACCTTCAGCAGCAAAGCATCGCAGGCCTTCGTTTCAACCGCACGTCGTATGCGGCCGGAGTTGGTGCACAGCAGGTCGTCTCCGAGCGTGAGCGCCCGGCCCGCGATCGCTTGGCGAAGCTTGGGCCAGTTCTCCCAATCATCTTCTGCCAGCCCGTCTTCCACACTTAAGATCGGATACTGATCGAGCCACTTCGCAATTGCTTCGATCATTCCAGTACTATTCAGGGCCTCTCCATCTTTGTGGTATTGATGATCCCGGTAAAAATGCGAAGCGGCAACATCGATCCCGAGAAAAATGTCTTTGCCGGGTGAATAGCCTGCCCGCTCGATCGCTTCCACAGCCAAACCCAACATCTCTTCGGCGGACCGGCAGGGCGGCGCCAAGCCGCCTTCGTCCGCGGTGAGAAGACGCATCCCATATTTCCGGAGCACAATGTCAGCTGCCGCCTGATAAACATCGAATGCGGTTACCAGAACCTCATCGATGGTGCGCGCCGACATCGGAATGATCAGCACATCCTGAACTGAAACTTGTTGCCCTGCATGCTTGCCGCCGCTGAAAAGATTGATGGTCAGGCGAGGCAGCGCGTTCGCCGAAGCACCCATCATATCGGCGAAATGCTGGTAGAGAGGAACACCACGCTTCATTGCGGCGGCCCGTGCGAAGGCGACGGATACAGCCAGAATGGCATTCGCTCCGATTCGCGATTTTGTCGGCGTTCCGTCGAGCCCGATCATCGCTCGATCCAATTCAGCCTGGTCTGTAAACATCCGGCCGGCCAGAGCATCCTGAAGCGCGCCGCCAACGTTCGCTGCCGCGCGACGGCAGCCCAATCCCTGGTATCGCTTTGGATCCCCGTCACGCAACTCGAAAGCCTCAGCGCTTCCGGTGGATGCTCCCGAGGGCACAGATGCGGAAGCGCGAATCCCGCCGTCCAGAACGCAAGTGGCTAGAACTGTAGGTCGGCCGCGACTGTCGAGAATTTCTCGGCCTATGAGGCGCTCAATTTTGGGCATAGGTTTCGATGGTATGAACAAACTCAGCGATCAGGTCGGGAACGCTGGTTGGAGGCTCCCCTATAAGGGCCAGGACGACATCGCGCTGTCGCGCCGCTTCCTCGGGTGTCAGATACTCCAGCGGCGATTTTCCCGCCACCCGCGCCAGCAAACATCCGAGAGTATGGCGTATGACGCGCGGCTCCAGCGCCACGGCCCAGTTCAGACCTGTAATTTCTTCGCAGTACACCTGCCAGAACAATTCCGCAGCGCTTGCTAGACGAGCGCGCTCTTTCGGCATGTGATGCGCCTTGCTGAGAAAGTGCGTCAGGGCAAAACCGAGGTCAAAAGCCGGATCCCCGAAATGAACCACTTCATAGTCGAGCAGAATCAGCTTGCCGCGATAAATAAGCGTGTTCTTCGGGCTAAAATCGCCGTGCACCAGGCTATCTTTGTGGCGCAGCGTCTCCTGCGCCAGCGCGTTGAGAAACACGCAGGCCTCCGCGGTCTTCTGGGCCGTATAAAGATAGTACGGCTCCAGGCGAAGGTTCTCGAAGTATGTGGTGTCAGCAAAGGCAGTGCGAAATTCCGATCCGGCCTCCGTGGACCGACGGTGAATTGCGCCCAGAAGCAAACCGAATTGCTCGAAATGGTTCACGACAATCTGGCCCGAAAGCAAAACGGATTTCCAATTTTCATGTTCTTCCGGAATCGCTTCCATCCCCATCAGGTACTGTGTCATGTCTTCAAAAATGAACGAAGGAGTTGTCCCGGGCGGAGCCAACCGATTCAGGCAGCGAAGAGCTTTCGCTTCCACTCCGATTCTCTCCGGGCTGCTGAACCAGTCTACGTTGACCCGCAATTTCGCCAATGCCTGTTTCAAAACCCACGCGTGTCCATCGGGCCACGCCACCTTAACCGTACGGTTCGAAACACCGCCCTGCAGGTTCTTAAATGACACGGTCTCGCCCGACTTAACGTGTCCCCGCGCGTTCAGGTAATCCCTCAGGGCGTCAAAGTCTTCAATGTCAAATTCCATGATTAGTCGATCCGGACCGGAGGCCAGTTTATAATGTCAACAGTAGTGTTGACAATCGATGAATGAATGATCTAACCTTCCCGGTCGACCGTTGCCAGATCGAGAGCTCGTTCCAGCATAACGCCTACGCAGTCCTCTATATTAATGAAATACTTGGTGCTTGAGAATAACAGTACGGTTATCCGTAAATGACCCGGAAACGCATACTGCTTAGCGAATTCATTGCCCTTTTCAGTAGCTGGATGAGCGCCGCTGAGAAAAAATGAGAAAAAAGATGAAAATATGAGTGGAAGACTTACAGGAAAAACTGCTGTCGTCACCGCCGCAGGACAGGGCATCGGACGCGCAACCGCCATAGCTTTTGCCGACGAAGGAGCCGTGGTCTGGGCCACTGACATAAACGAAGAATTGCTCAAGGACATCAGCCGTGATCGGCCCGGCATTCGAACCCGTCGACTGGATGTCCTTCAATCGCAGCACGTTGACGATTTTGCCGCCGAAGTGGGAACCATCGATATTTTGTTCAATTGTGCCGGCTATGTTCACCACGGTACCATCCTCGAGTGTGCGGAAAAAGATTGGGACTTCTCTTTCGATTTGAACGTGAAGTCCATGTATCGCACCTGTCGCGCTTTTCTGCCGGCCATGCTGAAAGCCGGCAAGGGAAGCATTATCAATATGTCTTCGGCCGCATCAAGCGTCAAAGGGGTGCCCAACCGGTTTGTCTACGGAAGCACAAAGGCTGCTGTGATCGGGCTGACCAAGGCAATCGCCGTCGACTTCATTCGCCGCGGCATTCGTTGCAATGCGATTTGTCCAGGAACCGTGCAGTCACCTTCGCTCGAGCAGCGGATCGCCGCACAAGGCGATGTTGAAAAGGTCCGCGCCGAGTTCGTCGCGCGGCAACCGATGGGACGCATAGGGAGTCCGGAGGAGATTTCAGCGCTGGCCGTCTACTTGGCCTCCGATGAATCCAGCTATACTACGGGCCAGGCCCATATCATTGATGGCGGTTTTAGCCTTTAGAAACCAAACCCTCTTTAAATCAAATCTATTTGGAGCGAAAAGATGAAATTGCTGCGCTACGGTTCGCCCGGTCAGGAAAAGCCAGGCATTTTGTCTTCCAACGGCGAAATCCGCGATTTGTCCGGAATCATTCCCG
>Ga0302326_10033576_pt1 | contig 10192 bp, 8 predicted proteins | sample Palsa_T0_3_FD_202264 | JGI IMG/M metagenome (GOLD analysis project Ga0302326, IMG submission 202264) | Peat permafrost microbial communities from Stordalen Mire near Abisko, Sweden - Palsa_T0_3 | ecosystem: Environmental > Terrestrial > Soil > Palsa > Peat permafrost | place: Sweden: Abisko...
TCTGCGCAATCGCGAACTGTTCCAGCCATGGCGTCGGAAGATGCTTGTTGTCTGCCGAGATGTCGTGAACGAATGCAATATCAATGCTATCGATGCCGAGCCTTTGCAGGCTATCCTCGATAGACCTCCGCGCGCCGGATGCCGTATAGTCGTAGACCACATCGTTGGGCGAAGGCGAAAAAGGGAAATACTCCTTGTTGTTCGCGGTTTTCGAAGCTTTGAGCAGCTTGCCGACCTTGGTGGAAAGCACGTATTCGCCGCGGTTCTTGTTGTGAAGGAAACTCCCAAAGCGCCGCTCTGCCAGGCCTAGCCCGTACCACGGAGCCACGTCGTAATAGCGAACGCCGGCATCCCACGCCGCCTCAATAGTGGCGTATGCCTGCTTATCCGTCACAAACTCGAATTCATTTCCGAGCGGAACGCCACCCATGGCGAATCTGAAAGGCGGTTTGTAGTGGCCGTTGCCTGTGCTGCCTGCCATCTGTTCCACGCTGTCACTCTCCACGGGGCTGACATGCAAGAACCGGTCCAAATGCGTTCCACCGAGAAGTCTTCATGTTTGTGCGCTGAATGCGCACCGATTCGGCCAATTGGGTCGCCGGAACGCCAGAGAGAGTCCGTATTGCGACATCGCTCGCGACTCCTCATCCAACTCGATTTTCTCCAACTCATTCATTCTGCCTAGCGAGGGGCGCCGCACGCTCCGCCAGCCATGGAAACTCCCCAACGGCACGACGCATGCAGTTCCTCAAGGCGACTGAGAATTGAGGCGCATGAGTAATAGCGTTATGAAATCGTTGCGATTTGCCGAGTTTGGACCGCCGTCGGTGTTGCGAATCGAAGAAGTCCCGATTCCGGAGCCCGGCGAAGGCGAAGCGCTCGTTCAAGTGAAGGCTGCAGCCATCAATCCAAGCGACATCGGGAACGTCGCGGGACACTTCAAGAAGACGACTCTGCCGCGAACCCCGGGCCGGGATTTTGCGGGCGTTGCTGTGAGAGGCATGCACGAAGGCGTCGAAGTCTGGGGCAGCTCGCCGAAGCTCGGTATCCTCCATGATGGATCTCACGCCGAATATGTCGTTGTCCCGGTGGAAACGCTATCGCTCAAATCGAATCCGCTGAATATGGCGCAAGCGGCGGCGATCGGGGTTCCGTATATCACAGCCTGGGCATCCTTAGTGAATGCAGCTCAAATCCAGCCGGGCGAAACCGTTCTGGTGGTTGGCGCGGCGGGTGCGGTGGGACAGGCAGCTATTCAAATCGCGAATTGGAAACAGGCGCGCGTGATTGGCGCGGATATAATACCCGACCCGATTCCCGGCGTCGAGGCGGTGATCAATACAAAGACCGAAGATCTTGAAAAATGGGTCCTGGAACTGACGGCGGGAAAAGGCGCCGATGCTGTCTTTGACGCCGTAGGCGGCCCCATGTTCGAGTCTGCGCTACGGTCGCTCAGGTTCGGGGGCAGGCTGGTGGCCACCGCCAGCCCGGGACATCCGCGAGTCAGCTTCAACCTCATCGACTTCTATCACAATTTCTCCCGGCTGCTTGGAGTGGACAGTTTTGGACTGACGTCTCGGCAGATCGCGGAAATCGAAGCCGAGCTTCGGCTGGGTTTTGAAACGGGGGCGCTAAAGCCGCCGCTGATCGAGATAGAACGCCGTGGACGCGTATAGCCGGGTTGCCGGCCGGCAGGCAAAAGCGAAGCAGGTGCTTAGCTTCGACGGCGAGAGTGCCTGAAGGGAATTTGGAAATGAAAACGCTGCTTGTCTCATTCGTAGTAGGACTGCTGGTGGGTCTTGTATATGGAGTCATTCGAGTAAAGAGTCCGGCGCCGCCTATCATTGCTCTACTCGGACTATTGGGGATGGTGTTAGGCGAGCAAGCTGGAGGCAGGCTGCATACAAAGAAAGTCCAATCGGGAAACGTGTCTTCGGCTCACATCGTGGCTGAATGCAGAGTCCAGCAGCCTTGAAGGAGGATTGCAATGAAGAATGTCATCGGCGTCTATAGCACTCCCCAGCCGCACTGGGTCGGGGACGGCTTTCCAGTCCGCTCCCTTTTCAGCTATAACAGCCACGGCAAGGCACTGAGCCCGTTCCTGCTGCTGGATTATGCAGGCCCGGTCGAGTTCCCTCCCGGCAATGGCCACCACAGAGGGGTCGAAGAACATCCGCACCGCGGATTCGAAACCGTCACCATCGTCTACAAGGGCGAGGTCGCCCATCGCGATTCCACCGGCAAGGGCGGTGTGATTGGTCCGGGCGACGTTCAATGGATGACGGCTGCCGCGGGCATCCTTCACGAGGAGTTCCACTCCGAAGCATTCTCGCGGTCGGGCGGCGTGCTGGAGATGGTGCAGCTGTGGGTCAACCTGCCCGCCAAGGACAAAATGACCCGGCCAAAATATCAGGCGATCTTCAACAGAGACATCCCGGCTATAGCCCTTCCAAACGAAGCGGGAATCGTGCGCGCCATCGCCGGGAACTATTCGGGACATGCCGGACCGGCGACCACCTACTCCCCCCTGCTGATCTGGGATGTCCGGCTCCACGCTGGAGCCAGCGCCGAACTGCCTGCGCCCGATGGCTGGAACACCGCGCTCGTCGTCCTGCATGGAACCGTGCAGGTCAATGGCGGCGCCCCCGCGCGGGACGGCCAGCTCGTCGTGCTGAATTCAAGGGGCAGTGGCCTTTCCATCGAAGCCACCGATGACGCCGTCATGCTGCTACTCAGCGGACAGCCCATCCATGAACCCATCGTTGGCCGTGGGCCGTTCGTGATGAACACGCAGGAAGAGATCGCCAGAGCCATCAAGGATTTCAACAGCGGCCAGTTCGAGCGCGTCTCCCATTAGAAAAGGAGTCTTACTCATGAACGTGATCAGTATTCGCGCCTCGGGCGCTCGATTGTGGATTATCGCTTGTCCGCTCACCTTAGCGATGGTGTCGCTTGCCGGCGGCCCGATCGATTGGCAAATGAGCGGCAATGATCTGACCAACGATCGCAATCAGTCCCACGAGACTCTGATCGGCGTAGGCAATGTGGCTACCCTCAAACCCGCCTGGACCTTCCAGACGCTGGGCAGCGTCTCGGCGACCCCGCTGGTCACCGGCGGATATGTCTATTTTCCCGACTGGGGCGGCGGTTTACACAAGCTCAATGCGCGTACCGGCCAGGTCGCCTGGTCGCGTAAAGTGTCGGGATACACTGGCTGGACCGACTCCGTATCGCGGACCACGCCGGTGCTCGCTGATGGCGTCCTGGTGGTTGCGCAGCAGCCGCAAAGCTTCGGCGCCAGGCACGACAGCTCCTATCTGCTGGGCTTGAATCCCGAAACGGGCGATTTGCTTTGGAAGGTGATGCTGGACAAGCATCCGGCGACGATACTGACGCAGTCGCCGGCCGTTTACAACGGCGTTATCTATATCGGTACGTCGTCGAATGAAGAGCATTGGGCGACCGACACGAAGTACGAATGCTGCTCGTTCGTCGCGAGCACGGCTGCAGTCGACGTGAAGACCGGCAGGGTGATCTGGCAGACGCCGATGGCGCCGAAAGGATACACGGGCGCCGCCATCTGGAGCAGCACGCCGGCCATAGATCTTAAACGCGGGATGGTCTATATCACCACCGGCAACAACTACACCACGCCCAAGGACGTCGCTGCCTGCCAGCAGAGCGGTAAGCGCGACTGCCTGTCTGTCGATGACCACATGGATTCATTTGTGGCGCTCGATCTTAAGACGGGCGCCATCAAGTGGGCGACTCGCGTCACGCCCTTCGACACCTGGAACGGTAACTGCTTCGTCAACGAGCCGGGCCTTGGCGCGTGCCCGGAACCGCGCGGCGGCGATCTCGACTTTGGCCAAGGCGCCATGCTGTATACCGCAATGGTGAATGGCGAAACCCGCGACATGCTTGCGGCAGGACAGAAAAGCGGCATGTTTTGGGGAATCGATCGCGACTCCGGCAGAGTGGTATGGGGCACGCAGGTGGGTCCCGGCGGTCAGTCGGGCGGAACGGAATGGGGCTCGGCTACGGACGGGAAGCATCTCTATATCGCCATTACCAACAGCGCCTTTCAGGATTGGCCAATGCAGCCTTCGGGAATTATCGCCACCGGCGGAATGTGGAGTGCGCTCGATCCGGCGACGGGCAAGATCCTCTGGCAGACTGCGGAGCCGACGGGAAGCTGGGCGTTCGGTCCGGTCTCGGTCGCGAATGGGGTGGTCTATGCCGGCGCGATGGATCCGAAGGGCCACATGCGCGCGCTCGACGCCGGCACGGGCAGGATTCTCTGGTCCTTCGCCTCGGGCGGTTCGGTGGCTAGCGGTCCGGCGATTGCCGATGGCATGGTCTATTGGGGATCGGGTTACGAACATTTGAACTCCCCGACAGTGCGCCAGTCTGTCAGCAACAATATGTTCTATGCGTTTGAACCTGCAATGCTTCCCCGTACTAAGCAGGCAAACGGCCGGAAATGAGAGAGGCAAGGGGGCCGCTCGCACTGGAGGTGGATGCGGTGTGCGGCGCCCGATCGTCTCCTGATAGAATCTGAATCGTCGCTTTTGGAAAACCATGGACCGCAGAAACTTTCTCTCAACTTCTCTCACAGCGTCGGCTCTGTCAGTGGCCGGCGCAGCTACCGCACGTGGCCAATCGCCCGCCAGCAGTCCAACCGCCGCGGCCGAATACTATGATTTCCGGCGCTATCAGCTGGTAAGTGGGCCGGGTACGAGGTTAACTGACAGCTACTTCGCCGGCGCGCTAATCCCCGCTCTGAACCGGCTCGGGATCGGGCCTATCGGGGCCTTCTCCATCTATTTCGGTCCGGATACGCCTGCTTATTACCTTCTGCTGCCATCCACCAAACTCGAAACCCTGGTGAGGGCCGATCTGGAACTGGCGAAGGACCCCGCCTTCATGAAGGCCGCAGCGCCCTTCTGGGACGCTCCCGGGGGCGCGCCGCCATGCAGTAGGATCGAGAGCACCTTGCTGCGCGCCTTCGAGGGTTATCCAAGGCTCGTCGTTCCGGCCGCTGCCGCAAAGAAGGAAAAGCGCGTCTACCATCTGCGCCAGTACGTGTCGCCGACGAACATGGACCACATACGAAAGGTGGAAATGTTCCATCACGGCGAGTTCGGCATCTTCGCGAAAGCCGGCGCCGCCGGCGTTTTTTATGCCGATGCGCTGATCGGGCCCAGATTGCCGAGCCTGACATATATGCTCAGCTTCCCGGATGTCGCGGCCCTCGAAGCAGGCTGGGAAAAGTTCTCGGCCGACCCCGACTGGAGGAAACTAGCCGCCGATCCACAGTTCAAGCTGGACCCGCCGACCGTTTCGAGCGTAACCAGTATCGTCCTGCGCCCGCTCGCATATTCGCAGGTATAATTCGGTGGCCGGTGCGGCGTTTCCGATCGCCGCCTCGGAATATCCCTGGGCGACCCTGCGCTCACTGGACTATGAGGGCCCCCACTCTCCGCGGGACGCGCAAAAGGCGGGCCGGCGCGAGCAGCACCTTCGGTGGCAAGAGTTAGCGCGTCACCCTCGCATAGTGCGGAACGAGTCGCCTCCCGGACAGCCATTGTCGCAGAGCCGACGTCTCCTGAAGTCATGGGCCCGGAAATACAGGCCTACAGATGACTTAAGGAGCCTAACTCCGAGGCACGAGACGTGCAATAAAAGCAAACGATGGGGCGCTTGCAAGGCGCGTGACCCTGCCCCAAGATCTTCGCGATCACGCAAGCCCAACATGCGCTAAAGGAGAGATGCGATGCCTGCCAATCCAGCCCAAACGCTGCTCAGCCCGGATAATCATTCGCTGCTGATGATCGACCACCAATATTTACAGACGCTTACCATTCGCTCGCACGACGCGAGCGAGCTCATCAACAATGCCGTCGCCCTAGTCGAGGCGGCTGCGATCTTCAAAGTGCCAATCCAGACTACGACTGCCTTCAAGGAGCGCCAGGGTTTGGTCGCGCCTCTGGCGGAGGCGACTAAGGGAATCAAGCCGATTGATCGGACGACTCTCAATTCATGGGAAGACCCGCGTATCGTCGACTGGGTGGAGAAGACTGGACGGAAAAAGGTCGTGATCGCCGGGCAGTGGACCAAGGTGTGCGTCGCCATGCCTGTCCTCTCCGCGCTCGACGCGGGTTATGAAGTCTACATCGTTACGGACGCCTGCGGCGGTGCGTCGCGTGAAGCGCACGACATGGCGGTAGAGCGCATGGTGCAGGCGGGCGCACGCCCGATCACGACCTGGGCCTATGTGTCCGAACTGCAGCGCGACTGAGCGCGTGCGGAAACCGCCGAGCAAGTCACCAAATTGTTCGCGCGGCGGGGCGGCGCCTTTGGCCAGGGCCTGCTGTGGGAGTGGGACCTGCTGAACCTCAAGGAAGGCACGCGCTGATGCCGGCGAAGCATTGCGATATCTGGGTTGAACCTTCCATACGGCCGCGCCTCTTTTTGTTCCGAGCGGCGACGGCCGGAAAGACTGTCCGTGCTAAAACCTCCGTGGGACTTCAGACGGGACTTACAAGCGACAGCATTGTCGACATAGGGACGCGGCGAGGTCTACCTTTCGGGCCATTTGCCTGATAACTAAGGGATGACTGATGGCATCCATCTTGCCTTGTTTAGTTTCGTGAAGAGGACACGGCGGCGATTGAACACAAGGCGCACGAAGACTCTCGCGGTCCATTGTTTCGCAACGGCAGCCGCCTTGGCTGACCCCGCGCATGGACCTTCGAGCCCAACGAGCATATTCAATCCGGTCTCAACTCCGGCGCAATCGGTTTATGGGCTGTCTCTTTTCGTGCTTGCAATTACGGCGGGGGTGTTTGTCCTCGTATTCGGCTTGCTCGCTTATGCAGTAATCAAATTCAGAGAGAGGGTTCGCGACGATAAGAGCGAACCTCCGCAGGTTTACGGCAGCACCCAAGTAGAAACAGCCTGGACGGTAATCCCGGTTCTGATTGTTTTAGTCTTGCTCCTGGCGACCGTCCGGGTAATTGCGAACGTTCAGGAAGCCGCGAAACCTTCCGATGCCATAGAAGTCACTGTTATCGGTCATCAGTTTTGGTGGGAGTATCGCTACCCCGGCTTCGATGTCGTGACTGCGAATGAACTGCACGTACCGGTAAGCGACCCGGCTCACCCAACTCCGACTTTCCTCACGCTGCTTTCCGCGGATACGGATCACAGCTTTTGGGTACCGCGTCTTGCAGGGAAGACGGACCTTATTCCGAATCATCCGAATAGCATGTGGATCGATCCGCACGAAACCGGCGTTTACCTCGGCCAATGCGCACAATACTGCGGAGTGCAGAATGCCATGATGCTCCTCCGTGTTTATGTCCAAACGCGTGCCGACTTCGATCGCTGGATGGAACAACAACGTAGGTTCGCGGTCGACTCTGAGGCTGTGTCTCAAGGAAAGGTCGTCTTCGAGACCAGCCCGTGCCTCGTCTGCCACCGAGTGTCAGGCATAGCCGGCGACGGACAGTTCGGACCCGACCTAACGCACCTGATGAGCAGGGATACGATCGCTTCCGGGGCAGCGCTCAACACACCTGAAAACCTCCGCAAGTGGATTCAAGATCCGAGTTCCATCAAACGTGGAGCGCTGATGCCGGCATTTCAGCTAAGTGACCCGCAGATAGACGAACTCACAGCGTACTTGGAGACCTTCCGTTAGGCAGGGAGAAGGAGAACGATCGATGTCGATCGAATCAATTTCACCATTCTTCATAAGGGCTCACGTGACCAAACTCTTGTGCGTAGTTATGCTGATCGGCGTCCGGTCCGTTTCCCTGCCGGGCCAGAGCCGCCACATTTCGGAGCCGGCCGTCAACCTCGGCGACACCAGCTTCCTCGACGGATTAGCCGGACCGGGATTCGTCGTCGAGCAGATTGGGGATGCGGCACATGACGGAAGAATCACGGATTCAGCCGGTGACGCCGTGCCGGGCGCGGGCGCGGTGAACAGCGTCAGCGGCTTGACGCACATTGCATGGCTTAGCCCTAAGCAATTTCTCGGAGCCTGGTACGGGGTGGAAGTTGTCCTCTCGGCAGCGCATGTGAATGCCGGAAGCCAGGGAGAGGCGGGAGGTCTGGGCGCCACGACGGTAGGGCCGCTCATTCTGCAATGGCCCGAACATCGATTCTTAGGCATGGCAATCGACCAGCGCGTAGTGGCGGATTTCGACCTGCCTACGGGGCGGTATTCACGCACGTCTAACGTTAGTATCGGAGCGAACGCCTTCACCGTTCATCCCTATTACGCGATCACCGTATTTCCGGCAAAACGGCTCGAAACAAGCTGGCGGGTTCACTATCTCTGGAACCCGACGAACAATAATCCTCCCGTGGACTCAGGCGCGGAATCCACCCAGGCCGGCCAAGCGATCCATTTCAACGCAACCCTTGCCTACAATCTTTGGAAAGGTCTATGGATCGGTTCTAACGGCTACTACCTCAAGCAGATTACCGACGGAAAGATTGACGCTGCGGCGCTTCACAACTCGCCTGAACAGGTGGGCGCCTTAGGGCCCGGAATGGTTTGGAACACCGGCAGTTGGTTCTTCTATGCCAACGGGTATCAGGAGTTTGCGGCGCAAAATCGCGCAACGGGTCACAAGCTGGTGCTGCGGATCGAAAAGACGTTTAAGTCGCCGAGATAGACCCCTGCATTAGATGGGGAGAAAGGAGAACCACCGATGTCGAGCGAAGCAATAGCATTATCCGCGGCGGCGCCCGCACGCCGCCCGCTACTGAAGAGAGTTTACGGATGGTTGGCCACCGTCGATCATAAACGGCTCGGCATCCTGTACATCCTGCTTGCGCTGGCTTTCCTGGTCATCGGAGGCATGGAGGCGGCCGTCATGCGCCTCCAGCTTATCCGGCCGCTTAACGATTTGGTCTCGCCGCAACTCTTCAACAGGATGTTCACGATGCATGGCACCACGATGATTTTCTTCGTGGCTATGCCGCTTGTCTTCGGATTCGCAAATTACATAGTTCCCCTAACGATCGGCGCGAGAGACATGGCGTTTCCTCGTCTGAACGCATTTAGCTTTTGGATGACGGCCTTTGGCGCCTTGATCCTCTACTCCAGTTTTTGGGGCGGATCCGGATTCCTCGACGGCGGAAGTGCTCCCGATGCAGGATGGTTCGCGTACGCGCCCTTGACTTCACTGATGTTCTCGCCAGGCCACAGCTCGGATTTCTGGACGCTGGGACTGTTGCTTTCCGGGGTTGGCAGCGTCGGGACAGCCATTAATATCGTAACCACCATTCTGACTATGCGGTGTACGGGAATGACGCTCGGGAGAATGCCGCTCTTCGCCTGGCTCAACCTGATCATGGGGTCCCTGGTGGTTATGGCCATCAGCCCGTTGACGGCAGCGCAGTTGATGCTGCTGATCGACCGCTATTTAGGGGGGCACTTCTTTGACACCGCGGCTGGTGGCTCAGCAGTTCTCTGGATGCATTTCTTCTGGGTCTTCGGCCACCCGGAAGTCTATGTACTGGTCCTTCCTGCCTTTGCGATCGCTTCCGAAATCATACCAGTCTTCTCCCGCAGAGTGATCTTCGGTTATCCGGTAATGGTTGGGGCTACCATCGCCATCGGATTCGTAAGCATGAGCGTGTGGGCCCACCACATGTTTGCGGTCGGGATGACTTCAATGGCGAGTACCTTTTTTGTATTTACGACGATGGCGATCGCAGTGCCGACGGGAATTAAGATTTTCAACTGGCTCGCGACCATGTGGGGCGGGAGAATCCAGTTCAAAACGCCGATGCTCTTCTGCATCGCATTTCTGTTCCAGTTTCTAGTCGCAGGCTTAACCGGCGTCATGTTGGGCTCTGCGCCGTTCGATTGGCAGCTTACCGGTTCGTACTTTGTCGTCGCGCACTTCCACTATGTAATCGTCGGCGGAATTCTCTTTTGCATTTTTGGCGCTTTCTATTACTGGTTCCCCAAAATGTCAGGAAGGATGTTGAACGAGAAGCTCGGGAAATGGCATTTTTGGCTCCTCGTGGTCGGATTTCATCGTGTCCTTTCGGTAAGTCTGCATGACAATGCCTGGCCGTAGTTGGTAAGGTCGGTCCTGATCCCAGCAGGTACGGAGGACCGACGATGACTCACAAGACAGCGCCTGATGTTCCAAACGGCATGCAA
>Ga0302326_10033577_pt1 | contig 10192 bp, 9 predicted proteins | sample Palsa_T0_3_FD_202264 | JGI IMG/M metagenome (GOLD analysis project Ga0302326, IMG submission 202264) | Peat permafrost microbial communities from Stordalen Mire near Abisko, Sweden - Palsa_T0_3 | ecosystem: Environmental > Terrestrial > Soil > Palsa > Peat permafrost | place: Sweden: Abisko...
ACTACAAGCAGAGCATGGTTCAATTCCGTGGTCCTTTTCTCGATGTCGTTGCTGTGCTCGGCCGCGGCAGCGCGCCGCAGGTCGCCGGCAAGCGTATCGTAAAGTGCGATCAGCAAGCCGAAACCGCTGGCGCCTCCGATTGCCGTTTTGCGATAGGCCATTTCTGTGGGACTCATGTTTGTCTCCGGTTAGCCGTTTGAAGAAGAGGTGTTAAGGCCCAGTTCCGCGTCCACGTCCCGGATCTGGTTGGGCAACTGCTGCAAAGCGATTTCCGCCGCGCTGAATTCCGATGTCAACTGAATTTTCAGCGGGGCAATGATGTTGTTCTGGAAGTTAGTGATATCGGTCTGCAAGCCTGTGTTCTCGCTACTGATGCTTTGCAGGTCCACCGTAAACGCGCCATCCGCCGGATTGGTGAAGCTGGTCAACTGCAGATCGAGAGAACTGGCGAAACCGTTCAGCGCCGATCCTTGAAAGAAGTTCTGTACATCGCTGAAGTTGTTTTGCAGGGCGTCATTCAACGAGGAGCTGTTTACAGTGAGCGTGCCATCGGTGTTCACCGAGATTCCCATCGAAGCCAGGCTGGTCGCAACTGCGCTGCTTCCTGTTCCGGTTGTCGACGTGTAGTCCAACGAACCGAGCAGATCACTCTGCAATGTCTGCACCGTCGGATCCTGGGCCAGAGATCCCTGGCCAGACCCTGATGTATCTTTGAACTCCGTATTCAGATCGCCGATGAGCGTGTTGTAGTCGGAAACGAACTGGTTGATCGCCTCGGACGCCGCGGCGGTATCAGGCGCCACAGAAAGGCTTACCTGAGTTCCGGGGCTGGCGCTTTGCAAGTTCAACGTCACACCGGGGATTGCGCCCGTTACGGTATTCGAGGGGCTCGAAATGGTGATCCCATTCACGGAAAGCGACGCATTCGCTCCTGAGGCTCCCGCCGTAAAACCGAAGCTTCCTGCAGACGACGTGACCGTGAAACTGCCGGCGCTGCCGCTGGTGTTGCTGACAATCGCCAGCCTGGAACCGGTTGCGTCGGAGACAATGCTCGCAGTTACTCCGAGGCCGGCGGTGTTGATTGCATTTTCGAGATCGGTCAGCGTATTCACTCCGCTGCCGGTGGTGATAGTTGTTGCCGCGCCGCCTGCGGGCGTAATGGTGATGCTCTCCGCGGGCAGGTCGGTGGTGGCGTCAGACACTGCGCTTGAGGAATAGGAGGCAGTGCTGGCCAGATTGTTAACCACCACAACGTCATCTCCGGCGGCGCTTCCGGCCGCTGCGGAGCCTGTCACAATGCCCGAATTCGAGGAGGATACCGTCACGCTGGTCAATGGTCCGGTGAGGCTGTTGAGCGCCTGCACATCGTTGTCGAGATTGGTGGCGTTGGTCTGGAACGTCGTCAGGTCGTTGGTCTCAGTTGCCAACCTGCTCTCCTGCGATTGCCATGTATCCTCCGGGCCTTCAGCAGCGGTTATCGCTGCATTGACCGCCTGGGTCACGTCGATGCCCGGAGTGGATGCGCCTGTAGCCGCTTCCAGGATCTGGCTCAGATCGATGGCGTCTGCGGAGTTCGAGCTGGAAAGCAGCGAATTCAATGCGGAGACTGAGCTCATAAGCCTTGAATGTTCCTTTGCGCGGAGCGTGTTTCTTTCTGCCGCATCCGGGTTACAAATATTCTAGAGCGGATTTCCAGTTTGCGAGCGTCGCTTGCGCCGAAGCAGATCGCTTTTCTGAGGAAAGATCCGCATGCGCCATTCCTTCTGAAATCCATCCATTGCAAATCTGAAATGGCCACACAACTATATCGGCAAAAGCAACTACAACTTTCAGGCGGGCAGAAAGAAAAAGCGGTGGCGCTTTAGAGGCGCCACCGCTCGGTTGAAAGTGAATTTCTTACTGCAGAAGCTTCAGGACATTCTGCTCAGCCGAATTGGACTGCGCGAGAGCGTCAAAGCCAGTCTGCTCCAGGACGTTGTATTGGGTCAGGTTCGATGTCACGGTGGCAATGTTGGCGTTCTGAACGCTGTTTTGAGCGCTGGTCAGGTTCTGCACTTCAGTGGATTCGACGCCCGTATCTGCCGTCAGTTGGTTAATGGAAGCGCCGATGGCGCCGCGCTGCGCGGCAACCGCGGCAATGGCGGAGGTAACAGCAGTCAGTGCCGATTGCGCGGCAACGGTCGAGCTCAGGTCGCTGGTGGCCAAGTTAAGCGATGTGGCGGATAGCGTGTTGATGCTCGTGGCGGTATTGGTGGCGCCGGTGCCGGTGCCATCCGAGGTGAAAACATCCGCGCTGTTGCCTGCGATCACGGTAGGATCGAATCCGCCAAGCAGCGGTTCGGTGGTGGAAATCTTGAGTGAGTCGCCTACCGGCCCCGCGATGACATATTGACCGTTCACGATCGAGCCCGTTACACCAGTGCTCAAGGTAGTTCCGGCTGCTGCGGTAATGGCCGCCGTCAAGTTCGCAAGCGTAGAGGCGCCGCCTGCCGTGAACACGAAGGTGCCGCCGGTCCCGCTGTCGGTAATCGTTGTCACCGAGCCTGCCTTCAAGTCATCGGTGGCCAACAGAGGACTTGCCAACGAGCCCTGCGTGGATGTGAGAGAGTTGGTGGAATTGGTGTTGAACACCGAGGTGCCGTTGAAATTCGTGGTCGAGCCGATCTGGTTGATCTCATTCAGAATCGACGTGAACTCCGTATTCAGAGCGGTGGACTGGGCAACCGTGAGCCCGCCGTTGCCGGCTTCGGTCGCGATCGTTACAGCCTGGTTGAGAATCGTGGTGACCTGGGAGAGCGCGCCGTCAGCGGTCTGCAAAAGACCGATGCCGTTGGAAGCGTTCTGGCCGGACTGCGTGAGTGCCGAGATGTTGGCGCCCAAGCCGTCGGCGATCGACAGTCCCGCTGGGTCATCCGCTCCGGAGTTGATCTTCAACCCGGTGGACAGTTGCTGGAGGGTGTTTTGCAGGTTTGCCTGCGTATTGGACACGGCATTCTCCGCCACTAGCGAAGCAATGTTGTTGATTACTTGAATGCTCATTGTTACAGCTCCTTATATCGATTTCCGCCTGCACCGAACCCGTTCCGACGACGTCGAGGTCCAGAATCGCTACTTGGAGCAGGTGGTTGTTGGTACGGGCATTCTATCGGCATCTGGTTTTCCTAATTCCAGTAGCCGCGAAAGAAATGTTTCCCTGGACGTTACTCCGTTGATGCCGGGCAGAGGCCTGGATCGGCATGCGGCAAAGCCCGCTGTACAAAGCTCTTGCAAGACAGCCGATCATGCGAAAGAGAAGGCCGTCAGGCGACGGAATTCGCAACCTAACACTTTCAGGCTATCCGGGTAATTTTCACTCTTATTCGTATTGCAGATTACGGTCACGTCCCGATTCATCCGCACATTCCGACCGTTTATCCGCTTTCTCTTGCCCTTCGTCCGGAACACCGCGCAAGTTTGTCGGCGTCACGCCTATATTCGGAATCGAACGAACTTGCTTGAGAGAAGGAGGGGCCCATGAATGAGATTGTCAGAGTTGAAAGAGTCACGCGCAGCTTCCCCCTGAACCACGACAGGACGCGTAACTTGGTGAGCGCGCTCAATGACGCCAGCCTGCGCGTCGAGGCCGGAGAATTTCTGGCCATTGCGGGCCCCAGCGGAAGCGGCAAGACCACACTACTCAACCTGATCGGCTGCATCGATCAACCAACCAGCGGGCGGGTGCTGATCGAGAGAGTGGATACATCGGAACTAAGCCAGACGTGCTTGACTGACCTGCGCCGCAAGAAGATTGGCTTTGTATTTCAGACGTTCAATCTGATCCCCGTATTCACCGCCGCCGAAAACGTCGAGTTTCCTCTGCTGATCGCCGGCGTAAGCAGCCGCGAGCGGAGCGAACGGGTTGCCGAGGCGCTCGACTCCGTGGGGCTCTCTGCGCGTGCCGGTCATCGCCCGGACCTGCTTTCCGGCGGCGAGCGCCAACGCGTGGCAGTGGCTCGGGCCATCGTGCATCGTCCCGCGCTGGTGCTGGCCGACGAACCCACCGCCAACCTGGACACGCACAACGCCACGCAGCTCATCGACCTGATGCACGGCCTCAATCGCCGCTTCGGGCTTACCTTCATCTTCTCTACGCATGACGCGCGGTTGCTTGAACACACCGACCGCATCGTCCGCCTGTGCGACGGGACGATTCAATCTGACAGTCAATTTCAATCCGAAGGCCTGAATCAAGGAGGCATCCGTGAGCAAGTTCTTGCTTCTAGCATTTCGTAACGTGTTCCGTAATCGCCGGCGCACATTCATGACTCTGCTCATGGTGGGTGGTGGCGTCACGGGCCTGCTCATGGCGGGTGGCTTCTTCGCCTTCATGATCAGCGGCCTGCGCGAGCACACCATTCAGGAGGGCCTCGGCCACTTGCAGATTTTCACCGCGGAACACTTCAAACGCGACGAGGTGCGGGTCCTCGATACCGGCATCGACAACTGGCGCCAGGTTGCCGCAACTGTGCAGGCAGGGTCGCACGTGCGCGGCGTCGCCCCACGCATCGACTTCTACGGCATGGTCTCAAATGGCTCCAAATCCTCCGTCTTTATGGGCGCCGCCGTCGATCCCGTGGCTGAAAACTCGCTGGGATTTACGCCACGCATTGCTTATGGCCGCGATCTCGACCCTCGAGTTGGAGCAGATGTAGAAGCATTGATCGGCTCTGGCCTGGCGAAATCAATGAACGTCAAAGTCGGCGACGGCCTTACTCTCCTCGCCGTTACCTCCGATGGCGCTCTCAACGGCGTCGATGTTCAGATCGCGGGCATCGTGAAAACCGGATACGACGAAATGGACGCTCGGTATCTGCGCATCACGCTCGCTTCTGCTCAGCGGCTGCTGCAATCGGACCGCGTGACCAACCTCGTCGTCGGACTCGATTCAACAGCGAACACTGACGCCGCTGCGGCAGCCCTCGCTCCGCGGCTCGAAGGCCTGCCTCAGCAAATGGTGCTGAAGAAATGGATCGACCTGGCCACTTACTACCTGCAGGTTCGGAACATGTTTGTCGGCATCTTCATCTTCCTTGGGATCATCGTGTTCTTCATGGTGCTGATGGCCAGCGTCAACACGCTGCTGATGGCCATGTTCGAACGCACGCGGGAGATCGGGACCATGCTGGCCATGGGCACTCCGCGCCTCTGGATCGTCGCCCTGTTTATGCTCGAGGCCACTTTGACCGGCTGCCTGGGCGCAATCGCGGGTGTCGCCGGCGGCAACCTTCTCGGCGCAATCGTAAATGCGTCCGGCCTGCACATGCCGCCTCCGCCAGGGCTCACGGTTCCCATTGCCTTCCACGTGCTCCACATTCCTGCCCTGATGATTGCATCGTCGCTCATTGTCGTCTTCTCGCTGGCGCTGGCATCCATCCTGCCGGCGATCCGCGCATCCCGGCTGCAAATTGCGGAGGCACTGGCCCATGTCTAACACGCCAAATAATCGAATCGACCGCGTCCTGCGCGCTTTCTTGCTCATTCTGCTTGTGGGCTTTGTCTTCGCCTGCGTTGCGGTCAGCCGCGCCGCAACTCTGGCCGGCCCCGATCCAGAGGCCATTCTCAAGCGCTCTGACGGCTATCGCAACGGCTGGCCCTCTTACGTTCTCCACGTCAAAATCACGAACTTCGAATCCAACAAGTCCGACGAACAAAAGCTCTACGAGGTGTCGCAAAAGGGCACTGAAAAAACTTATGTTGAGTTCATGAGCCCGCGCGAAAAGGGCCAGCATCTGCTCATGCTCGGCGACGATATGTGGGTCTATCTGCCTGACACCAGCCGCCCCATTCGCATCACGCCCCTGGAGCGCCTCTCCGGAGACGCGTCGAACGGCGATGTGGCCCGCACCAATTATGCCGCCGATTACACGCCCGCCTACGTCCGGACCGAGAAGGCCGGCTCTGACGATTGCTACGTGCTCAACCTCACTGCTCGACGCAAGGGCGCTACGTATCAGCGCATCCTCTATTGGGTTCGCGTGCTAGATGACCGTCCCGTGAAGGCTGAGTTCTATCTAACGTCCGGGAAACTCATCAAGTCCGCAACCTTTGACGATTTCCTTTCCGTGGGTGGCCGAGCCCACCTTCGCCGCATGACTCTTTACGACGAAATCCGGCATAACTCGCACAGCGTGCTCGAATACTCGGGGATAGCTCCTCGCGACCTGCCTGACAAGCTCTTCTACCAGGGGCGGACCGACCGGTTTTGAATTGCAGTTAAAATGAACACTCCCAAAAGGAAAGGAAATTGAAATGACCGAAGTATGCCTCAAATCCACTCGAATTGGGTTTTACTCGCTTCTCTGCTGCGCGGCGATGATGGTCTTTGCCGGCTATCTCGCGGCGCAGACGGATTCCAAGCCTGATACGGCCGCGACACCTGCGGCTTCATCCGCACCGACGGCCACGCCGGCGCCTGCGGTATCCAACCTCACAATCAAGATCAAGGGAATTCGGAATGCGAAGGGACGGATCAACATTGCGCTCTTCCGGGATGGGAAGGGGTTCCCTACGGATATTCCGAGCGCCGTCGCTGCCCAGAGAGTTGAGATCGATCCTCAAACCCTGAGCGCAACAGCCGTATTCAAGGATCTTCCTCAAGGCACTTATGCCGCTGCTGTGCTTCATGACGAAAACCTCACAGGAAAGATGGACTTCGACGCCCAGGGGATTCCCCAGGAAGGCTACGGCATCTCCAACAACCCAGACACGACACAGGGACCGCCGACTCCAGAAGACGCAAAGTTCGCAGTGAGTCAACCGGAATCCGCAATCGAGATCAAAATGACTTACTGGAATTGAATTCTTGTCGACCAATCACACTCGGATTCCGAGGTCTCGGCGGCGACCTCGGAATCCCCGGACTCGAACGAGGTCTATGCGAATTCTTTCGCGGCAAACTGGCCAATCCTATGAAACTGTCGATCGCAATTCCGGCGCTTCTGATCCTTGCGGCCTCAACATGGGCCTCATGCCAGGACGACCCAGCTCCTGAGCCGCGCCACGACTTCCGCTATGCCCTCGCAGCAATCGATGATGCCACCATCTATAGCGATCTCCAAGTGCCGCTTCCCAAACTGCTGAACCAGGTGCTCATCGAGCCATCGTTCGACTTCCGGTACAAGCCGCACTGGAGTTTTTCTTCCTCGCTCGTCGGAGTCGCCGACCGGTACACGGATACCTTTACTCAGATACGCGTCAAGGAATCCTACGCCGGCATCTCTGCCGGGGACTTCGATTTCATGGCTGGACGCCGCATTGTCCGCTGGGGCACTGGCTATGCTTTTACTGCCGCCGGCGTCCTCGATCCACCGCGAGTTCCCACCAATCCAACGGACAGGCTGAATCTGAACGAGGGCCGCGACATGGTCAAAGTCGATTTCGTCCGTGGCTCCCACGCGCTTACCGCAGCATGGTCCTCCGCAGCGCTCGCTCCCACTTTGGCGAAGCTCCATGACACAACAGCTTTCCGCTACAACGTTTTGGTGCGCGGCTTTGACACTTCGCTCATCGCCGGAGACGACCGCGGCGGAGATGCATTTGGGGGCCTTACCTTCACGCGTGTTCTCGGCGAGGCTTGGGAGATTCACGGCGAGGCAGCCTGGCGCGAGCATGAAGCCATCCTCGTTGGCGCAAAATACACCACGCCCTCAGGCATTACCTTCATATGCGAGTTTTTCACTCCTCCCAATATCCCGTACTATCAAGACGTGACCACCTTTCCTCTCTTCGGCCGCCAGCATTACGTGTTTCTGCGCGCCGGCAAGACGCGCCTGCGCGAGTTGCCTCACTGGAAGCAATGGGACCTTGCCGCCTCCGCCGTCGCCAACATCAACGATAGGAGTTATACCGCGATCTTCGATGCAACGCGCCGCTTCGGCAATCACTTCTCGTCGTATCTGCACGTGGAGATTCCCGTGGGCAGCAAGACATCGGAATATGGCGCCACGCCGTACTCCTCAGCCACTTCAGTCGGAATTCGTTTCCAGCTATGAATTGCGACCCCGATCAGCGTATGCCCAGACCCATTGAGACCATTCAAGAGTCCGGTGGCTACAGATCCATGCTGTTCAGGGCGATATGGATTATCGTGGCTGTGTCGCTGCTTATAACCTTGATATTTTTGACCATCCGCCGAACACAGTTATCTCAGACCTGGATTGAGTTTCTGTGCGCCACCGTCTATTCCGCAGTTATCGTTCCACCCTCCATCTTCTTTCTAACCTTGGTCTCTCATCGCTACACTGATAGTTTTCCACGCCTGGTGATTCTCATGCAGGCGATGATCCAGGTGTGCAACGCGACCGTGGGCTCGTTGGTAGGTGGAATGATTCTTCAGTTCGCAGGCATCACCCCGCCCAGTGGGTATTGGCCGGAATTTCGCTTCACGCTACCATTTGCCATCGTCATTTCGCTGGTGATTGGGCTCAGCCTGTCGTCCTTCGAGACCATGCGCTACAAACTTCAGGCCGCGTCGCTTCAATTGCGCACCCGCCAGGTAGAGCAGGAGCGCGCGTACAAATTGCTGGCCGAGGCGCGGCTCTCATCCCTGGAATCCCGCATTCATCCGCACTTTCTTTTCAACACCCTTAACTCGATCGCGGCGCTCATTCCATCCGACCCAGCGCGCGCCGAACAGACGGTCGGTAACCTGGCGTCTCTCCTCCGATTTTCATTGAATGCAAATCAAAGTGGACTCGTCCCGCTTGGCCAGGAGCTCAAAATTGTGCGCGACTATCTGGAGATTGAGAAAACCCGTTTCGGCTCGCGCCTGCGCTACGAGATCGCTGTTCCCGAATCTCTCAGCGAAGTCAAAGTTCCTCCACTCGCCCTTCAATCCCTGGCGGAGAATGCGGTCAAGCACGTAGTTTCGCGACAGCCTCAAGGGGCGACAATACGGATCATCGGATCGAAAGTCGCGAATCGCATCTGCGTCGCTGTCCTGGACGACGGTCCCGGCTTCTCCCTTGAGGTCATCACGCCGGAGCACGGCTTGGGCAGTCTCATTGCCCGGATGGATATTCTTTACGGAGGTGCGGGCCAGCTTGAGGTCGCCCGCGAAGAGGGCAAAACTGCAGTCCGCCTCATCTTCCCCGCATGATTGGAATGCCAATGCAAGCTGCCCCACTTCGCGCCTACCTGGTTGATGACGAACCACTCGCCATCGAACGTCTGAAGCGATTGCTCACCGGCTTCGATTCGATTCTTGTTGCCGGCAGCGACGCCGATCCCGAGCAGGCGCTTGAATTCCTAAACAACGATTGCATTGAGCCTATTGACGTGCTTTTTCTCGACATTCAGATGCCGGGCGTTAACGGATTCGAGCTTCTCGCGCGCCTTGCGACGCAGCCCTTTGTGATCTTCACTACGGCCTACGACGAATATGCATTGCGCGCCTTTGAGGTCAACTCGATCGACTACCTGGTCAAGCCCATTGAGACCGCGCAGCTCGCACGCGCCCTCAAGAAACTCGACCGTCTTCGCCCAGTCTCGAAATCCGAATGGCAGCAGAGCCCCGACCTGCCCAGGCTGCTCAAGGAACTTACCGCATCTCTACGGGGGCAGATCCCCGAGTACCCGCGCCGAATTGCCTCGCGCGTCGGCGAGCGCATCTCGTTCCTCGACCTCGACGCAGTCACCCATTTCATTGCGCACGACAAACTCACCTACGCCGTAGTCGATGGTCATCGTCACGCCATCGATCAGACCATTGCCGAACTTGAATGCCGCCTCGATCCAGGTCGTTTTCTCCGCGTCCATCGTTCCGCGCTGGTCAACGTTGACTCGATTCACGAAGTCAATTCCTGGTTTGCCGGAAAGGTCATGCTATCCCTTAAAGATGCACAGCGCACGCAGATCCCTGTAGCCCGCGATCGCGTTCGTGCATTGAAAGCGCGCATGGGAATCTAACACTGTGTTTGACTGGTTGGAGGATGCGATTGAAATGGAGTGCGAATTGCGGCAGGAAAGCTAGGGCGCGAGCGGAACTCCACCTGTCGTGAAGCCCATGGCGAGCGCGGGTGAATTGGGTTGCAGCGTGTAGTCCCCTGCCTGCGGATTGGTGAACATGGGATTGGCGAGCGCGGAGTTTGCGTCGGTGGTCTGGTTGGCGAAGATGGTGTCTCCGGCCTTGGCGACATTCTGGAACAGCACGTTG
>Ga0302326_10033578_pt1 | contig 10192 bp, 10 predicted proteins | sample Palsa_T0_3_FD_202264 | JGI IMG/M metagenome (GOLD analysis project Ga0302326, IMG submission 202264) | Peat permafrost microbial communities from Stordalen Mire near Abisko, Sweden - Palsa_T0_3 | ecosystem: Environmental > Terrestrial > Soil > Palsa > Peat permafrost | place: Sweden: Abisko...
TACGACCACTTCGGCAGGGCGTTTTGACATTTGTGACAAGCTTTCGCGCGTGAATAAACGCCGCTCGACGCTCGGCGCGCGGATTTCGGGACGACGCTCCGGCCAGCGCTTCGACGCCGATAATCGGGTAACGACCGAGGCGTTGATTTTTCTTGGGGACCTCGATCCCGAAGCGATCGGACCAAGCATCGAACATGCGACCCACTACGAGCCGACGCCGGTCGGCGATTTCGCGCCGTTGCTCGCGCACGTTCCGTTTGCGCTCGAGCGCGCGACCTTCGTCGATCTCGGCTCGGGCATGGGGCGGGGGATTTTTCTTGCGGCGCGTTATCCGTTCAAGACCGTCGTCGGCGTGGAATTCTCGCGCGCGCTGCACGAAGTCGCCAAGGACAATCTCGCGCGCATCGATCCGGCGACGCTGCTCTGCCGCGACGTGCGGATCATCTGCGCGGATGCGGCAACATACAAATTTCCGCGCGGACCGCTCGTCGTGTATCTCTACAATCCGTTCGATGCGACCGTGCTCACGACCATACTGGAACGTTTGAGCACTTCTGCGCGGCCGGACCTCGCGATCGTTTACCACACGCCGATCGAACGAGCGGTTATCGAAGCGCACCCAGCGTTTCAACTGGTCGCGGAGGAGCCTTCGGGCGCAATCTATCGTCGCTGCAAAGGGTGAGTGCCGCAACGAACCCAAGAGCGAGACTCCCACCGCAGGTCGCGACGACCCCGGGCCACCCGAAACGTTCGAGGGCGAGGCCGGGCAGCGTCGAGCCGAAGATCGCACCCGCGTAGTAGCTCGTCTGATACAGCGCGTTGGCGCCGCCCTTTCCGCTCTCCGCCATCACGTTCACGTAGGCCGGCGCGATCGCTTGCGCTCCGAACATTCCGATGCACAACACAATCGTCCCAAGCGAAATCGCCACGAGGCCAGGCACGAGCGTCAAGAGCGAGCCCGCGATCGCGACCGCGATACCGGCCGCCATCAACGTGCCCCGCGCGACGCGCTTCGAGAGACGCCCGGCGAGCGGCGCCGTGATCACTCCCGCCGCGTACGAGGCGTAGAACCATGCGATCGCGCCCGTTGAGAGTGCGTAGGGTCGTGCGGCAAGCAGATACGGCAGATACGTAAAGATGCCGATGAATCCAAAGAAGAGCGTCGCGCCGACGACGAACGCTCCCACGAGACGCGGGTCTCGCACGTGCGCGCGCATTTCGCGCACGCTCTCGCCCACGCTGCTCCTGCGCACGTGAGCTTCGCGCGCACCGCGCGCGAACGCGAGACCGAGCGCGGCGAGGAGCGTTAGGCCCGCGAACGCAACGAACGGCACGCGCCACGACGAGGCCTGCGCAATGAGGCCGCTGCCCACGCGGCCGACGAGTCCGCCGAGCACGGTCGCACCGATATACGCTCCGACGTAGGCCCCCGGATCGCCGCCGTCGCGCAGTTCGCCGAGATAGGCCACCGCAACGGCCGTGACCGCGGGGATCAGCAAGCCTTGCACCGCGCGCAGCGCGACGAGCGCGCCGAAGTTCGGTGCGAAGGCACACGCAAGCGTCGCGACGGCGAGCAGCGCGCAGCCGCCCGCCATCGTCTTCTTGCGGCCGATCGCATCGGCCAGCGGTCCGTAGGCGAGCGAGGTCGCCGCGATCGAAAAGACGACCGCTGAAATCGTCGCGCCCGCGAGCGCGGCAGATACTCCGAACTCCGCGCTCAAGAGCGGCAGCAACGGCTGCGTAATGTATTGGTCGGCCAACACGGCGACTGCCGCGAACGAGATCGCAGCGACCGCAGCTACCCGCGCATCGATCAGCTCGCCGTCATGCCCCCGTCGATCACGAACTCGGCTCCCGTGACAAACTGCGATTCGTCGCAAGCGAGGTATAGCACCATATCCGCGATCTCTTCGGGCCGCGCGAAGCGGCCGAGCGGAACGCTCGAGGCCAGTTTCGCGCGCAGCCCTTCAGGATCGCGGCTGGCCGTAACGATCGATTCCGACATCGAGGTTTCGACGAACGTGGGATGCACGGAGTTGCAGCGGATGCCGTAACCGCGGCTCGCGCAGTGCAGCGCCACGGACTTGGTGAGCAGGCGCACCGCGCCCTTCGACGCGTTGTACGCCACGAGATTGCGGCCGCCGATCAATCCGGAGACCGACGACATGTTGACGATCGAGCCGCCGTGCGCTTTCATCGCGCGAACCGCGTGGCGGCAGCCGAAGAACACGCCGTCGACGTTGATGGCCATCGTGCGGTGCCATTCCTCGTTCGAACACGTCTCGATGTCGAACGTCGAGAGGACGCCCGCGTTGTTGATCACCGCATCGAGTTTTCCGAAGTGCGCGAGCACCTCGTCGACGACGGCGCCGAAGCGGGCGTCGTCCGTCACGTCGAGTTCGATCGCATAAAGCGCCTCGTTGCCGGCCGCGGCGGAACGCGCGCTCGCGAGATCGATATCGGCGAGCGCAACGCGCGCCCCGTGCTCGGCAAACCGGCGCGCCGCCGCAAGCCCGATGCCCCCGGCGCCTCCGGTGATCAGCGCGACTTTGCCCTCGAGTCTTCGATTCAAGCGAGCAATTCCAAAATCTCCGCCGTCGTACCGATCTCTCCGATCCTCGGAAAGATCACCTCGAGCGCCCGGTCGTGTGCGCCCGAGTCGCGATCGGTCATCGCGTCGGATGCAAACGTGAGGTTGAGCCCGAGTTCGTAGGCGTCCCGCGCCGTCGACTCGACCCCGATGCTCGTGGCGACGCCGCAAAGCACGATATCCGTCACGCCGCGCCGCCGCAATTGCAATTCGAGATCCGTGCCGTAGAACGCGCCCCATTGGTGCTTGAGGATCAAAACATCCCGCTCCGCATCCGGCCGGAGCGCATCCGCGTAGTCGCTAAACGCCGCCGGCAAATCGCCGGCAGGACCCGGCGCCTCGACGCGCGTCCGAATCGCCTCCGGACGTCCCTTCGACCATCCGACGCGCACGAGCACGACCGGCCGTTCCTTCGCGCGGAACGCATCGGCGAGGCGCACGACGTTCTCAATCACGCCCTGCACCGGATGGACGGTTTGAAGCGCGACGATGCCTTTCTGAATGTCGATGACGACGAGTGCGGATGTGAGGTTGAGCGCGGTAACGGGCATCGCTCGCTCTTACCTCCGAACGTTCGAATTCACTGCCGGCCGGTGGCCGCCGGAAACTTAACACGCAAGGCCGCTCATCGACCAAGGAGGGCTGCGCCGGTCGCGAATCCTCGAGCGATGAACCTTCACGCGTATGCGCTCGTGGTCGCAGGCGTCCTCGGTCCGTCGCCGTCGCCGGTTCCGGTCGCGGCGGTGTGCGGAACCGCGATCATCACGCCCTCGGAGATCCTGAATTCGAAGACGGCGCAACCGGGCCAACCCTTCAAGTTCAGCTTAACGAGTTTGAAAGACCCGCAGCATCAGTTCACGACGCTCGCACCCGGCGCGAGCGGGGTCGGGCTGATCTCCGTCGTGCGGCATGCGGCCGCGGGCGGCGATCCGGGCCTGCTCGTCCTCGAGACGCGCTACCTCGTAGCGACCGATGGGGCGCACGTCCCCATCTCGCTGATTCGCACCGTCAACGGCCTCTTCATGGGGCGCACGCGAAACTCGCCGGCGTTGCTCGGACTGATCCCATACGTGGGATACGTTACGGGAACGTACGACGCGCTCCACAAGGGGACCGACGTCGCGATCGGCCCGGGCGACACGCTGCTCGTCGCGCTTGGAGACCAACAGATCGAAGGCGCGTGCACCCTGCCGCCGTCTCCTGCTCCGTCGCCGACGGCGTCGCCCGCGTCGTCCGCGTCGCCCGCCCCGCCTTCGCCTACTCCCTAACGACCGAAGGTCAAGGCCGTGCGGCGACGGTACTCACCAGCATGTCGAGAAGACCAATCATGATTGCCGTCGGCGGCGACTCGGGCGCGGGGAAGTCAACGCTCTGCCGCGGATTCGAGCGCATCTTTGGGGCCGAGCGCCTTGCGATCGTGCGGCTCGACGATTATCATTCGCTCGATCGCGAGCAGCGCAAGCTCGTGGATATCAGCAGCGTCGACCCGCGCGCCAGCAACTTCGCGGCCATGGAAGAGGACCTGTGGGCCTTGCGCGAAGGGCGCGCGATCGAAAAGCCCGTCTACGATCACAAGACCGGACGCTTCACCGCGGCGACGCGCGTCGAGCCGGCTGAGATCATCGTGATCGAGGGGCTCTTTCCGCTCTACACGCGGGCGCTGCGCAGCCTCTTCAACATCACCGTATGGGTCGAGCCCGAACCCGAGTTGATGACGGTTTGGAGAGAGCAGCGCGACGTCTTCGAACGCGGTTACTCGCGCGCCGAGGCCAACGTGGACCTCGACCGGCGCAAGGCCGCGGTCGAAACGTTCATCTCGCCGCAGTCGCGCTACGCCGACCTCACCCTCACGTTTTACCGGCCGGCCGGCTATGCCGCGCACGAAGACCCCGCGAGGCTGTCGGCCCACATCCGTAAGGGCGGCCGCTTTCGCGCCCTCGACTACTCGGAGTTCGAAAGCTCCTCCACGTCGATCCGTCAAAATGAGGAGAGCAGCGGGGGATTTCCGGAGACCGTCATCGAGCTCGACGGCCACATCGATCGCGAAACCTTCTTCACCGTGGAAGAGAAGCTGTGGCGGCACATCGATTTTTCCGGCCAGGAACCCCCGCTGCTCGGCCAGTTCCTCGATGCGCATGGGGCGGTGCACACGGGATACGCGCTCGCGCTCGCGCAATTGCTTATCGCGCGTCGCGTCGTACTCGTCGAGCACGAGTTGCTCGAGACCATCCAGTAGCGCTCGGCAAGCGGCCACACGCGACGCCGTGATTTCGCTGCACCAGCTCCGCACGTTCGTCGAAGTCGCCGGCAGCGGTTCGGTGCGAGCCGCCTCGGAACGGCTGGTCGTTTCGCAACCCGCCGTCTCCGCCGCCCTCGCGACTTTGCAGCGCGAGGTCGGCACGCCGCTCTTCGAACGCGACGGGCGCGGCCTCAAGCTGACCGACGCAGGCCGGGCGATGGAACGCTACGCAGGCCGCATCCTCGCCCTCGTGGACGAAGGCTTGCACGAAGCGCGCGTGGCGGCGGAAATGGGTGCGGGATGCCTGCGACTCGGAGCGGTCACGACGGTGGCCGAGCACGTGCTGCCCGAACTGCTGCGCGGCTTTCGCGCCGAGCGCGGCGATGTTGTGATCGAACTGCAAGTCGCAAACCGCGTGAGCATTTGGAAACTGCTCGAAAACTGGGACGTCGATCTCGTGCTCGCCGGCCGGCCACCGCAGCTCGACGGCTTCACGACGCTCGCGACGCGACCCAACGAATTGGCCGTGATCGCCCGCCCGGGCGCCGGCGCGAAAGGGATCGAGGATTTGGCGCGTGCGACCTGGCTGTTGCGCGAGCCGGGTTCCGGAACGCGCGTGACCACGGAAGAGTTTTTCGACTCGCTCGGCATCGCGCCGCCGCGCCTCACGATCGGCTCGAACGGCGCCATCCGCGAAGGCGTGCTGTGCGGCCTCGGTATCGCGCTGTTGGCGCGCGACGCCGTGCGGCGCGAAATTGCTGAAGGCACCCTCGAGGTCATCGCCACGCCGGTGACACCGCTGCAACGCGCCTGGCACCTCGTGGCCGCCGCCGATCGCGAGATTTCATCGACGGCGCGGCGCTTCGTGCAGCACCTGATCGAGTGCGGCGAGTTCGTTTCATAAGTATACGTTTATGATTTGATGCGGAAATACTATTTGACTTCTATCATTCGCGGTGCCATCATGGCCACGAAGCGTACGGTGATCGTGCCGTCGCTGCCCGCTCGGAAGGGCCGAGCGGTTGGAGAGTTTGCAATGAAGACCGAGAGTAACGGCGCGGGTGCCCCGAAGGAAAAAGGCCGCTGGGATTCCGGCGTTTCGCTCTATGCGGACATGGGCTACTGGGACGCAGACTACGAGCCCAAAGCGACCGACGTGCTGTGCGCGTTTCGCATCACCCCGCAACCCGGCGTCGATCCGATCGAAGCCGCGGCCGCCGTGGCGGGTGAATCTTCGACCGCGACGTGGACGGTCGTGTGGACCGACCGCCTGACCGATCACACCCGCTATCAAGCGAAGGCCTATCGCTGCGATCAGGTGCCCGGCAATCCCGAGCAATACATCGCGCTCATCGCCTACGATATCGATCTCTTCGAAGAGGGCTCGATCGCGAATCTCACTTCGTCGATCATCGGGAACGTCTTCGGCTTCAAAGCCTTGAAGGCGCTGCGCCTCGAGGACATGCGGATTCCGGTTGCATACGTGAAGACGTTCCAAGGACCGCCGCACGGCATCGTGATGGAACGCGAGTACCTCAACAAATTTGGCCGCCCGCTCTTGGGCGCCACGACCAAACCGAAGCTCGGTCTGTCGGCCAAGAACTACGGACGCGTCGTGTACGAAGCGTTGCGCGGCGGCCTTGACTTCACCAAGGACGACGAGAACATCAACTCGCAGCCGTTCATGCGCTGGCGCGACCGCTATCTCTTCTGCATGGAAGCCGTCAACCGCGCCGAGGCCGCGACCGGCGAAGTCAAGGGTCACTACCTCAACGTCACGGGCGCGACGATGGAAGACATGTACGAACGTGCCGAATTCGCCAAAGAGCTCGGCAGCGTCATCATTATGGAAGATCTCACGGTCGGGTTCACGGCGATGGCGTCCATGTCGAAGTGGGCCCGCAAGAACGGCATGATCCTGCATTTGCATCGCGCCGGGCACGGAACGTATACTCGCCAAAAGTCACACGGCGTCAGCTTCCGCGTGATCGCGAAGTGGTGCCGGCTGCTCGGCGTCGACCACATCCACGCTGGAACGGTCGTCGGAAAACTCGAGGGCGACCCGAACACGACGGCCGGCTTCTACGACATCCTGCGGAAGGATTTCGTTCCGGCAAATCCCCTGCACGGAGTCTACTTCGATCAGGATTGGTGCGCGCTCGGCGCCGTCATGCCGGTGGCATCCGGCGGCATCCACGCGGGCCAGATGCACCAACTCCTGCACTACCTCGGCGAGGACGTCGTCCTGCAGTTCGGCGGCGGCACGATCGGCCACCCCGATGGGATCGCATCAGGCGCGACCGCCAACCGCGTCGCGCTCGAAGCGATGATCCTGGCGCGCAACGAGGGCCGCGACTACATGAACGAGGGCACGCAGATACTGGAGGACGCCGCCAAGGGCTGCAAGCCGCTCGCCCGCGCCCTCGATATCTGGAAGGGCATCACCTTCGACTACGCCTCCACCGACATGCCCGACGTTGCAGTCACCCCCAATTACTGAGAGGCGCTGGCCCCCCAGAACTTTTCACGGAGAGCAATCCACTATGAGAATCACGCAAGGTACCTTTTCGTACTTGCCGGATCTGACCGACGAGCAGATTTCGAAGCAAGTACAGTACTCGCTCGATAACAACTGGCCGATCTCGATCGAGTTCACCGACGACCCGCACCCCCGCAATTCGTATTGGGAAATGTACGGGCTGCCCATGTTCGACATCAAGGATGCGGCCGGCATCATGAGCGAGGTGCGCAAGGCGATCGCCGAACACCCCGACGAGTACGTTAAGGTGAACGCCTACGACGCGACTCGCGGGCGTCAAACCACGGCGCTTTCGTTCATCGTCAACAGGCCCAAGCACGAGCCCGGCTTCCGTCTCGAGCGGCAGACGGGTGAGGACCGGCAGATCAAGTACACGCTTCATTCGTATGCAACGGAGAAACCTCACGGCGAACGATACTCCGGCTGAGGCGAACGCCTCGGTAAACGGCACGCCGGCCTCGCTCGACCTGGACGAGGCGTATCGCGCCTCCCAAGTCGGCGAGGTCCTGGCGAAGCTCGACCGCGAACTGATCGGCCTCGTTCCGGTAAAGACGCGTATTCGCGAGATCGCGCACCTTCTGCTCATCGACAAGTTGCGCGCGAGCGTCGGGCTCGCGAGCGAACCGCCGCCGCTGCATATGTCGTTCACGGGCCGCCCGGGCACGGGAAAGACAACGGTAGCGATGCGCATGGCGGAAGTCTTGCATCGTCTGGGCTACATCCGCAAGGGCCATCTCGTCATCGCCACGCGCGACGATCTCGTCGGGCAATACATCGGGCACACGGCCCCCAAGACGCGCGAGGTCCTCAAACGTGCCATGGGCGGCGTTCTGTTTATCGACGAAGCGTACTATCTCTACAAACCGGAAAACGAGCGCGACTACGGCGCCGAAGCGATCGAGATACTCCTGCAAGTGATGGAGAACCAGCGCGACGACGTCGTCGTGATCTTCGCCGGTTACAAAGACCGAATGGATCGGTTCTTCTCGAGCAACCCGGGCTTGAGTTCGCGGGTCGCAAACCACATCGACTTCCCGGACTACACGCTCGAGGAGTTGCTCGCGATCGCGCACCTGATGCTCGAGAAGCTCAACTACGAGTTCGCGCCGGAAGCCGAGACCGCGTTCGAAGAGTACGTGACGCTGCGCATGGAGCAGCCGCAATTCGCCAACGCCCGCAGCATCCGCAACGCGATCGATCGTGCGCGCCTGCGTCAGGCCACGCGGCTGTTCGAAATCGGCGGCACCGTAACGCCGGCCGCGTTGAAGTCGATCGCCGAGAGCGACATCCGCAAGAGCCGGGTCTTCGACGCAGCGACACCCGCGGACGCGCCCGCGGGATAGCAGGGCTCCTTGGCCGATTAGATAAGCGCAATTCATGCGCTTTCTCTCGCTCCTGGCAGCCGTCGCCGCGATCGTCATTGTAAGCTCCGGCCGGCGAGGATCTTGGTAAGCTCGATCGCGAACTCGTGAACCTCTCGGCCGACCTGTTCGTCGCGGGCGCGTCTTTCGTCGCGAGCGGTATCAACGCGGCTGCCGGCGGCGGCAGCTTCATTTCGTTTCCCGCGATCCTCGCGACCGGGGTCGCGCCGATCTCGGCCAACGCGACGAACAATGTTGCGATGTGGCTCGGCTCGTTCGCCTCAACGGGATCGTTTCGCTCGGAGATCGATATCCCGCGCAAGACGCTCGTCCGCATGCTCGTGACGAGCGCGCTCGGCAGCACGATCGGCGCGATCGTGCTGCTGCGCACGTCGAACGCCACGTTCGCCGGACTCATTCCGTTTCTGCTGCTCGTGGCGACCGTGGTGTTCGTCGCGGGGCCCGCGCTCACGAAGTCGGTGCGCGATGGGACCCAGCCGATGAAGCTCGATTCACCGCTTGGTCTCGGCCTGCAATTCGCGATCGCCGCATATGGCGGTTTTTTCGGCGCGGCCATCGGCATCTTGATGCTCGCCCTCCTCGGAATTCTGGGCATGCACAATCTGCGCCGTGCCAATGCTTTCAAAGTTTTGCTCGCGACGGTGATCAACGGCGTGGCCGTTATCCCGTTCGTCGCGGCGCGCGTGATCGCGTGGGAGCCGGCAGCCTTCATGAGCGCGGGCGCCATAGCAGGCGGATTCCTCGGCGCCGGGCTCGTAAAGCGGCTTCCCTCGAATGTCGTGCGAGCTTTCGTCATCGTGGTAGCCTGCACGATGACGGCATACTTTTTCTGGGCCACCTACGTGCGAAGATCCTAGCGAGCACCAGCCGTAAGCACGGCCACGGGAACCGTGCTGCCGCGGATGACGTCTGCCGCGACGCTACCGAGAAGCGGCCGTTCGAGGCCGTGCCCGGCGTGCGCTCCGATGGCGAGTAAATCGACCGGATGATTGTTCACGTACTCGAGAACGCTCGGTGCGGCCGGACCCTCGAGCAGCACGGTGTCGATTTCGGCGCCGGCTCGCTTGAAGCGCGCTGCCGATTTCATCAGAAGTTCGTCGGCAGTCGCGCGGCTCCGGGCGTCGGCGTCTTCCTCCACCGCGTGGACGAGCGTCACGCGGGTGCCGCTGGGCCGCGCGAAGTCGAGCGCGAAATCCAAGGCTGCGCCCGAGCTTTCCGATTCGTCAAACGCCACGACGATAGCCGCAATCAAATCGGTCGCGCACGTCATGCCGCCGGCCGCCGGAACGACGATGACCGGCAGCTTGGCACGCCGCACCACCTCCACGGCGACGCGCGCGAGCAGGATCCTCGCGCTGCTCGGGTAGTCGTACGTTCCTATCACGATTGCGCTGACCCCGGCCGCCTGCGCCGCATCGAGAATCGCTCCGGCGGGCGAGCCC
>Ga0302326_10033579_pt1 | contig 10192 bp, 12 predicted proteins | sample Palsa_T0_3_FD_202264 | JGI IMG/M metagenome (GOLD analysis project Ga0302326, IMG submission 202264) | Peat permafrost microbial communities from Stordalen Mire near Abisko, Sweden - Palsa_T0_3 | ecosystem: Environmental > Terrestrial > Soil > Palsa > Peat permafrost | place: Sweden: Abisko...
GTGTGATCAAACTGATAATTCCACCGCCGGTGGTTCCACGGATGGCGGAATTCTACCGATGGGGGATTCGCTAGCGTGTGATCAAACTGATAATTCCACCGCCGGTGGTTCCACGGATGGCGGAATTACGTGTTCATTTGCACAGCCGGCCGGCTGCAGCGAGACACCTGAACAGCCGCCCGGCGATCCTCTTCGTACTCTCGCTCTCGGTCGTACCGAGCCGCCGGAGGCATCTTGCGTAGTTTCGGAAGATTCCGAACCCGTCCCGATCGATCCGCTGCCGGCGATTGCGGAGGCGATCCGCGCGGCGGTGGGCGAATCGACGTGGGAGGTTTTTTTGGAGCCGGGTCGGCTGGAGTGGGACGCTGGCGAGCGGCGTCTGACGATCGTGAGCCGGTATCGGTTTACAAGCGATTGGCTGCTCTTGGGCAGCAAGGGTCCGGGCCGGGCGATCAAGGCGGCGGTGCACGCGATCGTGGCCGACGCGTCGATCGTGGCCGGCGTAGACGCGACGCTGCCGGGTGCAGCCCCGCCGAGCGATAACCGCACGGCCGCCCAGCCTGCGCAAAACCGCACGGCCGATCGGCCGTCGCAGGATAATTCCACCGCTGGTGGAATTCTACCGATGGGGGATTCGCTAGCGTGTGATCAAACTGATAATTCCACCGCCCGTGGTTCCACGGATGGCGGAATTGACCCCGAAAAAAACGCGCAATCAAAGAAAGAAAGTTTGTTGTTTGAAAGACCCCTTAAAGGTCTTTCAAAACAACAAACAAAGAAGAAACAAAACGGGCGCGCGCGCGAAAGCAGCCCGTTCATACTGCTGGGCGAGCAGTCGCCCGACAACGTGCGGCTGATGCGGCTCGCCGAGAGCATCTTCGAGCGTGTCGATAGCGACCTGATGTATCCCTACTTCGCCGTGGCGGCGGCGGTCGCCGTGGCCGAAGGCGTGGCAGACGGCGTGGAGATCGACGAGCTCGCCGACGCCGACCCGTTCCACTTCGCCCGCGAGCTGAAATCGTTTCTGCACAAGCGGGGCTCGAACCTGGCCGACCGGATCGAGAATTTGAAAGCGGCACTGCGCGCCCGCGACATCGGCTGGGTGCGGAGCTGGGAAGAGAGTTTGAGTAAGCGCAGTCGAAAGCCGAGGTGAGGAAGATTGTCAGTTGTCCGTGGTCAGTTGTCCGTGGCGACGACCGTTCCCAGCAACTGACCACGGACAAAGGACATGCGACGGCTGATCAGCCGTGCGAAAGGACACGACCGTCATGATGACCAAGGAAGAAACGATCGAAGTGCGGAAAAAGTTGATTCTGGATCTGAACGCGTTTCAGGTCGCGTTCCCCGAGTTCGAGTTATTTGGCGAGAATTGTTCGGCGAAGGAGCTGGGCTTCATGGCGATGGGTGCCCTTTCGGCACTCAGCTATGTGACGCAGCTCGGCAACCTGGAAAACTTCGCCAACCTGACGGCGGCGCTGGAGAAACGCGAGCGAGCGCCCAGCAGTTCGCCGGCAGTGGCCGAGGCGGCGACGGCGGTTGAATCTGAGCCGGCCGAATCGGAGTCGATCGAGCTGTCGCTGGCCAGCACACCCCAACTGCTCAGGGAGCTTACTGGCCGCTTCGATTCGGCCGTGTTCGGCGCACAGAAGGTTCGCACGGAAGAACGCACCCGGCTGTGCCTCGTATACACAGGAGATTTTATTACGGCGCTCGGTCTCGCTCAGGCTTGCGCTAACCGGATCTATGACGACTCGGTCGACATGCTCGAAGAACTCGACGACGCGGGGTTGTGAACAGAAAAAAGCCTCCGGCGGCGGAGGGCACTGCAACGGCCTCCCGGCCGTGTGGTCTGCGGCCGGGCGAATGTACGAGGACGGTATGATGCCGCACGTTGAAACGAAGCTTGAACAATGGGCGAACGTCCCGCGCGAGGACGTGCCCTACGTCGCCGCCTGGTCGGAGGAGCGGGATTTGCGGATCGGTCAATGCCGCTTCGCTCGCGGTCCGGCCGTGATGCGAATCCAACGGCCCGGACGCGGAGTGCCGATCTTGGGAAAAATGGACGAGCAGCGGCAGCGGGAGTGCATGGCGCTGCGACTCTGCCAGGTCTGCCACCTGCCCGTAGGCGCTCCAGCGTATGCGATCGAGTCGCCGGCAGAATGCCGACTGCCCGACCGCATGATCCCCATGCCGCTGATTTTGGAGCCGCTGGCGTGCGTCGAGTGCGCGCGCAAGGCACTGGCGATCTGCCCCGGCCTGGCACGGGCACGCGAAGCCGGCACGCTGCGCTGTTTCGAGGTCCGCGATTATTTGCTGATCGCCCAATATGTCGGGCCGGCCGGCAATAACGATGCGCTCGACCGGGCGCTCCGCCGCTGGAAAGGCGACGCGCCAGTCGGATATCTGAAGGGGGCGTTGACGGACTACACACTCCGTACCGAAGCCCAGGTGTTTGCCATCAGCCACTGACCACTTACCGCTATCAAGCGAGGTGCCCCATGCCCTACGTGACGGAAGGACAAAACACCTGGTTCCGGCCGAGTCCGGCGGAAATCCGCGCCGCTACGGCGCAAATTCGCGAACATTGGACGCCCCGAGAGCGGGCGACGCGGGGCGGCTACGCGTCGAGCGGCGTGCGGCTGGCCACGTTCAATCGCGTACTGGTGGGCGGCCAGCCGATCTACGAAGCCGGCGAGCCGCTCATGCCCGAAGAATCGCGGCAGGCACTCGCCGAACGGAAGCGTCAACGCGGCCGGGAAAGTGCGGCTTGAAGAAAGCGGCCTTCGGCGACCCGGCACGGCCGGGGGCGGATGGCCGTCATGATTAGGCGGCCTGGACCAATGCCACGCGGGCAGTCGCGTTTTACGAGGGAGTGACAAATGGCCGTTGCCAAACGCGTGAGTTATCGAGACGCGCGGTGCGTTGCCGGCATGACGCTCCCGGAGCTGCACGCCACGATCGGGGACGACGCGTCGCCGATCCGCGTGCGCCTGCTGGCGCATGCTCGCTGGCTCGATCAATTTCAATTTCATACGGGATCGTTCGCCAAACTCAGCGGCGATATCGAACGCGAGGCGGCCGATGAGATCGAGCGGCTGCAAGCCGAGATCGAACGCCACGTCGAGGACAAAGAACGCCTACGGGAGGAAATCAAGATCTTGCGAAACACGATGCAAATGCCCGCGCGGCAATGATCACGCACGAAGCCCGGCGGCAACGCGCACCGGCTCGCGAGCCGGCCGCCGGAGGCATCTTTGTGTTTGCTAGCAACAGATTTTTCACCTGGACAGGCTTGTCAGCGCGACGGTTTTGCATACACTCTTGCGACGGCTGATGGGCGGCCGACTTGAAAACCGTAATGGATGCGGTAGGATGAGATCCGACCAGGAGCTCGAGCGGGTTAAAAAGCGTCTGGCTGACGCCTGGCTGAAGGCCACGGAAAAACCGAACTTTCACGGCCGGGTGACGATCGAAGCCGGATTTTCCAACGGCAAACTCTCTTTCAACAAGGTGACTGTCGAAGACGTAGACAAAAACAACTAGCGACGGCCGACCGGCCGCGCGAAACAACTAGAACCCGCGAGCCCACGGAATCACCGAAGCCCGCCAGCATCCCACCACGGGAAGCTGCGCGGGCTTTTTTATTTGCCATGCCACAAGAAAAACCCCATCATCCGATCGCCCTGAAAACGACGCCCTATTGGGATGCGCGGTCGCATATCCCCAACGGGGCGCTGATCGCCTTTCGTAACGGCGGTGTGCTCGGCTGGAACGAGCGGACGCACGTCACGCACATCGCTACGTCGCTGTGGCGCGAGGGCGATCAGGCGACGCTGCTGCTGGCCGAGAGCCGCGAAGGGCATGGCGGCCGGCTCGTAACGCTTTCCAGCCAGGTGCGGGCGTACCCGGGGGCGATCGACGTCTACTTGCCGACGCTGGGCTGCCCGCTGCCGCTGCAAGAGCGGGCCGCGACGATCGCCTGCAACTGGGCCGGCTACGCCTATCGCTATCGCGGCCTGCTGGAAATGGGCCTCTTGGAAATGCCGCTTCTGCGCTGGCTGCTGCGCTACAACCCCGACACCACGGACATGACGCTGAGCGCCTGGGACGCGGCCAAGGTCTGCTCGCAGTTCCATATCTGGGCGTACCGCTGGGCGAAACGCGAGCTGCGGATGGAAGACGTCGACTGGGACCCGGTGCCGGGGATCGGCGACATGTGGGTCAAGCCGGGCGATTTGGTGAGGAGCGGCTCGTATCACCTGGCATTCCCGGGGCTGGTGCCGAGGGATTGAGGATCCGTCAGCGGTCAGTTGTCCGTAGTCAGTCGCAACGGACCACTGCCAACTGACAACCGACCGTTCACGAAAGGATTCAACGATGCAGCGATTGAAGAACATGCTGGCATATTTCCTCTGGGGCGTGATTGATGCACTGGCATTGATCACGGTTGTGGGACTTCTTGTGCTCGCGATCCACTCGCTTTCGCAGGGCGCTGAGCTGGGTCCGCAACGGACAACGGACCACGGACAACTGACCAACCCCATTCCCGCGCAGGCTTGCGGGGCCTTGCGGCGGCGGGGGGCGTGTTGCGAAGGCTGCCTGATCTACGAGCGGCCGGCGAAAGCGAAAATCGTGCAGTCGGCGAAGGAATGCCCGTGCGGTGCGGCGTGCACGTGCAAGGGGTGCGATTGTGCGCAGGCCGCGGCGCCGTCTGGCGCGGCTTTCGCCAGCGATCTCGCGCCGATTCGCGAATCGATCGCCGATCTTGTCGACCGAGTAGACGAGCTGGAATCGAAAGCCGACGCGCCGCCGAAGGCCGAGGAACTGCCGGCGCCGGACGAGCCCGCGACGGCCGATCGGTCGTGCGATCGGATCGCAAAACTAACTGATCGGCTACGTGTCCTCGAGGAAGGCTTTCAGGATCCCGAATCGATTGGTCGCACGATCGAGGAACGGGTATTGGCGACGTTCAAGGCCAACGCCCCGAGCCTGGAGTTGGCGCAAGGGCCGCCTGGACCGCCGGGCGACGCCGCGCCGACGCTCGTGCTCTGGATCGCGTTCGGCATGAGCCTGGTCAGTGCTGCGTTGTGGGTCACTTTCGTCAGCCTCATTCTCGTCCGATGAAAAAAGTTCGAGCCATCGCCGTGATCGTGCTGCTGGCCGTGGCGTGCCGCGCCTTTTGGCCCGGCATTTTCCTCTCGCCACGGGCGGCCGCCACGCGCTCGACGGCGGGCTCACAAGGGCCCGTGATTCTCGATTTCACGGCCACGTGGTGCGAGCCCTGCCGGAGCATGGCCCCCGTCGTCGAATCGCTCAGCAAGTCGGGCCTGCGCTTCCGCGCGGTCGACGTCGACCAGGAAAAGGCGCTGGCGGCGCAATATCAAGTCGCCGCGGTCCCCTGCTTCGTGGCGCTCTCGGCGGCCGGAGAGGAAGTCGGTCGGATCACGGGCGCCACGGGCCCCTCCGATCTTCGCCGGCTGTATGCGGCCGCGCGCGGTACGACGGCCCAGCGACCGATCACCGCGGGAACGAATCCCGCCATCGTGCGTATCCTGAATGAAACGGGCCGCGACTTGTGTTGGGGCAGCGGCACGCTGGTCGACAAGAACGCAGACCACGGGCTGATAGCGTCCTGCGCGCACCTGTTCGAACGGGGCGTTGGCGAGATCACCGTCTACTTCCCCAGCGGGAAGGCCTATCGGGCAAAACTTCTAGGCGTAGACCATGACGGCTGCGACCTGGCGGCCCTGATGATCGTTGCGCCCGAGGTCGATCCGGTGCCCGTGGCCGAAGGCGATCCGGCGAGCGGCTCCAGTTTGCTGTTTGCCGGTTATGGCGAGCAGGGCCAATATCGCGCCGCGCCGGGCCGCATGATCGATTTTCGCACGCTCAACAACGCCAAGACGAGCGACGTAGCCGAATTGACGGGCGCGGCCAGGCAAGGCGATTCCGGCGGACCGGTATTCGACGATCGCGGGCATTTGTGCGGGGTGTTGTTCGGCACCAATGGCCAGGTCGTCGACTGCACGTGCTGCAAGCGGCTGCGAAAATTCCTGGCGCGGTTCAGCCTGCGGTTCCACATCGGCGTGGCCCCGGCCGCGCCCGCCGTTGTCGCCGCACCGGCGCTGCCGCCCGTGGTTGTCGCCGCACCGCCGGGCGCGCCGGCTCCGAACGCGCCGCCTGCGCCGCTGTTCGAGCCAAACCAGGGACCGTTGCAAAGCCTCAAGGACGAGCTGGCGAAGGCGAAGGCCGATTTGGCGCAAGCGAACGCCGCGCTGAAAAACGGACTGCCGGAGATCAACCTGCCGGTTCCACCGCTGCCGGCAGACCCCGCGGAAAAAGTCGTGGCCAGCGGTGCAGCGGCGCTACTGACCGCGCTGGGCATGGGTGCCGGGCCGGCCGGCTGGATCGCCTCGGTCGTGCTGCCCGTGCTGGGCGCTGGTGCCCTCAAAGGCCTGCAGAAGCTGACAGCGAAGCCAACCGTTCCCACGCAGGCGGCAACGCAACTGAGCAATCAGCCCGTGCAGCCGACTCTTGCTGTTGCGCCGGCTGCAGTGCCAGCCACGCTTACCACGCCGGCGCCTACGCCGGCCGCAGTGCCAGCCACGCTTACCACGCCGGCGCCTACGCCGGCCGCAGTGCCCGTGGTGACGCAAAACAACCAGTTCGTGCCCTATGAAACTTCGACGGTCGACGCGGCCTGGTCGCAAGCACATAGCATCGTGGGGGCCAAGTATCCGGGCGCCATTCCGTATCTGAATATCGTCCAGGGACTGAAGAATCAACTTTTGTCGGGAGGTACCCCTGGCACGACGTAGGCGGCACGGCCGCCGGCGAGCCGCCGACGATGACGCGCCCACCGAGATCTATTTGAACTGCGGGCGCTTCCAGGTCATTGCCCTGCGGAGCGACGGCGTTATGTCGGACCTTCACCTGATTTCGGATTGGCAGTTCACTCGTGTGAAAATGCCGATCCTCCCGGCAGTGCCACAAATTCCTGACACGGCGAACGAGCGGGCGGAAATGCCCGAACAGCTTCAACCCCAAGAAACCATCTGAGGCCATTCGCCCCGGCTCGCAGCCGGTCGCCGAAGGCTGTTTATGCGACGGCTGGCCAGCCGTGCGATTTTGCTTAACACCAACACCATTTTTTAGTTTCCGAGCAGGAGGATAAGACATGTCGACCGGCAGCGCGACCGCCGCGGCTCCCGCCGCTTCCACTCCGAGCGCCGCTCAGCCCAGCAGCAGCGCCAGTTCCGCGATCCAATCGGCCGACACGGCGCCGGTGATCGCGGCCAATCCGTTCGAGACCGAGGAAATCCTTTGGTACAACAACGGACGCTGGGGACAGGCCGGCTATGCGATCACCAACCCGGGCGGAAAAACCTGGACGTCCAACAGCGTGATCTATCAGATCCATTCGCTGGTGGGTCGCAACCTCTTCGAGCTGATGCACCGGCCGGCGGTCAAGTTCTACGTCGCGCCCGACAAGCAGTGGCTGTACGACCTGCACCAACTGCTGATCACGGCCCGCAAGCGGCTGGCCGACCGCACGCGGATGCCGAACGACTCGAACGGACTCGTGCCCCAGCATGCCGACCCGGATCCGCAAATGTTCCTGGTCTGGCCCGTGCCCTACTTCGGCGAGCGGGTGCGGCAGATGGACATTCGCGAGTATTGCCAGATCGCGCTCTTGATGCTCTCCGACATCATGCAGCACAGCGAAAACGACCTGTCGAGCTATGTCACGAACAACTTCACCGGCCCCATCGGCAAGTATCTGCAAGAGATCCTGATGCTGATGGCCACGAAGTATTTCGGCTACTCGCGGGCCGCGGCCTACGATCCGGCCTTCGCCCTGCAGGCCACGGATTTTGCCAACTATGACCCCTCGAAGGTCATGACCAGCGTGGAAATGAGCGAAGAGCGGCCACCGGTGCAATGGTGGCCCACGACCAACGACCTCAGCCAGATTCGCGGCATCCCGGTCAACCAGGCGTTGCTATTGGCCACCCGCTGGCCGGCCGACAACTGGCAAATGGCCGCCGGCGGCGACGTGACGAACAACAACAACGCCGCGGCAACGGCCGCCGCGGCGCAACCTCCGACCGGCGCCGCCGCCACGCCGTTTACCGCGCCGCCGGGGCAAGCGCCGTAAGGGATTGAAACGAGGAAAGCCTCCGGCGGCCCGGTTCGACCGGGAGCGAATGTACGAGGAAATGGAAGCTGCCCGCGTGAGACGATTCCTGCTTTGAAACTTTGAGGCCATACGCCCCGGCTCGTAGCCGGTCGCCGAAGGCATCTTGAATCATAAAGGTTTTCAACCATGTCCACCGATGCGACCCAGACCGATCCCGCGACTTCCGATCCGGCCGCCGCGCAAGCCACCGACGTAGCGTTGGGCGATGGCCTGACGCTTGACCCCTCGACCGATCCGCCGGCGCCGACTTTGCCGCCAGACTTCGTAACGGCTGCCCTGGCTGTCGTGACTGCGAAGGCCGACTATGACGCGGCGGCACAGGCCAAAGCCGATGCGGTCGCCGGCGCTGCTTCGGCACAACAGGCGGTCGATACGACGACTGCCGAGCAGGGCACGAAGGCCACTGTCCTGGCCAGCTCGATCGCGGCCCTGCACGCCCTGATCGACACGGATTTTGCGGCCCAACAGGGGGCCTGAGCACAGCTCCGCCTCCTGTCGGCGCGGAGGCGGGGGCTCATCACCCATTCGATCCGCTGCCGGCGGGAGCGGAGCCATGCGGCGAAGATCGCACAGCCGACCGGCTGTCGCAGTGACGAAGTGACGAAAAAGCCTCCGGCGGGGCGGGACGACCGCCGGCGAGTATACGAGGAACGGATTTCGATGCCACCGAAGGGATTCACGCTTGCGCGTACATTCGCCCCGGGCCGTGCCCGGCCGCCGGAGGCGTGTTCGTCTGCACGGCCGATCGGCCATCGCGATTCGTTTCTCCCCACGTCGCTCTTCAGGACGGGCGCGGCGCGCCCCGCTTTGCCCCCGCCGCGCTGGTGGCAGCGTGGCTACCCCTTGGCCCGCGGGATTAACGCGGCCGCGCCCGTCCTTTTTCGTCTGGCAGCGTGGCTGTGCATTGCGCTCTGTGCGTCGCTCGGCCATGCCAAGCCGGCCGACGATATTGACCGCTGGGGAAAGCCGGAAGGCGATTACCTGGTGATCGGCGACGCCTGGGTGCATTGCGATCGCCGGGCCAAGTGCGGCGGCTGGGCGATGGTGAAGATCGCCAAGGGCAGTTTGCACGCCGCAGCCGACCGGGTCAATCAAAAGTTCCACATCGAGCCGCGGATCCCGGCCATCTTCCGCTCCGGGGCCGAGGATTATCGCGGACAGGACGAGTTCGACATCGGCCATCTATGGGAGTGGGCCGCCGCTCGCTCGCAGACGGCCGCCGAGGCGACCGAAAACTACGCCAACGCGGCCCCGCAAAACAAGGTGCTCAATCGGGGCGACTGGCGGACGATCGTCGAGCAGCAGAGCCGCAATCTGAGCGAGCACGCCGACGTCTGGATTATTACTGGCACGGCCTTCGCGTCGCGGGCCGATAAGCATGGCAATCTGACGATTCGCACGATCGGACCGCATCAGGTTTGGGTGCCGACGTATTTCTGGAAAGTCGAGCTGCCCGTCTATCCCGATCAAAAACTGCCCAGCAAGCTGTACGGCTGGCTGGCCAAGAACGAAAGACCGCCGGCCGACATGCTTCCGGCCGAGTATTGCGTGCCGGTGAAAGAGATCGAAGAAATCAGCACGTATGAGTTTTTCAACAAGCTGCCACCAGGCGTGGCAGAAGTTTTGAAAGGAGGCAGATAACCGATGGCTGGCAAAAACATCAAGGCGGCCGACGCGCCGGACGTCATTCAGATCTTCGGGCGGCTGACGCTGGCCGAGATCGACGCGGAAATAAGCCGCTTGGGCAGCGAGATCGAGCCGCTCCAGCGGGCCATCGAATCGCTACGGATTCTGCGCCGGGCGGTCGACGTCCGAGAAAACGGCAAGCCCGAGAAAAAACAGCGCCAGCCGCGGGCCAAGCCGCTCACGCAGCCCGGGCAGCAAATAAATGCGGGGGGGGGGCGCGCCGTTTCCTGGAAAGAAAAGATCGTCGCCTATCTCAAGGCCGACCAAGAGCGGCATAATCGCCGCCGACATGGGAACGGCGCAGGC
>Ga0302326_10033582_pt1 | contig 10191 bp, 10 predicted proteins | sample Palsa_T0_3_FD_202264 | JGI IMG/M metagenome (GOLD analysis project Ga0302326, IMG submission 202264) | Peat permafrost microbial communities from Stordalen Mire near Abisko, Sweden - Palsa_T0_3 | ecosystem: Environmental > Terrestrial > Soil > Palsa > Peat permafrost | place: Sweden: Abisko...
CAATTCGTAAAGATCCGGCTCCTCTTTTGACCAGGCCGCCTTCGCCAGCACGCGTTGAATGCCCAAGACCGGAGCGAGCATCACCCATTTAGGATCGATACCGCTCGTCGCCTGGGCGCGGATGTGGACCATCGGCGTCAGCCCCAACGATGCGGCTTTCGCCGCCGACATCACCACCACCGCGGCGGCGCCATCGTTTACGCCGGGCGCATTCCCGGCGGTAACGGTTCCGTCCTTCTTGAATGCAGGCTTCAGCGCGCGCAGCGCCTCCAGCGTGGCGTCGTCGCGGACGGATTCGTCGCGGTCGAACCAGGTCGGCGCCTCGCCCTTCTTTTTCGCGGGGATCTCGATGGGCAGAATCTGGGCTCGCAAGTAGCATGCGCGCCAAGCTGCGGCGGCCTTGCGGTGCGAGTCGAGCGCATACAGATCCTGCTCCTCGCGCGTGATGCCATGTTTCTCGGCCACATGTTCTCCGGTTATGCCCATGTGGTAGTCGTTATAGATCTCCCACAGCCCGTCGTGAATCATAGAATCGACGACGGTGGCATTGCCCATGCGGAAGCCATTGCGGCCCTGGGGGAGAAGGTAGGGTGTATTGGTCATCGATTCCATGCCGCCGGCGATCACGATCTCAGCGTTACCGGTCTGGACGGCCTGGGCTGCCAGACTCACCGCCTTCAGCCCTGACCCGCAGACCTTGTTGACGGTCATGGCGCTGACCGCGGGAGAGAGACCGCCGTGGATCGCAGCCTGACGCGCTGGATTCTGTCCCAGACCCGCGGAGACGACATTGCCCATGATGCACTCGTCCACCTGGTCGGGATGGAGTCGCGCGCGGCTCAGGGCTTCACGCACCACCAGGGCACCGAGCTGCACGGCAGAAAAACTGGACAGTGCACCCTGAAATTTTCCAACGGGTGTGCGCACTCCGGCGACAATGACTACATCTTCCATAACGGGCGGCCTCACTTTTTAGATGCCGAAGCAACGCAACACGATAGCAAGAGCTACCCGGCGCAGGCAATGTGCATCGCATGACGGCGACGCCAGGCGTAAAAAGAGCGCGGGAGATGAAAGGTACTGAGGGCATGACGACGATCGAGCCGCCGCAAGCGGCAAACGGGCAAGTATATGGGGAGGGCGGCCTGCTCGCACCCTGGTGGCATACCGCGCTGATGGTCCTGTTGATCATCGGGCTTTCCGTGGCCGGAGTGAGGCAACTACACCGCTTTGGCGATCAGCCCTTGCGCCTGGTGGCCAACTACAGTCTGACCATCGCGTATGAGTGGATTCTGGCAGCTCTGGCGCTGTGGGGCATACATATGCGCAAGGTCCCGCTACGGCAACTTCTCGGGGAGCGACGGCCCGGTATTCGGGCGTGGTGGACCGATATTGGTGTGGCGCTCGGATACTGGGCTGTTGCGGTGATCGCGCTCGCGCTACTGGGCGAAGCGCTGGTAAAAATCTCGGGATCGCACATCGATCCACAGAAGATCGGTGACGTGACCCAAAAACTCGCGCCGGTCACCGGGCTGGAGATGATGCTGTTCCTGGTACTGAGCATTTCTGCCGGTTTCTGCGAGGAACTGGTCTTCCGCGGCTACCTGCAGCAGCAGTTCGCTCGCATGAGCCACAGAATCTGGGCCGGCGTTGCGCTCTCCGCGTTGGTGTTTGGCGGCGCGCACGGTTACGAAGGAATTGCGGGAATGTTGCTGATCACCGCGTATGGCGCGATGTTCGGCGTGCTCGCGCTGTTGCGCAGAGGACTGCGGACAGGAATGATCGCGCACGCCTGGCACGATTCCATCAGCGGTCTCGCGCTCGTGTTGTTGCGACATTATGGTCTCCACGGCGCAGGAAAGTGAGCGCGTGGGGAAGTTGGTGGTTGGCTTCAGCGATTCCGATTGGTGAATTGATCTTCACGAAATGCTATTTTTTTCTTGACACTGTTTTTTTAGGATTCTATACATTCGTTAACTGCAAAGTATCTCTTGCAGGTTCGATGTCGACTCGACAAAGGGAGAATAGGAAAAATGGCAACCAAGAAAGCAGTAGCAAAGAAGCCAGCGAAGAAGGCAGCCAAGAAAACAGCAAAGAAGAAGTAAGCAGTCAACGTAACAGGCAACACAATCGGGGGACGCCAAAAGCGTCCCCCGATGTGTTTTTGGGCAACGCCTTTTCGCTAGTGTTTATGCGGCTTCGGCGTCCGTTGGCAACGGAATTTCCGGATTTGCGTTTGAAGTCTTTTCGCCGAGGAGGTGCTCCTCTCACCGTGTCCGCGGGTAACGGCATGGCGAAGAGAACGGAACCTCGGGGACTGGGTGCTGGTGCTTCCCGAGGCAAGGAAGCGAAGCGCAGCGGACCTGGACGCGCATATGCTTACCAAAGTGGTACTGGGCCATGACACCTTTAGAGGAGACGGTCGCGCCATGACGCGAAGACGGTGGATTGCCGATGAATGGGACGACACCAGCGCTTCCCTCAAGGGCGAGCAGGCGGCTCACCTGATTCGTGTGCTGCGCGCGCAAACCGGCATGGAGTGCGACATGGTTGCGGGGGACCGGGTGTGGCGTGCGGTCATTTCCGGTGTCACCGGAGATGCGGTGCGCTTTGCGCTGCTCTCTGAGGTAGAAGCAGAGCCGGCACTTCCGGTAACGCTATTGCTTTCGGTTTTCAAGTTCGACCGCATGGAGTGGATCATCGAGAAAGCGACGGAGCTGGGAGCCGAGAGGTTCATTCCGATGAGCGCGCGGCGCAGTGAAAAGCATCTGGTCCAGGCCGCGGCGGCTCGCGTGGAACGTTGGCGCCGGGTCGCACGCGAGGCAGCGAAGCAATCGCGCCGCTCCGATGTGCCGGTGGTGGAAGATCTGGTGTCGTTGAAGTCAGCGGTGCACATCAGACCTGCCCACCCCGGGCTGAGTCTGTTGCTCGCCGAGCAGGAACAGTCGACCACCTTATATGCAGCCATGCAAGCGGCGGTGAATCAACCCACGATGGAGAGACCGGCGGTGAACCTCGCCGTTGGACCGGAGGGCGGTTGGACCGCGGAGGAAGAAGCTCTTTTCGCAGCAGAAGGTTGGCAGCCGGTGAGTTTAGGTCCGCGAATCTTGCGCGCCGAGACGGCAGGGATTACCGCGATGGCTGTGGTTGCCGCGATGCTGGGCTGAGGTGAGGTTCCGTCCGGATTCGACACTGTTTGAGAGAAATAAAGATGCTCAAGTATGACCCAAGGCTGATGTGAAAGCCGGCTCGACTCGGAGAATGGGTGAGGAAACCCAGGACTACGTCGTTGGGTAATTCTCAGCCGTCCCTGCGGAGTCTGTGTCATAGCAGGAGCGGATAGATCCGGTCGAACGCTTCCGCGACCCAAAAACCCGATTTGCGTGAGTTTAGCAAGTGCAATCGTGGGGGCTACCCCCGGATTTCCTGTGCAGCTTGGTGGCTCCGGCACACTTCATGCGGCTTTCCTTAAAGAAAGCCGCATACGCGGTCGCGTCCAGTGCAGCGTACAGGAAATCCGGGACGCCCCATCGTTTTCGGCCCAGGTACGCTTTGGCGAACCTGGGGCACCCGTCGTGTTCTTTCTGACCTTGCTATGACACAGACCCCTGAGGGACTGAGAGCAGAAGGTTCCCTTCTCCCCGGGTAGTGAGGATCAGCTGAACAAGTCCTTCATCTTGCTCAGCAGATTGCGCGAGGTGGGCTTGTTCTCAATGTGCATGGATTCGCCGAGCTGGCGAAGCAGGTCTCGCTGAGCTTTGGTGAACTTCTTCGGCGTCTGCACCACAATCTGCACCACCAGGTCTCCCCGGCCATGCTCGTTGAGATGAGGCACTCCCTTGCCGCGGAGACGATATTCCTTGCCCGACTGCGTACCCTCTTGGATCCGTAGCAAGGTGTCTCCTTCAAGCGTCGGTACTTGAATCTCGTCGCCCAGCGCAACCTGGGGAAAGGAGACGAAGATGACGCAATGAAGATCATTGCCATCGCGCTCGAAGAATTCGTGCGGCTTTACCGACAACACCACATAGAGATCGCCCTTACCGCCGCCGGAACGCCCCCCATCGCCTTCACCCTGGTAGCGAATACGGGTTCCATCTTCCACTCCAGCCGGCACGCTGACACTGATCACGTGTCGCCGGTCCGTCAACCCCGCACCGTTGCACTGGAGACAGGGGTCGGTAATCACTTGCCCGCTGCCATTACATATCGGGCAGGTGCGGGCGATGGAGAAGAAACCCTGCTGGTAACGTACTTGCCCCCGGCCGGCGCACTGTTTGCAGGTTTCAGGACCGCGCCCGGCGGGCGCACCGGTTCCACGGCAATCAGTGCAGATCTCGGCGCGGCGGAATTGGATCTCTACCTGCTTGCCGAAAACCGCCTCTTCAAATTCGAGCTGGAGATCGTAGCGAATGTCACGGCCGCGCTGCCCGCGTCCATTGCGACGCCCCCCGCCCATGTTGAACATTTCGCCGAAGAAGTCGCCGAAGATGTCGCCCACATCGGCGTTGGTAAAACCCTCGAAGCCCGATGAACTCGCGCCGCTCACTCCCGCGTGCCCGTAGCGATCGTACGCAGCGCGCTTTTGCGGGTCCGATAGTACTTGATACGCTTCGCTGGCCGTTTTGAACTTATCTTCCGCTTCCGGAGACGGGTTGCGGTCGGGATGATACTGCATGGCCAGGCGGCGGTAGGCGGTCTTGAGCTCCTGATCGCTGCAATCGCGGGAGACGCCGAGAAATTCGTAGTATTCGACTTTGGTCACGTTGGATGCGTTACTCATGCTTCTTTCTGTTGCGGGTTATTGACGATACGAACCAGAGCTGGACGGAGCAGCCGGTCGCGGATGCGGTATCCCCGGCGAACCTCTTCCAGGACTTGATGGTCGGGTAGGTCCTCGCGATCAACACTCTCCAGTGCCTCGTGCACGCGGGGATCGAACCGGGCGCCGACCGACTCCACCGGCTGCACGTTGAGCGCGCGCAGAACATCTTCCATTTGCTTCACAATGAGTTCGATGCCGGCACGCAGCTGTTCCAGTGTGCCGGCAGAACCCAGAGCGAGTTGAAAATTGTCCAGCACGGGCAGGAATTGCTCGACCGCACCGGAAACAGCAAAGTCGCGGAAGTCCGCACGAGAGCGTTCTTCCCTCTTGCGCGCATTTTCAAATTCAGCCTGCAGGCGCGCCAGCCGGTCGACCAGTTGGTCGCGTTCGCCCTTAAGGCGATCCAGCTCGCCCTGCAGATGCGCCGCTTCCCCGGTGTTCGTCTCTGCGGCAGAGGTGTCCACAGAATCTGCATTCGGATCGTTGTTCGGTTGCGCTTCGTTGCCGGAGTCAGTGACTTTGCGTGCTGTTGCCATAGTGGATTGGGTGAAAAGCCTTTCGCATAACTTGATGCTGAATCATGACTAACGATGCAGAGTGCTCCTCGGCGAGCTCTACACCTAAACGCGGAAGTGCGCTATTGCGTCGGCAATATACGATCCGATAGCTGAGCGATGAAAGACACAGCGTTGATCGTCTCCTGATAGGCGATGCGGGTAGAACCAATCACCGCCACGGTCCCCAGACTCTGCGTGCCCAACCGCGCGGGTGCACCGATAAGCACCAGATTTCGCATCTCGGGGATGGTTTCCTCCAAACCAACCACGACGCGCACAGACTGCTGCCGGGCGTCGACGTATGCGTCCAGCAGCTCAATCAGCCGCTGCTTGGTTTCGAGAGCGTTCAGCAACTGGCGTAGCTGCTCGGCGTCGGCCTCGCCCGCAACCAGGTTGGCAACTCCCACGATAAAGATGGATTGCACCGCGCTTTCCTGTTCCAGTGCACCTTTCCGGCAGAGCTCATCGAGCGAACGCATCAGCTGGTCATATTGGCTGCGTTCCTGCTCCAGGCGCCGGGCGAGCTCCACGCGGATGCGCTCGATCGACCAGCCGCGGAAGTTCTGGTTCAGAAATGCCGCAGCGCCCTCCAGGTCAGCTAGCGAAAGGTCACGGTCCAGGGTAAGAACGCGATCGAGAACCATTCCGGATTTGGTAATCACCACAGCGAGGACCCTACCAGTGGAGATTCTCGAAAAATGAATATGGTCCAACCAGTAAATCTCCGCCTGGGCCGCCATGGCTACGCCGAGGCCGCTGGAAATCAGTGACAGCACGTGCGATGTTCTTTCCAGAAATTGCTGCGGGCTGCTCACGCCGGCAAAGCTATCTTCAATTTGATCTCTGCGCTCCTGGGTGAGGGCGGCGCTGGGAAAAATTCTCGTGCCCCCGTGAAGCTGCTCCACGTACAAGCGAAATGCTTGAGCCGTCGGGCAGCGACCTGCCGAAGTATGAGGCTGCTCCAACAGCCCCGCCTCTCCCAACGCCGCCATTACGTTGCGAATCGTCGCCGCGCTCATTCCATCCTTATTGTCTAATTGGCGCGCTACGGTCTGAGAGGCGACGGGCTCACCGGTCGCGATATAAAGTTCGATGATCGCGTTCAGAACCAGCCGGTCGCGAGGGCTGATCCGAAGGTCGGAAGACATTGTCCACCTGCCCTAATGCGCTCATTCCACACTGGTTTAAATTAACCAACAGCGCAGACTTTCCAGTACAGATTTTAGAAGCTTGAGTGTTGTACTGTCAAGATCGCGGGGGTTTGTCGCTGGCGCACCGCGAACATCAATATGGTCAGCTTATCTCCAGGATGTTCTCGTCCTTGGCTGACAGGGCGAGCGCCCGTTCAGCAACCTTGCGCGCTACCTCGAAGAATTGCCGCGCGTGCGCGTTGCCCTCTCCGGCCAGAACGATGGGCAAGCCATGGTCTCCTCCATGGCGAATCTCCGAATCCAATTCGATAGAGCCCAGGAATGCCAGGTTGGCCTGCTTCGCCAGGCGCTCCGCACCACCCCGGGAAAAGATATCGATCACCTGATGGCAATGGGGGCAGGTGAACTGGCTCATGTTTTCTACCAGGCCCAACACTTCGACCTTGACCTGATGGAACATCTCCAAGGCCTTACGCGCATCCTGAAGCGAAACATCCGAGGGCGTGGAAATAATAACCGCTCCGGTAAGCGGAACCGTCTGCACCAGCGAGATGACGACATCCCCGGTGCCCGGCGGAAGATCGACCAGCAGGAAATCGAGTTCTCCCCACTGCACTTGCTGGAGGAACTGGCGAATGATCTGGTGCAACATGGGGCCGCGCATGACCAGCGGCTTATCGCCGGGGGAGATGAAGCCGACGGAGATAAGTTTGACGCCGTGGGCGATCAACGGTTCGATCTGGTTATTCTCGAGCACGCGCGGCTGCTGGCCGATGCCCATCATGAGAGGAACATTGGGGCCGTAGATATCAGCGTCAATCAGGCCGACACGAAAGCCCAACTTGACCAGCGCGGTAGCCAGGTTGACGGCGAGCGTGGTCTTGCCTACTCCGCCCTTGCCTGAACCGATAGCGATGATGTTCGATACCCCGGGAAGGGTTTGCGGCCCTGGCGGGGTTTGCATGTGTGCCATATAGAACTCCTTTAAGTACGGTTGTCCTTGCGACCGGCAGCAATCAAAATCTCCGCCCGGGCGCTCCGTTTGCGTTCTCGCTCAAGTTCGCTTTGTTCGCGGCGGCGCCCTGCATCATGGTAGCGGCGTTGGTCTTCATCCGTCTCTGGTTCCAGTGGCGGCACCCGCACCCGGCCTCCCTGCGGGCTGACTGCGACAAAGGTAAGGTACGCGGACGCAACATGACGCAAAGTACCGTCGATGGTGTGTTCTACCCACACTTTAACGCCGACTTCCATGGAGGTACGGAAAGCGCGATTGAGGGAGGATTTCAGAATCAGCAGATCGCCGACATGCACGGGCGCAATAAAGTCGATGTGGTCCATTGAAGCGGTGACCACGTGCGCCCGGGCATGGCGGTACGCGGCTATCGCCGCCACCAGGTCGATGTAATGCATGAGCCGGCCGCCCAGCAGGTTGCCCAACGTATTGGCGTCGTTGGGCAGGACCAGTTCGGTCATCTCGGACCGCGAGTCCGCAATCTTGCGCGGTGGAAGCAGAGGATCGGCCATAGGGTATGCGCCTCATGAAACGGATGGCTAGATGCAATGGTCTAACTCAAGTCTCGACAATTGCGCCCATGAATGCAAATTCGCTGCCCGGCACCCGGATTTCCTGCCTCGCTGCGCTGGAGACAGCCGCGTGTGCGGCTTTCATTAAGGAAAGCCGCATGGAGCGCGCCAGCGCCACCGATACCAACAGGAAATCCGGCATGGCGGTCGCGGCAAAGGCTTGTAGAGTAGAAGGAAACCTATGGACAAGATAGCGATGCTTACCGAGATATTGACGCAAAACCCGGGGGACGCCTTTGCCCGCTACGGGTTAGCGATGGAGCATGCCAACCAGGGGCAGACGGATGCCTCTCTGGCGGAGTTCGACCGGCTACTCTCGACTCATCCGGACTACACCGCCGGTTATTTTATGGCGGCGCAGACGCTGGTGAAGGCGGGACGCCCCGATGAGGCCAAGGCGCGGCTTGCCCAGGGGATTGCCAGTGCGCGGCGGACCGGCAATGGCCACGCGCTGGCTGAGATGCAGGCGATGCTGGAGGAATTGGAGTGAAGCCGGGTTGCCAATGTTCATTACCTGAACGATCGTTCCGGGTGGAATAAAACCGAGGCCGGGCGCCCAATGAAAGTAACTACAGTCCAATCGCAGGGGATCAAAACCGAGGCCTTGACACCGGGCCGAAGCACAAGAAAGACGCGCATAATAGCAGCAGAATGAAGATACCTTTGTTTCCGCTAGAAGTAGTGCTGTTTCCCGAAGCAGCGCTACCGCTCCACATTTTCGAAGACCGCTACAAAGAGATGATTGACGTTTGCCTGGCAGAGAAGATCGCTTTCGGAGTGGTCTGTGCCCAGCGCGAAGGCCTGGCCGTGGTCGGCTGCACTGCTGAGATCATTCGCATTCTGCAGCAGTATCCCGACGGGCGGATGGACATCCTGTGCCAGGGAGCGAAGCGTTTTGAGATTGAGAACCTGGATAACTCACGCAGCTTTCTGCAGGCCGAAGTGGATTTCTTTGGGGACGAGGGCGTGCCCGCTTCCCGCGCCATGCGCGAGGAGTGCACCGCACTCCATTTCGAAGTGTTGGAACTGATGGGCGGGGATAAGGCGCATCGGGCTTTCGATCTGGATCAACCCGTTGCCTTTCGCCTGGCCTGGGCGTCGCCCACCGACCTTGCCTTCCGCATCGAGTTGTTGGCGATGCGCTCTGATGGCGAGCGCACAGAGCGGTTAATCGCCTTCTATACCGCGATGCTTCCGAAATTGCGCCGGGGCGTGCAAGCCAGCGCGACCGCCGGCCGTAATGGGCATGTCATGTAGAGCAGGTCTCCTGATGGTGTAAGGTGACAACAGGGCGTGGGCCCGTTCAGGAGAAGGTTCTCGCCCTCTCGTTGGTACGTCGCAACAGGAAATTCGCTCTAAGGAGCAAAATCATGTCCTCGTCGAACCGTCTTCCCCAGACTCTGGGTGAGCTACAGACCAGCAAGGAATTCTACGAAGCGCGCCTGAAAAAGCGCAGCGTGAAAGACGAGTTGCGCGAGAACCTGATTGCCCGGTTAAAAAGCCGGCAGCAGATCTTCCCCGGCATCGTTGGCTATGAAGATACGGTTGTCCCGCAAATTGTGAATGCTGTTTTGTCCAAGCAGAATTTCATTCTCCTCGGCTTGCGCGGGCAGGCCAAAAGCCGGATATTGCGCGGGCTGACCGAACTGCTCGACGAGCAAATGCCATATATCGCGGGATGCGAGATTCGCGATAACCCCTATCACCCCTTGTGCAAGCGATGCCGCGATCTGGTCGCTTCTCAGGGAGAGGCCACACCGATCGCTTTTCTACCCCGCAAAGACCGCTACGTTGAAAAGCTGGCAACACCCGATGTTACGGTGGCTGACCTGGTAGGTGATCTTGATCCCATCAAAGCGGCGCGCGGCGGCCAGGACTTGTCCAATGAGCTGACCATGCACTACGGCTTGCTGCCCCGGGCCAATCGGGGGATCTTCGCCATTAACGAACTTCCTGATCTGGCGGGGAAGATCCAGGTGGCGCTGTTCAACATCATGCAGGAAGGTGATGTGCAGATTAAGGGATATCCCATCCGCCTGGAACTGGATATCGTTCTTGCCTTCAGCGCCAATCC
>Ga0302326_10033583_pt1 | contig 10191 bp, 10 predicted proteins | sample Palsa_T0_3_FD_202264 | JGI IMG/M metagenome (GOLD analysis project Ga0302326, IMG submission 202264) | Peat permafrost microbial communities from Stordalen Mire near Abisko, Sweden - Palsa_T0_3 | ecosystem: Environmental > Terrestrial > Soil > Palsa > Peat permafrost | place: Sweden: Abisko...
CGGGAAAGGGACAATACAGTCGATACGTTAGGGGATTTAATGTAGTCCGCGTCGGCCCTCTTGTTTTTCCAGATTCCTTCGCTATTTCCTATTTTTCAAGCAGAATCAGGCCAGTCTGGGGGCAGTTCCAATTTTTTTCCACTCGACAGGCTTGCTCGGGCTAAATTGCATCGTAACGTCCGTAGCCGTGGTCTAATATGTCTATCCCGGGCCTTCGAGGAGGAAAAATGTCGTCAGCTTCCGAACCAAGCGCCCCGATATCGAGCCCTCCGTTCCCGAACGTGCCGCTGCCAAGCTACTTGGACGCGCGCACCCAAGCCTTTCCGGTTCTCACCGCCGCTCAGATCGAGCGCATCCGTTCCTGTGGCACCGTTCGCCAGGTTCGCGCGGGCGAGATCGTCTTCGAGCCCGGCGATAGCGATGTGCCGTTTTTCGTTTTGCTGTCTGGAAGTATGGAAATTGTGCAACCCTCCCTGAGCGGAGAGCGTGCGGTCGCAAAACACGGCCCCGGCGAGTTTACGGGCGAAATGACCATGATCTCCGGCCGGCGAGGTTTGGTGCGCGGCCGCGTCACAGAGCCGGGTGAGTTTCTCGAACTCAATGGAGATGGCTTGCGCTCGCTCATCGCCAAGGATGGCGAGCTGGGCGAGATTTTCATGCGCGCTTTCATCCTACGCCGTTTGGAGCTCATAAATCGCGGACAGGGCAACATTATCTTGATGGGTTCGCGTCATTGTGCCAATACGCTACGGCTCCGCGAGTTCCTCATCGGGATAGGTCATCCCTATACCTACGTTGATCTGGACACGGACAAGACCTCGCAGCAGCTTCTCGACCGTTTTCAAGTCACGCTCGAACAGGTTCCTGTGGTGGTTTGCTGCGCTGGTACTGTGCTGCGCAATCCGTCCATTCAGCAATTGGCCGATGGCCTGGGATTGAACGCCCCCGCCATTGAGTCACAAGTGCGCGACGTTATCGTCGTGGGCGCGGGTCCTTCCGGACTCGCCGCCGCCGTCTATGCGGCTTCCGAGGGCCTCAATGTGCTGGTGATCGAAACCGGTGCGCCGGGGGGGCAGGCTGGATCGAGCTCAAAAATCGAAAATTATCTGGGTTTCCCAACTGGAATCTCCGGCCAGGAACTCGCCTCGCGGGCCATCACCCAAGCGGAGAAATTTGGCGCTCGCATGATAGTCGCTCATGGTGTCATGCAGCTCGATTGCACCAAGATGCCATACCACGTCGTGCTTGATAACGGCAGCCGTCTTTCGGCCCGTTCCGTGGTCATAGCGACCGGAGCGCAATATAAGAAGCCGCAGATCGCTGACCTGGAGAAATTTGAAGGGCAGGGCATTTATTACGGCGCGACGTTTATGGAGTCGCAGCTCTGCGGGCACGAAGACGTCATCGTGGTCGGCGGCGGGAACTCCGCCGGACAAGCGGCCGTTTTTCTGTCCCAGACGGCGCGCAAGGTATACATGCTCGTGCGCCGCACTGAGCTTTCGGACACCATGTCTCGCTACTTGATCCGCCGCATCGAAGAAAATCCTGCTATCGAATTGCACTACCGCACGGAAATCGTTGCGGTCGACGGAGACACCCATCTGGAGCGCGTCACCTGGCGGGACAATTCGACCGGCGAAACCTCTGCCCACGACATTCGACACGCCTTCATCATGGCCGGAGCTTCGCCGCGAACGGGATGGCTGCAAGGCTGTCTCGAACTCGATGAAAAGGGCTTCATTCTCACCGGGCGGGATTTGGACCATCTCGCCAACACGCCCGCCTGGACGCTTGCTCGTACACCCTACATGCTGGAAACAAGTCTTCCGGCCGTCTTTGCCGTGGGCGACGTACGAGCTGGTAATGTGAAGCGCGTAGCCTCTGCAGTAGGCGAGGGATCGATTGCCATCCATCTCGTACATCGCGCCTTGGCGGAACTCTAATTAGGAGGCTGGCATATGAAAGAGTGTAAGCATCTCGATCAGATCAAGGAAGTGAAGCCGCCACACCCCCGCGTGTGTCCCGAGTGCGTAAAGATGGGGGATACCTGGGTTCACCTGCGCCAATGCCTGATCTGTGGCCAAGTCGGCTGCTGCGACTCCTCGAAGAACAAGCACGCCACGAAACACTTTCACGCCTCAAAGCACCCCATCATGAAGTCCATCGAGCCCGGCGAAAATTGGGGCTGGTGCTACGTCGATGAGCTAGAACTCGATTTTGCCTGACCAGCAAAAAATGAGGCGTAGAGCCCTTGGGCCCTACGCCTCGGAACTTCTGTTTTCGATCCTCGTTACAGCTAGCGCCCGCGTCCGGCCGCTGCTTCGGTCGACGGTGGGACGATACCCTTCAGGCGCATGTACACGGCCATGGATCCGTAGCATTCATTGTCGTGGGTCACATTCCCAGCAAGGGAAGCAAGTCGCGTCGTATTGCCCCGGAAACTTGCCACCGAGTCATTCGAGTTCGCGTCGGTCAACCCAGCATAAACGGCATCGCAGATATCAAATGAAGCCTTGAGAGCGGCCTGAATGTCGGCCTTTGAGGTCTTGGCGCCACCTGGAGTTTGAGGAGTTCCTGCAGCTCGCGAACAGATCGCGGTCTGAGCGCCGGCGACGTGCATAAGCCAGCCTCCAAAACTCATTTCCTCGGGGACTGGCTTGAAGCCGTAATTCTCTTCGGGCATTTTGTCAGCCGCCTTCGTTATGTTGTTCTTGATTTGATTGTAGGCTTGGCGAATCGCGTCGGCGCTGCTGGGCGTCGAGCCTGCCGCGCCCTGTTGAGCGTAAAGCGGTGAAGCAAATAAGCTGGCGAACGCCAGCAAGATCATCATGGGACAGCGTTTCATTTGCAGCTTCTCCTTGTGGGTGCTTTCCCCCGAACTGATTATGGCCTTGTGGCCCAGCGAATTATAGTCCCGTGCCGTGGTTGCCCCAACGTAAAAGCGCCTTGCTCCGAGAGCTGGTTTCCATGCCTGTTCCGCATAGATCGACCCTGGAAAGTGAGCGACATTCGCTTCAGCGGAAAATATCGATTTCGGGCGCGCGGATCAAATCGCGTCCGCTTCCGACTTCGCCGCTCGCACGCACTCCCCTGACAATTGCCACGGGCGTGCGATTCGTCTTCCCCATGGCGAGTTCGGCGGCGGAAGCCAGCTCATCGGCAATCGCGATGACTGTAGCGGAGAGCAATTTGCCGCTGGTGTCGCGCAGCCCGCGATAATCGAGAAGCGGCGAGAGTCCCGCCACGCCAAGCGCCACATTGACCAGGCCCTCGCGCCACGGCCGGCCGAACGTGTCGGAAATAATCACACCGCAATGAATCCCGAACGCCTTGGCCAGCTGTTCGCGCAGCGCGTGCGCTGAACGGTCCGGGTCTTCCGGCAGCAGCAGCGCCGTTCCCTCCGCCACATTCGACGCGTCAACGCCGGCGTTGGCGCATACGAACCCGTGCTGCGTCTCCGCCACAATCACGCCGCGCTCCATCCGCACGATCCGTTTGGCCTCGCGCAGAACCAGTTCGATAAGCCGCGGATCCTTTTTATACTTTGCGGCCCACGCCGCAGCTTTTTCCGACGGTTGGATTGCATCGAGCGCAATGGTTCGGTTTTCCGCTTTGGAAATCATTTTTTGCGCCACCACGAAGATGTCGCTCGCCGCGATGGTGACGGAGTTATCTTGGACCGCTCGAACGATCAGGCCTGCAACATCGTCGCCCGCAATGATTTCTGGCAACCCTGCGAGCGGGAAAATCTGAATGGATTCAGCCGGCACGTGCGCGAGCCTCCGCCAGAGTAGGATTACAAAAGCTTGCCGCAACAGAATAGGCCGCCAGAGTAGGGATGACTAGTGAGGAATGCAACTCAAGATCGAGAACTCCCCGACCCGCCCGATGCGCCCGATACGGTCGATCGAAACTGATCCGTCAGGCGGGAGGCGTGCAGGTTGAACCACCGCGCTGTTTCCGAGCCCGGCCGCAGCATCCCCGCGAGCCGCTGCAGATCTTCAATCTCGTCGATGTCCTGCGCCAGCCGCGGATTGCGCACAATCCGGGCATGAACCCCTTGCGACTCCGCTTCCGCAAGATGCAGTGAGAAACTGTTCGGCCCAAAGCGCGAGGGGAAAAGCTCTGGAGGCGCCCGCAGCAGGGCATTCGTACCCGTTCCGTCACCCGAGGGTACGATCACCGCCGCGGGAGCCGCGCCGAGGTGCTCGAAAAGGCCTTCGATATCTTTCGGTTCCACCAGCGGTAGATCGATGGGCACGCGCAATAGCGCGTCGACGCCCTGCGCTGCGCACTGACGCGAGGCGAAATCCACAGAAGCGCTTTCGGAACTCTGCTCGGATTCGACAATCGTTTCCCACCCCATCTTTCGCGCCAGCCCCAAGGCCTCAGGCTCCTTGCTGACTACCACGATGCGTGCCACTGACCTCACGCCGGCCATCATGTTGAAGAAATCCCGGCACAGCGCCTGGACGAGCTGGGCCCGTTCCGTTGGGGAGAAGTGCGCGGTCAGCCGTTTTTTCGCCTCGGCGAACTCTTTTACGGGGATCAGAATGGCATTCATACCCGGACTCGAAGCTAGGCCCTCGCCTTTGCGGTCGCGCCCTGCAACAGTTCCAACGTCTGGCGCGCCAAATTCTCCTTGTCTTCTATCGTGCGCATGACGGTCGAGGTGACGGCGACTTTCATATCCAGCTGCTCGATGGCCTCGCGCTGCCCGGCATCGGCTGAATCGATCACGAATGTCGAGCAGATGTCCTGGTACATCTGAGCGACTCCGAAAGCCGAGACATCAAAACCGAGTTGCGCCAGCATTCGGTCGCTGGGCCCCTTAAGGGACTTTCCGCCCACAATCGGACAAACAGCTAGAACGTGGGCGCGCCTTTTTCGCAGTGCCTCGCGAATTCCAGGCACGGCCAGGATCGGTCCTATACTGATGAGCGGATTGCTCGGGCAGATCACGATTCCCTCCGCCCGCTCGATTGTTTCCAGTACTCCTGGCGCAGGTCTAGCGTGCTCAATGCCCAAGAATTCCAGGCTTTTGATGACCGGCTCAGCGTGCCGCTGGACCAAATATTCCTGAAAGTGCAGCCGGCCACCATTCGTTTCCACCATCGTCGGCACGGGCTGGTCGCTCATAGGCAGAATCGTAGCTTCCACGCCCAGTGCTTTTTGAATCGATTCCGTCGATTGCGAAAGCGATGCGCCTTCGCGCAGCATTGCCGTGCGATGAATGTGCGTGGCAAGGTCGCGATCGCCGAGGTTGAACCAGCTCTGATGTCCGAATTGGGCTAATTGGCGGAACGTATGGAACGTTTCATCTCGCAGCCCCCATCCTGTTTCCGGGTTTACCACGCCGGCCAACGTGTAGGTTACCGTGTCGAGGTCGGGAGAAATGTGGAGGCCGTGCAATACGATGTCATCGCCGGTATTGACGATGATGCGCAGTTCCCGCGGGTCCATCGCGCGGTTCAAGCCCACCAGCAACTTGGAGCCGCCAATTCCGCCCGCCAGCGCCGCAATTTCCATCAGTATCCTGTTTCGGCGTGCGGTGCGTGTCCCGGTGTCATCATCGGGATTCTTTCGGCGGGGAACTTCTCTTCGGAGTCTGCGGTTTCGTAGACTTTCCGGATTTTGTACGTGGTCGTGCGTTCCGCGGGAATGCGGCCAATCTTTCGGATCATCGCGCGAAACTCTCCCGGTGAAACGTATTCGCCGAAATGAGCCCCAGCCGATTTGGAGATACTCTCTTCCATCAGGGTGCCGCTAAAATCGTTGGCTCCGGCTTCGAGACACGCGAGCGAGCCGTCAAAGCCAAGTTTGACCCAGGACACTTGAATGTTGCGAATGTATCCGTGCAGCATCAGCCGCGCCAGTGCGTGCACGATCAAGTCTTCCCTCAGGGAGCTGCCCGGTCGCGCTCCGTCCTTTTGAAAAAGGCGCGTCTGCGAATGGATGAAGCCCAGCGGCACGAATTCGGTGAAACCGCCGGTTTCTTGCTGAATTTCCCGTAGCAGCAGCAAGTGCCGCACCCAATGCTCGGGCGACTCCGTGTGGCCGTACATCATCGTGCTTGTCGACGGAATACCCAGCTGATGCGCCGTGCGGATAATTTCGACCCACTGCTTTACTTTCAGTTTGTTGGGGCTCAGGCTCCGCCGCACATCGTCGTCCAGGATTTCCGCCGCCGTTCCCGGCACGCTGCCGAGCCCGGCCTCCTTCAGCATTTGCAGATAATCGCGCAACGGCATCCCCGTTTTCTCGATGCCGTACGCGATTTCCATGGGCGAATACGCATGCACGTGTAATTCGGGAAGACGCGCCTTGATGGCGCGCAGCAGGTTCACGTAATAATGGCCGTCGAGGTCGCGCGGCAATCCACCCTGTATGCAAACCTCGGTGGCGCCGCGCTCCACCGCCTCGACCGATCTTGCCACCAACGTTTCCGTGGAATGAAAGTACGCGTCCGGGGAATTCGGGCCGCGGCTGAAGCCGCAGAACGCGCAGCCGACGATACAAACATTTGTGAAATTAAGATTCCGGTTGACCACGTAGGTGATGTGGTCACCCACCGCGCCGCGGCGAATTTCATCGGCCACCTTGACGAGCGCCAGCAGGTCGTCGCCATCCGTGGCGCTCAAGATCATGCCCTCATCGAAGCTCAAATCGGCGCCGGCCAGCGATTTCTCCAGCACGCGCGCAACCGCCGGGCTGGCTCCGCCAAACGCGTCTTCCCATCCAATCTCGCGCCAGCCGGGTTCCATTTGCTTCAGCATGCGATCTGCCCCTCCCGCGCGTAGCCTTCTTCGCCAAGGAAATTTCGAAGGTAGGGCTCGACGCGGGCGTCTACGAAACCCGGCCGTGCGGCAAACTCCGGATAAATCGCCAGCCGCTCTCTTAGGACAAAACCAGCATCGGCGGTCCGGCGCGCCAGGGACGGAATTTGCGGCCACGCCGCTTCGGGATTGATAAAGTCTTTGGTCACCGGCGAAATTCCACCCCAATCGTTCATGCCCGTCTCGAGCAATTCAGGATATTCTTGCGAAAGCAGATTTGGCGGGGACTGAATATTCATCTCTCCGCCGAAAATCAGCCTGGCCAGCGCTAGAGTGCGTTTCAGATCTTCCAGAGGCGCCTCGGGCGTCGTCGACATGCGCGTGTCCGCCTTGGGACGGAACGGCTGCACGATGATTTCCTGAATGTGTCCGTACTTTCGATGCAAGGCGTCGATGGCGTACAGCGAATCCACTAGTTCCGCCCAGGTTTCGCCAATTCCGATCAGGATTCCCGTCGTGAACGCGATCTTCTGCTGCCCGGCCTCCTCCAAAGTTCGCAGGCGCAGCGATGGCACCTTGTCCGGCGCCTTCCAATGCGCACCGCCGCTGCGCAACAGCCGATAGCTGGTGCTCTCGAGCATGATCCCCATGCTCACGTTCGATTCTTTCATCTGGCGCAAGTCTTCGGGACCCATAAGCCCTGGGTTCGCGTGGGGCAGGAGGCCGGTCTCCTCCAACACCAGCACCGACATGGCCCGCAAGTATTGCAGAGTGCGCTCGAAACCCTGCCGCCTGAGAAAATCGCGCGCCTCGGGAAAAATCGACTCCGGCTGATCGCCCAGGCTGAAAAGCGCCTCCTTACATCCCGCACGCCGCCCCGCTTCCGCGACCTCCAAAACCTCCTCCGGCGACATGTAAAGCGGCCGGGCCGCATTTGGATCAGCCCGGAACGTGCAGTAGCCGCAGTAATCGCGGCAAAGGTGCGTGAGCGGAATGAAAACTTTCTTCGAGTAGCTGACGGTGCGGCCTTTGGACCGGTCGCGTAGTGCCGCAGCGGTGCGTAGCAGGGAAGTGAGATCAGCCGTTTGCGCCAGCCACAGTGCCTCTGCCGCGGGCAGACCTCCACGTTCCGTCGCACGCGCCAAAATATCGCTCAGCTCAGACGCGCTTGAGGAACGCTGAATGGGATCTTCCCGCGTGGCTTCGTGAGAGGACATACCCGGCTCGAATGCACATCATATCACCCGGAGCATTCAGCTCACCCTGAATCTTGATCGCCGCGCAAGCCACCCTGCGGGGCGTTTGCCCTCGGCTTGACTGTGCCAAAAGAGAAGGGATAGTCTGTCCCGCTGCTCCCCATTGAGTGAAACTTGCTCTCTTCGGGAAGCGCAACCGCCCGGAGCTCTGCATATGGAGGAACAAAACTGTGTTGAAGCTGGGATATAAGGCGTCGGCCGAGCAGTTCGGCCCCCAGGAGCTGCTCGACTTTTCTCGTCTGGCGGAAGAGCTAGGCTTCGATTCGGTCTTCATCAGCGACCACTTCCAACCTTGGCGTCACACGGGCGGGCACGCGCCGTATTCGCTGTCGTGGCTGGGAGCGCTCGGCGCCCAAACCAAGCGCATCGTAATGGGCACCAGTGTCTTGACTCCCACATTCCGCTATTACCCCTCCATCGTAGCGCAGGCCTTCGGCACGCTCGGTTCATTGTTTCCTCGGCGGGTAATTTTAGGAATGGGAACAGGCGAAGCGATGAACGAAACGCCCGCTTCCGGAATGGCGTGGCCCGAGCAAAAGGAACGCACTGCGCGCTTCCGCGAAGCGGTCGATTTGATCAAGCGCTTATGGAGCGGGGAGCGCGTGTCGTTTCAGGGACAGTATTACAAGACCGAGAAAGCCACCATTTACGATCGCCCCGCGGAGCCTGTGCCCATTTACGTCGCGGCTTCGGGGCCGGTGATTGCGAAATTTGCCGGGGAGATGGCGGAGGGATTCATCTGCACGAGCGGCAAGGATCCAAAGCTTTACAGCGAGACACTGCTGCCGAACGTCGAGGCAGCGCTCGTGAAAACCGGTCGGCCCGTGGGCTCGATCGAGCGCATGATCGAGATGAAGGTTTCTTTCGATACGGATCGAGACCGGGCGCTTCGCGATACTCATTTTTGGGGCGCGCTGGCGCTTTCACCGGAAGAAAAGGTGAACGTCGAGGACCCCATTGAGATGGAGCGGCTGTCCGACGCGCTACCCGTCGAGCGGACCGCAAAACGATGGATCGTCTCGGCGGACCCTGAAGAGCAAGTAGAGAAGATTCGCCCCTACGTCGAGATGGGATTCGACCATCTCGTCTTCCACGCGCCAGGGCCGGACCAAGCGCGGTTCCTTCGCCTCTATGCCGACCAGGTGCTGCCTCTGCTTCGCAAACGTTTCAGCTGAAGAGAACTCGGGAAAGCTGATGCGCTAGCTAACGCACGGCCGGCTATGTACCCAGGTACTCGACGTGCACGTACGTTCCCAGCCGGGTGTTGTAGGCCAGATACCACCCATCGTGATCGGGATCTTCGTAGATCACGATCTCGTCCGAGTCCCACAGCCATCCATCGCAGAATCCTATATCGACAGGAGCCACGCTAAAGTAGAAGCCGCCAAACCAAAAGCGGCTTGGTCCGCCGCCGGCAAGGCGCCAAACATGGCCGCGACCAAAACCTCCTGTGAAGTGGCCGTGCTCCCACGGATGGTCCATATGGTAGCGAGCGTCATCGCGTCCGGTGTCATGGCCGACCCAATGATCGCCATGCACGTCCACGTGAGGCGCGTTCGGATGTCCAGGCTTCTCGGCGAAGCTACGGTTCGGTTCCGCTGGATGTGGAGTGCCGTGACTGGGCGCCGGACCGCGGGCGGGAATATGGCCGCCTCCGACTTGAGGATGCGCGCCCCTATTTTGCGCGAAAATAGGTGCTGTTAAGAGCAAAGCGAACATGGCTGCGGGAATAAATATTTTCTTCATGCCTACCTCCGCAATCTAAGATACCCGTGCTGCAGCATCGGGACAATCGGGAAAACCCTTATGTGAGTTGCCTAGTCTCCAGGTTGCCAAGTCCGAGCGATGTTGAGTTCCCAAAGATCCAATCTGCTCTAGAGAACGGGTTTCCCCGGGTGTCAGTAGAAGAGACGCGTTTGGCGGGTCGCGACTTGTTGCATCCGCGCGCCGTTCTGGATGCCTCGCCGGCTCGGTTTGACTCGGGCAACCCCACGGTGTAGCATGCCGTTCCTTTTGCAGTCCCATTTTCTCCACTGAGGCAGCCATGATTGAAAAGACAAAGAATCAAAGTTATTCGGGAGTTTTGTGTCGATCTTGCCGTCAGCCCATTCCGCTGCCCACTGTCGTCACCGCCCCGTCCGCGGACGAAGGGGCTGAAA
>Ga0302326_10033586_pt1 | contig 10190 bp, 11 predicted proteins | sample Palsa_T0_3_FD_202264 | JGI IMG/M metagenome (GOLD analysis project Ga0302326, IMG submission 202264) | Peat permafrost microbial communities from Stordalen Mire near Abisko, Sweden - Palsa_T0_3 | ecosystem: Environmental > Terrestrial > Soil > Palsa > Peat permafrost | place: Sweden: Abisko...
GGCAATATTGTGTTGCCGGCTGACGCGGTGCTACCTCCCACGCCAACGGCGAACTTTTCGATCAACGCCAATATGGATTCGCAAGGGACTGCGGGCGTGGCCAACACCTTCTCGTCGCCCATGCAGGTGGTGGATTCGCTTGGCAACACCCATAACCTGACCATGACGTTTACCCAAAACGCCGCTGCGCCCAGCACCTGGAACTACAACGTCTCGGTCTCGAGCGCCGATCTTACCGGCGGCGCGACCGGCGTAAACGCCACACAAGTGAATCTGCTGGCGAACCCCGGGACCGTCACCTTTAACACCGATGGCACGCTCAACGCGGCCGCCACCGGCACGGCGCCCGTCGCGATCAATCTCAATGGGTTAGCGGACGGCGCCGCGAATATGCCCATGAACTGGAGCTTATTCAATGCCGCCGGCACCGGCCAACTCACCGACTACGCGCAAGCGTCGGGACTCGCCTCCTCAACACAGGACGGCAACACGGCCTCTTCGTTAACCTCCGTTGGTATCCAAAATGGCGGACAGGTGGTCGCGACATATTCGAATGGCCAGACGAAGGTCGAGGCGCAACTGGCGATGGCCGCAATTCAGAATCCAACCTCCCTTCAAAACGTTGGCAACAACAACCTAGCCGCTGGCGCGAATACTGCGATCCCGGCTGTTGGGACGCCTCAAACGGGTGGCCGCGGCCAGGTTTTGGGTGGCGCGGTGGAGAGTTCGAACGTCGACATGGCGACTGAATTCACCAACCTGATCGTTTATCAGAGCGCTTATCAGGCGAGTTCGCGCGTCATTTCAACTGAGCAAACAATCGACCAGGATGTGTTGCAACTGATCCATTAAGCCGATTGGAAGAGCAGCATGCCCACGCTGTCTCAGTCCTTGGCGGTCTTCCTCGTCCTGGCGCTGTTGGGCGGGCTGTTGTGGCTGGCGCGCCGCAAAGGCTTGGCGGCGCTGGCCCTGCGCCTGCCGGGGCGGGGGTCGAGCCGTGTTCCAAGGCAAATGCGTGTCATCGAACGGCTTCCTCTCAGCGGCCCACATTCGCTGCATCTCGTTGCTTGCTCCGGCCGCTTAATTCTAGTGGCCGTGTCGCCGGGCGGCTGTCGAGCGCTGGCAGACTTTGCGGAGATGCCGGCCGAAGCGGCTGCGGCCGCCGGCGGCCCGCGATGACGCGTAGCGTTGTCAAACGGACATTCGCCGCAGCGGTCCGGGCTGTCTTGCCTCTTCTTTTGCTGGCCGGCGCAGCGCAGGCCGCCGATCCGCTGTCGTCGATGGGCATAACGGCGGGCGCGGGCGGCAAGGGCATCACGTTGTCCGCCCCTTTGCAAATCGCGCTCGGCCTCACGCTGCTGAGCCTGTTGCCGGCCGTTCTGGTCTGCATCACGCCCTTCTTGCGCATCTCCATCGTGCTTCACTTTTTACGCCAGGCGCTGGGAACGCAGACCGCGCCATCGAATCAAGTCCTGGCGGGCCTCGCCCTCTTTCTTTCATTGCTCATCGTGGAGCCCGTTTTCTCCGACATGTATACCCGCGCCTGGGAGCCGCTCGAAAAAGGTCAAATCACCGCCGCGCAAGCTTTCGACCAAGGCGCCGTGCCATTGCGCACATTTCTACTGCGTTTCGCGCGGGAGCGCGACATCCAGCTTTTCGTCGAAATCAGCCACGACCCCGCGCCGCGCCAGCCCGCCGATGTAAGCCTCAAAGTATTGATCCCCGCCTACATTCTGTCCGAACTGAAAACCGGATTCCAAATCGGCGCCGTGCTGTTTCTGCCGTTTCTTGTCATCGATATAGCCGTCGCCTCAGTCACCCTTTCTATCGGCATGATGCAACTGCCCCCGGCTATGATCTCGGCGCCATTCAAGATTTTGCTCTTCGTGCTGGTCGATGGTTGGAATTTGCTCGTTGGGTCGCTCATGAAAACCTTCCTGGGACCCTAAAGCCGCCCACTCTTTCGTCCGATTAGATCGAACAGGAGAGCTTCTCAAATTGACGCCCGAAATGGCCATTCACGTAGTGAGTAGCGCGCTGATGGCCGCTTTTTGGATCTGCGCCCCACTCCTTCTTACTTCCTTCACGCTCGGCATTCTGGTCAATCTGATCCAGATCGCTACGTCCTTGCAGGACCAAGTCTTCAGTACGATCCCGCGTCTCGCCGCCTGCTTAGCCGCCTTCCTATTCTTGATGCCCTGGATGTTGAGCAAGGCCACTGGTTATGCGGTGGCTGTGATGGGCGACCTATCCAAGTATGCTCACTAAGTGCCTGCGGCCCACCGATGATAATGAAAACCTTCTGCGCTAAGGTACGTCGGGACATCCACTCCGTGGAAAAACCGGCCTATCGTTACCGCTCCTTCGCAGTCGCGGCTCGGCTAGGGGTTGTGTGTTGTCGCAGGGTTTTCATTGTCATTGGTGGGCCGAAGGCCCATGCGAACTATCTGGAACCGTTTTTCAGGGACGTTGGCGTACATGGGACCGCAGCTTAGTATTCCGGCTGGGCTCCCCCTCGCATTCGCGCTTGTCTTGGCGCGGGTTGCCGGGGTATTTTTCTTTCTACCCCTTCCCGTGCGCGATGCCGTCCCCGCACTGGCGCGCGCGGCTTTTTCGGTTGCCGCTGCGTTGGCGCTGTTTCCCAATTGGCCTCAAGTAGATGCGCGTTTGGCCACCACTGGCACGTTTGCGGTTTGGCTTGCCGGCGAGGCCGCCTTCGGACTAGCGGCGGGCCTGTTGGTGGGTTTTCTCGCCGAGAGCTTGACGATGGGCGCCCAACTCCTTGGCCTGCAGGCCGGCTACGGTTACGCCTCGGTCATTGACCCCACGACCCAAGCAGATTCCGATGTACTACAAGTGATGGCGCGTCTGACTGGCGGCCTCTTATTCTTCACTTTTGGCTTGGATGGCCAAATCCTGCGCGCGCTAGCCCTGAGCCTGCAGCTTCATCCGCCGGGCCAGTTCGTATTGACACGGGCGCTCGTCGATACTGTCTTCGCCCTGGCCGCCAACGTTTTTTCGCTTGGGCTGCGGATAGCGTTCCCGGTGTTGGGCCTCCTCATGCTTTGCGAAATCGCGCTGGCCCTGGTTGCGCGCCTCAATAACGCACTGCAACTCAGTCATACTTCGGCGCCGCTCAAAATGCTGCTTACGATTCTTGCGCTGACGGCGGTGCTCAAAATCGTTCCCGGTCTTTACTTGACATACGCCGGACAGCTTTTTGGAGCGCTGCGGCAATAGAGAATAGCAGCCAGAACAGTACCGTATGGCAGGCGAAAAAACTGAAAAACCATCACTCCAGCGCCTAAAAAAGGCGCGCGAAGAGGGCCAGTTTCTTTCCTCGCACGGAGCCCTCGGCGCCGTGCAGTTCCTGGTCTTTCTCGCTCTGGTGGGCAATGTCTTGTCGGCCTGGAGCAATCACCTTGCCGCCGCGTTCGTGCACCTCTATCAAACCGCGCTGACCGGCGAAATCGGTCCACTCGAATGGATCGTGCTGCTGCGCGGGCTTTTCTTCCAAACGCTTAGCCCACTGCTCATGCTGGGCGCGGCGTTATTTCTGGCCACCCTTGCTACGCAGCTCGCCATCACAGGCTTGGGATTTAATCTGGGACGGCTCATGCCGCAATTCAATCGCCTGAATCCGCTGACCAAGCTAAAGAGTTTGCCAGGGCAAAATCTGAAATCCCTGGGAGAAGCAATTTTACTAATCGTCGCCTTAGGCCTTTTCTTGCGCTCATTCCTTGAGGAGCACGTCGAGCTCCTGTTGCGTCTGCCCCGTGAAAACGTGCGCGCGTCGGCAGCCCAGGTGTTTGACGCAATTCACGGCCTTCTGTGGAAAGCGGCGGAGTTGTTTATCGTGTTTGGCGCTTTCGATCTCTTCCAGAATTATCGCCGCCACATGAAAACTCTGAAGATGAGCAAACAGGAAGTTCGTCAGGAACATAAGGGGAACGAGGGCGATCCGCACATCAAGCAGCGCATTCGCCAGATGCGGCGTCAACTGCTCGGCCGGCGCATGATGCGCGACGTGCCGCGCGCCACTGCCGTCGTCGTCAACCCCACCCACTATGCCGTAGCCATTCGCTATGAGATGGAGACGATGACCTCACCCATCGTCGTCGCTAAGGGAAAAAATTGGCTGGCGCAGCGCATCCGGCAGGTGGCCGTTGAAAATGAGGTTCCGATCGTTGAAAATCCACCGCTCGCCCGGGCCTTATATAGCGCCGTTGAAGTGGGTAGTGCGATCTCGCCGGAGTTCTACAAGGCCATCGCCGAAATCCTCGCCTATGTTTACCGTCTAATGGGCCGCAAATTGCCCTAGTAAATCCACCCGCAACAATGTCCACCCAACCCCAAGCCCTGCCTGGCGCCAAAAAGTTCGGCCTGCCTAAGCTGGGCGAGATGGCCGTACCGGCCGCAGTGCTGGCGATCGTGATCGCGCTGATCACGCCCATGCCCCCCTGGCTTCTCGACTTCTTGATCGTCGTCGATATCATGATGTCTGTCATCGTGCTGATGGTTACGATGTACATCCTCAAGCCGGTCGAGTTCAACGTTTTTCCCACCGCGCTGCTGCTCTTAACGCTGTTCCGGCTGGCCCTCAATGTGAGTTCGGCGCGCCTGATTCTGCTCAACGGCAATAGCGGCACGGCGGCCGCCGGCAGTGTCATCGAGGCGTTCGGCAATTTCGTGGTCGGCGGCAATTATGTGATCGGCGCCGTCATTTTCCTGATTCTGATTGCCATTCAGTATGTCGTCATCAACCACGGCGCGGTGCGCATTTCCGAAGTGTCGGCGCGCTTCACCTTAGACGCTATGCCGGGTAAGCAGATGTCGATTGACGCCGAGATGAACGCCGGCCTCATCGACGAAGCTGAGGCCCGCCGGCGCCGCAAGGAACTCTCCGCCGAAGCCGAATTCTACGGCTCCATGGACGGTGCGTCGCGTTTTACGCAGCGCGACGCGGTAGCGAGTATTCTAATCACGGCGATCAACATTATCGCCGGATTTCTCATCGGTGTTCTGCAGCACGGTATGGAGTTATCCAAGGCGCTGCAAACCTATACCGTTCTCACCATTGGCGACGGCTTGGTCACCGTGATCCCGGCACTCATGATTTCCGTCTCGGGCGGCTTAATTGTGACGCGAGCAAAGTCGGACGTGCGGGTTGGTGAGGAATTCAAACGGCAGTTATTTGGCAAACCTGAACCCTTACTCCTTTCGGGCGGTGTCCTCATCTTGTTGGCGACGTTTCCTGGATTGCCGACGCTTCCCTTTCTCCTCTTAGGCAGCGGGCTGGGTGCCGTCGGCTGGAGCATGCGCAAGAAAGTTGTCGCCGCCGTCAAGACTGAGACGGATAGCGCCGCCGCAAGCACGGCCGCAGCCACTCCCAAGGACGATCTAGAAGCACTGATGAGGGTGGAACCGCTGGCCATTGAGGTTGGCCTAGGATTGGCGGGCTTAGTCGCCGGCGGCAAAACGTCACCCTTGCTCAAGCGCATCGCCGCCATTCGCCGCCAGTTCGTGTCTACTTTAGGCTTCATGTTGCCACCAGTGCGCGTTACCGACAATCTCTCGCTCAAGGCGCGCGAGTACTTGATCCTCCTTAAAGGCAGCGAAATTGGCCGCTACGATCTGCTGCCAGGCTGCGAGTTGGCAATTCCCACGAACAAAGCCGACAAGAATTTTCCTGGGGTAGCGACACGTGAACCGGCTTTTGGTCTACCGGCGCTTTGGATTCCAGCCGATAAAGTCGATGCGGCCCGCTTAGCCGGCTATTCGGTAGTGGACGCGGTGAACGTGATGGGCACTCAGCTATCGGAGTTAGCGCGCCTGCATGCTGGTGAGCTTTTCTCGCGCCAGGACGCCAAGGGGTTCTGCGACCGAATCGCCCAGGAGAACCCGAAACTCATTGAGGATTTGGTTCCCAAATTGCTGTCTCTGGGTGCAATACAGAAGGTGCTACAGAATTTGTTGAGAGAACGTGTTTCAATCCGGGACGGCGTATCGATTCTCGAAGCGTTAAGCGAAGCTGCCACAACGGCCAAAAATCCGGTGCTGCTAACCGAATACACCCGGCAGGCCATCCGCCGTCAGGTGGTGAAGCCTTACCTCAATCCTAAGGGCGAACTGCCTTCTTTCTTTCTTGATTCTTCCGTAGAACAGACCATTGAAGCGGCGGTGCAGCACAGCGAACAGAACAGCATTCTCGCGCTCGCGCCCCAGGTTGTCCGCGAAGTCTTGAATCGAATCGAAAAGAAAATTGAACGCCGCGAGGCGCCTGTCATCGTCCTCACTTCTTCCGGCGCACGCTATTTTCTGCGGCAGATCGTCGAAGCGCAGATGCCGAACGTTTTTCCCATCTCCCACAACGAAGTGCCAGCGGGCGTCAAAATTTTGTCACTAGGAACGATATAACCAATGCGAATCAAATCTTATTTTGCCGATTCGGTCACTGAGGCAATGGAGCAGGCGCGGCGCGAACTCGGGCCGGAAGCCATGCTGATGGATTCGAAGAAGACGGAGCTTGAGTTACGCTCGCTAGGGGCATATGAAGTGGTCTTCGCGGTAGCGCCGGAGGAAGTGCGGCCTGCTGAGATCGTCCGGCCCTTTAAGACTTCGCCGGCTGCGGTGGCAATTTCCGCCGCGCCGCTTGAATCGTGGGCGGGGAGCAACGATTTCTCGCGGGAACTGGCCGAATTGCGTAAGCAGATTGAAACTGTGAAGCGCTCGGTCGACCATCGGCCGGACGCGCTCCAAAAGGGGACGACTCTGAGTGTTGAGGGTACCGAATTGGTAGCGCGCCTCACCGCCGCCGAACTCTCTGAGGGTCTCGCCTTCGAGTTGGTGGCCGCCGCGGAAGTCCGCTGTTCGCAGGAAGGGTCCAGCACCGCCGGACTCGGGGCGGCTCTGCGCGCCGAATGCGAGCAGCGCCTCCGCTTCAGCCCTTCGTTGGGTCTTGCCGGAGCCGAGTCGCGCATTGTGCTTCTCGCTGGGCCGGCCGGCACCGGTAAAACCACCACACTGGTAAAACTCGCTCTTCGCTATGGTCTGCGCGCCCGTCAGCCGCTGCAATTGCTGTCGCTCGACACCTTGCGCATCGGCGGATGGGAACAACTCGCCTGCTACGCCCGCATCGCCGGCCTCCCGTGCCAACCGGTGCATACTCCAGCGGCGCTCGAACAGGCGTTCGCGGAATACGGCCAAAAAAAGCTGCTCCTGATCGACACTCCCGGTTTTTCGCCGGCTGATGAGTCGCAAAGCCGCCATCTCGCCGCCTGGCTGGCTTCCCACCGCGCGTTCGTCGAAGTGCACCTTGTTTTGTCGGCGGCGGCGCGGCCGAGCAGTAATTTGGCCGCGATTGAACGCTTTGCCCCCTTCGCTCCCTCAAAGCTGCTGTTCACTCATATGGACGAAGCCGAAAGCAACGGTCCGGTGATTGAGACCTCGCTGCGCTCCAACCTGCCGATTTCGTTCGTGGCGAACGGCCAGCAAGTTCCGGAAGATATCGAGGAAGCATCACTGGATCGAATGCTCGGATCGCTTGTCTCAAGCGGCCAAGGGAGCCGGCGCATCGCCTCAGCCGCCTAGCGCCTATGTACGCTTACGAAACAGCAACGCGCAGCGAACAGGAGCGTGAAACACTCATTCTGGAGCATCTGAAACAAGTGCATTGGATCGCCGCGCGAATTCATGAAAAGCTGCCGCCCAGCGTCGAACTCGACGATCTCATTTCAGCCGGCATTGTGGGTTTGTTGGCGGCCGTAGACAACTACGACCCAAGCAAAAACGCCAGCCTGAAGACATATGCCGAGTATAAAATCCGCGGCGCCATTCTAGACAGCATCCGCGGCCTTGATGGGATTCCCACTCACAAACGAAAGCGCGTGAAGATGGTGCAACAGGCGATGCAAAGCGCCGAGCGCAAGCTCCAGCGGACCCCTGAGGAGGAGGAAATTGCCGCCGAGCTGCATATTTCGCTGGCCGAATACCAACAATGGGTAGTGGAGCTGCGCGCCGTCTCTCTCGGTAGCCTGGAGGTCGTCGAAGACGGCGAAGACACGAGCCTGCTCAAGTTCATCGCCGATGACGGTCAGGCGACGCCCGAACGGATTCTCGAACGCTCGGAACTGGAACGGGTGGTCGCCGAAGGCATGAAAAAAATACCTGAGAATGAGCGGCTGGTCTTGAGTCTCTATTACAAGGAAGAATTGAATTTGCGTGAAATCGGCTCCGTCATGGACCTGCATATTACCCGCATCTCGCAATTGCGCGCGCAAGGCATCCTGAGGCTGCGCTCCTACCTTGAGCACAAATGGCCGGCTGGCAAAACCGGCTATTAGTGCCGCGGAAAAAGGGCTGAAGGAAGCGAAATGATCACTCTCACATCCCTACAACCTTCCCTCCTACTCTGGGGTCCGCTCGTGTTGCTCGCATTGGCAGTAGGGTTGGAAGTCTATCTTTACTTCGCGTTAAAGGTGGAACTGGGGTTAGTTGTGCGGCGGAGTGTGACGCGTGCCGAACTCGATGGCCGTTTGACCGAGCTAGTGGCTGAATTAGAGGCGCTGCGCGCCCGTTTGGCAACGGTCGAATCACGGGCCGCTCCAGTAGATTGGGCGCCGCAAGCCGTGAACCTAAACCGGCGCGGGCAAGTTCTACGGCTCCACGGAAAGGGGCGCACGACGGCCGAAATCGCCACTGATCTGCAGATTTCCCAAGGAGAAGTGGAATTGCTGGTGAAACTTCACGATTGGCCGCCGGCCGCTAGCCTCTAGTTTCTCGACAGGCGTCCGATAAGCATTCTAAGAGCCACTCTAACGTGTTAGGCACGCGGAGAGGGGCCGCAGCAGAACGTGACAAGTAGAATCCCATGAAGATAACCAATACCAGCATTGAAACGCTTGCCCCGGCGGGCAGCGGTGCGGCTAGTGGCGTACAGGCGAATCAGCAGGGAACGGCCGCCAAAGCCTCGCAAACAGATAGTGTGAATCTATCCAGCGCTAGCCAGCTATTGAATCTGGCCAAGGCGGCCGCAGCGCCGGACCGTTCGGCGAAGGTGTCGAGTGTGGCTGCGGCAGTACGCAGCGGCCAGTATTCCAGTGATATAGCCAGTGTAAGCGCCGCGGTTGTCCAGGGGCATATCAAGTGAGCCCGCAGGCCCATTTGAACCGCGTCGAAAATTTGCTCGATGAGGCGCTCCGAGATCTTAGTTATCCTGACCGCGAGGCGCCGGCTACCCGCTGCGCCGCCGCGCTCGCCGAAGCTGCGGCCGAGTTGCAGGCATTCGGCCAAACCCATCGCGAACTTGGCCCACAGAATTCCTTTCTCCGCATGCAGCTGAACAGCCTGCCCAAGCGCCTGCGCCGCGTGGAGCGCTTGTTGGCTTCCGCTGCCGAATTTTATAGCGGGTGGTGTGCCGCCGGGCCAACGGCCGACTATCACGCGTCTTGCGATTCGGGGCAAAGCTACCAAACCACCGGTTGGTCGAATGACACTGCTCCAGCGTTGCTCGCGTTTAGAGGCTGACTTATGGGCGGTCTCTTTGCCAGTCTCGGAATTGCCGGAAATTCGTTAGATGCTCTGCAACAGGCGATTGGCGTCATTCAGAATAACGTCACCAATGCCACAACGCCGGGCTACGTCACACAGACGCAGCAGCTGGCCTCGCGGGCTTTCGATCCGTCTCAGAACCTCTTAGGAGGTGTGGAAGCCACCGGCGTACAGAGTGCCCGCGACGTGTATGCTGAACAATCGGTCTGGAGCGCCAGCCAGCAGTCCGGTCTCGCCAGCACGCAATCGGCTAATCTCAATTCGCTGCAACAGATTTTTGATGTGTCCGGCACCAGCGGCATTCCAGGAGCGCTGAGCGGTCTGTATTCAGCCTTCTCCGCCTGGAGCGCCGATCCATCCAGTTCCACTGCCCAGCAGTCGGTTCTGACGGCGGCGCAAACTCTGGCTACGTCTTTTTCACAGACGGTTTCGCAAGCCCAGCAAATTAACACCAATAATGGCCAGCAACTGACCGCTTCGGTGAATCAGCTGAACCAGGACAGCGCGCAAGTTGCCACCATTAACGGCGAGATCCGCTCCAGCCCCAATGGCGGCAACGACGCCGGCCTGCAAGCCCAGTTGTACACCACCTTGCAAGACATGTCTACGCTGGCGCCCGTCTCAGTGCACATCGAAAGCGA
>Ga0302326_10033588_pt1 | contig 10190 bp, 5 predicted proteins | sample Palsa_T0_3_FD_202264 | JGI IMG/M metagenome (GOLD analysis project Ga0302326, IMG submission 202264) | Peat permafrost microbial communities from Stordalen Mire near Abisko, Sweden - Palsa_T0_3 | ecosystem: Environmental > Terrestrial > Soil > Palsa > Peat permafrost | place: Sweden: Abisko...
TCGCGCCCGGCGCGCCGGGCGCGAATGCCACCTGGAACGAGTCGAACCTGCAGGGCTTCGCCGACTCCCTCGGCTCGGCCTCGAAGGTCTGGTACTCCCTCGGTGACGGCGAGCTCGAGAACGTCTTCTACCCGCAGACCGATACCCCCAGCACGTTCGGCCTGCAGTACATCGTCACCGATGGCTCGACGTTCACCGACACGGAGACGGCGAACACCACTCATGCGATCTCCCTGGAGGATCCGACATCACTGGTCTGGCAGCAGGTGAACACGGCGACCAACGGCGACTTCACGATCACCAAGACGTACGTGGCCGATCCCTCGCGGTCGGTGGTCCTGATCCAGACCACCTTTGACAACCTGAGTTCTTCCCCGCTCCAGCTCTACGCCGACTACCTGCCGCAACTCAACAACGACGGCATGGGCAACACCGGCGGCACCGACACGACGAGCGGCGATCTGGAGTCCTCCAACGGGTCGGTGTCCAGCGCCCTCGCCGCCTCGACCGGCTTCACCCAGACGACGAGCGGCTACGTCGGCAGTTCCAGCGACGGCAGCGCGCAGCTCACCAGCAGCCACGCCCTGACCGCGACCTACACCTCGGCCTCGACCGCGGGGCACATCGTCCAGGTCGCGCAGATCCCGGTGGCGGCCAGCGGATCGACCACCTTCACCCTCGCTCTCGGGTTCGACTCCAGCCAGTCGGCCGCGATCTCCGACGCCGCCGCGTCCCTGGCGGCCGGGTTTGCGTCCCTGGAGAGCTCGTTCGAATCCGGCTGGCACTCCTGGATCGGCGGCCTCAACGCCCCGCCCGCCTCGGTGACCGGCGCCGGCAAGCTCGAGGAGCAGTACTACGTCTCGCTGATGGAGATCAAGGCCGACGAGGACAAGACCTACACCGGGGCGTTCATCGCGGCGCCGACCGACCCGTGGGGCACTAGCGTCAGCGCGAACAGCGCCGGTGACCACGGCTATCACGTGGTGTGGACACGTGACGAGTACGAGATGGCGTCCGCGCTGCTCGCGGCCGGGGATTCCACGGACGCGAACGCCGCGCTGCAGTACATCTTCAATTATGAGGAAGAGTCGAGCGGCGCGGTAAAACAGAACACTTTCCTTAACGGAAACGCCGTCTTCGGCTCCCTTCAGATGGACGAGGTGGCCGACCCGATCATCCTGGCCTATCAGCTCGGTGCGACAAACTCGGCCGACTGGGGGCACATCGAGGAACTCGCGAACTACCTGGTCGCCAACGGCCCGTACACACCCCAGGAACGCTGGGAGGAGAACAGCGGCTACTCGCCGGCCACGATGGCGGCCGAGATAGCGGGGCTGATCTGCGCGGCCTCGATCGCCGAGGCCAACGGGGCCACCAGCCTGGCCGCCAGCTACCAGTCGACCGCGCTGTCCTGGGCGTCCGAGGTGGACAGCCTCACCTACACCACCACGGGCCCGTACGGCAACGGCGACTACTTCCTGCGGATCACCCCGGACGGCAGCCCCAACTCGGGCGCCTCGATCTCCATCGCCAACGGCGGCGGCAGCCACGACGACCGCACCGTGGTCGACCCCAGCTTCCTGGAGCTGGTCCGGCTGGGCATCAAGTCGCCGGCCGCGACCGACATCACCAACACCCTGTCGGTCGTGGACTCCGAGCTGGAGGTGACGACCCCCGAGGGGCCCGTCTGGCACCGCTACAACTTCGACGGCTACGGCGAGACCGCCTCGGGCGGCGACTACACCGGGTCCGGCGTGGGCAACCCGTGGCCGGTGCTGACCGGCGAGCGAGGCGAGTACGACGTCGCCGACGGCAACCTGACCGGGGCGCAGTCGCTGCTGGCCACGATGGCCGGCGCGGCCAACTCCGGCTACCAGATCTCGGAGCAGGTCTGGGGCGGTTCGACCGGGACCGGCGGGTTCACGTTCGGCCAGCCGGACAACTCGTCCACCCCGCTGATGTGGGCGATGGCCCAGTACGCGCGGCTGGCCATCGACATCTCCGCGGGGAAGGACGTGGACACGCCGGCGGTCGTCACCCAGTGCGTGCAGCAGGGCAGCTGCCCGGTGAGCGGCTCGGTCAAGGAGACAGTGAACGTGACCGTGCCGGTGAACACCGACGCCTCGGGCGACACGGTCTACCTGGCCGGGAACCTGTCCGCGCTCGGCCTGGGCCAGTCCGACTGGGCGGCGGGCGGCGTCCCGATGACCCGGGTCAGCGCCGACGAGTGGACCGCCACCATCGAGGCGGCCGCCGACGCCACCCTGTCCTACAAGTACGACCTGGGCGGCAGCTGGAGCAACGTGGAGAAGAACGCCGACTGCGCCGACATCAGCAACCGCAGCATGTCGGTGAACGGCGGGACGGTGAACGACACCGTCGCCAACTGGGGCGGGCCGGGTGCCTGCGGTGATTCCACCGCCGTCATCAACGTGACCGTGCCCGCCAGCACGCCAAGCGGCGACACCGTCTACCTGTCCGGCAACTACGACGTGCTCGGCACCGCCATCCCCGCATCCGACGACTGGATCGCTGCCGACTACCCGATGATCAAGACCGGGACCGGCACCTGGACCCTGACCATCACCGGCGTCCCGGTGGCCGCGTTCCAGTACAAGTTCACCCTCGGCTCCTGGGCCACCGCCGAGGAAACCAGCAGCTGCGGCGACCTGGCCAACCGCACCTTCGCCTTCAGCACCGCCGACGCCTCCTACACCGCCACCGACACCGTCGCCGCCTGGGCCGGCAGCGGCGGCTGCTAACCGCCCGGCACGCCCCATGATCGTGCCGCCGGCCGCCTCCCCCAGACGGGCGGCCGGCGGCACCACCACCCGCGGGCCGCGGGGCACCCGGCCGTAACTGGGCGCCGAAGCTGTCATGATTGCCGGGTGCACGATGAATTGCCGCCGCCTACCCGGCGGGCGCGCCTCTGGGTGGCCGCCGAGTCCCGGGGCATCCCGCTGCGGGCGATCCTGGCCACGGTCGCGGTGGTGGCCGTGGTCTACCTGGCCGGCAAGCTCGTCTACCGGCTGCGGGACGTCATCCTGCTCATGATCGTCGCGGGATTCGTCGCGTTGATCCTCAACCCTCTGGTGGTGGCCCTGCAACGCTGGGGTCTCCGGCGCCGCGGTGCGGCCGTGGCCGTGGTGACATTGTTCGCCCTGCTGGTCTTTGTCGGCCTGGCTGCGGTGTTCGGCTACCCGCTGGTCAACGGGATCACCCACCTGGCCGACGTACTGCCCAACTACGTGAGCCAGGTTGACCACGGCCGGGGCTGGCTCGGCCACCTGGCGCGCAAGTATCACGTTCAGGAGTGGGTCAGGAAGAACGCACCGAAGCTGGTCGGCCTCGGGCAGGGGCTGGCCAAGCCGGCTCTGACCCTGGGCAAAGGCGCCGCCACGCTGCTGATCGCACTGGTGACGATTTTCGTTCTGGTGCTGCTTCTCCTGCTCGAGGGGCCCAAGATGCGGGCCGGCCTGCTGGGCCTGATGGCGCCCGCGCGAGCGGAGCGCTATTCCCGGATCGCGCGTGAGGTCAACCGCTCGGTCACCGGGTACATGCTGGGCAACTTCCTGACTTCCCTCATCGCCGGGCTCGTGGTGCTGGTCACCCTGCTCCTGCTGCACGTCCCATTTCCGTTCCTGTGGGCCTTGTGGGTGGCGCTGGTGGACTTCCTGCCGATGATCGGGGGCGCCCTGGCGGGCTTTCCCACGGTGCTGTTCGCGGCCGCTCACTCGCTCACGGCCGGCATCGTCACCCTGGTCGTCTTCCTGATCTACACCCAGCTCGAGAACCACGTGCTGAACCCGATCGTGATGAGCCGGACGGTGAAGGTCAGCCCGCTGCTGGTGCTGGTGGCCATCCTGGTCGGGGCGTCCCTCGGCAGCCTGATCGGCGGGATCTTCGGTGCCTTCGTGGCGGCGTTCCTGGCCATACCCGCCGCGGGAGCGATCCAGGTCCTGATCCGCGAGCTCTGGCAGAACACGGCTTCGCCGCCCCTCATCGAAGCCGTGGGCTCCGGTGTTAGAGCCGTCGGCTCAGATGAGGGACCGGCCGCTCAGTTATAGGGGCACGGGCGTAGCGTTCAGGACGGCACGGGCGGCCGGGCAGGCGTGGTCTCCTGGGCTGGCATCGAGTTACTCGTCGGCAGCGGGTACGGGATGCCCACGTCGAGGGTGCCAGCCAGCGCGTTGAGCACGGCCTGCTCGGCCACGGACGTGTCACCGAGCGAGGTGGCCGGCAGTGCCGGGACGGTGGTCACCGGCGCCTGGGCCAGCGCCAGCGCGCCGGTCATGTCTCCGGTCACGCCGCGCCGCCAGGCGGAGAGGTTGGGGACCTCCACGCCGAAGCGGGTCTCGATGAAGCGGAGGATCGACGTGTGGTCTTCCACGCCGGAATACCGGTAGCCGCCGCGGCTGAACGGGGAGATGACCAGGCACGGCGTACGGAAGCCCAGGCCCACCGGGCCGGCGATCCCGCCGGCCGCCGAAGGCAGCGTCCCGGTCAGGTATTCACCCGCGGTGCGGGCCGGCGGGGTGGGCGGCGGGACGTGGTCGAAGAATCCGCCGTTCTCGTCGTAAACGACCAGGAAGAGCGTCTGGGCCCACACCGCGGGGTGGGAGACGAGCGTGCTGAGGATCTGCTGGACGAGGTACTCGCCGTACTCCGGAGGGGCCGCGGGATGCTCGCACTCGGCCAGCGGCGGGATGATCCAGGACACCGAGGGAAGCGTGCCCGCCTTCACGTCGGCGGCGAAGCTGCCCGGGTACGTCGGGGTCAGCGCGCGAGAGATCAGCTCGAGGCCGGTGATGGAGAACGGGTTGTTGTAAGCCTTGAAGTACGGCAGCGGGCTCAGGCCGAGCAGCCCGGTCGGGTCGTTGTAGACCTTCCAGCTGACCCCCGCGGCCAGCAGCCGTTCCGGCATCGTCTCCCAGCTCAGCTTGCCGTACTGGGCGAGCCGGTCAGTGTAGGTCTCTACCACCGGGCCGCCGGCGGTGCCGGCCGGGTCGATCGTGGCTGACATCAGCATGATCCGGTTCGGGTCAGTCGGGCCGAGAACTGAGCAGAAGTAGCCGTCGCAGACGGTGAAGGCGTCGGCCAGCGCGTAGTAGAAGGCGAGGTCCTGGCGGGTGAAATAGCCCATCGTGACCGGGCCGTCCGGGATGCCGTCAGAGGCGTCGTGCGCGCTGACGAACGAGTCGAGCGCGCCGCCGTTCCAGCTCTGGTGCTGCACCGCCCAGGAGTGCCCGATGTCGTTGGTGGTCTGGCCATCCTCCAGTGGCGGGTCGCTCACCAGGTGGAACGGCTGCAGGTAGCCCGATGCGTCGGCGCCGGTACCGGGCTGGTAGCCAAACTGGTCGAAGACCGGGTAACTCTTTCCGCCCACCGTCTGGGTGCCAGCGGCCGGGTCGGAGAATCCGCGGACGCCGGAGAGCGTGCCGAAGTAGTGGTCGAAGGACCGGTTTTCCTGCATGAGGATGACGACGTGCTCGATGTCGCTGAGCTGTGCCTGGCCCGGCGCCGCGGCCAGCGCATCGTCCACGAGCCGGGCCTGGCTGGCTGTCGGCCCGGCCCGGCGCGGGGACCCGGCGGATCCCGCTCCGCCGATAGCCATCCCGCCGAGCGCGGCCCCGCCGCCGATCATGAACTTGCGCCTGGTCGGCCCGCTCTCGCCGGCAGATGTCTCCTGGTCGCCCACTGATCCTCCAGATTCGACGGGGGAAAGATCACGTCGGGTGATATCAGCCGGACAGAACGCTATAAGGCAAATCTGAAGCTTGTCCAAAGCGGAGCTTTACGGTCAGGTAACTCTCACGCGGACGGTCAGAGTCAGCCCCGGACGCCGGATCCCGCGAACGCGGGATCAGCCCCGGACGCCGGTCCTGCGGGCACCGGATCGCGCCGGACGCCGGATCCCGCGGACGCCGGGTCAGCCGCTGGCGACGGCCGCTTTGGTGTCCCGGGCGTCGACCGGCTCCCCGCAGGCATCGCAGACGACTTTGGCCACGAGGCGGTGACCGCAATGGTGCCGGAGCACCATTGGCGGCCCGTCGTCGCCGGCCAGGTGGCGGTCGCCCCAGCGCATCAGCGTGAGGATGACCGGGTACAGTTCCCGGCCGGCGTCAGTGAGCCGGTACTCGTAGCGGGCCGGGTGCTCGGAGTACGGCCGGCGCTCGAGGATCCCGGCACCGACCAGGGTGCGGAGCCGGGCGGCGAGCGTGTCACGTGGCGCGCCCGTCCGCCGGACCATCTCGTCGAACCGGCGGTTGCCGAGGAAGACTTCCCGCACGGCGAGCAGGGCCCATTTCTCCCCGACGATCTCGAGCGCGCGGGCCACCGAACAGGGCCGGGGCTGGGGTGCGGATGCGGACGTCACAAACAGCAGTCTACTTAGTGAGTCCAATTTCTGGATGCGCTTGGCCGGACCGTATATGGTGGATCCAGATTCCGGACCGACTAGGAGGACGCCGTGAGCTCCACCCCTTCGGCGAGCACCGGCCCGGCAAGCTCCCTCCCCCCGGCCGGCGCCGGACCCGCGGCTGGTACCAGTACTCCGCCCAGCACCATCCCGCCGGCCGCCGGTCCCAGCCCTCGCCAGCTGGCGGCGATCATAGGCGTGCTGTCCCTGGCCGTGTTCATGTCCAGCCTCGACCTGTTCATCGTCAACCTGGCGTTCCCCTACATTGGCCTGGAGTACCGGGGCACCAGCCTGAGCTCGCTGTCCTGGGTGCTCAACGGCTACACCATCGTCTTCGCCGCGGTGCTGGTGCCGGCCGGGCGGTGGGCCGACCGGATCGGGCGCCGCCGGGTCTTCGTGGCCGGCCTGATCACCTTCAGCGTGGGCTCCCTGCTCTGCGGCGTGGCCCCCGGCGTGGCCGCGCTTATCGCCGCCCGGGTCATCCAGGCCGTCGGCGCCGGCCTGATGGTGCCGGCCTCGCTGTCGCTCCTGCTGGCCGCGGTCCCCGGCCCGGCCCGTTCGCGGGCTATCGGCACCTGGTCGGCCTTCGCCGCCCTGGGCGGGGCGCTGGGCCCGGTGATCGGCGGGAGCCTGGTGGAGATCAGCTGGCGGTGGGTGTTCTGGATCAACCTGCCGGTCGGGCTGGCCGCGGTGCTGCTGGCCGCGAGGGTGGTCCCGGAGAGCAAGGACGAGCACGTCCGGGGGCGCCCGGACCTGATCGGCGCGGGGCTGCTGGCCGCCGCCGTCGGCCTCGTCGCCCTGGCCCTCGTCGAAGCGCCCAGCTGGGGATGGGGCTCGGCCCGGTTCATCGGCCTGCTGCTCGCCTCGCTGGCCTGCGGCGCGGCCATGGTGGCCCGTTCCCAGCGGCACCACTCCCCCGTCATCGAACTCGGGCTGCTCCGCTCAAGAACTTTCAGCGGAACGTTCGTCGCCTCGATCCTGTACTACGCCGCCTTCGGGGCCTTCGTGCTCAGCTCGGTCGAGTTCCTCACCGGCGTGTGGCATTACTCCGCGGTGCGGGCCGGCCTGGCCATCGGCCCCGGCCCGCTCATGGTCCTGCCGTTCGCCCGGGTGGTCGGTCCCCGGCTGGCGGCCTGGATCGGTGGCCCGGGCCGGGTGGCGGTCATCGGCTGCGCGGTGAACGTCGCCTCCCAGCTGCTGTGGATCAGCCAGATCCAGGCCCACCCGGCGTACCTGGTGCATCTCCTCCCGGCCCAGCTGATCGGCGGCGCAGGGGTCGGGCTGACCATCCCCTCGCTGCTCGGCGCGGGCAGTGCGTCACTGCCGCCCGACCGCTTCGGCACCGGCAGCGGCATCCTCAACATGGCCCGCCAGGTTGGTACCGTCCTCGGCGTGGCCGGCCTGATCGCCATCCTGGCCCATGTCGCGCCGGGCGACCCGGTGACGACCTACCGGCACGGCCTCATCATGATCGTCGCATTCTTCGCCGCGGCCGGCGTCGTCTCGGCCGCCCTGCTGACCCGCCGCCCCAGCCGCACCTAGCTGCTGGTCAGGTGGCTGGGAGTCGCGCCGCCGGTCAAGCATGCGGGCACTGTGTCGATGGACTGGCACCATCCGGGCGAGAATGCCTCTATGACCGATGTTCCTATTTATGTCGCGGTGATTACCGCAGCCGCCGGAGTCGGTGGCGCTGCGCTCCCCTCAGTGGCGACCATCATCCGCGACGTGAAGCAGGCCGGCCGCGACCGGCATGACCGCCAGGCCGAGACAAAACGGCAGGCGTGTCTCGACCTGCTGGGCGCGGCCAGCGAATTGCGGGCGCGCGTGGCGAACACGGCTGCCTACCACGGGGACGAGATAGGCGACCGGCTGGCGCAGATCCGGGAGTCGGAAGCGGCTATCCATCTGCATGCCGCTGCCGTCGCCCTTTTAGCGCCGGAGAATCTCGCTGAGCCTGCGGACCTCGTCGCCCGGGCGGCAACCCGGCTCGTGATGGCGGCAGAAGAGAAGGTGGACCCGAACGCCAAGCAGATGGTCACGAAGCCAGACTTCAAGGAATTCGACAAGAGCGTCGAGGCCTTCCGGGACAAGGCTGTGGCTGACGCCCGGGCCCTCCGCTAGCGGGCGTGCTCGTTCTGCCCCAGCAGGGCCTCAGCCACCTCACGCTGATGGCGCGGCGGCGCGGGATCAGTGGCAAGCAGGGCCTGCCGGGCCAGCTCCACGGCCGCGGCCTTGTTGCCGCCCAGTGCTTCGGTCCGGGCCGCGTACAACAGCGCTGGCCCGTTACGCTGCGCGTTGGTGACGACTCCCTGGATTTCCGCATCACCGCTCCGGTCGCCAAGTTCGGCGCGGGCCAGCACACGGGCGGCACGAGTTGATGGGCGGTCGTGCCGCTCGACGCGATTCAGATCGCGCAGTGCGCCCTGGCCATCGCCGAGGTCCGCGAGGATTTCACCACGTGCCTGCAGCGCGGCGGTGTTCGCCCCGTCGATGGCGAGGACGCCGGTGAGCACGGCTACCGCGGCGCGGGCCTGGCCGAGCTTCCACAGGGCCCAGCCGAGCTCGGTCTGCACGACGAGGTCACCCGGTACGCGGTCGGCGGCGGCCTGCAGTTCACGCACCGCGTCCTCGGGCCGCTCCTGGGCCATCAGCGTCTCGCCGACCGCGGCGAGCTGGCTGGCCACCGCCGGGGTATCCCGCACCGCCTCGAAGAGGGTCGCGGCCGCGCGGTAGCGCGGCTCCGCCTCGGCCGGCTTGTCACGCTCACTGGCGATGTTGCCGAGCAGCGACTCGGCTTCTCCCTGGCGCCGGAGATCGGTGCCCGGCAGGCGGTGCAGAGCTTGCCGGGTGTAGCGCTGGGCCAGGTCCGTCTCGCCTATGGCGAGCGCCCGCCCGGCCGACTCCAGGTACTCGGCCCCCTCAGCCAGGGGAACCTCTTCGTCGGTGGCGCTCCGCAACGGCCCGACCAGCCGGTCGCTGAGCAGCCGGTACCACCGTGCGCCCAGCCGCCACTCCGCCGACAGGAGGTGCTTGTCTTCCAGGGCCCGGACGACCGCGTTCGGCATGCTGGCCGTGTCGGTCGCGCCCTCGTACGCGGTTCCGGGAGTGCCATGCTCGGTCACGAACGCGGCCAGCAGCCTGGACCGCAGCAGCGACGGGCGCATGTCGTTGTCCTCGGCGACCGCCGTGATGACGCTCCCGCAGTGCGTCGCCAGTTCCGTGTCCGCGTCGCCGTACCGGCGGACGTCCCGGTCGGTGATCGTGTCCACGCCGGGTGGCAGCGATGCCCAGAGACGCGCGCAGACGACCTGGAGCAAGGCTGGTTGCACGTCAAAGCTGACCGTCGGGGCCGGGCCGGCGGCGGTCGCGGGCGGACCGGGCGCCAGGTCTGAGACCAGTCGCTCGGCGGCCCGTGGGGCAAAGGACCGGCCGGTGCCGTCGACCGGCCCGGTCACCGCTTCAAGCGCCTTATCGAAACTCAGCGGCGCGACGCCGTAAGAGGCCCCGCTCCCCAGGGCGTCCGTGAGGAAGTCGAGCGCCTCGTCCCGGACCGAGAGGAAGAGGTGGAAGCGGGGGCAGTCGACTAATGCCGCCGCCAGTTCGCCGAGGAAACGATCACTGTGCGCGCGGCGGGGGCCGGGGCTGGCGAGGAGTTCTTCCGCTTGGTCGATCACCGCCAGGATGGGACCGTCATGCCGGCCGGCCCGCCGCGAGATGAAATCCGAAACGGACTGCCCGACCAGGCGACTGGCTGGCTCCCCGGGCGACCAGG
>Ga0302326_10033589_pt1 | contig 10190 bp, 6 predicted proteins | sample Palsa_T0_3_FD_202264 | JGI IMG/M metagenome (GOLD analysis project Ga0302326, IMG submission 202264) | Peat permafrost microbial communities from Stordalen Mire near Abisko, Sweden - Palsa_T0_3 | ecosystem: Environmental > Terrestrial > Soil > Palsa > Peat permafrost | place: Sweden: Abisko...
CCGGGTTTCGATGCCACCCGCGCCAATCAACCCTACTTCCTGGTGCGCCCCGCGTAGGCAAACCAGCTGTAGCTTCCCTTACCCCACCCGAAACTCCAGTACCCCAGCCTCCCGCCACTGGATATCCTGGCCCAGAAACATCCCGCCAGGCGGCCCAATCTGCCCCGCCTTATACTCAATCCCCCTAGGCTCGATCTCGAGCCGAATACCCCCAGTCAATACCGGATCGAAATGCACAACATTGAACTGGTCCTTCTGCACGCCATATCCGCCATGGCTGGTCACCGGCCTCCACTGCTCGCCATCCTTATAGAAGATGCGCCACGAGGCCGGCAGCCGGCAGAAGCGCCGATCGTCGAAGAAGTACACTTGCGCCGTCGAGATCACCGTTGGCCTCCTCAGTTCGTACTCGATCCAAGCCGGTTCTCCGGCCGCGGGACGCACACGGAAATAAAGCGACGATTCATCCGCCGAGCTAATCGGCTCCGCGCCATCATAAACAGCCCGCAGGTCGTCGTTCTGATCGTTGTAGCCGGTGACCGCATTCCTCACTTCACCGGAAGCCCTAGCACTCGCAATCGGGCTGGGCGGAACCGGCGCAATCCACGCTTGATTCACGCCGCGGCCGATCCACACCTGCATTTCGCCCATGCCGCGATTGTTCCAGGCATGATACGGGACGGCGGTGAAAGCGCGCGCTCCCTGGCCCAAAATGATCGCAGGGCCGGTGATGGTTTCCACGCCGCCGAAGAGGTCCGCTTCGGATTCCGTCTTGAGCATGGCTCCGGTCGGCAGCATGATGTTGAGGGCGTGCCCGTCGTTGTCGACCCACTCCACGCAATAGACCAGCGGGCCGCGCTGCAGGGCCACGCGGTCGCGGTCCTCTTTGGCAAGCGAGTTGGCGCGCACCTGGCGAATGGGCATGGGAAGATGCAGTTCGATGCGGTCGCCGTTCCGCCACTCCCGGTCCAGCAGTACGTATCCGCGCTCCAGTTCCACGCGGATGACGCGGTCGTTCACATTGATGGTCGGACGCGCAGGGGGCTCGTCCACGAAATCGTATAGTCCCCCTGCGTCCTGGTTCTGCGCCCACCCGGGTATGCGCACGGCGATAGTGAAGCTGCGCGGCTGGCCCGGGTCCACTTCGATGACCACCTCGCCATCGCGCGGGTAGCGCGTCAATTGCGTAAGTTTGACCCCGTTCACCGTGACAGTGCCGGCGACGTACAGATTCACGTAAATGGCGCGCTGCGATACCGCGTAGATATAGCTGCCGATGGACGCCATCAGGCGCACCACGTTGGGCGGGCAGCAAGGCGTGTCGATCCACTCGAAGCGCGCGTAGTTACCAAACGATTTGAGCGGATTCTGGTAGAAAAAGCGGTCGCCATTGAGTGACACTCCCGCCGCGAAACTGTTGTAGAGCACGCGTTCCATCACGTCAATGTACTCAGCGTCCTCGTGCAGCAGAAACATCCGGTGGTTCCAGACCACATTGCCGTAAGCCGCGCAGGTCTCATTCCATGCGCTGAGATTGGGCAGTTCGTACGGCGCGCCGAACTGCTGGTGAGAGCGGATAGACCCGATGCCGCCGGTGATGTACATCTTGCGGTAAGCGGCGTCTTCCCAAATGCTGCGCAGCGCGCGGGCATACTCCGGCGCGCCGGTGAGCGCCGCGACATCCGCCAGCGCGATGTAGAGGAACGCCGCCCGCACGCAGTGCCCTAAGGCTTCGCTCTGGCGGACAACCGGCGCGTAATCCTGCGCGAAGGTGCGGTCGAGGGCATACTCCCCACGCCGGGGATAATCCTCGCGTCCGCGCTGGTCGAGGAAGAACTTCGCCAGTTGCCAGTACTTGGGATCGCCGGTGGCGCGGTAGAGCGCCACCAGGCCGATCTTCTGGCCCTCGTGTTCCGAAATGTAGCTTTTCTTGCCGGGGCCGTATGCGGACGCGATGGAATCGAAATCGCGCAGCGCCGCGTCCAGCATCTTGCGCTGTCCGGTAACGCGCTGCCACGCCACCGCAGCCTCCAGAAAATGGCCCGAGACATGCACCGCGCGCGCCGGGTCCGCAATCTGCGGCTCGACCGTGGCCAGCAACTTGCCGATGCGCTCTTCGATAGCCGCCTGCAGTTTGGCGTCGGGCTGCTTGGCCAGAATGTAGGCGGCGCCTTCGATGAGCTTCGATAGGTTGAAGTCGCCTGGGTCATTCAGGCGTTCCAGGCAATGCCAGATGGAAACAGCGCGGTTCGCCTCAATCCGCGGCGCCCAAAATTCGTCGCGGATATCCACCTGCGTCAGCGGAACCGCCGTGGCCGGGTAGTCGGCCGACCCAGTTGGGTCGGCGGCGCCAAAGCGCAACGCCGGCAGAAGGCTTCCGGCGATGAGCAACCTGCGGCGCGTCATGACTCTTCATGGTGTCCTTTTTAGTAAAAGATTTCAAGCGGGCGAGATCTTGTACTACTATCCCTTTGATTCTTCGCGCGCCGCGATGATTCTGCGCCGCCGCAAGCTAGTGGCTGAAGCGATGTGGGACAGGTTGCCAAACCTGCGGCCGATTGTCAAAATCGGCCTGACTCTGCCGACCGAAAACCTCCTGACACCTAAACGCCTTTGCGACGTCCGAGTTCATTCCGATCCGCCGATCGGCAGCCTATGGCAGGTAGTCTTCCGCGTCGTGACTGTGATGAGAGCGCCGCGGAGCAGATCGTTGGCGAACACGGCAAGAACACCGTATGAGAACGACAGTCTCTCTCGCAAGCCCTCTACCCGGAAACGGATCACCGAGGGTGACTGGCTCCGGACACAGCCAGAATCGCATGAAAGTCCGCGTCGAGGGTCACGACCGTAGCTTGCTTTCCTGAAGGGGTGGCAATTCGCCTGGTGCTGGATCAGGGATTGCCTCGCGATGCCGCGACGTTGTTGAGAGGCCTGGGGTATGAGTGTACCCATGTCGGCGAGATCGGAATGTGGAATGCTGCCGACGACGCGATTCTCGCATTTGCAGGAAGCCAGCGGACCTCGAATTTCCTGCCATCGTTGCGCTCCATTATGTTGACACCGTCCGCGTCGATATAGAAGACGGGGATCCCGGAGGCAAGGGCCTCGTCGAAGGCTTTGCGGCCCGCGGCGCGCACGGCCCCGTCGAACTCGGCGCCGCCGAAATCATATGCCACAGGCATAATTCATCCTAGATAGTTTTGGGGCTCGACGCCCGAGGCGCGGATTAAACTCCCCACAAACGATAGGTCCCTATCGGAGCTGCCCGGCGGCGCGACAGCCGAACAAACGGGTTGCGGGCCGATCGCCGGGCAGTTTCGATAGGGCCGTTTGAACTGGCCCGCTAGCGTTTGCGGGGGGCGCGGCGGCTATGGAGTTTGCTCCGTGTTTTTGGTACTTTCGGGCCGTGATCTGACTCGGGTTTGAACAGGCAAACGGCATCGGCGAGTCGGCGCGTTTTTTGACACAGGCGAGTTTTAGGTGCGGGACAACGGGGGACGAAGTTGTTGCAGGTTGTCGCGCTGTCGTCTGGGCACACTGATCGCGTCCGCGCCGAAGCGCGCAACGCCTCGGCGATCGAGGAGGCCTATGAGGTGTCCGGGGAGCCATTCAGGCGAATGGCGCAAACGCGGACGTCGCGAGGCGTTAGCTTCTCAACGAGGATCATCGTCGCTCCGCAGTTCGGGCATGGCCATAGGCGAGGCGGTCTTGCAACGACAGTTGGCGATAGTGAGGGCAGCGCATTGCTCAGCAGTTGACGGCAGATGGCGACCAGCCGAGCACGGCTCCGATTGGCGAGGAATCCGAAGTGGCGGATTCGAACGAAGCCTTGCGGCAGGACGTGCAAGAGAAAGCGGCGAAGGAACTCATCCGCACTGACGGTCATCTTCCGTTTCTTGCTGCCGTGAGCGTAATCCTTATATCGAAACGAGACCTTGCCATCTTCGAAGGCGATCAGTCGATGGTTGGATATGGCGACGCGGTGTGTGTAACGAGCGAGATATTGAAGAACGTATTCAGGCCCGCGGAACGGCCGTTTGGCGTACACGACCCAGTCCTTTTGGAATAGTTGTCTCAGGAACTTCCGAAACTGCTTCGGATCGGCCAAGCTCCGGAGAGCGCCATGGAATCCTATCTTTTTCGCCTGGAATAAACGCTTCAGGCCTTCAACGAACTTGCCTCGGAATACTTTGCTGAGGACGCGGACTGGTAGGAAGAACGAAGCTGGCGCGCGAATCCAGCGGGTATCATCAGGCGCGAGACCGCCGGCGGGGATGACACAGTGAAGATGTGGATGGTGTTGTAGGTTCTGTCCCTGTATGCAGCACCGCGAGAAAGCCGACCTTCGCGCCGAGGTGCTTCGGGTCGGCAGCAACTTCCATAAGTGTCTCGGCAGTGGCACGGAACAGAAGGTCGTACACAAGCTTCTTATTCTGTAAAGCCAGACCGGAGAGATCATGCGGGAGCGTGAAGACCACGTGGAAATAGGGCGCGGGGAGGAGGTCTTCGGATCTTTCCGCGAACCACTGCTCACGGGCGTTAGTTTGGCACTTTGGGCAGTGCCGATTTCTGCACGAGTTATAGGAGATGGCCTCGTGGCCGCATCCAGCGCATCGGTCCAGATGGCCGCCGAGAGCTTGCGTGCGGCAGTTCCGGATGGCCCGCAACACTTTCAACTGGGGCCACGCCAGATGGCGTTCGTTCCGGCCGATGAATCCGTCGCCAGCCGCCCGAATGATATCGGCCACCTCAAGAGGCGGCCGGTTCATTTCTTGACCCGCTTTCGCGAGCGCTTTACCTGGTCCGGCTTGGAGAGATCGACAGGCTCAAGCGGGCTGCTGACCGCCTGCAGGTGGCGGCGCGAGAGATGAAGATATACAGTCGTGTCCGCAAGCTTCGCGTGTCCCAGAAGGACCTGAATGGTTCGAAAGTCGGCGCTAGAACCCGCCGTATGAGTTCGACAATCTCTCTCCCGCGCAAGCCTTGTACCCGGAAACGGATCACCGAGGGCCGACTGGCTCCGGACACAGCCAGAATCGCATGAAAGTCCGCATCGAGGGTCACAACCGTAGCTTGCTTTCCTGATGCAAATGCGAGGATCGCATCGTCGGCGGCATTCCACATTCCGATCTCGCCGACATGGATACACTCATACCCTAGCTGTCGCAACAAGGCCGCGGCATCGCGAGGCAATCCCTGATCCAGCACCAGGCGAATTGCCACCCCTTCAGTCAAGCCGCATTGCTTTCATCCGCACTGTCCTCCAGGTTCGCGGCGGCGAATGCCAAGGCTTGTTGAACATCGTCCGGCTCAAGCTCTGGATAGTTCCGGAAGAGGTCGCCGCGGTCTGAATAGAGCGCTACAGCCTCCACCACTCGTCGCACTGTCAGCCTCATGCCGCGAATACACGGCTGGCCGTTCATTTGACTCGGGCTCCAGGTTATGCGATCAAAACGTTGCATCGACTTCTATTCTGATACATTGCGGGCGCCGCCGCATCGTCTGGCCTGATGCAGATTCAGATTACTCTGGAGAAACGCGTTTGGCTCCGAGAATCCGCTCAAGAGGTCCGCGGACATTACTCCACTCCCGTGATGTCCCGATCACGGAATCGATTAGGACTGATAAAACGTGCCGCTGTCGTTTCATTCCGGCAGTCTGGTGTTCCTTTCCAGCAAGGCTGCCGCCCACTCTGGAATCTTTTCGGTGAGACTCAGTAGTCGCCCGCCGCGCATCTCGAAAATCGGTCGCGGCTCAGCGCCAGAGTTATCGAAGACGAGTCCCTGATGCACTAACCGCAAAACATGGCTAGCGTTTTTGAGACTGCGCTTGTATCTGCGGCGTACATCCACGTCGGGGACGTCGTGCCCACCCTGAGCGACACGCTCGCGCACCCGTTGGATGCTCCGTTCGGGGTTGTCCAGGCATATGTAGAAGAGCCGGGTGAAGAACAATCGTTCGAGCGCTGCTCCGATCGCAGAGTTTGTCCATACTCCTGAGAGGGTGGTTTCGATGGCAAAGCTCTCCGCGGTTCGAATGTACTCCGCGGTTCGGCGAAGAACTTCTCTTCCCGCCGAGAGTCCTGCCTGTTGCGGAGCTTCCGGGTTAATTCGCCTCGCAATTGCATCCGGTTCCAGCAAATTACTTCGACCCTCGAATTCGACCTGCCGGATCAGACTGCTCTTGCCGGAACCGTTCGGCCCGGCAAAAATCGTTAGGACGGGCACGCCTCAGGCTGCCGTGCCTTCCAGTTCCCGGACTACGCGGTAATTGGTTTCGCGGGGAGCGCCGGTGATAAAGCTCACCTCGAATTTGCGGCCATCCGGTTGCTCCATGATGTCCAGATTCCTCTTCCAATCCCGATAGAAAACCGGAACGCCGGCCTCGAGCGTTTCCAGACGGGCGCGGGCGCCGGCCGAAACAATCGCAGCCGTAAACTCCTGCGAAAAGAAACCGCTGTTCTCCATGATTGAATTGTAGACCAAGCCAACGATGATGTCGCGCGCCGCAGATCGATCAGCAAACGGATTACTCGCTAGAAACGCGATTGGCTGCGCCCCATCCTTATTCGGCTCCCAGAACTACCGCGCCAAACCGGCGACACCCTAAATAGGAGATCTGCCGCTCATCGCCTGGAAGCGCGGCGTGCCGGCATGGTCGCCTCAGGCCTCAGTGGACCAGGCTGTTTCGTTCTAGTTCTGTTCCGCGATGTACGCTTCATAGTCGCGCTTCTCTCTCATGAACCTCATCCTCAAACTGCTCTGTGAAACATATCACGAGAAGCCTGCCTGCTATCGAATGACCAATGATGATCTCTCGTGTCTCCTCCGCGGCGTGGACCGGGTCGTCGAAAATCCGCGCCAAAGGGTCCTCGAAAACCAGGACCGCCTCGATGAAAGTCACCCGGTGTTTCCGCCGCTTACGTCCTTGCAACCGAACCGGCAATCTGGCTGGCCAGCGTTCAACCTATGATAGATCCCAAAAATGCGCTTGGCTACTCCCGGCCACGCACCCAAACTTCGGTCACCAGACTTTCCCCAATATTCCTCGCTCATTCCAAAGCAGTTAAGCATCCCAATCGCTTCCGTCCCCAATTCCATCTGCTACCCTAATTTCGGATGTCCCGCACCCGCTCCACAACCCGAAGCATCCAGCCGCGCGCGCTATCGCTCCCCCACCGAATTCCCTCAACCAGATTGCGCCCACCCCTGTCACGCAAAACGAACCCAATCCCATTTACGGACACTTGCGTCCCGCAACCCAAACAATCGACAGCCACTTCCACATCCTCAGCCTCGTATCGCAAGAATTGGCAACGGCTCCGCCAGGCGCCGCCAAATCTGCACTTATCTTATCCGTGTTCATCGGTGTTCATCGGTGGCCCATTGATTCCCGCCCGTGCAGACAATCGCGCACCTGCCACTCCCGCCACCGAGAGTTCTGTTACTATGCCACATAGTATGAAGCTCCTCCGCCGTTTACTTTTAGCCGCCCTCCCTTTGTTGCTCTTCTCCCAGCAGCAGGGCGACCCGCTCCTACGCGATCTTCGTTTCCGCTTGATCGGCCCCTTCCGCGGCGGCCGTTCCGTCGCCGTAGCCGGCGTGCCCTCCGACCCCAAAACTTATTACTTCGGCGGCACCGGCGGCGGCGTCTGGAAGACCACCGATGCGGGCCTCAGCTGGTTGCCCGTATCCGATGCATTCTTCAAAACCGGCTCCGTCGGCGCCATCGCCGTCGCCCCTTCCGACCCCAACACCATCTACGTCGGGATGGGCGAAGCCTGCGTCCGCGGCAATGCTTCCAACGGCGACGGCGTTTATAAGTCCGTCGACGCCGGCCGCACTTGGCGCAACGTCGGCCTGCAGCAGACGTATCACATCGGCGCGGTCGTGGTTCATCCCAAAAATCCCGACATCGTTTACGTCGCGGCGCTCGGGCACCTGTGGGGGCCGAATGCCGAGCGCGGCGTCTATCGTTCCACCGACGGCGGCCAAACTTGGAAACAGGTGCTCACGCGCGGCCCCGACACCGGCGCGGCCGATATCGCCATGGACCCCTCCAATCCGCGCGTGCTCTACGCCGGCTTCTGGGAAGCCAGCCGCAAGCCCTGGCGTCTCGATAGCGGCGGCCCCAATAGCGGCATCTGGAAAACCACCGACGGCGGCGATACCTGGCAGGATCTTTCTCACGCCCCCGGCCTTCCGCGCGGCGTCGAAGGCCGCATCGGCGTCACCGTCTCCCCCGCCAATACCGAGCGCGTGTGGGCCATCGTGGAAGCCGCCGATGGCGGCGTATTCCGCTCCGATAACGCCGGCCGCACCTGGAGCAAACAGAACGCCGAAAACGACCTGCGCCAGCGCGCCTGGTATTACTCGCATATTTTCGCCGACCCCAAGAGCGCCGACACCGTCTACGTCAACAACGTCGGCATGTGGAAATCCACCGATGGCGGCCGCACCTTCCAGCAGATGCGCCCTCCCCACGGCGACAATCACGATCTCTGGATCGCCCCGGAAAATCCGCAGCGCATGATCCTGAGCAATGACGGCGGCGCCACCATCACCGCCGACGGCGGCGAGACCTGGTCCACCGAAGACAACCAGCCCACCGCCCAGTTCTACCGTGTCGCGCTCGATGAAGACTTCCCCTATCACGTCTACGGCGCGCAGCAGGATAACTCCACCGTCCGCATCGCCAGCCGCACCCTCGCCGGCGGCATCACCGCCGCCGATTTCTACGATGTCGGCGGCGGCGAGAGCGGCTGGATCGCGCCCGATCCGCGCAATTCCCAAATCGTCTACGCCGGCTCCTACGGCAACCTGATCACGCGCCAGGATAAGCGCACCGGGCAAATGCGCAACATCAACGCGTGGCCCGACAACCCCATGGGCTACGGCGCCGACGCGTTGAAGTACCGCTTCCAGTGGAGCTTTCCCATCGCGTTCTCGCCGCACGATCCGAAGACTCTTTACATCGGCTCCAACGTGCTCATGAAGACCGAAAATGAAGGCCAGAACTGGGAGACCATCAGTCCCGATCTCACGCGCAACGATAAGTCGAAGCAGGCCTCATCCGGCGGCCCCATCACCCAAGACAATACATCCATCGAATACTACGACACCATCTTCACCGTCATGGAGTCTCCCGTCACTAAGGGAGTCATCTGGGCGGGCAGCGACGATGGCCTGGTGCAGGTCACTCGCGACGGCGGCAAGCATTGGGAGAATGTCACTCCCAAAGGCTTCCCCGAGTGGAGTCAGGTCAATTCCATCGATGCCTCCACCTTCGACGCCGGTACAGCCTATGTCGCGATTACGGCGTATAAGCTTGACGACTTCCATCCGCTCCTCTTCAAGACTACGGACTACGGCAAGACGTGGACTAAGATCGTCAACGGAATCCCCGAGACTCACTTCACGCGCGTAGTCAAGGAAGATCCCAACCACCGCGGTCTGTTAGTAGCCGGCACGGAGTTCGGCCTCTATATCTCATTCGACGATGGCGCCAATTGGAAATCGTTCCAATTGAATCTGCCCATCGTGCCCATCAGCGATGTCGCGTTCCAGAAGCGCGAGGACGAACTCGTGGTGGCGACGCAAGGCCGCGCCTTCTACATCTTCGACGACCTGCCGCTGCTTTACCAGAACACCCCCGCCGTCACCTCCGAAGATGCGCATCTCTTCAAGCCCAAAGACGCCTACCGCATCGGCGGCGGTCGCGGCGGCGGTGGTGGGGCCGGCCGCGGAGGCGGGCCTGCTATCGGCGAAAATCCACCCGCCGGAGCCGTGGTTTCCTATTGGCTGAAGGCCAGGCCGCAAGGCGACGTGAAACTCGAGTTTCTCGATTCTACGGGGAAGGCGGTCAACGAGTTCTCCAGCCGCGCGCCCGAACCGGCCCCAGCCGAAGGCGCAGAAAACAATGCCTTCGCAGGACGCGGCGGCGGCGGCCCCGCACGCGTTCCCGTGCAGCCGGGCATGAACCGCTTCACATGGAACATGCGCTATCCCGACGCCACCACCTTCCCCGGAATCATTCTCTGGGCGGGCAGCATGACTGGCCCGCTGGCATCGCCGGGCGCTTACACGGTGCGTCTCACGGTGGATGGTAAGACTCAGACGCAGAGCTTCGCCATCAAGAAGAACCCGCTCCTCGATACCACGCCGGAAGACTACGCCAAGCAGTTGAGTCTC
>Ga0302326_10033592_pt1 | contig 10189 bp, 5 predicted proteins | sample Palsa_T0_3_FD_202264 | JGI IMG/M metagenome (GOLD analysis project Ga0302326, IMG submission 202264) | Peat permafrost microbial communities from Stordalen Mire near Abisko, Sweden - Palsa_T0_3 | ecosystem: Environmental > Terrestrial > Soil > Palsa > Peat permafrost | place: Sweden: Abisko...
AGGGATCGAAAATCCTGGCGCGCGTCGCGGCGTCCATGCCGCAGCCATTGTCGCTGACCTCGAGGTAGACGTACTCGCCCTCGGGGATGTTGGGCGAAAGGTAGGCCTCGGTGAGATAGGCGCGGTCGGCGAGCATCACGCCCGTGACGATGCTGATGAGGCCGCTCTTTTCGCCGATGGCCTCGGAAGCATTGATGACGAGGTTCATGATGATCTGGCGAATCTGCGTGATGTCGGCGCTGATGGCGGGCAAATCCGGGGCGAGCGCGTACTTAAAGACGGCGCGCTTGCTGACCGAGACTTGCAGCAGATCGGCGGTGTCGCGCACAACGTTGCTGAGATCGAGCTGCTGGACGACGAAGCGCCCTTTGCCGGAATAGGCGAGCATCTGCTTGCACAAGTCCGCGGCGCGCTGGGCGGCCAGTTCGATCTGCTCCAGCGAGGGCTGCACCGGCGAGTTGGCAGGAATGTCCAGGCGCGCAAAGGTGGCGTTGCCGAGGATGCCGGTGAGGAGATTGTTGAAATCGTGGGCGATGCCGCCGGCGAGGATGCCGAGGCTCTCGAGCTTTTGCGATTCCTGGAGCTTGCGCTCGATCTGCTTGCGCTCCTCTTCGGCCAGGTGCTGGGGGTCACGTCCATGACCGTGCCGAGCATGCGCACCGGCGTGCCGTGCACGTCGCGGAGGACCGCGCCGCGGGCCACCAGCCAGCGGGTCGTGCCGTCCGGCCGCAGGATGCGCAGTTCGTAGTCGGTGCCGGTTTCGCCGGGGATTTCGAGGGCGTGGCGGATGATAATGCCCACGCGCTCACGGTCCTCGGGATGGAGAAAGTTCATGTAGGTTTCGAGCTTGCCGTCAAAAGTGCCCGGCTCGAGACCGAACATCCGCTCGGTTTCCGGCGCCCAGATGACGCGGCCGGCAGCGAGGTCCCAGTCCCAAGTGCCGAGGTTCGCCGCGGCCACGGCCAGCCGCAACCGCGTGGCCTGCTGGAACTGCAATTCCGCCTGGCGTTTGCGCTCGGTGATGTCGCGCTGCGTGCCCCACGACCGCTTGAGCACGCCGTCCTCGACGATACCCGTGCGGTTGTTGAGGAAAAAGCGCGCGCACCCCTCCTCGTCCACCTCGCGCGACTCCCACTCGGTAATGCGATAGCTGTTCTCGATGAAGGCGCGGAAGTACTCGGCGGCTTGCGGATCGGAGCGCGGAACGAAAACCTCGAGGGGCATGCCGAGGAGTTGCTCGGCGCGGTCGTAGCCGTACATGCGGGCCATGACATCGTTGCACTCGGTCAGGCGGGAATCGCGGTAAAGGAGATCGATCTGCTCGTCGACGGGCAGATAGGTGGAGATGGGCGGATCATGTTCGAAACACCAAATGCCCTCGGTGCTTTGCTCGACGAAAGCGCGATAACGGTCGTCGCTCGCGCGCAGGGCATGCTCGACGAGCTCGCGACGGCGGATGTCCCCACGCATTGTTTCCTGCGCGGCTTGCAGTTCCGCGGTGCGTTCCTCGACCAACCGGTTGACCAGGGCCGCGCGGCGTTGCGTGTGATGAACGATGAAAGCCACGAGCCCCGTCATGAGCAAACCCCCGACGAGCGCGGCCAGAGGATAGGGGGACGCTTGCGCGGCCAGCCAGGCTGGCGAAGGACGAAAATAGACGGTCCAATCCCGGCCGCCGACTTTCAGGTTTTCGACCTGGTGCAGGCCCGTGCGGAAATCCCGTTCACTCGCGGAACCCGGCATGCGTCCGACACTGCCGGCAAATGAAATGAGGAACGGCTCCTCGGTCCCCGTCGTCTGATCCAGGACGAGGGCTTCCACGGCGGGGTTGGCGGTGCCGGCATAGCTGTTGAGCATCCAGTCGCTGAGCCGAAAGTTTCCGGCGATATAGCCTTGAAGCCGCCGCTGCCGCTCTTCGATGGAGGTGGGTTCCGGTCCCTTGCCGTAGGAAGCCAGGAAATAAATCCAGCCATATTCCCTGCCGGTGGGCTCGCGCAACGGCATGCGCCGCGTCGCGGACAGGAGACCGGTGTCGCGTGCGCGGAAAAGGGCCTGCAGATTCGAACCGCGATAAACATCGTAACCGAAGGCGACTTCATTGCCTTCCCGGGGATCCACATAAAGGATGGGCGCGTATTCCGGATGCTCGGCGGAGCGCGCAAGGGGCCCCGTCTCCCCGTTCCGTTCCTGGATTTGATAGGCGGGAACGATCTTCGCTTGCGCCCCGGCTTCGAATTCCGCGCGACCCTCATTCCTGACGAACGGAATCCACTCGAGCATCTGGACGCCATGATGGCGCCGGCGAACGTCCTCGGAGGTGTTCCGAAATTTCGGAAAGGTCACGTTGGTGCTCGATTGGAAGATAGCGCGCAGCGTGTAGAGGCACTCTTCAAAGCGTTCGAGATTGGTCCGCAGCGCTTCCATGTGGCTGCGGGCGCGCCAGGCGAATTCCTGTTCGATGCGCTCCTGCTCATGCGACCTAGCGAAATAGAACGCGGTCAGCGAAAGCGCGACGCCCAACCCTACGACGCAGGCCAGCGGAAAATACCTGCCTGAGGCAGTCGACAAGGCCCTCGGTTTGGCCTCCGGGACGGAAGGCGCGTTCACAAGGCCTGAAATATAGCCTAAATCATGCCTTTTCCAGAGTGGAAAGCGGCTGCGTAAGAATACCTAATAGCGGTGAGGTTAGCCACCGGATGGACGCCTCCGGCGTGTTTGGTTTGCCATCGCGCTCGGAGCGCGCGATCCACCGGCTCGGAGCGCGTGATCCACCCGGCTCGGAGCGCGCGATCCACCGGGCTAAAGTCCGCGACGCGACGAGTCTTCAGACGAAAAACGGCGCCAGCACACGGCGCGCGACCCGTACGGCCCGCTGGCGTCCGGCCAGGGTCCGGCCGAACGTGTCGTCCTCGACCTCGATGCAAACGGGCCCTTCGTATCCCACATCCATCACGGCCGCGAGGAAGTGTGGCCAGTCGATTTCGCCGAAGCCGGGAATGCGCTGCTGATGCCACGCCGCCGGGTGCGCGAAGACGCCGACTTCATTGAGGAGATCGCGGCGGAGGCGAAGGTCCTTGGCGTGCAGGTGAAAGAGTTTCTCCCGGAATTCCCGCAATGGCGAGACCGGGTCCATCTGCTGGAGGATGAAGTGCGAAGGGTCGTAGTTGAGGCCAAAGTTCTTCGACGGGATATCGGCAAACATCCGCCGCCAGATGACCGGCGTGGTGGCGAGGTTCTTTCCGCCGGGCCATTCGTCGCCGGTAAAAAGCATCGGGCAATTTTCGATGCCGATCCGGACGCCGTGATCCTCGGCAAAGGCGACGAGGGGACGCCAGGTGCGGAGAAAGCGCGGCCAGTTCTCATCCACCGACTTCGTCCAGTCGCGGCCGACGAAGGTGTTGACGTTCAAGCCGAGCTTTTCGGCGGCGAGAATGACCCGCCGCAAATGCGCGACGACCCGTCGCGCGCGAGCCGGATCCGGATCGAGCGGATTTGGATAGTAGCCCAGCGCGGAAATGGCGACGCCGTACTGGCGGGCGAGCGCCAGCGTGTCTCCGGCTTGCCCGCGGCTGAAGCGCGTCACGTCCAGGTGCGTGACGCCCGCAAACCGGCGTTCCGCCTTCCCGGCCGGCCAGCACATCACTTCGACGCAGGCGAAACCCTCGTCGCGCGCAAAGCGGAGGATTTCCGGGAACGACAATTCCGGCAGGATGGCAGTGACGAACCCGAGCTGCACGACAGAGCGGGTTAGATTCCGCGGGTGCGGAGCTGGCGTCTCAAAACACCGTAGAGCAGGGCCAGCAGGCCCAGCGAAGAGCCCACCAGGACGGTGGTGCTGTAGGTGATCACGCTGATCTTCAGCATTTTGTGGTGGCCAAAAAAATCGAGATCGTAACGTTTTTCCGGGCTGAAGAAGACATTGATGGCCCGCAGCCGCCGATAATCGTTTTGTTCGGTTTCGGCCTTGGCCACGAGGTCGGTGACCTTCTGGTTGCAGTAGAGGCGTTCCGCGGTCAGACCCGGTTTGCTCTTCAGGGTGCTGGCGTCGAGAGTTTTGCCGGCGATGACTTCATCGACGCGCTTGAGCCGGCGCTCGACTTCGTGCACATTGACCGCTTCCAGGCCGCTGAGTAGAGCGAGCGTATCCTTGAGATCCTCGAGCCGAGCCACCTCCCGCGGCGTCCGTTCCTGCTTGGCGACGAGCACATCCATGAGGCGCTGAAGGTGATCCTGCCGGAAAGTCAGCGGATTCAATTTCGCCTGGGCGACGACCAGGGCCTCGTAGCTGTAATGCGTCGCGACAAAACGGCTGATCAAGGGCAGCCGCAGAGTGGAGTCGTCGCGGGCGCCGACGTTTTGCTCGGGATGGCGGGTGAGCCAACGCTTGAAACCATAGATGAGATCGAGGTTGCGGTTCATCTCCTCGTACTTGATCAAGGCGCCGCCGAAAATGAGCTGCGGGATGAGCACCAAGGGCACGAAGTTTGCCGCGGTCTTGGCGTCCGCCACCAGGGAAGAAATGAGCAGACCGAGGCTGGTGCCGCTGGCGGCGGTGATGAACATGAAGAAGAAGTATTCCAGGAACATGCCGCGGATCTGGAGGATCCTGTTTCCGACCAGCACGAAAAGCATGCACTGCACGGCGGAGAAAAGGGCCAGCGTGCTGAATTTGGCGAAGATGTAGTAGGGCAGCCGCACGTCGAGATTGCGCTCGCGGTGCAGCACCACCCGGTCGCGGATAATGTCGTCCACGCTGTTCATGAGCGCGAGGAACATGGCCACGAGCAGGCTGATGAAGATATAGGTGGGAATGTGGAAGGCACTGGCGAAATCGTAGACCCCCGATTCGTCGTCGGTGAAATACAGCGCCCAGCCGATGATCCCGGCCAGGGCCGGCGCGACGAGCAGCGTAATGATGAGATTGCCGCGGTTGCGGACTTTCGACATGAAGGCGCGGCGAAGCAGCGTGCGGAATTGCGTCCACTCGTCGTGCCAGCGAATCGACTCGCGCTGGTGCAAGGGCGCGGTGGCCGGCGCCGGAGGGGGCGGCTGCTTGCGCAGGTTGACCTGCTTCATGTCCTGGAGCAGACGGAAGCTTTCGTATTTGTCGCGCCAGTAGTCGGGCGAGAAACGCCGCGCCGGCACGAGCTGCCCCTGCGAATTCTCCTCGTAGATGATGTCGCCGCTCAAGTCGCGCAGCGGCGTCTCGAGCACGTCGAAGATGAATTCGGGTCGCGTCGTGCCGCAGGCGGGGCACCCACCCAGCTCCGTGCCGAAATGCTGTTCATGCTCAGCCGCGGCAAAGTAGGCGAGCATCTCGCTCGGCGTGCCGTAGAAAACCATGCGCCCACCCTTGTCCAGGAGCAGGGCCTTGGAGAACATCTGGAAGAGCTTCGAGGTCGGCTGGTGCAGGGTGACGAGAACGATCTTGTTGTGGGCCATCGAGCGTATGATGTCGATGACGTGCTCGCTGTCCTTCGAACTGAGGCCGCTGGTGGGCTCGTCGAACAGGTAGACGTCGGCGCTCGAAACCATGTCCAGCCCGATGTTCAGGCGCTTGCGCTCGCCGCCGGAGAGCGTCTTTTTCACGGCGCTGCCCACGATATTGTCGCGGCGCTCGCTCAGGCCCAGTTCCGTGAGTTTACCCTCGATACGCCGCGCGCGATCGCGCCGGGAGAGGTGCGGCGAGCGGATGGCCGCCGCAAAGCTCATGTTTTCCTCGATGGTCAGGTGATCGTCGAAGGCATCGTCCTGCGGGACGTAGCTGACGAAGCGCTTGAGATGCTCGACGTCGGCATAGAGCGACTGGCCGTTGAGCAGGACCTCGCCCTGGCTCGGCTGGAGCTGCCCGGAAAGCGTCCGCAGCAGCGTGGATTTGCCACAGCCGCTCGCTCCCATCACACAGACCATTTCGCCGCGGTTCACACCGAAGGAGATGCCGTCGAGGCCGGTGTCGTGCCGGCCAAAACGGTGCGTCACGTCGCGCACTTCGAGGCTGGAGATGATGTTGCGTTCCTCTTCGATAATGCGCTCGGAGAAGTTGCAGCGCAGCACCTGCCCGGTATCGATGCGAATGGTGTCGCCGTCCTTGAGATCGGCCGTCTGGCGCACCGGCACATCGCCGACGAGGATCGGCCGGTCCGCGTGGAGCACTTCCAGTTTGCCGATCCGGTTTTCATAATCGCACAGGATCTTGAGCAGCACGTCGCCGCTTGTGCCCGGGGAGAGCAGGATGTCATCGACATCGAGCAACGAAGGATTGTTCGAGACGAGGTAGCCGGTTTTGTAGGCCTTGAGCTGAAAGCGCCCGCCGAGGGCGCGCGCGCGGCGGCGCAGCTCACCGAGGGGCAGCTCCGAGTCGTTGTGGAAAACGATTTTGTCGTCGAGCGTCGCCTCGATGGCCGTGCCGTAACGCAAGGCGATGCCATTGAGCAGGGCGTCCACATCCTTCAAGGCGCGCACCTGCACCTTCAGGCCGAAACGCACTTCGAGGCACGATTCGCGCGAGCGCTCCTTTTCGAGCTGCACCTCGTCGTTGTGATCGATGGACAGGTAAATCTGCGCGAGAGCGACATTCTTCTTGGCGTTGAAGTAGTACGCGAGGTCCTGGTAGGTGAGCACCTGCTCGCCGAGCACAATCCGCTGCCCGGTATAGACGCGGCAGAAAGCCCCTGGACCGAGCGGACGGCCGCGCACCACGATGCCTTTGGAGCTCTGGTTCTTGAGCAGGATGAGGTCGTGATAGCGAAACGCCACCAGCCGCTCATTTTCGGAAAGACCTTTGAGCCGCACGTCGGATTGCCCGTTGGTTCCGAAGGTCAGCGATTCGAGCGGCGATTGCCCCTGCTGGTAGATGTTCTTGTCGGTCTCCTCGGCGGCGTTGAGTTGATAGACGATGTCGATGGCCTGCGCGGCCATGCCGAGCTGCGTCATAAACGAATAGAACGTGACCACTTGCTGCTGCTCCATGCCGGCCTTCGAGATGAGGTCGTAAAGTTGCACCCCGAGCATGACCTTGCGCTCGGTGTTCAGTTCGGCGGCGAGCTTCTTGGCCATCGCCCCGAGGTCCTGGTTCTCGTTAAGTGCCTGGCGGAAGAGCTTGCGCAGCTCCGAGTAGACGGCTTCGGGGTAGTCGTAGCGCAGAAAGCCGAGCGACGAGTCGATTTCCTCCTCGAGCACCTCCCCGTTGGCCTTGGAAAACGCCGCCAGCACCTGGATGAGCAGCGGAAGCAGGTTCGGGCTTTCGGTGACCGTCCGCGGCTGGCGCAGCAACCGCCGGCTGATGGTGTCCGCCAGCCGGCGCACCCTCCGGAACAGAGTCGCGCGGGGGTGCTCGCTGAGTTTTTTCGCGTAGCCGTGGTCTGTGGTGCTCAAGGTTTACATGATACTCCCGGTTGACCAAATGTCGATAAGCCCTAGGTTCCTGCGCCGACGCCCAAGCGGTTGCACTCACTGGCTCATTCAGTTACGATGCACCGTTTAGTCCGGCAACCCGACATCTCGTTCCTATGGCACAACCCGACCCACGTTCACCCAAAGGCAACCGCCCGCCCAACGGCGGCCCCACCGAACCCGGCTTCAATTGGAAAGGCCTCGTGCTCATCTCCATCGCCATCGGCCTGTTTATCCTGGCCTACGTCTTCAAGGGCGGCCCGATGGAAAACAACGTCCCGTATCCGCAATTCGTGCAGATGCTCGAGAACGACCAGATTGTGAAGGAGAAGGGCATCGATCTGATCTCCGAACCCGGCAGCGGCACCGATTACCTCATGGGTTGGAAGAAAAGCGCCCAACCGGGCGGCCAGGCGGAGCGGTTCAAGACGCAGGTCAATCTCCAGTACAACACCTACCTGCAATGGATGCTGGAGGACAAGTATCATATCGCCGTCAGCCCGAAGTCCGACAGCAACGTCTTCCTCAATGCGCTGCTCGGGATGACGCCGATCCTGCTTTTCCTGCTGCTCCTCTATTTCTTCTTTCGCCAGCAGATCCGCATGGCCGGCAAGGGCGCCCTCAATTTCGGCAAGTCCAAGGCCCGCATGCTCTCGCGCGACAAAAACAAGATCACCTTCAAGGACGTGGCCGGCGTCGAGGAAGCCAAGGAGGAAGTCACCGAGATCGTGGAATTCCTGCGTGACCCGAAAAAGTTCCAGAAGCTCGGCGGACGCATCCCGAAAGGCGTGCTCATGGTCGGCTCGCCGGGCACCGGCAAGACGCTCCTCGCGCGCGCCATCGCCGGCGAGGCGGACGTGCCGTTCTTCTCGATCAGCGGCTCGGATTTCGTCGAAATGTTCGTCGGCGTCGGCGCGAGCCGTGTGCGGGACATGTTCGAGCAGGGCAAGAAGTCCGCGCCGTGCCTGATCTTCATCGATGAAATCGACGCCGTGGGACGCCATCGCGGACACGGCATGGGCGGGGGCCACGACGAACGCGAGCAGACGCTCAATGCGCTGCTCGTCGAGATGGACGGCTTCGACACGCAGGAAGGCGTCATCATCATCGCCGCGACCAACCGGCCCGACGTGCTCGACCCGGCGCTCCTGCGTCCGGGCCGTTTTGACCGCCAGGTTACCGTCCCGCTGCCCGACGTGAAGGGACGCGAGGAAATCCTGCGCGTCCACGCCAAGAAGGTGAAGCTGGCCGAGGACGTGGACCTTTCCGTCGTCGCCCGCGGCACCCCCGGCTTTTCCGGCGCGGAGCTGGCCAACGTGATCAACGAAGCGGCGCTGATTGCCGCCCGGCAGGGACTGAAGGCCATCACCAATACGGAACTGGAGGAAGCCCGCGACAAGGTCCGCTGGGGCCGCGAACGGCGCAGTCTCGCCATGAGCGAGAAGGAAAAGGAGTCCACGGCCTGGCACGAAGCCGGCCACGCGTTGGTCAACGTGGTGCTCGAACACACCGATCCTTTGCACAAAGTCACGATCATTCCGCGCGGGCGCGCCCTGGGTGTGACCATGTACCTGCCCACGGGCGATCAATATTCAACGAGCCGCAAGGAAGCCATCGATCTCCTGGCCACGACCGCCGCCGGGCGCATCGCCGAAGAACTCTACACCAACGACATTTCCACGGGCGCCGCCATGGACATCAAGCAGATGACCCGGCTGGCGCGCAAAATGGTGTGCGAATGGGGCATGAGCGACAAGATGGGGATGGTCGAGTACGGTCAGCACGAAGATCACGTCTTCCTGGCCCGCGACCTGGGCCACGCGCGGGAATACAGTGAAGCCACGGCGCAGGAGATCGACGCCGAAGTGCGCAAGCTGTGCGACGAGGCCTACCAGCGCGCCTTGAAAATCGTCACCGAAAACCGCTCCAAGCTCGAAATCATCGCCAAGGCGTTGCTGGAATTTGAGACGCTCGACGGCAAGCAAGTCCGCGAGATCATCGAAAGTGGTCAGATGCCGACACCGCCGCCCACCACCAAACCGCCACGCGCGGAACCGCCGCCGCTGACGCGCCCGCACGGGACGACCATCGCGCCGGATTACCCGCCCGGGCTCACCGAAGCCCCGGCGTAGAGCGCGATGCGAGCAAGCAGTCGCTGAGCGGAGTTTGAGCAAAGACGCGGCGCTTGGGTGGATCGTGCGCTCCGAAGCGCGGTGACGAATTAACCGATGCCCGGCCCAGTCCCAAAGCCGTTGGACCCTGCGGAGCTCCCCGCGCTGGCCCGCAGCGTGATCCGGAGGGCAAAATTCCCGCAGCTTGCGACGATGGATGGTGATCAACCGCGCGTGCGGCCGGTGTCGCCGGTCCGCGTGGACGACGATTTCACGATCTACGTGGCCAATCTGCGCGGCTACGGCAAGACGCGCGAAATCGCCGCGAATCCCAAGGTCGAACTCAATTACCTCGACGACACCCACGACCAGGTGCGCATCACCGGACTCGCGGAAATCCTGAGCGACGCGCAAACCCTGCGCGAGATTTGGGAGAGCAACCCGCTTTTGCGCCGCTACCTCGGCTCGCCGGAAAACCCGGATCTCATCGTCTACCGCATTCGCCCGAACCGCGTGCGCTTCATGCGCGAATGGGCCCTCGAATATCACGAGGTGCCGCTCGCGGTCTAAGAGTGTGTACCGAAAGTCAGAGGGAAGGTTTCGCGAGACGAGCGAGGAGGATTTTGCTGGCGGCGATGAAGATGAAGGCTTCGGAAGAGTCGGTGCGGAACTCGTAGTCCTTGCTG
>Ga0302326_10033599_pt1 | contig 10188 bp, 9 predicted proteins | sample Palsa_T0_3_FD_202264 | JGI IMG/M metagenome (GOLD analysis project Ga0302326, IMG submission 202264) | Peat permafrost microbial communities from Stordalen Mire near Abisko, Sweden - Palsa_T0_3 | ecosystem: Environmental > Terrestrial > Soil > Palsa > Peat permafrost | place: Sweden: Abisko...
GTGACCGGTGTCGGTGAGCAGCTGGAACCGGGCGCCCGGGATGGCGGCGGCGAAGGCGCGCCCGTAGTCGGGGTCGACGATCTGGTCGCTGTCGCCCCACAGCACCAGGGTGGGCGTGGACACGGCGGCCAGCCGCCCGGCCAGGGTGGGGTCGCGCATCGCCGTCCCGGAGTAGATGGCCAGCGTGGCCCGGTTGGCCGCCGCGACCGCCTGCGCCGCGGGCGGCAGCGTGCTGGGGTCGATCCGGAACGGCGCTGGGTTATAGAAGCTGAGCTGGAACACCTGGTCCATGGTGAGCGAGAAGAAGTCGGCGACCCGATGGCCAGGCACCTCGATCCCGACGGCGTTGATCAAGACGATCCCGCTGACCCGCGGTGAGGAAAGCAGGGCCATCTCGGCGGCGATCCAGCCTCCGATGGAGTTTCCCGCCACGATGACGTCGTCCACGCCGAGCTGGTCGAGCAGCGCCACGTACAGCGCGGCGAGCCCGCCGACGGTGTGCAGCGCCTCGGGCCTGGGCGTGCCGCCGAAGCCAGGATGGACCGGGCGGATCACCCGGGTGGGCTTGGCCTGCGCGAGCAGGGTGCCGAAACCGGCGACCGTGTCGGGTCCGCCGCCGCCGTGCAGCAGCAGCACCGGCCGGCCCTCACCCTGCTCATCGACGGTGACGTCCACCGGCCCGACGCCGTCGAGCTTGACGCTATAAGTGGTGATCATGATCTCTCCTGAGGTAAAAGGTTGAACGGTTACTAGGCGAATTCGGTGGCGGGCACCGTGGCGTACCGGCTCATCGCCTCGATGGTGGTTTCCGGGGTCAGCTCCTGACCGCCGGCGATCATGTCCCGCAGGTCCCGGAAGTACTGCACGTACAGGTCGGGCGTGAACGAGTTCAGCAGCACGGCGGGCTGGTCGCCCGGGTTGGCAAAGGTATGCGGGGCACCCGGCGGGATCATCACCAGGGTTCCGGCCGGCGCCTCGTACGTCTTGTCCCCGACGGTGAAGCGCGCCGTGCCCGCGACGACGTAGAAGCCCTCGTCGTGCCGGGCGTGCCGGTGCTGCGGCGGCCCTTCGGTGTGCGGGGCGAGGGTGATCTCGCCCAGCCCGAGCCGGTGCCCCGTGGTGCGGCCGTCCTCGAGGATGCGCATCTGGGTGGGCCCCAGCCGGAGCACCTCGCCGTCAGCCGGACCGACTACCGAGACCTCAGGCATCTGACTGCTCCTTCGTGAGAGTTGACTCTCATAAATATAGAGTGCTGGCAACCGTAATGCAAGTGGACTATCATTAAGAGTGGAGGCTAACATTAGGCGGCGGGAGGGACGGAAGCGTGCCGATGATGACCGGCAGTGACACCGGGCGGGTCAACCAGAAGAAGCGCACCCGCGTCGCGATCGTCCAGGCCTGCCGCGAGCTCATCCGCTCGGGCGCCACCGTAACCATGCCCGACGTCGCGCGGCTGGCGCTCGTCTCGGAGGCCACGGCCTATCGCTACTTCCCGGACCTGGCCTCCCTGGTCAACGAGGCCTTCGACGGGATGTGGCCCAGCCCGGCCGAGGCCCTCGGCCCGGTCGCGGGCTCTCGCGATCCGGTCGAGCGGGTCGCCTTCGCCTGCGAGTTCCTGCTGCGCGGCGTGCTCAGCTCGCAGACCGCGGTCCGCGCCATGATCGCGGCCACCATCACCCGCCCGGAGCAGGCGGCCACCCGGCCGGGCATCCGGTTCGGCCTGATCGAGGAGGCCCTGGCGCCGCTGAACGACACGCTGGGCGGCACCGATCCGGCCCGGCTCACCCAGCTCAAGCAGGACCTCGCCGCGGTGGTCAGCGCGGAGGCCCTGTTCTCCCTGACCGACCTGGCCCGGCTCACCCCCGAGGACGCGATCGCCAGCCTCGTCCGGACCGCCACGACCGTCACCGAGGCGGCCCTCGGGACAAGCTCCACCGCCTGAGCGCCAGCGGCGCTTAACGCCTGTATTGCCCTTAACTGCGGCGAAGCCTCGCATCGGCGATCGCGGGCGGCGTGGCGTAGTAGTTGTCCCTCGGGTCAAGGTCGGTCCCCGGCGGGACAATCTCGTCGAACGCCCGGATCTTGCCCGCCCGGACCAGGTCCGACAGCGCGGACAGGGTCTCGCCGAGATCGGTCTCGTAGTCCGGGCGGTGCATCTGGTACAGGTCGATGTAATCGGTATCCAGCCGGCGCAGGCTGCTTTCGACCTCGCGCACGATCCACTTCCGCGAGCCGCCCCGCCGGTTCGGGTCCTCGCCCATCGGCAGGCCGAACTTGGTGGCGATGACGAGATCGTCCCGGCGGCCCTTGATGTCACATCAATCACTACCGTCCAATTGTTCGAAATATCATAATCTACGTTGCCGCGTAGTGCAATATACGTTATTATGTTCTAAGGACGTCGCAACGACGAAATCAAAATCATCTTTCTGAACGGGCGGTGCCGCGTGACCCAAGGACCGGCTTCCCCAGACCCCGGGCGGGACGACGATCCCACCCGGCGTCCGGGCGAACCGGGCGGCACCCCCGATGAGCACCCCGGCGACGGCGAGCCGGAGCTGTCCCCGTCTGGTACGGACTGGCTGACCGATGACGAGTGGCTGGACTGGCTGTCCACGGTCGCCCCCGGAGACGAGGATGAGGATCCGGAGAACCATCCCGGCCAGGCCGCCCGCAGCGCCAAGCCCGCCCGAGGCGCCAAGACCGCTCGTGCCCCCAAGGGTTCTCGCGTCCCTAAGGAATCCCGCGCCTCTAAGGCTGCCCGTGTCCCCAAGGGGACCGGCCGTGTCCCGAAGGGGAAGCGCCGCGGTCCGGGGCAGCCCGGGTCCGCGCGGCGGGTCCCGGGGGAGTCGCCCGGTCCGGTCGGCGCGTTCGCGACCGGGCAGGTGATGGATACCGCGCCGGGCGGCCCGGTCCTGTTCGGTCACGCCGAGCACGCCGCCGGGGACGATGCCCGGTTCGCCGGCGCGACCGATGATGAGCTGACCGGGCTGATCTGCGGGCTGGACCGGGCCGAGGCCGCGGCGTGCGCGCTGAAGCACGTCGCCGTCGCCGAGCTGATCCGCCGCAGTCCGGACGACGGCTGTGCCCTGGAGGGTCCGGCCCAGATGCCCGCCACCTGGCATGAGTTCACCGTAGCCGAGCTGGCCGATGCGCTGGCCGAGACCCGGCAGGCCGCGGACGGGATGCTCACCCTGGCTCACGAGCTGGAGGTCAAGCTGCCGGGGACGAAGGCGGCGTTCCGGTCCGGGGTGCTGCGGCTGGCCAAGGTGGAGATCATCGCCCGCGGCACCGTCAACCTGACCCCGGCCGAGGCCCGCGCGGTCGAGGTGCTGGTCCTGGGCCGGGCCGGGCGGCTGACCCCGGGCGGGCTGCGGTCCGCGATCGCCACCGCGGTGATCCAGGTGGCGCCGGAGAAGGCCCGCAAGCGTCGGGAGGACGCGGCGCGGAACGCGCGGGTGCAGCGGTGGCTGGAAGACTCAGGCAACGCCGCCCTGATGGGCCGCGAGCTGCCCCCGGCCGACGTCTTGGCCGCCGACCAACGGATCCACTGGTGGGCGACGGAGCTGAAGAAAGCGGGCCTGGACGGAGATATGGACCAGCTGAGGGCTCTGGCCTACATGGACATCATGCTCGGCCGTGACTCCAGCCTCCGCGCCCAGCCCGAGCCCCCGGCAGGCACCGGCGGCGCCGACGGCGGGCCGGACAGTCCTGGCCGCCAGACGCCAGAAGACCCGCGCGACGGCGGCCCGCGCGACGGCGGCCCGGGTGACGGCGCCCCGGGTGACGGTCCGGGCTCGCCGGATCCCCGCGGGACCCGGACGCCGCCGACGCCGGGCGTGATCCCGGCCGGGTTCATCGGCTGCATCAACCTCACCGTTACATTGGCCACCTTGCTGGGCCTGGCCGACCGGCCCGGCGAGATCGCCGGCCTGGGTCCCGTCGACCCCGCCCTGGCCCGTGACCTGGCCCAGGCGGTCGCCCGGAACCCCAAGACCAGCTACTGCGTCACCGTCACCGACCAGCAAGGACACGCCATCGGCCACGGCTGCGCCCGCCCCGAACCCAAAAACCGCACCCGCGCCGCCAGGCCACCTGAACCCCGACCACCCCGCGGCCACGACCCGCCCGGCGGCCACGATCCGCCCGGCGGACCAGGCTCCGGTACCCGGCCGGGGTTTACGTTCACCGCGTCCGGGGAGGACGGGCCGCCCGGCGGTTACGGTGCCTGGCGGCTGTCCACCGGGATCTCGGGGCGGCCGGGCCTGCTGATCGCGCTCGACCCGGTCGCCCTGGACACGTGTGATCACCGCTTTGAGGCGCGGGGTCATGATCCGGGGGTCAAGCTGCGGCACCTGGCCCAGATCCGGCATGCTACCTGTACCGGGCCGACCTGCCGGAGACCGTCCCGGCAGTGTGACTTCGAACATAACATCCCGTATGAAGCGGGTGGCCGAACGTGTTTGTGTAATACGGGTCCTAAGTGCAGGCATGAGCACCGGCTCAAGCAGGATCCCCGGTGGAAGGTCGAGCAGATCACCCCGGGCACCTTCCGCTGGACCGCCCCGTCTGGACGTCAATACACCACCGAACCAACCCGATACCCGATCTAACGAAGGTGAGCCGGTCGGACGAGGCTCAGCGTCCCCTAACGCCAGCTACCAGATACCCATCGCGGCCTCGGACCGTGTCGCCTGTGTCTTGACCGGCAGGCCGAGGCGGTCCGAGGATAGCCGGATGAAGCGACGCGGCGGCCGGACCGCCACCACGATGGGCTACGCCACGGTACTGGCGGCGATGTCGCTGGCCGCGGCGGGCTGCACGTCGGGAACGACGGCCTCGAACGCCACCGGCACCGAACAGCCGCCGTCCTCGCCCACCGCAACCTCTTCCCCGGCCGCACCGGCCTCGCCGGTCGTCCCGAGTGCCGCCGCGGCCGGTCAGGATGCGGACTGGCCGACCTACGATCGCACCGCGGACCGCGGCGGGGTCTCGGTCAGCTCGTCGGCGCCGGGCACGGTGCGGTCGTCGTGGACGGCGGCCGTGGACGGCGCGGTGTACGCTCAGCCACTGGTGGTCGGTTCCGAGGTGATCGTGGCCACCGAGAACGACAGCGTCTACGCCCTCGACGCCGCCACCGGCGCGGTGCGCTGGTCACGGCACCTGGCCACCCCGGTTCCCAACGGGCTGCCGTGCGGCAACGTCGATCCGTCCGGCATCACAGGCACCCCGGTGGCCGACGTGGCGACCGGGCGGCTCTGGCTCGTGACGTTCACCGCCCAGCCGACCTACCGGCACACCCTGTGGGAACTCAACCTGGTCACCGGGCAGACGGTGGCGCAACGTCCGATCGACGTCAGCGGCAGCGATCCGCGGGCCCAGCAGGAGCGCGGCGCCCTGGTCCTGCTCGGCTCCCGGGTGTACGTGCCGTTCGGCGGCCTGGACGGGGACTGCTCCGACTACAAGGGACGCGTGGTGGGCGCGCCCCTTTCTGGGGCGGGTCCGCTGGTCAGCTTCACCACGTCCAACCAGCGCCAGGCGGGCATCTGGGCCCCGCCCGGCGAGTCCGTGCGCGAAGACAGCCTCTACGTCGCCACCGGTAACGGCATGCCGTACGACCAGGTCGACGACTCCGACAGCGTCTTGCGTCTCAGTCCGGACCTGACCGTCGAGAGCCTTTTCACCCCTAGTAATTTCGAGTCGCTGTCCGCCGGCGACCAGGATCTCGGGTCGACGGCCCCGGCCCTGCTGCCGGACGGCCTGGTCTTCCAGGTGGGCAAGGAGGGGGTCGGCTATGTTCTCGACGGCACCCGGCTGGGCGGCACCGGCGGGGCGCTGACCTCCGCGACCGTGTGCGAGGGAGGCTTCGGCGGTGACGCGGTGGACGGCGATACCGTCGTGTTCTCCTGCTACGACAGCCTGCGCGCCGTTGCGGTCACGTCCGGTCAGGGCGGCGCCGCGGCCAAGCTCAGCGTCCGCTGGTCGGTGACCGGCCTCAGCCCGGGGCCGCCGATCATCGCCGGCGGTGTGGTCTGGGACGCCGGCCGCAAGGGCACGCTGGCTGGCTACCGCCTCTCCGACGGCCACCAGGTGTTCTCCACCCCGATCGCCCCCGTCGACACCGATTTTCCCAGCCTGTCCGCCTCCGGCTCCCGCCTGTTCGTCCCCGAGGGCAACAAGGTCGTGTCCTACCTCGGCATCTGACGCCCGAGTTTCATTCGTTTCTCGCGACCTCGGGTCCGGTGATGCGGGCCAGCAGCGGGAAGGTGGCCGCGATGATGCCGAGGGACACCAGGATCCCGCCTGCGGTGATGAGGTAGTACGCGACGCCGGGCGCCACCATCGGGTAGTGCTGGGCCACCGAGGCGTACTCCGCGGCGGCGCCGAACCCGGTGCCGATCGCGACGGCGGCGACGGCGAGCAGCGGGACGGCGCTTTCCAGCGCGACCACGCGGCGCAGCGTGGCGAGCCGGGCGCCGGTGAGCCGCAGCAGGCTGAACGGCCGTTTGCGGTCGGCGAGCCCGGCCGCGATGGCCGCGGCGAGCGTGCAGCCGGCGATCGGCAGGCTGACCAGGATCACCGTGTTCGCGAGCTGCTGGTAGGCGTTGTTGCTGGAATTGTCCTGCCTGATCAGGTCGCCGAGGGTGGACGGCGCGTTTGGGGCGGGATATGCGTGTGCGTTCTCAAGCACTGTCCTCGTCTGTTCGACGGCCGGCTCGGAGCCGTTCGTCGCTACGTTGAAGGCGTCCACACCGAGGGTGCCAAGACGCGAGGCCGGGATGTTCACGGCTGGCCAGGTGATCCCGGCCGACGTCGTGCCGTCCACGGGGCCGGCGAACCCGTCTTCCGGGAACGCCGCCGCCGTCGCCCCGGCCGGGCAGCGGCCCAGGGCGGGAACGGTCGCGAGCTGAGCGCACGAGACCACGCCCGCCGGAACCGCAATGGGCGGGCTGCCCGGAAAGGTGCCGAGGTTGTGGAATGCCCCTGGGATGGTCAGCTTCGCGTCCGCGCGGACCACGACCACCCCCAAGACGCCGGGAATCTTGCGCAACTGTGCCGCAAGCGGCGCCGCAGGCGCGGCCGGCCCCGCGCCTGACTGGGCGGGCTCTGCTGAGGACGTGAACATGCCCGACGCCGCCAGCTGGTCCGTCACCACGGCCGCCGCCGCGGGAGTGGCAAACTGCGTGAGGTCCTTGGCGTCCTGCGTGGTGATGCCAACCACGGCCACAGTGGTGATGAACAAGGCGAGCACCAGGCCGCTGACGGCGCGGAAGGCGGCCCTCGGGTCGTCGGCGAGGCGGCGCGCGGCGATCAGCGCACCGGGGCGGCTGGTCCGGCGGGCCATGACCCGGGCCGCGGCCATGGTGAGCCACGGGCCCGCGATGACCAGGCCGACGATGATGAGCAGGAAGCCGGACAGGAGCGCCCAGACCTCATTGCCCGGAGATGCCGGGGTGCCGCGCACGACGAAGAAGCCGAGCTCGGCGAGGCCGGCCAGCAGGGGCAGCACCCGCCAGGCCCGTGGCGGCCTCGGAGTTGTCCGGCGGGCTACGCCGAGCGGGGAGATGTGCACCCGGCGCAGCGCCAGCCGGGCCGCCACGGCGGCGGCCACGGGCACACCGAGCGCGACCACGAGGGTGTCCGGCAGGCTGAGCGACATATCGGCGGGGAAGAACGGCTCGCCGAGGAACGGGATGCCCGCGACCGGGGCGCGCAGCAGGAAGAAGATCCCGAAACCGGCCGCCACCCCCAGGACCGCGGCCGCCGTCGATTCGGTGGCGGCGAGCAGGGAGACCTGCCTGCGGGTCGCGCCGACCAGGCGCATCGCCGCGAACCGCTGCTCGCGGCGTGCGGCCGACAGCCGGGTCGCGGTGGCGATGAAGATCAGCACCGGGGCCAGCATGGCCAGCGCCACGACGGACAGGATGAGGTCGATGCTGATCGACTCGATTCCCGCGTTGGGCGGCATGTAGTTCAGGCCCTTGGGGTTAACCCGGCCATAGAACCTGCCGGGCACCGTTGTGGCGATCGACGTCACCCGCACGCTGCCGGGTGTGCCCGCCAGTTGCGCCGGGGTGTGCCCGATGATGATGACCAGCGAGTCCGGCGACGACAGCGCGGCGTCGCCGATCGTACCGGCCAGGCGGCCTGGGTAGCGGTCGGCCAGTTGGTTCGCCGGGGTGCTGCGCAGCAGCGCGGCGAGCGCGGGCGAGGCGTAGTACTGGCCAGGGCCCGGGTCATGGGTGATGCCCGGCGGCACCGGTGACGAGGCACCGGTGGCGGCCACGTCGAAGCGGTTGATCTGCTGGCCGTCGAAGGTGTCACCGCCGGGGTGCCACCACAGCGGGGCGATCCCGGCCGCCGGGCCCGCGGGCACGGACGAGGTGCCTGTCCAGAACCACGCGTGGCTGTTGTTCCAGGTGGTGACCGCGTTGGTCGCGGCCACGGCGGTCAGCAGCAGGCCGGTGCCCAGGCCCACCGCGACAGCCAGGACGAGGAACCGGGTGACGGCCTCGCGGCCGCCGCTGATTACCAGTCGCAGTCCGAGCCTGATCACGGCTTGGCCCCGGTGAGCGTGCCGACCCTGCCGTCCCTGACGACGACCTCGCGGTCGGCGTAGGCGGCGACCTGGGCGTCGTGGGTGACCAGGATGACGGTGGCGCCATGCTCGCGGGCAGCGTCGGTGAGCAGCTCCATCACCAGTTCCCCGGACGCTGAGTCGAGCGACCCGGTCGGCTCGTCGGCGAACAGCACCTCAGGCCCGGTGACCAGGCCGCGGGCCAGCGCGACGCGCTGGGCCTGCCCGCCCGACAGCTCCCCGGACCTGCGGTGCTCAAGCCCGTCCAGGCCGAGTGCGGGAAACCATTTCCTGGCCGCCGTCATCGCCGGGCCGCGGCGGGTCCCTGACAGCAGCAAGGGCAGGGCGACGTTCTCCTCCGCGGTCAGTTCGGGGACCAGCTGACCGGACTGGAATACGAACCCGAACCGGTCCCGGCGCAGCGCGCTGCGCCGGTCGTCGCTCAGGGTATCCAGCCGCTCCCCGGCGAACCAGACCTCGCCCTTCTCGGGTACCAGGATGCCCGCCAGGCTGTGCAGCAAGGTCGACTTGCCCGACCCGCTCGGCCCCATGACCGCGACGATCTCGCCCTGCCGGACTCCCAGCGAGGCGCCGCGCAGCGCCGGCGTTTCGCCGAACGAAAGGAACAGGTCCCGCGCCTCGATGATCTTCGCAGTTCCGGGGGATGCAGTGTCGGCGGGGAGGTGCGCGGTCACCGGCGTACCGCTCGCGCGAGCAGGTCCACCCGGGCCGCCGTACGGTCGATCCATCGAAGGTCAGCCTCCAGACGGTAGATCATGTGGTCGGCGAGCAGCACGTCGAGGAGGTCGCCTCGCCGCTTCAGCTCGGTGAGCTCGCGCATCCGCTGCAGGTGCGCCGCACGCTGGGCGTCCAGGTAGCCGTCGGCCGGCCGGTCGAGCATCAGGGCGAGCACCACCTTGGCGAATAGCTCGCTCTGCAGGTCCGGCTCCGGCGGGGCCGGCTCGGCCAGCCACCGCTCCACATCGGCGATGCCCGCCTCGGTGATGACATAACGCCGGCGTTCGGGCCCGGCCTCCTGCTCGACGGGCCCGGCGACGGCCTTTCCATCCCTGGCCAGCCGGGACAGGGTTGCGTACACCTGGCTATAGCGCAGCGGCTTGCCTCGGCCGAAGTACGCGTCGTAGTCCCGTTTCAGGTCGTATCCGTGGCTTGGCCCCCGCTCAAGCAGGCCAAGCAGTGTCAGCGGAACACTCATACCCGAGAGAATACTCCAAGAGTATTCTCTCGGGTAGTAGTTTCAGATGCCGGGATCCGAGCAGCGGGCAGAGCCAACGCGGCATCCCATCTAACACCAGGAGCACTGCTCCGTAGCAGACGATCGAGCCGAGCGAGTGCCCGCTGGGGAAGCTGTCCCCGGTGCCGTACGCGATGGGATGCGCGACGACCGGACGCAGCCGGCCGACGAGCGATTTGAGGACCGGATCGAGCACCAGCGCGCCCGCGCCGGTCACGAGCAGGTACAGGGCCAGCCACCAGCGCTTCCGGAGCGCGAGGAGGACCCGCCGCCACCCCGATGACGGTCCAGAGCACGCCGTCGCTGCCCAGGAAGGTCACGGCCTTGATCACGGAGATCAGCGCAGCGTGGCCCG
>Ga0302326_10033601_pt1 | contig 10188 bp, 9 predicted proteins | sample Palsa_T0_3_FD_202264 | JGI IMG/M metagenome (GOLD analysis project Ga0302326, IMG submission 202264) | Peat permafrost microbial communities from Stordalen Mire near Abisko, Sweden - Palsa_T0_3 | ecosystem: Environmental > Terrestrial > Soil > Palsa > Peat permafrost | place: Sweden: Abisko...
TTGGTAGGAAAATACGTCACGCTTCATGACGGCTACCTCTCGATCATCAAGGTCCTCGAGCGCAGCGCCATGCGATGCGGAAAGAAACTCAACCTCATCTGGGCCGAATCCTCCCATCTCGAAGAACAAATCGGGCTGGACAACACACCCGCCTTCCATAAAGCTTGGCATGAAGTCTGCACAGCAAATAGCATCTTAGCTCCTGGCGGGTTTGCACAACGAGGCACAAAAGGCATGATCGCAGCCGCAAAATATGGGCTAGAGAACAGAAGACCCCTTCTTAGGCATCTGTCTCGGAATGCAAATCGCAGTCATTGAGTTCGCTTGTCACGTCTGCAAGATTCCAAAGCCGGATCTGTGGAGTTGAATGGAGAGCAATGTGAGGATCCAGTCGTTATATTCATACCTGAAGGCGACCGTAGGAAACTGCGTGGAACAATGCGTCTCGGTCTTCGACTTACGATCTTTTAAGAATGCTCCGAGTGGTCTCGCCCCGTCAACTATACGTCGAGGTTAAATAGATCAACGAGAGGCATGGATCCCGCTATGAAGTTAATCCAGAATACATCAACCGTCTTCGCAACACGGATCTGGAGTCCATTAGGAAGGCTGACAAGTGTGAGCGAATGAAGATTGTGGAGCTGAAGGGTCATCCTTGGTATGTAGGCGTGCAGTTCCACGCGGAATATCTGTCCAGGGTCTTGATGCCGAGTAAGCCGTACCTTTGCTTCGTGTCCGCTGTTTCTGGTGCTTGGATAAGGTTGCGGCCGATGTGCTGGTGAAGGATGTCATGCCGAATGGAGTCAATGGCGTCTGCATCTAGATTCTAGATTCTAGATCTCGTGGAGTTCCCTTGGTAAGGGTGTCGGCTTGGATAATTCTGGGTTTTGGAATGGGGATTAGATGTTTGCTTTGTTGGGTTTGGGTGGATAGGGATTGATCAAGAGTAGATGGATTACCCAGCGATTGGCGTTCTGTTGTGAGAGTTATATTATAGTACGCAATACATCATAGATACTTTCACTTACTCTCTCGTGGCCTCTACGAGCACTCTGCGTGTTCTTGTCCCCGCAACAATACTTGTTGCGTATCGCCTAAGCGGGTCTTGAATTCAGGGGAAAGCTCCGATCACGTGCCAAGTCAACTGGTCAGGTCAACTTAAAGCTCTGATGCAAGTGCACCGTTCGATACAAATCTCTTCTCTCATAAAAGTATTATCTATTTGCGCTCATATTACCCAGAAACCCAAAATCCATCCAACTCTCTTTTCGCCTGTTCATCTGTTCATCTCAACCCTGAAGAAGCAAAAAGCCCCACATCCTCTACAACTTAGCCCTCCCACTCTCAATACTGCCCCAGCTATTTGAGTCCAAAGGTTTGTATACTTGCCCGTCTAGCCAGTAAAGTTTGTCAGTCCCTGCTTCGGAGAGCTTCCAGGATTTCTTGATTAGGTCGTTTTTGGACTTTTTGAAGGTTGCGTTTGCTTCAATTTCCTCCGTGATCCTGATCAGACGCGGCATTGCGTAGGATGGGAGACCGGTTTTCTTGAGGCCGGAGTAGAGGTTCTTCATAAAGAGGTCTGGTGGGGTGTCGAGGGTTAGGGCTGCGGCGCCGGCTTGGCCGTCATAGCTGCTTTTGGTCAGTACTCTCTTTTTCGTTTGTTGTTTGGGAGAGGGGATATTTGCCTTGCAAGTTTAACGCCGTATACGACGGCATCAGAAACACCGTCCAGCTTCGCAATATGATCTCTCACCTCCCCAGCACTAACATTCTCCCCTTTCCATCTAAACGTATCGCCCATGCGATCATGAAACCTAACCCACCCGCTCGGTTCTTGCACCACCAAATCCCCCATCTTCTGCCACATATCCCCTTTCACAAACACATCCGTCATCAACTTCTCCTCCGTCGCTTTCTCATTATTCAGATACTCAGTCAACAACGCCCTACTCTTCACCCTCCCAATCGCCTCCCCCACCTCCCCAAGTCCAACCTTCTCACAAAACCCCGTAACCGGGTCCCGCCACGGCGATCCAGTCCCCTCATCCACCCTCACAATCAACGTATCCTTCTCCAACCATCTCCGAATCGGCCCCGCAAAGCCAACCTTACCAGCGCCCCAAGCCCCACTCGCCACATTATCGAACTTCGCCAGCCCTTCCGTCGACCGATAGAATTCGCGGATCTCGGGCACGTTGAAGCGCGTCTTGAATTTCTCCCAGATCTCCCCACGCAGGCCGTTCCCCGCTGCTACGATACAGCCGTGTGCCTGATCGTAAGGGGAAGGCGGCGAGGTGACCAGGTAACGGCAGAGTTCACCGACGTACAGGATCCGCGTGGCGCGGGAGTCCGTCACGTCTTTCCAGAATCTCGAGGACGAGAACTTGCGTGCTAGGCAGAGAGTCCCGTGGGCTCCTAGGGAGTAGCAGAGCCCGGTGAAGAGCGCGGTGCCGTGGAAGAGTGGGAGAGGGGAGTAGGTGCGCAAAGGGAAGTACTTTTTGGGGTTCGAAATGTCCCGCGAGGTGGGAGTTGCGGTTATGCACATTTGGTGGTTGCGGATTGCGCAGGCTTTGGGCTTGCCTGTGGTGCCGGAGGTGAAGATTAGGGCCGAGAGGTCACGGGGTGTTGCTTTGACTGGAGGGGAAATTGTGGTGGGAATGGGGAGGGTGGAGGAGTCGAGGAGGGTGATGGTTGGAGAGAGGACTGGCGGGTTGAAGGAGCCAAGGTTAAGGGTGAAGTGTCGTCTGCTTCCGAGGACGAAACTAGCAAGGTCTGAGGTGGAGATGATGGTTTGAGCTGTTGAGACTTCCAGGCAGTATTTCAAGGTGTCGTCTGTTCAGAATCAGTTTTTGTTATTGTTTAAGTGGGTTCGAACAGACCTCTGAGGTTGATATTGACCAAACCTGCTACAGCGCTCAGTTTCGACAAGGCCAAGATGGTGACAACCATTTCTGGTGAGTTTGTCGCGAAGACAGCAACGCACTCATCTTTCTTGATGCCATTGGCTTCCAAGAAAGCAGCAAGTCGAATGACATCTAGAATTCATTAACACGACTCATTCTCAGCAGAATTTGTAGGATGACCTACCTTTCTTGAGCTCCCCATAGGTCCACGCCTTGCCCTCAAACCACAACGCTTCAGTCTCAGGACTCACTCTATCAAACATATGATAAAGCGTACACGTATCTCCCAATCCCTCAATAAAAGCACCAAGTCGTTGCCCCCAAGCGCGGTCATGTTGCAATTGCCTCAAGTCAATGCCCACCGACCACTTAGCATTCAAGTACGCCCCAGCCGCCAATGCGGCACCAGCAATCACAGCGCCAGAAGCAGGATCCATGTCCGAGCAGACCAGTTTTATCACAAGATCAAATTTCAATGGCTCGAAGAGGAGGAAGCTGAGAATGATGAGATATCATTTATCTCTCCAGCTCGGTAATTTCGTAATCATGCCTCGGCGACGACGGTTATGTTTGGAAAGTATGTTCCAGTTTCAGTGGTGGTTTTGACTGCCGTGAAAATCAACCGTGATGATGGCAAATTCTGGTTGGAGAGGTTTGACGGGAAACCCTGGCTGGCCCCACACGGTGGAGTCCCTCCCCGAAAGCCGAGAAAGGTTGGGGTGAGTTATTATGCGACACAGACGACGTCTTCTCTTCTTCGTTTGTGTTCTCTGAAAATAATTTCATCTATTTTTTTATTGTTTTTTTATTTCTTATTAAATTCAGTTTCTCTGATTGAAAGTAGTGAAAATGGCTTCTGCAGGTCAAAGGCTCTCTTCTGTGCTTGCGCACCTGAATCCACTCTCGCCAGAGTCGAGTGGGCGAGCAAATCTCTTGAAGAAGAACCCTGATGATATTGTCAGTCAACACCACAGAATCAAACTACTTCAATTAACATAATCTAGGTCATTACCTACGCAGCACGAACGCCGCTCACAAAAGCCAAAAAAGGGGCACTGAAAGACACACCCATCGACGACCTGCTCATCTCTCTCCTCACAGTACCCCACCTACACCCCAATCCCCAAATCGCAAGCTAACGCCCCCAGATCGTCCGCGAACAATCTAACCTAGACCCCTCCCTCGTCGAAGATGTCTGTCTCGGCAACGTCCTCGCCCCAGGCCAAGGTTACATGGCACGCTCCTCCGTGCTTGCCGCCGGCTTCCCCGTAACAACCGCCGCCAGCGTCGCCAACCGCTTCTGTTCCTCCGGACTCCTCGCGATTCAGCAGATCGCGAACCAGATAATCGCCGGCTCCATTGAAGTGGGGATCGCTATCGGAGCTGAAAGCATGTCTACGTGTCCTGACGACGGGGCCCCCGTTATGAGCACGAGGATCACGGGGCATGAACTCGCGAGCCAGAATCTGCAGCCAATGGGGCAGACGAGCGAGAACGTTGCGGCGCAGTTTGGTGTCACGAGAGAGATGCAAGATCGCTTTGCGGCGGGGAGTTTCCAGAAGGCGGAGCGGGCGCAGAAGGACGGGTGGGTGAAGGATGAGATTGTGCCGATTTTGGTATCTGTGAAAGACCCGAAGACGGGGGAGGTGAAGCAGGTGTTTGCTGATAGGGATGATGGAGTGAGGTATGGGACGACGGTAGAGTCGCTAGGTAAGATTCGCGCGGCGTTCCCGCAGTGGAAACCGAGTGCTACCACGGGAGGGAACGCGAGTCAAATCACGGATGGGGCGGCGGCGGTGCTATTGATGAAGAGGAGTAAGGCTGAGGCGTTGGGACAGAAGGTGCTGGGCAAGTTTTGTGCGGCTACGGTTGTGGGGCTGGAGCCGAGGATCATGGGGATTGGACCCAGTTACGCTATTCCGAAGGTTTTGGGGAAGACGGGGTTGAGTTTGGGGGATGTAGATGTTTTTGAGATTAATGAGGCTTTTGCTTCGATGGTGAGTTCTGAGAGTGTCTGGGAGAAGACATTGCTGATGGGTTCTAGGGTGTATATTGCGTTCAAAAGCTTGGTCTTGATCCTGCGAAGGTCAACCCGAGAGGTGGTGCTATGTTAGTGATGATCCAAGACTCTTTTTATCCCTTGCTAACTCTTTTTTCAGTGCTCTGGGACATCCCTTGGGCTGCACAGGAGCCCGTCAAGTAGTCACAGCTCTTTCGGAGCTTCGAAGACAGAACAAGAGAGTTGCAGTTACTTCCATGTGCGTGGGAACTGTAAGCATCCAGAAGCTTGGTCTAGTCAGAAAAAATCCGCTAACATAGATCCAGGGAATGGGAATGGCCGGCGTGTTCGTCTCGGAGCATTGATGTGCGGGACTCATGCATTAGATGAATTGGTGCTGGAGGGTCTGTACTGTGCATATTATATAGAGTCATCCAATTGAAGAAATGAGACTTGAGATAACCTCTAAACTGAATTTCCAATGAGAATTATGTGTTATAAGCAGCTCTTTCAAAATAGGTAGGTAGGTAGACTAACGAGCTATACGTCACGTGCCTGATGAGTCCGTGCGGGACTGGATCTTGCTTTCTCGCAGCTTGCGGCGCAGCATCCTTTACGTGTATTTATGTCATGCGAAGGATCATTCATCCGAAGGATGCAGCGCATGAAAGGTCTTCACGCTGAATCAAGTTAAAGGGGTGTGGTAACGAACGAGGCTGCCTGCTTTCGTTCGGGCCTTTCATCACAATCACATCCACATCACGTCGATCATCGAGATCTCGCCGTCACTGAATCTCAACCTCACTACCCCTCATCATTGAATCGTCCATTCAGAATGGATATCTCAGCTCTGCTTCAACGATGTGAGCCGCTCACTCACTCTGAGAGGGTGAAGCAGATGGTCGAGCTGGGCGAGAAATCGAAGAAAGACCCCGCAGCAGAAGCATTGGTTTCCAGCTTGTTACGTGGGTCGCCATACGCGCAGCTCCTGAGTCTCAAAACCTGCCATGGAAGTCGGGATGTGGGCGTCGCCATACAATTGCTTTCAGCTAACTCAAGATACATGAAGAAGCAGGCAATCAACCTAATTGCATCTCTAGGCTCTGATGCTGAGCTTCTCGAGGCTTTGAAGTCTGCACCGACGTATCTCCAGCGCCAGACGATCTCTCGCATCAGGAGCTCCTCTCATCGCCGTAAGAGGCCCAAAGTCATTGATGAGTTCTTGGAGCTTTTGGCAAAGGAAGGAGAACGATCCCTTTTCCAACGCTTGTTGCCTTTTGGATCAAAGGCTACCCTGGAAAAATACTTGCCGACAGTCATCGACGGTTTCGCCCTCGTCGATTGGTCTTTTCTGGCCAAATATCACCCAGATATAGCTCAGCAAAAATTATATCGACTGATAGAGAAATCCGAAGATAGAGATGCCGTCCTTGTCAGCACAGTACAGCACGTTTTTACTCGGTGGATATCACATGATTCGACCGTCGACTTTGCGTTGGAGCTTGTCAGAAAGTCCTTGGAGAAGATGCCGCTCTCAAAATTTCCTATTGGGTTCCCAGATCCACGAATGTTGAAACGATGCCCAAGACAAACTATCGATATTATTATTAGCTCCAACGACGATATTGATCTTGTAGTTTTCGGCTTCCAGGAGAGAAAACTCTTCAAGAAACTTCCTTTGAGCCAATTCCTCGGTTTGATCAAACGTTACCCAAAGCTCATCGAAGGAGCTTTCGATAAGCTCACCCCAGAACAACGTCTTCCTGTGTATGAGATCATTCGAGAGGCATGGCGAGACGAGGACGGAGTGCTTGAATGGGATGTGCCCAAATACCTTCCTACCAAAGAACGAGTACAAGAAGCACGCCGAACTCTGAAATTGAAGGTATTCGAGACAAAGCCTTCAGATCTCATTCGACACATTTCCTGGCTGCCATGGGAGGAAGCGATGGCTCTGCAAACACCGTTCCTTCGTTCCAGCGAATCTGAAGTTCGGAGCTCTGCGCTTCAGTGGCAGATCAAGGCGGCAAAATACGACAGCGCACATATCGAAGATGCGCTGGATCTGATCCTAGCTCATAAGAATGAGCCGGGCACTGTTCAAAGAGAGATGTTCAGGTCTCTGGGAGAAGTTCCAGTTGCAAGATTCAAGGAACACCATCTTGCTCTTTTGACTCAAATTGTTCGAAATGGTTTGGACTCTGCAGATGCTGTATACGCCATGCAGGGAATGATTAGTGTCGTTGCGGATATGCTTTCCGTCAATCCTCGATGGGCTGCACAGCGGATGGCACTAATTATCAGAGAGCAAGGGACAATCCCAAGCCGCGTGCAGCTCTCAGGCGTTGTCCCAGTCAAAGAAGTGATGGCGATTGTTGAGAAAGAGATGTCTCCTGTTTTGGAAAGTCTTCTTCGGAAGCAAGATGGAGCATCTCTATGCACTTTGGCTGCAGCTTTTGTCACTTACATCGAATACTGGCCTGAGTTGCGGAAGACGTGCACCAAGACCTTGGAGATTCAGGAGATGGGGGAATACCACGAGATTATGATGGAGATGGTGTATAAGTTCAAGCAGCCATCTGGTTTTTGGGCCCGAATTATTCCTCTTTTGACCAAGGAGAACAGGCCCATTGCTGGATCGCGGCGCATAATAAAACGCATCCATTTACAGCTACAGAATCTTCTGGACCCGTATCTCCATCCTATACCAGCACCGCCATCTTATACTCGCAAACGAAATGCATTGAACACCTTGAAAGGTGGTTTCTGGCGCTGGACTCCCAGTCAGCAAGATGCCCTCGTACAAATTATCCTCAAGGATATTGCGGACCAAGATGTAACATCAAAGAAAAAGGTGTCCTATGTCAAACAGCTCGGTCTTTTACCATCAGTTGATCCAAAATATCTTATCCAGCTTGCAAGCGATGAAAGACCCATCATTCAAGAAGCCGCATTAAAAGCCTTAGGACGTATGGACGGAGCTCAAGGAGTTCCCGCCCTCATCGATACTCTAGGAGATGATCGTGGTAGGATTGCAATCTACGCTCTCCGGAGCGTCTTGAAAATGATGTCTAAATCCGAGACATTCACACTTCTGAAAGCAGTACCAGAGACCAAGGTAACAGTCGCCAAAGAGAAAGTGCGTCTGATCGGAGACTTAGAAACCGACGAAGCCCTGCAATGGCTCCTTCAGGCAGAAAAGACAAAGCTCCACGCCAGCGTCCGCAAAGCTCTCCTCAGAGCTCTCTGGCCCTACCTAACCCACTTCGAAACCTGGGAGATCTTCCACCGCGCAGCAGCAGATCCCGAACCCGACACCGCCAAAGGTGTCATCTCCATCCCCAGCAACGGCATGGCCTTCCCAACCCGTCAAAAACACCTGCACCTCCTCCTCCAGCTCCTCAACCATCCCCTCCCTGAAGTTCGCCTCGCAGCCCTCCAACGCTGCAACAGCATGCCCCTCCAAGACCCCGCTAACATCCTCTCCTCCCGCCTCTTCGAACTCATCCACTCCCCCTACGACGATGAATGCAGCGCCGCTACGAAAGCAATCTTTGCTACTTACGCTAAGAACCAGGTTGATCTCATCGAGGACTTATACGAGGGGCTGATTAAGGATAGGAAATTGTTGATTCGTGTCCACGACAAGCCTTTCTTTCGCTATATCAGCCCGTGCGACGATATGAAACACTTACGTCCCGTCACACACCGCATCCTCTCAATCCTGAAAAAGGATCGATTTTCAGTGACTCGGAGAGTGAGACTTATGTTCAATGGTCTCCCATGGGAAGAAATTAAGCCACACCTCCTTGAAATCGTGCCAGAATTGACGGCAGACGCGCTCTGTGTTGCGAAAGAGGAGATTGAGGGAGCCTGGGGCGCGTGGAAGAGAACCACGGATGATTTTACGGAAGGGGAGTTGGAGTTTGCGGGGAGTAAGGATGAGAGGGGGAGGAGGCTGGCGGTTAGCTTGTTGGTTGGGAGTGTTGGGGTGAGTGGGGCGTGGACAAGAGAGAAGAAGGAGAGGCTGGAGGTGTATAGGGGGGATGAGAGCGTGTTGGTTGCGGAGGCGGCTTGGGAGGTGGAGTTGAGGGGTGAGGGGGATGAGGAAGAGGACGAGGAGGGAAGTGAAAAATGATGGAACAAGGAGAAATATCTTTCAAAAGTCCATCAGAATGGATCTGGTTTTGGATAATGGGCAACAAAAAGATGTGTAGTTTCAAACGACATCTTGAAATTTCTATGACAGGTCTACAACAAAAGTATCAAAATCGAAACCTTAAATTACCACAGCCCTCCTATATCACATTTCTCGTTAAGCATCCATAGCCCTCGCAACATCCAAACCCGGGAACTCACCCAGTGTCTGATGATTCAACATCAGCGTCCTCCCAAACATCAGATTCATCCCCGTAGCCTTAATCCCGCACCCATTCTTCTCCAAAATATCCTTCACCTCCACAACCGTCGTATCGTTTGTCACCTTATCCAAAGTGTACGGCTTGTGCCCACCACCAACCCCCCACCGATTCGGCTTCGTCTGCACAATAACTCTCAGTCGTGTGATCGGTCTGGCAGCTATCACCCGGGCAGCAGGCTGAGCAGGAGCAGCTTGTTGGCCGGTGGCAACTCGCGTCGAATTTATCTTTGCTGTTGCCGCAGCAATGTCTTTCAGCTTTTGTTTCCTATCTGCTTCTGCTTTCGCCTGATCAGCTATCGCCTTCGCCTTGGCCGCCTGTACGAATATTAGTACAGGCTTTTAATGCAAGTTTTATAAGCCGGGGAGCTGCTGAGCTCCCGAGGCATGTTTCGAAAGCTCCGCTCTTAGTAGGCTCCCTTGAAATTGTGATATAAAGGACAAAATAAGACCTACCTGGAACGCAGCAACATTCGCATTCGGCGGATCTTGTCCAGAGTACCACTGCAATTACAAGTTAGCTGCCTTCTTTCTGAACCCGACAATTTTGATTTCCCAATCCGTAGGGGAAAGCAACAAACTTACTTGGGCAGACACGACGGGTTCCGCCCACTGTGCCAGCGGCGGGTTCGTCAGTATCGTTCCCTGTGCCATCTGCGCTGCGCCTACGGCATCTCCTGTTCTTTTCACGAGTTCCCTGACCGGAATCCGGTTGGCGGGGGCGAGGAGGAGGCACTCGGCGACCAGGTGGCGGAGTGCTTGGCTGTAGGTTGAACTTCCGGTGGAGTCTTCTTTGGAGTCCTGGCGGGAGCCTACAGTATTTCCACCTCTGGTGAGACGGGGAGTGCCGTTGGACTGATACATTTCGT
>Ga0302326_10033602_pt1 | contig 10188 bp, 9 predicted proteins | sample Palsa_T0_3_FD_202264 | JGI IMG/M metagenome (GOLD analysis project Ga0302326, IMG submission 202264) | Peat permafrost microbial communities from Stordalen Mire near Abisko, Sweden - Palsa_T0_3 | ecosystem: Environmental > Terrestrial > Soil > Palsa > Peat permafrost | place: Sweden: Abisko...
GGCCACTTGTTTTTCAGCAACCTGAATTTCAAATCCAACCTTGATGCGCCGGGGCAACAGATGTTCCTCGTCGCAGGCCCGGATATCCAGATCTACGATTCCACTTTTCTTTCCGGCTCTAATCAAATTCTCGATGTGATCTTCGGAGACGGAGGTGTTGTTTCGGGGAATCACATCATTGTGAACAATTGGACGGGTTTGGGAATAAGTAACAGCCAGAACATCATCTTTGAAAAGAACCTGGTTTACTCCCAGAATGTGCCCGGACAAGGTCCTGGAGGGAGATCCGCGGGCTCTGGACTGAGCATTAGTCGCGCAAACAACCGTTTCGGCCCGTCAGCCCTTTCGCAAAATGTCTACGTAGGCTACAACACCTTCCGGAACATGGGCTCAAACGGCCAGCAGGTGATCACCAACGACGGAGATGGGGGATCCTATTTTGGACCCATTGCGAGCAGCACCGCAGACACGGTGACCCTGGCGCATGATCCTGCCTGGGATTGGATGGGCACAACGAATCCGCAAGCATCCAGCCTTGCAATCATTTCGGGCAGAGGGGTCGGCCAATACTCGTTCATTCAGAGCTATAGCGGTCGAACGATCCATCTCGCCAAGGCTCTGCAGGTTATCCCCGACGCGACGTCGATCATCGTTATTTCTCAATATGAACTTCACATGACCACTGCGCACAATCAAATCACGGATACTCTCGGCGCTTCCATCGTCCTTGGTGACTCCCTCGAAAGCGTGATCGAAGACAATGTGTTGACCAACTCGGGCAATGGGATCATGATTTCCGCGTTTGGTCCATACGGCGGCCCGGCATCCTATGGGCCAGTGATCAACACCGACGTTCTGCGAAATTCGATCAGCGAGGGCGCCGGGAACTTTATGACCCCTTCGGTGAACACCAACGTGGCGGGCATCGTCATTCAGGACATGCCTGGATGCTTAGTCTCCGGTCTGCTGATTCGGGACAACACAGTACCAGGCAAAGAAACCATCAGCAGCGTGAATGGACTGAACGGGATCAGTGCCGCGTTGATTGAGTACAATCGTGGCAATTGGCTACCCACGTTTCCGATCCCTGGGTTCCTGGTGCAAAGGAATCAACACCAGGGATTGTTCTGAAGGTGTCCCGCAGTCTATGCGTGATGTGGCGCCCTATGCTGTTTCAGGCTCGAAGGAGAAATATGCGCGGGCTAACTCTGCATTTCTGTGCCTTCCTGGCTCTCGCTTTTTTTCCCGCCGGAGCGCTTCCCCAGCAAATAACCCCAGCCCCAAGCGGCTTGACAGCAGCCGCGGATGGTCTCACGCTCCAGGTAACCGCCCTGCGTGACGACATCCTCCGCGTGCGCCTGTGGAAGGGCGACGCCGTGCCGGAAGACGCCTCCTGGGCCGTGCTTCCCCAGGCCCGCACCAGCAGCGTCCCGGTTACCCCCGAGGCGAACGGCTTCACCACCAAGGCATTGCGGGTCAGCGTAACCGATCATCTGCTGCTCACCGTCGCCGACCTTCAAGGCAACGTACTGCAAAGGGACGCAGCCCCGGTGCTTTGGGAAGGCACCCGCTTCACCATCAGCAAGCAACGCAGTTTCGACGATCATTTCTTCGGCCTGGGCGACAAACCGGGGCCGCTCGATCGCGGCGGGCAGGCATTTACCATGTGGAACACCGATGCCTTCGGATGGCAGGAATCCACCGACCCCATCTACAAAACCGTTCCATTTTTCCTGGACGTGAACCGCGGGCGCACGCTCGGCGTCTTCCTGGATAACACCTGGCGCACCAACTTCGATTTCGGCCGCGACGATGTGTATCGCTATACCTTCGGGTCGCTGAACGGGCCCATCGATTATTACCTCATCTACGGGCCAGAGCCAAAGCAGGTGGTGACAGACTGGGCCTGGCTTACCGGACCCACCCCATTGCCGCCCTTGTGGGCGTTGGGTTTCCAGCAATCCCGCTATTCCTACTTTCCCGAATCGCAGTTACGCGAGATCGCGCAGCGGCTGCGCAAGGATCGCATCCCCTCAGATGTGCTCTGGCTGGACATTGATTTCCAGCACGAGAACTGGCCCTTCACAGTAAACCAGAAAGCCTTTCCCGACTTCCGCGGCATGGTGAAAGACCTTGCCCAGGAACAATTCAAGGTGGTGGTGATCACCGACCTGCATGTAGCCCGTCAACCCAACGTGGGTTACGCTCCGTATGACACCGGGCTTGCCGGCGATCATTTTGTGAAAAATCCAGATGGTTCGATTTATGTCGGCAAGGTGTGGCCCGGCGCTGCGGTCTTTCCCGACTTTACCCGGGCGCAGACCCGGCAATAGTGGGGTGGTCTCTTCAAGACCTTTGTCGACGACGGAGTCGCGGGGTTCTGGAATGACATGAACGAACCCGCCGTTTTTGACGGCCCGGGAAAGACCATGCCGGACAACGTGCAGCATCGCATCGATGAGCCCGGCTTCCGCCAGCGCACTGCCCCCCACCTTGAGATCCACAACATTTTCGGCATGCAGAACGCTCGTGGCACGTATGAAGGAGAGCTTGCGCTACGGCCCAACGAACGGCCCTTTGTCATGACGCGCGCAACCTACGCCGGAGGCCAACGCTACAGCACGACCTGGACCGGCGACAACAGCTCCACCTGGAATCACCTGCGCATGACCATTCCTCAGCTGGTCAACCTGGGCCTGAGCGGGTTCTCGCTTGCCGGCGCGGACGTGGGAGGTTTTGCCGGCTCGCCGCCGCCCGATCTGCTGACCAGGTGGATCGAGCTGTCAGCCTTCCAGCCCATTGACCGGGACCACTCTGCCAAGGGAACCCGCATGCACGAGGTGTGGGTGGATGGACCCGAGCAGGAAAACATTCGCCGGCACTTTATCGAAGAGCGCTACCGGCTTATGCCTTATCTGTACACTGTCGCGGAGGAAACCTCGCACGATGGCTTGCCCATCAACCGCCCCCTCTTCCTCGAATTCCCGCATGCCACGGACGATGGCAGCCCATACGACCTGACCACCGGTGGAAGCGAATTTCTCTTTGGCAGCGACATCCTCGTTGCGCCCAACCCTTCCCCCGAAGAGGTAGCTCCTTACACTATTCATTTGCCGCCGGGAACCTGGTACGACTACTGGACCGGCGAACAGTTCCGGCTTAACAATCTCAGTGGAACGCTGGATCTGGAGCAGCGCGACAAAGTATTGGCACAGAAGCCGCTGATGGTCACGCCCAGGCTCGATCAATTGCCGGTTTACGTGCGTGGCGGCAGCATCCTGCCCATTGCGCCGCTGACCCAGAGCACCGCCGACTTGCCGAATGGCCCCTTGACCCTGCGGGTATTTCCTCATGCGGCGGACGTGAACATTGTCGAGCCCTGTGCGGGCGACGTTTACACCGACGACGGTCATACCTTCGGCTATCGCACGGGGGAATTTGCACGCATTCACTTCTCCTGCTCCACTGCAGCGGATGGATCACTCCACGTAGAGATCGCAAAGCAGGAAGGTCAGTGGAAGCCCTGGTGGCATGAGTATCGCGTGGAGGCGGTAGGTTGGACGCCGAAGGCGAATCGCGCTTCCGTGGACGGCAAAATCGTTCCGCTGAAAAAACAAGACGGACGCTGGGGAGTCACCGTTCCGATGAAAACGGACACGACCCAAATTACACTGGAGTAGAGATGTTGCGTGCGCGCTCGTGGATCGTTGGCCTTACCAGTTTCTTCTTCATCCTGCTGCAAAGCGCCTGCACCGCGGTGATGGCCATCAGCGGTGTCCGCGTCATCATCGGCCTGGGTGCGCTCGCCGCGGCCGCTGGGCTCAACCGTCCAGCAAGCGGATTTCACGCCGACGCTATTCGTATTCCCATGATGGCCATCGCTGTGATCGGCTCATTGCTGAACCTGTATGTCATCTGGCGGATTCGCACTCTGCGCTCCCGTCCGTCCGCGCAGTGGCGCACAACCCCTGTAACCCCCAAACAGAAACGCGCAGAAGCCTTCCAGATCGTGCTCGCGATCATCACCCTCGCCTTGGTCGCGGCAGAGTGGATCACGCACCGCATCGTGCACAACGTGGGGTGATTCGTGGCTCTTACGATTGACAGGCCGCTGAAGAACCTATGCGGAGGGTACGGCCTTTAGAGTCCGCGTAAGAAACCCTGTGCTGAAGCCCAAGAATTCGGGAAGCCCGAAGGGCGCACCGCAGATCCCTCCACTACGCTACGCTCCGGTCGGGATGACAACTTTGTTTGGGAACGCTAAGTATAGTTTCCAAGATGAATTGTCATCCCGACCGGAGCGTACCCGGATTTCCTGCCACGCTGCGCTGGACAAGCCAGCGTGTGCGCCTTTCTGTAAGGGAAAGGCGCATGAAGCGCACCAACGCCACCAAGTTCTACAGGAAATCCGGGGGAGCGTAGTAGAGGGATCTGCGGTGCGCCCTTCGGGCTTCCCGAATTCTTGGGCTTCAGCCGCTGAGGGACGCCCCTCAATCACGGAGCCAACCCCTTTATCTCCTCCTCGAGCCGCGCATGTAATCGTTCACTGAAACCGAGCGGCAATTCAAATACCCGCTCGTCCGCGGTAAGGATCAGAATATTGCGCGTCGAGTCCAGGATGGCCGAGCAAATCTCACAATGCTCCAGATGCTTCTGCACCTGTTCCAGCACATCCGGAGGGAGGGTTTGATCGAGGTAGTCGGAGATGTGCGCCCAAACGTGTTTGCACGCTATCACCATGCCCATCGCCTCCGCTTAGGAGCCACTTCCTTCAACTGTGGCGCCAGCTTCTTCTGCAACATCATGCGCGCCCGATGCAACCGGACTTTGACGGAAGAAATCGTGATGCCAAGCGCCTGCGCCGCCTCATGCACGCTCAGTTGCTCGATGTCTCTGAGTCGAAAAACTTCGCGGTAGATGAGCGGCAGAGCGATGATGGCCTTTTGCAACATGAGCCTAACCTCTTTTCGCTCCAGTGCCTCCGACGGTATTTCCTTCCAGTCCCGCAGCAAGGCCGGAGAAGCCTGTTCCCCATCTTCCTGAGGTTCGTCCAGCGACTCCATCCTGATCGCATCCCGGCGGCGAATACGGCTTCTTGCCTCGTTCAATGCGATGCTGGTCAGCCAGGTCCCGAATTTTGCCTCGCTGCGAAAGCTGGCCAGGTTGCGGAAGGCCTTGAGGAATGCTTCCTGGGCCGCGTCCTCCGCATCCGCCTCGTTGTGCAGAAAAGACAAAGCCATGGCATAGACTCTTCGCTCGTAGGGGCGAATCAGTTCGTGGAACAATTGCGCGTCGCCGGCAACGATAGATGCGATCATGCGCGACTCATCTCGTAACTCGGTGGCCATGCGATCGTCTCTAGAGCGGTTTCGTATCGGTCCCCAGCACGCGTCCGTTTCCCGGCGTCTGCGCAAACAGAATAAGGTGATGTCCCTGCGCCGCCTGGAACGAAGCTGGAATCTGGATCTGCACCGTTCGCTCGCCGGCGGCCTGCACTCTGGTCACGCGGGAAAGAGACCGAGCCACTGCGACGTGCGCCAGATTGCGCCCCGAGTTCTCCCCGTGAAGCACGTTGGAGCGATCGGAGTCGTCGGTAAGCACCGCGATCAGGTCGGCGCCTTGCTTCGGGAAATCGCCGCTCGTGGAAAAATTCACCGTCAAGGTATTTCCAGCGACGCTTACGGAAAGAATACGGAGAGAGATCCGCGGCTGCTGCTCTTCCTCTTGCTGCACTGCGTGCAGCAAGGCTGCACGGTCGCTGCCGACGATCTGCTCTGCGCCGTTGATTACCATTTGTGGCGTGTACACGCCCTCCAGGTGGAATCGCTCACTATAAGCATTCTGCCGTTCCGTGTAGAGCGGAGAGGAGAAAGGGTCGGACCAGCCGAGTGAATTCCAATAGGTGACGTGTTCGCTGATGCCTACCACCAATTGCCCCGCGCTGGTCTGGCTTCCATTCACTTGTCTGAGCAGCGCATCCGCGGGCGGGCAACTGGAACATCCTTCGGACGTAAATAACTCCACCAGCACCGTGTTCTGAGCCAGTGCACTCGCGGTCATCAGTGCCAGGGCGATTCCCACGGCGATGGTTCTGCTGCGCATGCATTTCTCCGTGGGGATGAGACGCACCTGCAGGGTCGAGGGTTACAAGAACCTACATATTCGTGTGGCCGTGGCGCATGTCCTCGTTGAACGTCGGCTTGGTCAGCGCAAAAGCCTGCTGCAGGCGGTCGCGGAACTCAGTCTCGCGCGCCAGCAGGGCCGGTGTCGCGGCAGCAAAGTCCTTCTCCTCGCTCAGGGTCGCGAGCCCGGAAGCTGCCAAACCCGCCGCAGCCCGCATGAGCTCCTCCTCGGTCGTGTTCAGGTATTGCGCGTCTCGCGGGTCAGCGATCCATACCGGCCGCGAGTTGCCCAGCACGCCCGAGAGCCAGAAGATCTTGGACAGCAAGAACTGTTGCCGGCTCTCGTCATCCGTATCGGTGAAGAAGAACTTCTTCTGCCAGCGGCTGTAATAGCGCGTGGTGACCGGAACCGGCTGGCGATTGCCGCTCTTCAGCAGTTCAAGTTGACCCTGGTCGAGGGTCTTGCGGATCGCGCTGTAGATGAAGGATTCCGCATAGGGTTGCTCGGGAGCGGGAACAATCTCCGCAAAGGTCACAGTCATGCTGGCGGAGACCTTGGCGTGGAGCAGGGAATCGGTGCCGTCGGCCACGTGGACCACACCGTGCACGATGTAGGTATCGGCGCCCGAGGTCGAGCGGTGGAAGGGCCACCGGAAGTCGCCGAAGGTAATGGGCATGCCCGCTACCGTCACATAGGCATCCGGCCGGGGATTGCGCAATCGCTTGGCCTCGTCGCGCAAATGCGCCGTCATTGCCGGCAAGAGCTCGGGACGATTGAAGTCGAAGTCCTCACTCAACTCCAGGCGCAACGTGCGTTCCGCCGGAGCATCCGGGGAAAGGCCGATACGGAAGATGGCCGTGGGGCGCGCATTGAAATCGATCCCCTCCTCAGAGGAGACCACGGTCATGCCGGCATTTGCGGCGGCGACACCTACGGCGGTGCTTAGGGCAGTCACGGGATGGGTAGGCATGGCTCTGCTTTCCTGCGGAAGTCTCAAAAGTGATTGTACCGGTGGAACGTCCGCCCCTGGCTATGCCGAGCTAAATGCCTGCCAGCGCAAAGGCGACCAGGGTGCGGCCGGTCCTCCCCGATGATTGCTCGAACTCCTCCAGCAGCCGGGCTTCCAGGCCATCCGGATCGACTGGCATTTCGCACCCGGCGATCTCCTCCTCCGTAGCCCCTTGATAACAAAGCTCGCAAACGCCGAGCCCTTGCTCCGAGCGCACCGGCGGGCCAAAGACGCGGCAGGTCATTGGACGGGAACGATACAGATCACACAGCCCAGTGACGGGATCGAGTACGGCACACGGCTCGTCATTGGCAAAGTCTTCAAAACGCGCAGCAGCCTCTTCGGAGGAATCGAGCAGGCCAGTCACAGGGTCGCCGGGGAAGCTCCGGGCAAGGCGCTCCACCGATCTCTGCACCCGCTCGCGAACGGATTGGGCTCGTTCCGGGTCGCTAAAAGTAAGCTCTTGCAGCCCCTGCTGAAGCCGCGCGGCATCGAGCTGGTGGATGGCGAAGACCCCCACGCAGCACTGTGTGCACCCGGCCTTGCATACTAGCCAATCGCCGCTGCGGCGGGCGGTGTCGGCCAGTGCCGTGTCGAGAATCTGCACGAGTTGCACGTCGCCTGAGGGAAGCATGGTGCCATTTCGGGTATCTATATAGCAAACATCGTAATCCCCGCCAACAATCTTGCCGTCTATGCAATTATGAATGGACAGTGACAAAAAAGTTAAGGGTACGCAACTTTTGGTCATTGTCGAACGTTAAAAACTACAGGTTCACCCGCGCCTCGAGGAGCTTCGTGAAGAGACCGTGTTTCTCCCCCCGCGTTCTGCGTACTTTCCTGTTCGTACTCGGGGTCATGCAGATTACCGCCATGTTGGTCGCGTTTGAGCGGCCGGCCCAGGCCTATGTCGATCCAGGTTCCGGCTTTGTCTTTCTCCAGGTCGCCGGTTCCATGTGCGCGGGCGCGATTTACTACCTACGCCACCGCGTGAAGCGGATCCTGCTAGCGCTGCGCAGGTCGCCTGCCGCCACACAGTCAGAGGTCGTAGAGAACCAGCCATGAGCCAGGGCACGTCGCAATCAATTGCGACGTTTCGCGATCCCGCTGGATCGCTGTCCATCGATGGCGAACATGTGCTGCGAACCGTCCACCCGCGCTACGCTGCCGAGGCTCTGCGCTTTCTGCAGTCTGACCTTGCTCGCCGTTGGACCGACCAAGGCCACCTGGTTGCGAGCGAGGTGGTTTCCGCGGAAGAGGATCAGCCTCTCCTGCTCCGGCATCCGCGCATTTCTTTCCCCTCCTATCCGTGGGAATGGACTCCCGGTCAGTGGGTTGCGGCCGGAGAATTGACGCTCGACCTCTGCACGCAATTGCTTCACGAAGGCTGGATTCTTAAAGATGCCACCCCGCTCAATATTCTCTTCGAGGGCTCGCGTCCGGTTTTTGTGGATCTGCTGTCGATCGAGCGCCGTGATCCAGGCAGCCCGTTGTGGCTTGCCTATGGGCAATTCGCCCGCACCTTTCTTTTGCCCCTGGCAGCAAATAAATATCTGGGCTGGCCTTTGGCGGCCACCCTCAATCGCCGTGATGGCTATGAACCAGTGGACCTGTATCCCTACCTTTCAGGGGTCAAACGTTGGACCGCCCCGCTTCGTTCGCTGATTACGCTTCCGTTTCTGCTCGAGAGCCGCAAGCGCGGATCTGCGTCGTCGCCTCGCCTGCAGCAATCTCCCGAGATCGCAACCGCGGTTCTGAACCGCAATTTGAAGAAATTTTCAAAGACGTTGCATGCGCTGGAGTCCAGCAAACGCGATTCGCGCTGGAGCGGATACCAGGTCGCCGCCGATCACTACAGCGAAGGGGAACGCCTGCGCAAGCAGGAATTCGTCGAGCGAGCCATGCAATCGCTGCGCCCCGAGTCGGTGCTCGATATTGGCGGCAATACCGGTCATTACTCGCGCATAGCGGCCAGCGCAGGCGCACGCGTGGTTGCCTGGGACACTGACGTCGCCTCCTCGGACCGTAGCTGGAGAGAGGCGAGGGCGGCCGGCCTGCCAATCCTTCCCCTGGTCGCGGATGTGGCCAGGCCAACCCCGGCAGTCGGATGGCGCAATGCCGAGTCCCTCACCCTATTGGAGCGGGCGCGCCAACGTTTCGATTTCGTCATGATGCTGGGTATCCTTCATCATCTGCTTCTTGCCGATCAAATTCCTATGGCCGACGTGGCCGCTCTGCTCGCATCGCTCACTCGTCGTTGGAGCATCGTGGAGTGGGTTCCTAAGACGGATGTGCGCTACATCGATCTCTGTCGTGGCCGGGACGAACTCTATGCGCATTTGGATGAAGATTTGTTCGTTGCCCAATTCACCCGCCACTTCACCATCCTGACACGGGAGGAATTGACGAACGGCCGCGTGCTCTTCCTGCTTGAAAAGAAATGAACTTCAAGAGCATCGTTCAGGGTTTTGGAGCAGCAATCCTGATCTTGCTTCTGCGCGTCTGGCCACACCTGTCAAACTACCATCCGGCCATTTATCACACCTTCCTGCCGATGCGCAGCGTGATTTGGGGTGTCCTGATTGACCTGGGCATCTGTACCCTTCTGGCTGCGCTGCTGTTTCACTATCTGGAAAAAAGTGAAACCGGCCTGCGCACAGCAGTCTGGGCTTTCGTGGCCGCAGGGCTTGTCTCGCCGCTGCTGAGTGCATTGACAGCGCTGCGCCGCGCACCGATTCCCTACCTCAACCCGAATGTGGTGGCCGCGGTCATTCTTCTTGCCGCGCTGCTGCTGCGTTGGCTTCGGCCGATTGACTACAGGCGGGCTGTGCACGCCTTTGGGATTCTGCTCGTGCTCGGCGGTTGCTGCATGCTGTGGATGATGCCGGAGCTTCTCTACCAGGGGCTGTTTGCGCAGGGGACGGACGCCGCGGTGCCGGTGACTCATCCGTCCCTGGTCTCCGCTCGAAAAAGTTCATCGGCGGATGGTGCGCGGATCGTGTGGCTGCTCTTCGATGAGCTCTCTTACGATCAGACTTTCGAGCATCGATTCCCCG
>Ga0302326_10033605_pt1 | contig 10187 bp, 6 predicted proteins | sample Palsa_T0_3_FD_202264 | JGI IMG/M metagenome (GOLD analysis project Ga0302326, IMG submission 202264) | Peat permafrost microbial communities from Stordalen Mire near Abisko, Sweden - Palsa_T0_3 | ecosystem: Environmental > Terrestrial > Soil > Palsa > Peat permafrost | place: Sweden: Abisko...
TCACGTCCGCTCCGGTCTGCGGCAACGATGTCAACTGCAACGGAGCTGCCGGGCCCGGTGGCACCCCGGCGGGAGCGACCGTCCTCCAGCGGCGCATCGCGGCGGAAGGGCTGCCCCCGCAGACCGCCGCGGCACTGCTAGCCGGACTGCGCGCTTTCCGGGGCGCCGTTGTGATTCCCGTCTACTCGCTGCCGCAGAGCCGGACTCAGGGGAACCCGGGGCCTGGCAGTCCCGGCGCGGGCGGTCCCGGCTCGGGCGGTCCCGGCTCGGGCGGTCCCGGCTCGGGCGGTCCCGGTTCCGGGCCCGGCGGTTTTGCCGGCAATGCCGTCATGAGCTGCGCCGGCCTGCGGGAACTGGCCGTACTCGGTCAGTGCGCGCCCGGCCGCGTGGCGGTCGCAGTCCCGGCCGGGAACCTGTTCGACGACAACCCGGAGTACAGCACCCAGCCGATCGCGAGCGCAGCGAGCCCGCCGGCGCCCGCCAGCTTCAGCGGCCTGAACCTGCAGGCGCTGCTCGTCAAGGTGAACGGACCCGCCACGCTGGAGCGCGTCCGCACCTACCTGGTAACTCACGTCACGCAGTCGGCGTCAGGAACCGCGCCGCGAACGTTCGGCGAGGCTGTCCAGGCCCGGGCGGGTGTTGCCGACACGGTCCAGCGGCTGGTCTACATCGCGGTCGTCCTGACGCTCATCGTGGCCGGGTGCAGCCTTGCCGTCGCGGTCGGCGGCAGCCTGATCGAGCGCAAGCGGCCGTTCACGCTGCTTCGCCTTACCGGGACACCGACGTCGACGCTGTACCGGGTTGTCTTCCTGGAGGCGGTGCTGCCGCTCGCCGCCGCGACTGTCGTGGCGGCCGGCATCGCCTACGCCATCTCCGTCCTGACGGTCCGCACGATGGCGCCAGCCGGGACTCCGGTGCCCGTTCCCGGCCACGCCTACTTCCTGACCATGGGAGTGGGCCTGGTTGCCTCGCTCCTGGTCATCGCAGCCTCGCTGCCGCTTCTGGGCCGCATCACCGGACCGTCCGGGGTGCGCTTCGAATAGCCGGGCGGGCGGGATTGCGCGCCCGGCCGGTCCCCCCGGTACCCCCAGCTTGGCGTAGCCTCAGAGCATGACCACGCTGACGCTGGAGCAGATAGCCGCGAAGATCGCGACCGCGGAGGCTGGCCTGGCCGCAGCGGCCACGCAGTACGACCGCAACGCGTTCACCCAGATCCGCGACGGATACGTCCGGTACGCGGCGGAGCGGACGAAGCTGATAGCCGCGGCTGCTGCCGCGGACGCGCCGGCCGCCGACTGACCGCGCGCAGCAGGGCCGGCGGCCAGCGGGCCGGCATCCGGCTAGCGCAGGGACAGTCCGGCTAGCGCAGGGACAGTCCGGCTAGCGCAGAGACAGGGCGGCGAGCGCCGCGTTGACGATGGAGCCGGCGTCGAGGTCGTGCGCGCGGTACAGGTCGGCGACCGAGCCGGACTGGCCGAAGGTGTCGACTCCGAGGCTGACCGCCGGGACGCCGAGTGCGGAGCCGAGCCAGCTCATCGTGTGCGACGCGGCGTCATGCGCGGTGACGACCGGCGCCCGGTCCGGGAACGCGCTGCGGAGCGCGCCGGCGATGGACGGCGCGGTCGCGGTCCGCACGCCCTGGCGCAGCGTCCGCTGCCAGGCCCGGTACAGCCGGTCGGCGGAGGTGACGTCGACGACGGTTGCCGCGATGCCCTCGTCGGCCAGCTCGGCCGCCGCCTGGAGCACTTCCGGCAGGACCGCGCCGCAGCCGACGAGGTACACCGGGGGAGCGCCCGCCGCCGCTTCCTCGGCCGCGTCGACCAGCCGGTAGGCGCCGGCGAGAACCTGCCTGCGCAGGATCGCGTCGCCGAGGCGCTCGCGAGCGGCCTGGAACGGGGCCTGGTCGATTCCGCGGGTGGTGAGCCGGAAGTAGTAGGACCCGGTCTCGGGCGGCTCGCCGCCGCCACCGGGCGCGCCCGGCTGGATGACGCCTGGCCTGGTGGCGGCCGCCCCGGCCCGCGCGACCGACTGCAGCGCCCCGCACAGCAGCCAGTCCAGCGCGACGCCGTAGGCAGGCTCGATGAACGTCACGTTCGGCAGCTCGATCCCGACCGACGCGGTGATCGTCGACTGGTGCGCGCCGCCCTCGGGGGCCAGCGTGACACCGGACGGGGTGCCGGCCACGATGAACCGCGCGCCCGAGTACACCGAGTACAGGAAGGCGTCCAGGCCGCGCAGGACGAACGGGTCGTAGACCGTGCCGACCGGCAGCAGCGGCTGATCGGACAGGTCCCAGGTGAGCCCGAGCTGGCCGAGGAGCAGGAACAGGTTCATTTCGCTGATGCCGAGCTCGATGTGCTGGCCGTCGGGTCCCTCGGCCCACTTCAGCACCGGGTCCTCGCTCCAGGCCCGCCGCGGCACGGGTGAGAACACGCCGGTCCGGTTGATGAACCCGGCCAGGTTCGTCGACGTCGCCACGTCCGGCGCGGTCGTTACCAGGTAGGGAGCCACGGACTCCGACCGGGACAGGTCGACCAGGATCCGGCCGAACGCCTCCTGGGTCGAGATGGGACGGGCCGCGCGCAGGCCGGTGGCATCGGGGACGACGACCTCGTTCCCGGCATGGGATGCCGGTGCCCTGGCCAGGTGCTCGCGGCGGGCGGCAGCCCACTGCCCGGCCGGTGTCATCGGGTCAAGCCGGTCCCACTCGGTCGCGGCGGTCAGCCCCAGCCGGCCGCGCATCTGGCCGACCTGATCGGTCGACAGCAGCGCGGAGTGATTGCGCGGGTTGCCGGCGATCGGCAGCCCCCAGCCCTTGATCGTGTAGGCGAACAGGACGCTGGGCCGGTCCTTCTCGGCGTCGCACTGCGCAAACGCGGCCAGCAGCGAGCCCAGGTCGTGCCCGGCCAGGTCGGTGACGAGCGGCGCCAGCTCGGAGTCGGGGATGCCGGCGCAGAACTGCTGCACCGCCGGGGGCGCTCCGTCGAGAAAGCGCTCCCGGACGGCGGCCGGGTCCAGGCCGAACAGCGACTGGTAGTGCTCGTTCGGCATCGCATCGATCCAGTCCCGCAGGGCGTCGCCGCCTGGCCGGGCGAACGCCTGCTGCAGCGCCTGCCCGTACTTGGCCTCGACGACGTGCCAGCCGGCGGCGCTGAACTGCTGCTCCCACTGCGCGATGCGCACGCCGGGAACGACCCGGTCCAGGGACTGCCGGTTGACGTCGACGATCCACAGCACGTCGCCCAGTCCGTCCGTCGCGGGGTCGGCGACCGCCTCCCAGATGTTGCCCTCGTCGAGCTCGGCGTCGCCGATCAGCGCGATGAACCGGCTGCGTGGCCGCGCGCCGAAATGCGCGTCGACATAGCGGCGGGCGGCCGCGGCGAACAGGGGAGCGGCAGCGCCGAGGCCAACCGAACCGGTGGAGAAGTCGACGCCGTCGGGGTCCTTCGTGCGGCTCGGGTAGGACTGCAGGCCGCCGAACGCCCGCAGGGTGGTCAGGTACGAGCGGTCCAGGTTGCCCAGCAGGTACTGCACCGCATGGAAGACAGGCGAGGCATGCGGTTTCACGCTGACCCGGTCCGGCGCGTCCAGCCAGGCGAAGTACAGCGCGGTCATTACCGTGACCAGGCTGGCACTGGAGGCCTGGTGACCGCCGACCTTGACGCCGTCGCCGGTCTCCCGGTCGTGGTTCGCCGCATCGATGATCCGGGTGGCGAGCCACAGCACCCGCTGCTGGATCTCGGCGAGGACCGCCGGGTCGTACCCGCCGCCGGCTGCGTCCGGTGCGCCGGCGCTCCCGGTTCCTGGCGCCTCCGGGGTCCCGGCCGGGGCGGAGATCGTCTCGTCCATGCTGGTTGGCTCCTGGCGTGCTGGGGCGCCCGTCGCGCCGGTGCTGCAACGCTAGCCGACCGGCCGCGGCGGTTCCGTCCCGGTCGGAGCACCCCCCTTCGGGCGGGAACGCGCAGTCCTTCCTCGCGGACCCTTGACGGCTCGTGCTGGCGCGGCCGGCCACCACGGCTCAGGCCCGGCCGCGAGGCCGCTGCCGTATCAGGTGTTCGCTCCCTACTACGAGACCTACGACACCAGCGGCGACCTGGCCGCCCAGTCACAGCAGTCGGGCGCGCGGTTGCTGTCGCTGGCGTTCCTGGAGACGGCCGCGGCCGGCTCATGCACGGCGTACTGGAACGGCGACACCACCGAGCCGATCGCGCCTGCGGCGCTCGGCACCGACATCGCCGCGATCCAGCGACGGGGCGGGAATGTCATCCCGTCGTTCGGCGGCTATACCGCGGACACCACGGACACCGACATCGCCGACAGCTGCACGAGCGTCCCGGCAATCGCGCAGGTCTACGAGAGCCTGATCACCACCTACAACGTTCCGCGCATCGACCTGGACGTCGAGGCGGACTCGCTGACCAACACGGCCGGGATCAACCGGCGCAACGAGGCCATCGCGATGACCGAGGCGTGGGCGGCCGCGCACCACAGGCGGATCCAGTTCTCCTACACGCTGCCGACGTTCCCGACCGGCCTGACCGCCTCCGGCCTTGCCGTGCTGCAGAACGCGGTCGCGGACGGCGCGCGGATCTCTACCGTGAACCTGCTGACCTTCGACTATTACCTGGGCACTCAGCAGGACATGGTCGCTGACACCGAGAGCGCCGCGGCCGGGCTGTACGCCCAGCTGCAGTCGCTCTACCCGGCGGCTACCTCGCGCCAGCTGTGGCACATGATCGGCGTGACCGAGATGCCCGGCATCGACGACTACGGCCCGGACGAGACGTTCTCCACGGCTGACGCGGTCACGGTGCTGGACTGGGCGCAGCAGCAGGGGATCGGGCTGATCTCGTTCTGGGCGCTCCAGCGCGACAACGGCGGCTGCCCGGGCACGAAGGGCGCTGGCACCTGCTCGGGAGTGGCGCAGCCGGACTGGTACTTCAGCCACGTGTTCGAGCACTTCACCCGCTGAGACCGGGAGGCCGCCGCACACCCTGGCAGCTTGCCGGCAGGAAGCCGTCAGGGTGTGCGGCTAGGCCCGCGTCAGCCGCGCGGGCCGCGCTCGTCGCGGACGATGTCCAGCAGTGCGCTGGACCGCGCCCGGAACCGGTCGAAGTGACCGCGGATCACGTCCAGGCGCTCGCGGAGCTGATCCAGGTCGGAGACGTCGAGGTGCAGGCGAGCGCCGTTCGGGCCGTGCCAGTCAAACTGGCGCGTGCCGGGGCCGGAGCCGCCGTCATCGTCGCCTGACCCGTCGTCGTCCTCGTCGGCCATCTCCCGCGCCTCGTCGACCAGTTCATCTGCCTCGTCGACCAGTTCCTGCGCCTCGTCAGCGAGCTCGCCGGCCTCATCAGCCAGTTCCTGCACCTCGTCGGCGCGCCCCTGTACCTCGTCGGCCTCATCCTGGACCTGGTCAGCTGCCTCCTGCGCGAGGTCGGCCTGCTCCCGGGCCCGGTCCGCCCGTTCCTGCGCCTGGTCCGCGTGCTGCCGTGCCTCCTCACGCTCAGCCGCGCTGCCCGAGCGCCCGGCCCGGTCAGCCTCGCGCCGCGCCGCACCGGCGTCGTGCTGCGCGGCACTGGCGGCCTCGTGGGCGTGGTCGGCCGCGGCCTGGGCGCGTTCCACCCGCTGCTGCGCGCGGTCGGCGAGGCGCTGCGCGCGCTCGGCGCCGCGTTCTGCCTCCGCTGCCCGCTGCCGAGCCCGGTCGGCCTGCTCCCGCACCCGGTCGGCCTGCTCCCGCATCCGGTCGGCCTCCTCCTGAGCGCGGATCTCGGCGGCCGGAGGGGCGGCGTCCTCCAGGCGCGGGGCGCCGGGCCAGCCGGGGCGCGGCAGTCCGCCGTGCAGGGGAGCCCAGTCGGCACCCAGCGGGGGCACCGGCGGCACCGGGGGGACAGGCGGCACCGGGGGGACAGGCGGCACCGAAGACACGGGCGGCACCGGCGGCACCGGCGGCACCGGCGGCGCTCCGGCTGGCTCCGGGCCGCCCGGTCCCGCGTCTGCAGGCGCGCCTGCAGTTACGACGTCAGCAGAGATGGGATCGCCGGCCCGGAAGCCCGGCGCAGCCTGGAAAACGGCCCGGCGGGCGACGTTATACGGCTCGCCGGTCTCGGCCATGCGCTGTCGGATAGCGAATTTAAGTGCCTTCTCGCGAGTCATGATCATCTCTTCCTCGGCGAGTCTGCCCGCGTCTGCCCGCCAGGATGAATGACATGACAGAAGAACGCACCCGAGTCGTGGACCCTTGTCCTCGTCGCTCTGCCGGCGCGGGCCGGATCAGAAGCTCGGAAGCGGGCAGGGAGTGCACTGCCACTGGCGGCAGATTACCCCGGCCGGCGTGCAGCACGCCACATCTGGCGCCGGCCAGAGGACGCGGGCCGTCCGGAAATTTTGTTGGTCGTCCAACAAAATCGGCCCCGGACGCTGACACTCACCGCTGGCGTCGGTTACTATTCGTAGGTCATGCGGCGCTTCGTATTCATCCTTAGCAGCCGTAGCGGGACCTGATCAGGGCAGGCCGGCGACCCGCTACGGGGGTGAGGCGCTGGCCGCATTGGATTCCTGGTTCCGCTCGCTTTCCGTTGCCCGCCTCGTAGCTCTAGGAGCTCGGCCCGGCACGCACAACGCGAGCAGACACGGCACCCAGCGCGCCCCGACCAGCCGGAACACACGGTTTCGCCTCAGCTGGCCTGCCTGACAAGCAACGTTGTGCCGCGAGGAGAGACCGCAGATGTCCAGGACAAGCCAGACCGCAGCCCCCGCCATGACCGAGTCTGAGGCCAGCGCCCGTCAGCGCGCGCAGGAGGCCGTTCAGGAGGCGATGGACCGCCGTGACAACGGCGGCGACGGGGCGACGGCAACCGACAACTGAAACGGCGCGCGGCGGGGTGCTGCGCGCCTCGCCGCGCACCAAAGCATTGCCCCCGCACCACACTGAAACCGGAGGAACGCCAGTCATGAACGCCAGTTCGGAGCCCGAGCTTAACTTCGACATTCACACCAGCAGCTCTGCAGTTCCCGCGGATCAGCGGGCACAGATGCTGGCAGCTCCGGGATTCGGCAGCGTATTCACCGACCACATGGCGACGATCCGGTGGACCGAGGGGCAGGGCTGGCACGACGCGCGCATCGAGCCGTACGGGCCGATCACCCTTGACCCGGCCGCGCAGGTGTTTCACTACGGCCAGGAGATCTTCGAGGGCCTGAAGGCCTACACGCAGGCTGATGGCTCGGTCGCGGCGTTCCGGCCCCAGGCCAACGCGGCGCGCTTCAACCGCTCCGCAGCCCGGCTGGCGATGCCGCAGCTGCCCGAGCAGCTGTTCGTCCGGGCGATCGAGCTGCTCGTCCGGCAGGACCGGGCCTGGGTTCCGACCGCCGACGGGCATAGCCTCTACCTGCGGCCGTTCATGATCGCGACGCAGATCGGCCTCGGCGTGAACAAGCCGTCGTCGTCGTACCTGTTCCTGCTGATCGCATCGCCGGTAGCTGGCTATTTCGGCGGCGAGATCAAGCCCGTTACCGTATGGCTCTCCGAGGACTACAGCCGGGCCGCCCCCGGCGGGACCGGCGAGGCCAAGTGCGGCGGCAACTACGCGGCCGCGTTCGCCGGCCAGCAGCAGGCCCTCGATCACGGCTGCGATCAGGTGGTATGGCTCGACGCCACAGAGCGTACGTACGTCGAGGAGATGGGCGGGATGAACATCTGGTTCGTCCACGGCTCCGGCTCCGGTGCGCGCATCGTGACCCCGGCCGCGACCGGATCGCTGCTGCACGGAATGACCCGCGACTCGCTGCTGAAGCTCGGGCCCGACCTGGGCGTTCCCGCCTCGGAAGCCAGGATCTCGGTGGCCGACTGGCGGGATGGCTGCGCCTCGGGGGAGATCACTGAGGTGTTCGCCTGCGGGACGGCGGCCGTCATCACGCCGATCGGCGGCGCCCGCAGCCCGCACGGCGACTGGACCGTCGGTGACGGCACCGCCGGGCCGGTGACCAGCATGCTGCGCAATGAGCTGGTCGGCATCCAGAACGGCCGCAAGCCTGATCGCTACGGCTGGATGCACGCGCTCGCCTGACCTGCAGCGCAATGACATGAGGCCGGCGCTCCCGCTGGGAGCGCCGGCCGCGTGCTGGCCGAGTGCGGCACAGAAGCAGGCGCGGGGGAGGGTCAGGCCGGCTGACTCGGGGAAGGGCGTTCGGTAGCCAGAAGACATCAGCAGTCATAAATCGGGGGATTTGTGATGAGCAGCGACTACTTCGGCCCAGACGGCTCCGGCTCCAGCCCGTTCGATGACTTCCTCGCCCGCCTCTACGGTGCGTCCGGAGGCCCGCTGCGGCCGGGTCAGCGCATCGACATCACCCAGCTGATGAGCGGTCCGGCCCGCGAGCTGTTCGCTGCGGCAGCATCCCAGGCGGCGCAGTGGGGCGATGCCGATCTGGACACCGAGCATCTGCTCTGGGCAGCGAGCACGCTGGAGCCGACGCGGACCCTGCTGGCCCGCGCGGGCGTGGATCCGGATGCGCTCGCCCGCAGCATCGCGGGTCAGCAGGATCAGGACCGCGGCCGCAGCAGACCACCGCAGCTGACGCCGGGAGCCAAGCGCGCCCTCCTCGACGCGCACCAGATCTCCCGCAGTCTCGGATCCAGCTACATCGGCCCCGAGCACATCCTGTTCGCGCTCGCGGTCAACCCGGAGTCGGCGGCCGGCCAGATGCTGGCGGCCGCTCGCCTAACCCCGGAAGCTTTGCAGGCCGCGCTGCTGGGCCAGGGCCAGGGCCGGCGCCCGCCCGGGCCGGGCGGGCGGTCGGACACGCCGACGCTGGATGAATTCGGCCGCGACCTGACCGCGCTGGCGCGCGAGGGCCGGATCGACCCCGTGATCGGCCGGGACGGCGAGATCGAGCAGACCATCGAGGTGCTGTCCCGCCGGGGCAAGAACAATCCGGTGCTGATCGGCGAGGCCGGCGTCGGGAAGACCGCGATCGTCGAGGGCCTCGCCCAGCACATCGTCAGTGACGAGGTCCCGCAGACGCTGAGCGGGAAGCGCGTCGTGCAGCTTGAGCTGTCCGGCGTGGTGGCCGGGACCCGGTACCGGGGCGACTTCGAGCAGCGGCTGAAGAGCATCATCGACGAGGTCCGGGAGCACAGCGACGAGCTGATCGTCTTCATCGATGAGCTGCACACGCTGGTGGGTGCCGGAGCGGGCGCTGAAGGCGGCATGGATGCCGGCAACATGGTCAAGCCGGCGCTCGCCCGCGGCGAGCTGCATGTGGTCGGAGCCACCACGCTGGATGAGTACCGCAAGAGCATCGAGAAGGATGCCGCGCTGGCCCGGCGGTTCCAGCCGATCCTGGTGCCGGAGCCGACGCCCGAGGACGCGATCGAGATACTCCGGGGGCTGCGGGACCGCTACGAGGCGCACCATCAGGTCCGTTACGCCGACGACGCGCTCGTCGCGGCTGTCGAGATGTCCGACCGCTACATCACCGACAGGTACCTGCCCGACAAGGCGATCGACCTCATCGACCAGTCCGGCGCCCGGGTCCGCCTGCGGGTCAAGACGCCGGGCATCGACCTGCGCGACCTCGAGCGGCAGGCCGAGGAGCTGAGCCGTGACAAGGATCAGGCGGTCGCCAGCGAGCAGTACGAGCAGGCCTCGAAGATCCGTGATCAGATCGAGGAGCTCCGCCGCCAGATCGAGCAGCTCGGCCAGGACGAGAGCGTGGCGCCGGTTGTCGGCGTCAGCGACATTGCCGAGGTGGTCTCCCGCGCCACCGGCGTGCCCGTCCAGCAGCTCACCACGGAGGAGAAGGACCGGCTGCTCGGGCTGGAACGATACCTGCACGAGCGGGTGATCGGCCAGGACGAGGCAGTGAGCGCGGTCGCCGAGGCGGTCCGCCGATCACGAGCGGGACTCGGCGACCCGAACCGGCCTGTCGGCAGCTTCCTGTTCCTCGGTCCGACCGGCGTCGGCAAGACCGAGCTGGCGCGCGCGCTCACTGATGCGCTGTTCGGCGCGGACAGCAGGATGATCCGGCTCGACATGAGCGAGTTCCAGGAGCGGCACACCGTCAGCCGCCTCGTCGGAGCCCCGCCCGGCTACGTGGGTTACGAGGATGCCGGCCAGCTGACCGAGGCCGTCCGCCGACGGCCGTACTCGGTGGTGCTTCTCGATGAGATCGAGAAGGCCAACCCG
>Ga0302326_10033608_pt1 | contig 10187 bp, 5 predicted proteins | sample Palsa_T0_3_FD_202264 | JGI IMG/M metagenome (GOLD analysis project Ga0302326, IMG submission 202264) | Peat permafrost microbial communities from Stordalen Mire near Abisko, Sweden - Palsa_T0_3 | ecosystem: Environmental > Terrestrial > Soil > Palsa > Peat permafrost | place: Sweden: Abisko...
CGCGGAGTACCGCGAAATCGGGCTGGGGACAGCCCGGCTCTGTTGGTTTTAATGGAACGTCTTATTCGTGTTCATTCGTGCCCATTCGTGGACCAGTTGTTTTTACGGTCTAGCGGCCTTCGCCAGAGCGATGGCTTGTTTCGACAATGCGGCGATTTTCTCGAAATGCTTGCCGGCCAGAAGTTCTTTGGTCACCATCCAGCTTCCGCCGCAGGCCAGCACCTTGGGAAATTTCAGATACTCGCTCACGGTCTCGGGCGTGATCCCGCCGGTGGGCATGAAATTCATCATGCCATAGGGGGCACTCACCGCCTTGAGCAATTTCAATCCGCCGATGGCTTCGGCAGGAAAAAACTTAACCGTCGTCAGGCCATGATCCAATGCCGCCTCGATATCGCTGGGCGTGGCCGTGCCCGGGGTGATGGGGATTTGGTTGGCAACGCAATAACTGACGACCTTGGGATTAAATCCCGGCGAGACGATGAACTTCGCTCCGCAATCGACTGCCCGTTTTACGGTATCCACGTTCAGCACCGTGCCCGCACCAACGAGCAGATCGCCGCGTTTGGCCATGAGGGTGATTGACTCCGCGGCGGCTGCGGTGCGGAAGGTCACTTCGGCGATCGGCAAACCGCCGGCAACCAGCGCATCGGCCAGTGGCGAAGCATCGGCCGCGCTGTCCAGCGCGATCACGGGGACGATACGGAGCTGGCCAATTTGGGTGAGAACCGAGTTCATGTGATAAAATCCACAGCCGCCTAAGAATTCGAATGACGAAATTCGAATGACAAATCAATGTTCGAATGCTCCAATGACGAAACGACGAGTTCGGCGTTGTTTCGTTATTTGGACATTCGCCATTGATTCGAATTTCGAATTTGGTCTTTCCCACTCATCCCGAAACCGCGGTCGCGTCTTTTGCCGTTACCGCCGTTCCTGGCTGAACCACCTTATCGATCACCTGGCTTTTTTTTTGCGGAACGTCCAATGCGGCGGCGACGAATTCCCGCTCTTCCTGAACGTGTTCCTTCAATGATCCCGTCGCCGGGCTGGCGGCGGCTTCGCGGCCAACGTAGCAGACGATCGTGTCCGGAAGCATCGCTCGCAAACGCGGCTCGATGAATGTCCACGCCCCGCGGTTCTGCGGCTCCTCCTGAACCCAGCAGACTTCCTGTTTCCGCGGATATTTCGCCAGCACGGCCTGCAGTTCCTTCGCGGGGAAGGGATAGAGCTGCTCGATCCGCACGATCGCCACATCCCCATCGCGCTCGGCGGCGGTGCGGGCATCCCGCAGGGTGTAATACACCTTCCCTGTGCAAACCAGCACGCGGCGAACTTTATCGCGGTCGGCGTTGGCCGTTGCCGGATCATCGATCAGTGTCTGGAAAGTGCCTTCGGTGAATTCCGCGATGTCGCTCATCGCGCCGTCCTTTCGCAACAGCGCCTTGGGCATCATCAGCACGAGTGGCTTGCGGAATTTGCGGTGAATCTGACGGCGAAGTAAATGGAAATACTGCGCGGGCGTGCTCGGAATCGCTACCTGAATGTTCTCCTCCGCGCACATCGTCAGGAACCGCTCCACATATGCATTGGAATGCTCCGGGCCCTGCCCCTCGTAACCATGCGGAAGCAGCATCACCAAACCATTGGCATATCGCCACTTGCTCTCGGCTGAAACCAGAATCTGATCGATGATCGGCTGAGCGCCGTTCACGAAATCGCCGAACTGCGCTTCCCAAAGCACCAGGTTGCGCGGATCGGCCGAAGCATATCCCCATTCAAATCCGAGGACGGCAAATTCCGAAAGCATGGAATTGATGATCGTAAACGTCCCCTGTTTGTGCCCATCCACCACGCCAAGATTCGCCAGCGGGTAATACGGTTCGCCAGTCTCGTAATCGAATAGAACGGCATGACGATGGCTGAAGGTGCCGCGCTCGACATCCTGGCCGGTTAGACGAACATTGGTCCCCTCCAGCAGCAGGCTGCCGAAAGCGAGCATTTCGGCGCAACCCCAGTCGATATTCTTGCCGCCGCTGACCATCTCGACGCGTTTGTCGAGCACGACGCGCTGAAGCTTGGGGTTAACGGTGAAATCCTCGGGCAACTGTTGTTGCGTACTGACGATGCGTTTGAGAATGTCTTTGGACACATTGGTCTTTGCCGTCCAATCGCTGCCGGCCCGGCCAAGGCCCGACCAGACACCGCTGAAGCTGGGCACCTTCTCGCGCGGCTTGGTTTCCTTGGCCAGGTCCTTGGCGATGTTCATGCGATCCAGCACCCGCGTCTTCATGGCGTCCAGATCACTCTGGGCAATGCGCTTCTCATTGAGCAATTGCTGTTGATACAAATGCCGCACCGATGGGTGCTTGGCGATCTCCCGATACATCACCGGTTGTGTGTAGCTGGGCTCGTCTGCTTCGTTGTGTCCGTTACGGCGATAGCACCACAGATCGATCATCACGTCGCATTTGAACTGCTGGCGGAATTCAATCGCCAGCTTGCCCGCCCAGATCACCGCTTCGGGATCATCGCCATTCACATGGAAAATTGGCGCTTGAATTGCCTTGGCCACATCCGTGGGGTAGGGGGTAAACCGTCCCTGACGCGGCGGGGTCGTGTAGCCGATCTGATTGTTAATGATGATGTGAATCGTGCCGCCTGTCGCAAAGCCGGCTAGTTCCGAAAGGCTCAGCGTTTCGACCACCACGCCCTGCCCGGTGAAAGCCGCATCACCGTGAACGCAAATCGGCACCACACGCCCGCGGCCCTTGTCGCCAAAGATAGCCTGCTTGGCTCGAGTGATGCCCTGCATAACAGGATCGATCAGTTCCAGGTGGGAGGGATTTGGAAGAAGCGACACCTTCACCTTGAGCGCGCCCTCCGTGGAATTCACGGGCCGCTCGTTAGCGTAACCCAGGTGATATTTCACATCCCCATCGCCAACCATATTGCCGGAGGGCCGGTTGGTTCCGGCGAATTCGCTCAGGAGCGTTTCATACGGCTTATTCAGAACATGTGCCAGCGCATTGAGCCGGCCGCGGTGCGCCATGCTCATGATGAACTGTTCGCCGCCGAGGGTTGCGCCCTGCTCGATGATTGCATTGACCAGCGGAATGAACGCCTCACCGCCTTCGAGCCCAAATCGCTTGGCGCTCGATCCCTGCGTTTTGGCCAGGAACAGTTCAAACTCCTCCGCCGCCACGAGCTGAAACATCAGGCTCTTGGTTTCCTGCGCGGAGAGTTTTGGATGATTCAGAATGGGTTCCATCCGCTCCTGCAGCCAGTCGCGCTGGGCCTTGTCGGAGATGCCGATATATTCCACGCCGATCGTTGAGCAGTAGGTCTTATAGAGCTTGTCGATCAGATCGCGCAGCGAGCCATCGGTCTTGCCGACAAACGATCCCTGTCCGACCTGGCGGACCAGATCCGATTCGTTCATGCCGAAATTATCGATTCGCAGCAGCGGATGATCCCCACGGTCGTGGCCCAGCGGATCGAGATGGGCGACGAAGTGCCCCAGTTCGCGGAAAGAATGGACCATGTCGTACACGCCCATGGTGATCGGAATCGCATCATCGGCGGGGGCGACGCCGTCTGGCGAAGGCGCAGCGTGCACGCGGCCGTTGGTTTCATTGGATGCTCCAGCCTCAGCGCGATTCAATCCAATTTCAAAACCCGCAAAGAACGCCTGCCATGCCTCGGGTACCGAGCGCGGGTCGCGCTGGTAGCGTTGCTGCATCTGATCGATATAGTCAGCATTGGCGCGGTTGACGAAATCAAAAGCGGTGGGCGGCTGCATGTACGTTTAGCTCCAAAACGAGGTGCGTATGATGAACGCTCGACTCCGGTTTCGGTAATGCCCGAAAGGACGCTCGGCGATAAATCCATCGCCAGCGGTTAGGGATTTTAGTCAGCTGCTGGTGGAAGTTAAACAGGCAAATTTACTATCCCTGATTCGATAACAATCGGTCAATTCGGACCAAAACCTTAGCAAAACCTTGCTTGGAGTCGCCATGAGCGTAGAAATATCAATAACTTATGACGGATCGCTGCGGTGCTCTGCGACCCACGGCCCCTCGGGTCAAACGCTTCTAACCGACGCTCCGGTCGATAATATGGGACGTGGAGAAGCGTTTTCCCCGACCGATCTGGTCGCAACGGCCCTGGGAACCTGTATGGCCACCACCATGGCGATCGTGGCCCAGCGCGATGGGCTGGATTTGTCGGGGATGCGCGTAAAGGTCGTCAAAGAGATGGCCACCGTGCCCTCGCGGCGGATCGGGCAGTTGACGACGCATATTTCTGTTCCGACCAAACTTACACCTCAGCAGAGACAGAAATTAGAGCACGCCGCCCTTGCCTGCCCGGTTCACAAGAGCCTGCACCCGGATGTGAAGTTGCCGATTACGTTTGAATGGGGGCAGTGAAGTGGCGCGCAAAAAAAGAAAGGAGTAAGTAGAAAGGAGACCGGGGAGAGCAGTTTCCGTCTGGACCGGCTCGAAAACAACGCGCCTTTTCTGCCCTCTACTTTCTCCTTACTACTGCTCTCCCCTCTATTTTGCCGGAGGCAAAATGGGCGTTGAGGGATTCGAACCCCCGACATCTTCGGTGTAAGCGAAGCGCTCTAGCCGCTGAGCTAAACGCCCGGTATGAAAGCATCCGGTATGAAGCATCACGAGTCTATCGCGATCCCGTTGTCGCTGCCATCCTTGGTGCGGGCAATACGAAACAGAAGGCGGACTGATCAAAAGACCTGAGATGCGGCCCAGCATGAACAGGCGGCGGCTTCAAACCAGAGCGATCCGCGAAACTTGCAAATAAGTTTGTATACACTAATATATTCCAGTCGCCCGCGCACATGCATTATCCAAGCGCCGGCAGAGGGACATCGCCATGCCAGCCATCAAGCAGCGAGATATCAACGCACGATTCGCTCGTCTCGAAGAGCGCGTCTTCAGAATTGAGCTTCGTCTCGGGCCCGAGACCGCGCCCGCCACCATCGCACCCTCGACCGAACCGGCCGACGCGGCGGCGATCGCTCCAGCGCTGGATCAACCGGCGGCGGCCGAGACATTGCCCTCGCATCTACTTGAGCGACGGCGCTCGCACGCCGTGCCGCCTCCATTGCCGATCCGCGCGGAAATAAGCCCGGTTCCAGAACCGATGACGCCCGCGATCGCTCCGAGCGAGCCAGAAACTCCCGAGGTTGAAAGCGCACCAGAACTGCTCGCCATCCCTTACGCCGCGCCCTCGCCAGCGACGCCGGCTGTCCAGGGAGCGCTGGAGCGCACGATCGGCCTCAAATGGGCCGGATGGGCCGGGGCGGTCGTGCTGGTGATAGGCGCGGCGCTGGGTGTGAAGTTCGTCTACGACCAGCATTGGTTCGGAGAGGTGCCCCCGGCGGTTTGGCTCTCGTCGATCTTCGTTGCCGGGCTTGGGTTGATCGGCGTTGGAGAGGTGATCTACCGCCGAGTCCACGCAATCCCCGCCGCCAGCGTTTTCGGCGCGGGCGTGGCAACGCTTTTCCTGGCCGGCTATGTGGGGCACGCCTATTACAACCTTTATACGCCTGGCACCGCGCTGTTTCTGATGGCCGCCGCCGCGCTGGTTGGGGCGCTGGTGGCGATGCGCGGAAATCTGGTTTCGATTGCGGTCCTCTCCCACGTCGGCGCCAACGTCGCACCCATGCTGGTGGGAAGTCGCAGCGCGCCTCTGGAGTCCTTCCTGATCTATCTCCTGGCCCTGCAGATAGTCGCCCTGCGCCTGGCGAGTTGGGGCCATGGAAAAAAGTGGTGGACCCTTCGCGGTCTCTCCCTGGCAACCACCGCGCTTTGGGTCATCGGCGCGGGCCTGCGGCCCGGGCACGAGTCGCTGGTTCTTCTCTTCTGCGCTATCTACGCCGCCCTCTTTCAGGGCGAGTTGATTTATTCGGCCATGCGCCGGCGCGATGATATTTCTCCGACCGTAAGCGGATCCGATGCCGTCACCTTCTCGCTCCTGGTGACCGTCGCGCTGACGCTGGTGACCCTGTGGTCAACCCGTCTTCTGCCGCCCGGAACCCGCGGCGCAATCCTCCTGGCATTGGCCGCCATTTACGCCTGCCTTGGCTGGATTCTCTCGACCGGCATCAAGCAAGCGCCCGATTCGATCCGAAAACTCGCGGTTGCACATCGAATCGCGGCCGCGGGGCTGGTCGTGCTGGCGATTCCGGTCGCCTTCTCCGGCTTGCAAACCGATTTTGCGTGGGGTTTGCTCGCCGTTGCCTTTGCGGCGGCGGGCGCGAAAACCCAATCTCGAATTGCTCGAATCGCTGGAATCGTCACTTGGTTCCTGGGCGTGATGCATCTGGCGATCAGCACCTATTTGCCGCAGGAATTGGGCGGAAATCCAGCCGTTGTCTGGTTTCATCTCTTTGGCACAGGCATCACGCGAGACGCCGGGCTCGCCTTTGGATTGAGCGCAATCGGGCAGGTTATCGCCGGATTTACCTCGAACAGCGAGTCTGAAACCGATCGGACAGCGCTTTCGCTTAGCTTGGTCGCCAGTGCGGTATGGGTGATTGCTTCTGTTCTTGCGCTTCCACCCCTGGCGGCGACGGCTTGCATCGTGGAGTACGCCTGGCTGTTGGTTGCCGCAGAAGCGCTCGTGCCGCAACTACGGTTCAGCATGGAAGCTGCCGTCCTGATCATGCTCGCGACCGTGAAATGGGCGATTGTCGATACCCTCGCCGACCGCCTTTCGCCCGGCTGGTCGGCGGCTACCTATCGGCCGGTGCTGAATCCGATGATGGGAATCGGCGCTCTCCTGGCCGCTTCGATCATCACGCTGTACGCCATCCGCCGCAAAGCGCTGTGGCGCGCGTTGCGAGAACAAAGCGATTCGACCGCCGGGTTGATCGTCGTTGCCGCCATCGCCGTCGTGCTGTTGACGTTTGGCCTCAGTTTTGAGATCGATCGGGTCGTCGAATCCGCCGTCGCTCTCGGGCAAGTGATGGTGTGGCCGATCGCACAGGAGAAACTGCTGGCGTGGACCGTTCTCTGGAGCATCTCAACGATGGTGATGATGGGAATCATCGCCGCCACCGAGCCCGCGGGCCAGCAGCGGTCGCGATGGTTCAAACGCTTCTGGATATTGCCCGCACTGCTGGCGGCCAAATTTGTGCTGATCGACACGGCCCTGTTCCAAATCTGGTACGGATCATCCGCGGCATCGGTACTGATGAATCTCCAAGTGCTTGCCGCCGCGATGATTGCCGGATGCCTGCTGCTCGTCAACCTGCTGAATCGTCAACCCGATGGTGGCGATCTGACTCTGCGCCGTCTGCGAACCAATGCGATCTTGCTCGCTGCGCTGGTGCTCATGTGGGCCGTCACTCTGGAAATAGACCGCATCGTCGAGCAAATGAATGCCGCCGGGACGCTCTTGTGGCCGCCGTGGCAGGCGAAGCAATTGGGCTGGACCATCGCCTGGACGCTCGCGATTGCCGGCGGCTTTGCGATTCTGCGCTGGCGCAACCCCGGCGCTTTGCCCAGTGAACCGTGGCCTCGCCTGCTGCCGCGCGGCCTGATGTTATTGGCGATCAAATATCTCACGATCGACACGGCGCTGTGGAGACTGCTGCGCACGCCGGCCAACGTCACGGTCCTGGCCAATCTGGAAGCTTCCGCGGGCGCGGTTGTGCTGGCATCGCTGGTGATGCTTTTTGTCCTGGGCCTGCCTGCCTCCGTGCGCGAGCAGGAACCGAAGATGCGTCGCATCGGCGGATTGCTCGCGTCACTGATTCTGTTGTGGACAGGCTCGATCGAGATCGACCGTTACTTCGCGGCCGTAGCCGTTTTCAACGGCGCGGTTCGCCCCGAGCAGGTGGCGCTCTCGATCTTCTGGTCGATGTTCGCCGTTGCCTGCGTGCTGCTGGGATTTCGCATCCGGGCAGCGGGACTTCGCTACTTCGGGCTGGCGCTGCTTGCGGTGACGTTGCTCAAGGTGGCGCTGATCGACATGAGCCAGGTGCAGGCGGGCTACCGCATCCTCTCTTTCCTGGGATTGGGCGCGCTGCTGCTGGGAACCTCCGTTCTCTACGGCAAACTCGGTCCGCGGCTGTTGCGCGAGGATGAAAGGCCCGATCCACAGGTGACGGGGTAAGTTGGGCGATGTTACAAAATGTTACACGGTGTTACGTTTTTTGGACCTCGCGTTGGTCTTCCCAGGAGAGCCGTTGTCAGGGCCAGTCCAGGGGCAACGATCACACCAAGTTGGGCCGGCAACTGGTTCGCGGTTATTGGCTCCGCGTTTCGCCTTTTAAGCATTGGTCGGCTGGGCTTCACTGCAATGAATTGTAGCGGCGAGAGGGCGCATTGTCAAGATAATTCTAGTAATATTCTGATTTATTTGGCGGGTCAATGAGGCGAAGGGGGGCGGAAGCGAAAACAAATTAAATATAGAATTTTGTCGAAACATTGTGTTTGTCAATATATTCTGCCTGCCGGCATTTCGTTCGGGGCTGTTAGTGAAAGGGGTACCGTGCGGATCGGGTCGTTTGCCTGGAAAACTTCTGTTTGGTTGTGCGGTGGCGGCCGGATCGCAGCCATCCGCTTCCAGCACCCGGCATCGGAATCCGATGTAAGGGATCACCGCGCAAAAGCGGGGGGCCATGTTAAATCTAAAAGTTTTATCCATCGTCCTTTCCTGTATTTGCACTCTCGTCCTTATTCCCGACGCTGACGCACAGGCTGCGACGACCAAACCGGTAAAGCCCAAGGCCGTATACATCGATCCAGACGCGCAGCACGATCAATTGGTTGCCGATCTGCAAAGTGGGGATGATTCTCGCGTTGCAACCGCATTGGCGGGCGTAAAGGCGTACGCGATGCACTATGACGGTCCACGACATGGCATCGGGGCCGAATTACGGGCATTGCAGATTCTTCTCGATGCCAAGCGATGTTCCGATCTGGACTCCATCGCCCTCGCCGAAATTTCCAAAAACCCCGGTTACTCCAAGGGCATCGCGGCGATGGAGAAAATAAGGGCACAGGCCTTCCTCTCCGCCGGCGACAGCGCATCGGCTCTTTCAACCGCCAAAACCTACTATGCCGTGGTGCCGCTGAAAATCACCGCCGATGCAATCGATCTGGTTGCTCTCTGCCTCGCCTCATCTCATCCCGATGATTCCACCATCGTGCAGCGGTTCAGGGACCAGCAAGTCGCCTGGGCGGCCAGTGCTCCAACTTCGCAACCGGACCAGACGCCCGCCGATGCGGCACTGGGCGATCCCATCCTGGCTGGGATTACGGTCGATCCCAAGCCGTTCGACTCTGCCGTCGCCGGCATCACTATCAGCAGTTACGCGCAGCTCGCCGCCAAGGGCAACCTCCTGCTTCTGGCCGGGCGATATGCCGACGCCCGCACGGTGTTCGAGAAGGCGGTTCCAGTCGCCCCCAGCGCGAATCTCGGCGAGGCGTATGAGAATGTCGCACGCGCCATCCGCGCCCAATCCGGCTGCGTCGCCCCCGCCAATGCATACATCCTCAGCATCCAGGCGGGCAAATGAACCACCCACGAAGCAAGCCTCTCGCCATCGCGGCAGCCCTCGCCGCCGTCGCGCTGGTTTCGGTGCTGATGATCTATTCCGTGCGCACCGTGGCGGGTCTCTTTGCCGAGCAGCAGCCCGCGAATTTTTCCCAGCTCTCCGAAGCGTCCAGCGACGGGCCCGCCGCGCCAGGGCGCCAAAATCGCCGGGCAGACGTGATCACCGCGCTGCCGGAAGTGGTCACCCTGCAGAGCCCCAGTCTTGGCGCGGCTTCCGTCCCCCGAAACGGCGGCGTGGTCCCCGGCCTCATTGCCGTCCCGGGCGCAGGGGCTTCGCAAGCCGGCGCGATGAAAGCAAATCCGAGGACCGACCTGGCCTTCGCGCTGCACCCCTCCATCAAATTCAAAGCCTGGGGCGCTGCCGCCTCTGATGCCGTGACCGGCTACGGACTGCACCTCGCCACCGTTGAGAATCCCGCGGATCAATCGGCTGCGACCCCGCCGCCGACCGCTCCCCGGTCAGCGACCCAGCAATTGATCGATGCGAACCTCCAGATGGAGACCGACCGCCATTCGGTATTGGCGATGTGCGAGGATCAGCAGGGCTGTCTTTGGGTGGCTGCGGAAGACAGCGTTCAACGGTTTTATCCGTCTGC
>Ga0302326_10033609_pt1 | contig 10187 bp, 7 predicted proteins | sample Palsa_T0_3_FD_202264 | JGI IMG/M metagenome (GOLD analysis project Ga0302326, IMG submission 202264) | Peat permafrost microbial communities from Stordalen Mire near Abisko, Sweden - Palsa_T0_3 | ecosystem: Environmental > Terrestrial > Soil > Palsa > Peat permafrost | place: Sweden: Abisko...
CCGGGCGATGCCCCCGCGACCCGCGGTTGACCCGCGTAGAGGAGATCGCGCGCGGCGCGGAACCGCGTCGCGCAGCCGTCGCCGGCAAGCGCGCGCCCGAAGCGCACGAGCGCGCCGCGCAGCTTGTCGTCGTTGATCGGGCCCGGCGCGCAGAGCGCCTTGGGCAGCGCTACCTCGACGAGCGACGGCCCGCGCCGCAAACGAAGCCGGCCGCGATCGTCGTCGATCTCCAGGATGTCGCCGGCCGCGCGCGAGCTGCCGAGCGCGGGATCGAATACGCGCCCGGGCTTGAGCTTGTGCTCCTGCGGCGGAAACGCGAACGTGAACACCTGGGAGCGTTTGAAGAGTTCGGGTTGCGCGTCGAGCGGGGTCAGCTCGCCGATCGCTTCGGAAACGTCGCTGAGTTCTTCCGGCAGCTTGTGTTCGAGGCGATCGAAGAATGCCCACCACGCGGGCTTCGCCTCGCGTTTGTGATAGACGAGCAATTGCGCCGCAAGCCAACGGGCGCGTTCTTCCGCGCTCGCGTGCTCCGGATCGATGCCGGCGGCGAGTTCGGCGGCGAGCCCCTCCAACTCCGCGTCGGCGTCGTCGCGGGTTTTGCCCGCGCCGAGCGCGCGCCAGGGAATCGTCGTCTCGAACGTTCGCTCCGCCTCCGCCTTCCGTTCGAGCAGCCAGCGATGCAGTTCGAGGGTCGAATAACAATCCTCGCGATTGTAGGTGACGATCTGCGCGAACTCATTGGGATCGCGCGATTCCAAGAAGCGCTCGTAGGCAACGACGGAACCCATTGCGCTCGTCACCTCATCACCTCGCGGGCCGCGGTAGAACTGCTCGATCTTCTTGAGCGAATAGCTCTCGTACGACGCGCGTAGCGCCTGGCGCACGACCTCGAAGAGATCGACCAGAACCCCGTCGCGCAGCAGCGTGTCCACCTGCTCCTCGCGGGTTCCGTGCTGGGTCGCAAGCCGCCGCAGGGCCGTCACTTCGTATGCGGCATAGTGGTAGACGTGCAGCGCGGGGCGCTCCGCGCGGCGCACGAAAACGAAATCGACGAAGCGTTCGAAGGCGTGTTTCTCGCCCGCGCGATCGTGGCCGGCGAAGGCGTCGAAGCGCCGTTCGCCCGCGCGTTCCCCGGCCACGCCGAAGAGATATTCGAGACCGCCGCCGTCGTAGAACGGGTCACCCTCCATATCGAAGTAGAGGTCGCCCGGATCCGGCGCGGGGAGCCGCGCGAAGCCCGCACCGTCGCTCGGGGTGAGCAATTCGTAGCGGGGCGCGTGCGCCTCGCGGGCGGCCAGTTGCAACGCGGCCTGCGAGCGCAGGCGCGCGAACGTCGCGCGCTCGAGCTTGCGCGGCTTGGCATCCTCGGGCGCGCTCGCAAGCTCGGCGACCGTCGCGATCCCGCCCGCGTGCAGCTTGACGATTTGGCTACGGCGCGAATTCGCAACCAAGCTGAGATCGTCGTCGGCGCGCCGGCGTGCGAGGCACTGGTCGCTCCAGCGGCAGCGCGCGCAGCGTGCGACGGGGTCGGGATACGTTACGGTCGGCGCTGCGAGCGCCGCGAGGAACCGTCGCTTGGCGGCGCGGTAGTACGGCATCACGTCGGCGGTCGCGAACGATTCGACGCGCCCGTCGCCGAGGATCGCGTGGACGCGCGCAGGCGGGGAGCCCGCGATGCGGGCGACCAGATCGGCGTACACGCACATTTGCAGCAGCGCCGACGGCTTCGCGGTGCGCGCGAGCTTGGCGTCCCAGACGTCGTAGTGATGGTCGCCGAGCCGCGACGCCCCGGGCGTCCGGATGAGAAAGTCGGCGATGCCGAGCCAGCCGTCGCCGGCAGGCGGCAGATCGAGGAGCACCGCGCCGTGAATCGCCGCCGCCCCGCGGCGCATTGCCGCTTCCGTCGCCCGCGCGGCGGCGACACGCCCCTCGAAGGTCGGTGCACGCGGGATCTCGACGACCTCGAGCCCCTGCGAGCGCAACAGCGCCAGGTGCGCAGCCTCGTGCGCATCGCCCTTGCGCGCGACCAGCCGGTCCTCTTCGGTCGGCGCCGGCACCGCGAGTTCGCCCGCAGCTGCTCGCCCGCCAAGGCTCGAGAGGTGGGCGCAATCGACGAAATCGACCAGATCGCCGGCCGAGAAAATCGTGCGGGTGCCGATGCGTTCCATGGGCAGATCATCGCATGCCGGTGTGCCAGCGTAGTGGCACGGCCGGAAAGCAAAGCCCGGCCGGCCGCCGATAACCTTAGCGATCATGCCTGACTGCCGCTCCGGTCTCCGGGTCGCCACCGCGGCCGTCGCCCTTCTCGTCCCGGGCGCGGCCCTTGGCGCTCCCGTCACCCCGGTCGTGCCGGCCGTTCCGCCCTGGCTCGTTATCGCGCCGGGAGCCGTGGCCCGGGTCGACATTGCCCCGTGGCTCGTGTCCGACGAACCGGAGGCCGCGCTCACGATTGGGGCGGACTCCTTGCGGCGTGATTTTTCGGCCGACGCGACCCGCCCGGACGACGTCCTCTACGAGCCGATCGGGGTGCGCGTGCGGGTCGTCCGGCTGCTCGCCGGCGGGCGGTTGGCCCTCGTTCACGGCCTGACGGGCCGCTTCCAGGGCTACGCCACCCGCTCGCGGCTGATCCCCGAGGTGCCGAGCGGCACGGTCCTCCTCGCCGCCGGCGGTTTCGGCGGCTTCGCCGACTTCTACCCGGCCCTCGACACGCCCGAGAGGCAGGCCGGGCGGCTCGCGACGGGCAGCCGGCTGGTCGCACTCGGCATCGGGGTCGCACCCTACGACCCCGACAGCGCCGACCTCGTGCGGGTGCGCGTGCGCGTGCTCGACGGGGACCTGCGCGGGCGTACCGGCTGGGTGGCGGTCGTGTACACGGGTCTCCCCGAACGCCGCCTCCCGGCAAGCGCCGAGGTAGCAGAAAAAGCGTGCGGCTGCCGCTTGATTCAGTTCCAGGATTCGGACCTATCCGGTGTGTCGGTCGACACGAAATTCCGCCGATAACGGAAATAATGGTCACTCAAGAACAGAGCGAACCGGACCTCGTCGTCCGCGAGGTTGTCCCCCCAAGCGACGTCACGCACGTCCGCTTCGGCGAAATCGACGGCCTACGCGCGCTCGCCGTCGGCGCCGCCGTCCTTTATGAAACCACGCGCTTCGCATCGCCCGCCGCGAGCTGGCCGCCGGCCGTCGCGCGAGTGTTCGCCGATGCGAGCCAGGGTATCTCGCTCTTCTTTCTTCTCTCGGGTTTCGTGCTCGCGTATCCCGCGCTCGCGACGTTACGCTCCGACGGCCGCACGTATCTCGACGTCGGTCGCTACATCGTCAAACGCCTGCTGCGTATCTATCCGGCCTACCTCGTGGTCCTCGCGCTCACGTTCGTCGTTCCGCCGCTCGCGGTGCAATACGGTCTGCCCGCACTCGCGGGTGGAACGTCGGGTCTTACCGGTCCCGTCTTCGTGCACAACCTTTTCTTCGTGGGCGACGGCCTCGGGAACGATGCCTTCCGCGCGCTCGCGCTCGAAGCGCGCTGGTTCGCGCTCTTTCCGCTCGCGCTGTTGCTGTGGGCCCGCTGGCCGCGCGTCTTTCTCTTTCTCGTGTTCGCGGCAGGCGCGACCGACCTCGCGCTTCCCGGCGCCCACGCGCTCGCGGTCGCGGCACTCGTTCCGTTCATGCTCGGCATCGTGGCGGCCGACGTCCGCGCGAGCCACCACCGCTTCGAACGCTTCGCCTTCGTTCTCGCCGGCGTAGCAGCGATCGCGGCACCGATCTGCGAGCGCACGATCGCGAGCTTCCCCGGTCCCGCCGGCGCGACGTCGGCGCTTCGCATCGATCCGCTCTGGACGCTTGCGCTGTTCGGATTGCTCGTCGCAGCGAACACATCGGGAATCGTGGAACGCATCCTGTCGCTCCGGCTGTTACGCCTGCTCGGCGTCGCGTCGTACGGCATCGCGCTCGTCGTCGTTCCCATTTCGAGCTTCATCGTGCGCCAGGTGATCGTTACGGTCGGCGCACCGACGGCCGTCGCGAACGCGGCGATCGTTTCGCTGCTCGCGGGCCTCGTCATCTGGCAAGTCGCCGACCGCTGGTTCGCCGAGGGAACGTTGCGGCGCGACGGAGCGGCGATCGCCGGTCCCTGGCTCAACGCGATCTTGCGACTCGTCCGCCTCGACCGCATAACGCTTCGAGGCCCGGCCGCGCACGCACGGCCTGCCGATGCCCAAGACGACGCGGTCGATACCGATTTCTACGCGCCGCCGCGCCGCGAGACGGGCAATCTCGGCGACCTCGCGATCGTCGCGACGCGGTCCGGTTCGCCCGAACAACTCGCGGCCGAAATACTCGAAACCAAACGCCGCCTTTCCGATCGTTCTTCGGCGATCTTCGCGGGTACCGACGACCAGCCGCAAACGCCCGAGCCGCCCCCTCCTCCGCCGCCCCCCGCGTTCGAAAAACCGGGCTTCTATCGCCGTAGCGCCCCCAGCAGTTCGGATGCGAAGCTTCCCGCCGCACACGCCGCGCCACAGCCGCTACGCACCGTTGCGCCGGCCGCCGCACCCGCAGCCGCGCCCGTGGCGCGGCCGGTGCAGGCAGCCCCCGCCGTCTATGAGGAGCCCGCGCCGATCAGCATTTCGTTCCAAGCTCCGGCCTACGAACACTTCCAACTTCAACCGGGCGCCGGCCCGCAAATTGCGGCGCCGTCGCAGGTGCAGAAGCCGTTGCCGACACGGCCCGTCTTCCCGCCCTCGCCGACGAACCGCGGACCAATAAAGATGCGCATCGGCGCCGCCCAGGCCCCCCACGCGCTCGCCAACGGAAACGGCAGATATCACACGGTGGACAGCTCCAATGGTTGAGCAAGACGATCTCGCCTCGGTCGAACTGCACTTTCGCGAACTGACGGAACAGGCGCTCGACGCCGCGCGCCGCCGCGCGGATTGTGAGGCCGCCGTGACCCGCGCGCGCGACGTGCTCGAAACGTCGCAACGCGACCTGCCGATCGCCGAACGCGACGCCAAGGAGCGCCGCCAATCGCAAAACGACGCGATCCGCGGCCGCGCCGAACTCGAGCACCGCTTGGCCGAACTGGTCGAGAGCGAAGATCTCACGCGCCAGCGCCGCCAGCAAGCGGACCAACGCGCGCAAGGTTTCCGCGCCGCGGCTGCGTTCGCGGCTGCCGGCCGGCTCGAAGCCGAAGGCGCCGGCGATCTCGAACGCGCCGAGCGCGAGCGCTTGGTCGAAGATCGCGCGACCCGCGAAGCGGTCACCGCCGAAACCCGCGCCGCCGAAGAGCTGGCCGAAGAAACGAAGATCAACCGCCACCGCACCGAGATCGAAACGCACGTCGAAGCGGAGCGCGCGCTCGAAGCGGAAATCGCCGCCGACCGCGCGGACGCCGAGACGCGCGTCACGGACTTGCGCGAGGCCATCGAAAGCGCGACCTTCGAGCTGCGCGAAGCCGAGGCCAACCTCGAACGGCTCGAAGCCGACCGCGAACGGCTCGTGCAAGAGCGCGCGCAGGCGGCCGAACAGCTGCGCGAAATCGGGCAGCGTGCGCGCGTGCAGATCGAGGCGCAGATCGCGGAGCTACGCGCGCAAGAGGCCGAGATTGCCGGCCGGCGTGAGGAACAAGAACGCTTGCTCGCAGTGTTGCTCGAGGCGGAGAAGCCGAGCGTTCTCGAACTCGAACCCGTTACGCCCCAAGCGGAACACCCGCCGAGCGAAACCCACGACGATACGGAGCACGGCAGCGCGCCGCAGGCCGCCGCCGAGGCGGGCACGCCGGAGCCCGCAACCGAACCGTCGGCTCCCGAACCGCATTTCTCGACCGTTACGTTCAGCGCGCTTCCGCCGCGCGAGGGCGTTCCCGCGCGACCGGCGCAAGGCGACTACGGCTCCGCGGACGATCGCTCGGGCGTTCGGTCCCTGATCGGCAACATCTTCACCCGCCGCAAGGCGGTCGAGGAACCGGTCGAAGACGAGGGTCCCACGATCGCCGAGCGCATCGCGCGCGACTTCGGCTTACTGGGCGCAAGCGACGACGAGGTGGAGGCCGAGGCGCACGCCGGGGAACCGCACGCCGGGGAAGCGCATGCCAGTGACGCGCACGCCGCAGAGCCGATGGCGGAGAAGGCCAGCTAGGCTTAGCGCGCTGCGGCGAGAACCGGTGCGGCGAGCGGCAGCACGAACGAGAATTCGCAGAAGTTTCCGACTTCGGAGTTCACCGTGATCTCGCCGCCGGAGTCGTCGACGACGCGCTGCTTGATCACGTTCATCCCCATCCCGCGGCCCGCGTGGACCGACGTCTTGTCCGCCGTCGAGAATGTGGGCGCGAAAATGAAGCTCGCAATCTCGGAATCGTCGACGTCGTTCGCCCGGTCGGGCGCGAGCAGGCCCGCCGCGAGCGCACGCACTTTGATCTTGTCGGCATCGAGGCCGCGCCCGTCGTCGCGGAAACTGAAAGCGAACGTGCCCGCCGGCGTGTCGGGCAGCGGGTGAAGGTCGATCGTCGCCACGCGCGGCTTCCCTGCGGCTTCCCGAACGGCGGGCGCTTCGATCCCGTGCGCCACGCTGTTGCGCGTGAGTTGGATGAGGACGTCCTTCACGATGAGCCGCTGGGCCGACGGTAGCTCGCGCGAGTCGAAGCCGTCGGCGTCGACGCGGACTTCCTTGCCGAGCGTCTTCGAGATCGACATCACGAGCGTGCGCAAGTCGGTCACGAGGTCGTCGCCGACTTCTTCACGGATCTCGGCCGCACGTTGAATGCCGACGAGCTTCACGCGCAGGCTCTGGAGGCTGTCGAGATCGCTGCGGAAGTCGGCGAGCGCGATCACCAGCGTTAGGAAATCGTCGCCGCCGAGTACGCCGCGTTCCTTGAGGTCGAGCACCTTCTGTTCGAATTCGTGCCCTTTGCTCTCGAAGTGCTCGAGCCGCAGCAACGACGCGTTGGCTTTGATGTTGTGGACGCGCCGCAGCACGACGTCGAGGCGCTGGCGCAAGAGCGCCGTCTGCCCGGTCGTGGCGGAGCTGAAATCCGAGGCCTTGAGCGCTTCGTCGACGGCGGCCAGTTCTTCGGTCGCGGTCTGGACGAAACCGTCGAGCGCGCGCGGCTCGACGTGCAGGATGCCGATCAGCAACTCGAACTGGCGAACCTTGTGACTTTCGGAATTGCGCAGGTGGCGCTCGAGCGCCGTGCGTTCGGTAACGTCTTCGACGGTCACGAGCACGCGTGAAATCTTCTTGGCTTCGATGATGCGCTTGAAAGTAAACGCCAGATAGCGCGTGAGGTGCGCACCGTCGGGACCCGTCACGTTCACTTCGACTTCGTCGAGCGGGTTGACTTTGAGTACCGTGCGCTCTTTCTTCGTTTCGTCGAAGAGCAGCGCGAGGTAGTCGCGCGAGATCCTGAACATCTTCTCGGAAAGCAGCCGCTGCAGAACGTTGACGAGATTCTCGTTGGCAACTTCGCTCTGGTGAAAGACCTCCTGCAACTCGTTCGCATACCGGCGCTGGATGAAATACGACGGATCGATCAGCATGAGGTGACCGTGGAGCGACGCGAGCACGGTCTCGCTTTGCCGGCGCTCGACTTCGAGTTCTTGGGCCCGGGCGACCAGTTGCACGTGTTCGCGCTCGAGGGCGCTCGCGGCACGGCGCTGGGCCAACAGCGGAAAGAGCAAGCCGCCGGCGACGAGGCCGAGGGCCGCGATCTCCACGGCGAAGCCGATCCAGGCCCACCCGGCGTGGCCGGAGCCGCGCGCGAGGGAGGTCAGGAAAAGGGCCGCGGCGAGGCCTAAGGCACCTCCGGCTGGAGCCGCCGCCCGGGTACCCGGTCCTAAAAAGTCCCTCATACCGCTAGTGATTCTATCGGCGGCAACTTCCGGAGTCCGCACGCCGTTTCGCGCCCAACGCTTCAGGGAACGAAATTTGTGACCATGGTCGAACTACGTGCACAGTATCGTGGCACGCCTCGTTCCGTGCGCGACGCGCGCAACGCGGTTCTCGACTACGCGCGTTTATGCGGGTTCGATTCGCAACTGACAGTCGATATCGCGCTGGCCGCCGGCGAGGCGTTGGCCAATGCGGTCGAGCACGGGAGCAAGGATCTCGGGTTCATCGGCCTGGTCTGCCGCTTCGACGACGGGGTGCTCACGGTGGAAATCCGGGATGAAGGCCCCGGCTTCGACGTTACCGCCGCCATGAAGCGCCGGCGCGAGGCGACTTCCGTGCGCGGATTCGGGATTACGATCATGCGAGCGCTGATGGACAGCGTCGACTACGAGCATCGCGGGACGCTCGTCCGGCTGCGCAAGCGGCTCAAAGCCGATGCCACGGCCGGCGGCGCGGATTCCCGAGAAGCCTAACGGCTAGCGGGCCGCCTCGGCCGTGGCTTCCGCGGCCGCCGCGTCGGCGTTCTCCGAGCACTCGTCGATGGCGGCGACCGTCTTCTCCTCGAGCAGCATCCTCGTGGCCAGCGCCTCGTCGCGCGCTTCGCCCGTCGGATCGCTCTCGAGGTTCGCGATCGCCTTCCCGTGTTCGAGCGCGGCCTCGCGCAACTCGTACACGGCCTTCACCGGATCCGCATCAATACTCGCCATGGCCGCACACGTTCCCCGCGAGGGAGCGCCCGCTCCTTCGGCGCCCCGGCTCACGGCGTGACCGCGCCGGCCAGCAGCGCGGCGTGCAACGCGACCCCGGCGAGACCGCCGATGAACGTACCGTTCAGGCGGATGAACTGCAAGTCCGGCCCCAACTCCAACTCGACCTTTTCGGTTACTTCGCGCGTGTCCCAGCGTTGCACGATGTTCTCGATCAGTTCCGCAAAGGTGTGCTGGAAATGGGCGAGCCCCGCATTGATGATTTTGATCAGGTTCGCGTTCATGCGATCGAGAAGCGCGCGATCGACCAGGATGCCCCGCGCGACGCGCGTCAGCACGTCGGCCAGCCACGCTTCGTTGGACGTCTCGGGACCGCTAGCCGGCGTCGTGACGCGGTTGCGAATCGAGCGCCACGCCGCGGCGACCGCCGACTCGACTTCGCGACCGTGGATGATCGCGGACTTCACGTCCTCGGCCTTCTTCGCAAGCTCCGGGTCGCGTTCGAGCTGCTCGGCCAGTTGCGCCAAATAACCGTCGAGCGCGATGCGCATCTCGTGATCGGGCGTGCGCCCGATCTCGTCGAGCAGATCGATCACGCCGTCGACCAGGCTATTCACGATATAGGTGTCGAGCCAGGGCGGCGTCAGCACCGACTTCTTCGCGAATCGCGCCTTCACGTAGCGGCGATTTTCGTTCAGCCAGTTCGTAACGACCGGGAGCAGGTCGCTCAGCAGCCGTTGATGGCGGCCGCGTTTGGTTGCGGTCGCGACGAGCGCGGCACCGGTCCGCGCGAAATCGAGGCGATCGATTTCTTCGGCCACGACGCGGCTGACGACGCGCTCGATGTCGGGTTCGTCGATGACCTCGATCACGAGCGGTACGTAGGCGCGCGAGGCGGCGACTGCCCGGCGGCTGTTGGCGGGGTCGGCGAACCAACGCATCACCGTCTCGGCGAGATCGAGTTCGATCAGTTTCCCGGCGATGTTTTCAGGCGTCAGAAAGTTCTGTTCCACGAACACGCCGAGTTGCGTGCCGATGCGATCCTTGTTGTGTGGGATGATCGCCGTGTGCGGCAACGGCACGCCGCCCGGATGGCGGAAGAGCGCCACGACCGCGAACCAATCGGCCAATCCTCCGACCAGCGCCGCTTCGGAGAACGCTTCGACCCACGCCAAGAGCGGGTATTGCGTTTTGAAACGCGCGGAGAGCGCGAATAGAACCGCCATGATCGGCAGCAAGCCCGTGGCGATGACTTTGATGCGGAGGAGCCGCGCGCGCTTGCGTTCGGTTTCGGCCGCATCCCACTGCAGCTGCAACCCCATGACGGCGGTCTTTAGGCCCTTCGCGGCGAAGCTCCCGCGTATGCTGACCGGTTCCGATTCCATCCGCTACAGCGGCCCATCGTTCGTCGCCGCCAACGGAATGAAGCTCGGCTACGACACGTTCGGAGACCCGGCCGACCCCGCACTCGTGTTGATCATGGGGCTCGCAACGCAGATGATCATGTGGGACGAAGACTTCTGCCGAGCGCTTGCCGCTCGGGGGCACTACGTCGTCCGTTTCGACAACCGCGACATCGGCCTCTCGACGCGG
>Ga0302326_10033610_pt1 | contig 10187 bp, 9 predicted proteins | sample Palsa_T0_3_FD_202264 | JGI IMG/M metagenome (GOLD analysis project Ga0302326, IMG submission 202264) | Peat permafrost microbial communities from Stordalen Mire near Abisko, Sweden - Palsa_T0_3 | ecosystem: Environmental > Terrestrial > Soil > Palsa > Peat permafrost | place: Sweden: Abisko...
GCGCCAGAGCCCGCACGTCGGGGTAGCGGTCCTCCGGCAGCTTGCGGAGGCAGCGCATGACCACCGCGCAGAGGTCCGGCGACAGCTCGGGACGGAGCTCATGGAGGGGGGTAGGCGCGTCGTTGAAGATCTTGGAGGCGACGTGCATCACGCTGTCCCCCACGAAGGGCGGACGGCCGGCGAGCACCTCGAACAGGATCGTCCCCAGCGACCAGATGTCGGCGCGCCCGTCGACGTCGTGCGCGCGGACCAGCTGCTCCGGGGGCGAGTAGATCGGCGACCCCACGAAGGACGACGTCGTCGTCAGCTGACCCTCGGCGCTGCCGGAGAGGAGCGCCTTGGAGATGCCGAAGTCGAGCACCTTGACGAGCGGCGACCCGTCCGGCCCCGCGGTGACGAAGAGGTTCGACGGCTTGAGATCGCGATGGATGATGCCGGCGGCGTGGGCCTCGGCGATCGCCTCGCAGGCCTGCAGCACGAAGGAGACCGCCTCTTCGGGAGGGAGCGTGCCGCGATCGGTGAGGGTCTGCGCGAGGTCCCTCCCCTCGAGGTACTCCATGACGATGTACGGCGCGCCCCCCGGCAGCTCGCCGACGTCGAGCACGCGCGCGACATGCTCGCCACGGATGGTGGCCGCCGCACGAGCCTCGCGGGTGAAGCGCGCCAGGGCGTTGGGGCTGGCCTCCGCCTCCGGGAGGAGCATCTTGATGGCCACCCGCTGCGCGAGCTGCTCGTGCATGGCCGCGACGACGACCCCCATCCCTCCGCGACCGAGCACACGCTCGACGCGGTACTTGTTCGCGACGAGCTCCCCGATCGCGATGGGCGGGGGCGGCGGCGTGGAGGACATCTCGCCAGGCGAAGGCTACACGCCGCGCGGGAGCGCGCAAGGTCACGTGGGGCGCTGTGATAGGGTGCGAACCAGCATGGATCGCCCGCGCGGTCTCGAGGTCGGGCTGCTTCTGGCCGCGGCGGTGCTCCTCGCGGGACCGGGCGCGGCCGCGCAGGCTCACGCCCCCAAGCCCAGGTCGCTCGCCCAGTCGCTGCCGCCGGACGCCCGGCGCGACTACGACGCCGGCAAGCTTCTCTTCGAGGACGGGGACTACGCGACCGCCCTCCTCAAGTACCAGGCGGCGTTCGATCAGACGCACGACCCGCGCCTCCTGTGGAACGTGGCCGTGTGCCAGAAGGACCTCCGGCACTACGCCAAGGCGGCGGCGACGCTCGGGCGCTACCTCACGGAAGGGGGTGACCTTCTCTCGCCGTCGGACCGGCACGACGCGCAGGATCTCGCGCGCGCCATCGCGCCGTTCGCCGTGCCGACCACCATCCAGGTCTCCGAGCCGGACACGCAGATCTGGGTCGACGACGCCCTCGTCGGGCGCTCGCCGCTCACCGGGACGGTCGCGCTCGACATGGGCCAGCGCCGGGTCCGTGCGAAGAAGGACGGCTACCGCCTCTTCGACCGGGAGTTTCCCGTCGGCGGCAGCGCGGCGACGACGATCGAGGTCACGCTGGAGCGGCAGGGAGGGCACCTCCAGCTGAACGTGCCCGCGGACGCGACGGTGTGGCTCGACGAACGGGAGGCCGGGCACGGGCCGCGCCTCGAGCTCGATCTGCCGGTGGGGGCGCACGCGATGCGGCTCGTCGCGCCGCGGATGCGACCTTTGCAGACCGACGTCGTGGTGGAGGACGGGAAGTCTCGCGCGGTCGATCTGGCGCTCGAGCCCGAGGCGGCGCCGGTGTCCGAGATCCACGTCGCGGTCACCTGCGAGGGACCCGACCCTCTCCCGCAGGATGCCCTGGCGGTCTTCTTCGACGACGCGACCGAGTCTGCCCTGCCGCTCGGCGCGCGGATCCGGCGCGAGCCGGGACACGAGGTCGTCGCGTACGTCGCGTACCGCGTCGCGCCGGGGCACCACCTCGTCCACGTCGCCGCGCCGCACTGCGAAGCGCAGGACGCGTCGGTCGACGCGCCGGAGGGGGGAGTGTCCGACGTGAGAGGCTCGCTCGCCCCGGCGAATCACTGGCTCGAGGGGAGCCCCGCGGGCAGCCCCGACGGCTGGCGCCTCTCGGCGGGGCTCATCGAGAGCTCGACCACGTTCAACAGCTACCAGAACTTCTTCTCGACGAACCCCGGCTCCCTCGGCAACATCGGGGCAACGCTGGTGGGACCCGCCGCCACTGCCGGGTTGCAGGGGCGATGGCTGACGGCGCTGCTGGAGGCGCGCTTCCAGGTCACCCGGATCACCGGGAACGCCCCGATGGCCACGGGGTCGACCTCCGCGCAGCTGACAGCCTACGACTCGACGCTCTCGCAGTGGAGCATCGGCGTGCGCCCCGGGGTGCGCGTGCCCCTCGTCGTGGCTGCGCTGAGCACCGGGTTCGGGCTGCACTTCGGCCAGTTCTTCTTCGCGCCCGATACGGCGGGCAGCTCGAAGGCGGGCAGCTACTTCAGCGCGTCCTACTGGGGCGCGCTCGACGCCCAGCCGTTCTGCGAGTGGGGCCTGCAGGCCGGCGTCTCGTACAGCTACGACAACTACGGCGTCGGCAACGGCGGCGCCGGCAACGACGGGGTCACGTCCCTCTGGCTGCACGCGATCTACACGCCCAACACGACCTGCACGAAGCGGCGCGCGGGCCTCTTCCGCATCGAGGGGACGAACCGCTTGTGAGCGTGTCGCTCCGGGTCAACGAATTGGCGTTCGCGGTCAACGGCGCCTGGCGAGGCGGCGTGACATCGTCCTGAAAGTGGGATGACGGAGCACGAGATACGACTCGCCGCCGCTGCCTATGATCGTGGCCGAGACGGCCCACGATGCGCCGGCGATCGGACGGTGTTCGTCGGCGTGGAGCCGATGAGCCGCACGATCCTCTGCGACCTCACGCTCGACGGGGATCCCCCGGAGCCGCTAGGGCGCGCGGTCGCCGAGACGCTCGCCGTCCTCCGCGTGACGTGGATCGCGCTGCTCAGATGCGAGGACGGCCCGGACCGCCGCTGGCTCGACGCCGTCCACGCGGCGATGCAGTGCGAGCTCGTCGCCACGGAATGGACGTGGGGGGGCGGCCTGGGAGACGGCCACGCCATGGCGCGCACCCTGGTTCGACGCTGCGAGCGGCACCGTGCAGCGCTGGCGGCGCCCCCTCCGCTCGGGCTCGGCCTGCTGCTCCCCCGGGACGGGCGGGCGAACGAGGCGCCGGCGGGGCGTCTCGCCGAGGCGTGGGGAGCGCTGGCACGCGAGCTCGTCGGCGCCGACCGGGCGCGTGCGGCGCAGCTCCGCGAGGACGCGGACGATGCCATCGGAGCCTGGCGTCTCGGCGAGGTCGAAGCCGTCGAGGCGGCGGCGGCCATCGAGGCGGCGATCGGTCCCGCCGTGTCGGTGCGCCGGGTCGTGGCCGAGGAGCTCCCCGCGCTACGCGCCGCCAGCTGACTCCGGGTACGCTCCGGGGCGTGCGTCCCAAGGGGATGGTCGCCGTCGCGTTCCTCCGCGCGCTGCTCGATCGAGCCGGCGTCGCGGGCGTGGACGCGAGCGGCGTCCTCCACGCGATCGGCGTCACGCGGGCGACGCTCGTCGACGTCAACGGCTGGGTGCCGGTCGACGCCATGGCGAGGGCGTGGGTCCTCGCGTCCGAGCAGGCCGGCGGCGCCGACTTCGGGCTGCACGCCGCGGAGACCCTGCCCATGGGCGTCTACGGCGTCCTCGAGTTCGCGACGATGAGCAGCCCCGACATCGGCGAGACGCTTCAGCGCGTGGCCCGCTATTACCGCCTGATGGGCGCGATGAGCGAGCTCGGGCTGGAGGTCGGCTCTGCGGGCGGGCGCGTCACGCTGCTCCCCGTCGTCTCCATCGAGCCGGCTGCGCTGCGCCACTACCACGAGTACACGTTCGCCTTCCTCGTCACGCGGGGACGGATGCTCGGCGGCGAGCGGGTCGCTCCGTCGGAGGTGCGCTTCATGCACCCCGAGCCGCCGACGGGGACCGGGGAGCATACGCGCATCTTCCGCGCCCCCGTGCGCTTCGGCCAGCCGATGAACGAGCTCTACGTGCCGCGCGCCGTGATGGAGATCCCTCTCCGCGCGGCCGATCCGGCGTCGTCCGCCATCCTGTCGAGGACGGGGGAGACGATGCTGGCGGCGGATGCCGGGGATGCGCTCGAACGCGTACGCACGGCGGCGAGCGCGGCGATCGACGCGGGCGACGCGCGCCTGGAGCTCATCGCGCGACGGCTGGGCGTCGGGGCGCGGACGCTCCAGCGCCGCCTGGGCGCCCACGGCACGACGTATGCCCGCATCCTCGACGAGGTGAGGCGAGAGAAGGCGCAGCGCTGGGTCGAGCAAGGGACGATGAGCCTGGGCGAGATCGCCTTCGGCCTGGGTTTCTCGGAGCCCAGCGCCTTCCACCGGGCGTTCAAGCGATGGACGGGACGCACCCCCCGCGACTACCGCGGCGCGAGCAGCTGAGGCTCGCTATCGCCGTAGCGCGGAACGCAGCATGAACGTCAGCTGCTCTCGCGCCGCCTTCACGCCGAGCCCCATCTCGCCGCGCAGCACGTCCCACGCGCGACCCGAGCTGACCAGGGCCACCGCGCGCTCCACCGCCGTCGATTCGCCGCTCGCCGCGATCTCCGCCGCGAACACGCCGGAGGTCTCTTTGCGCCGCTCCTTCGCCGCGTCCTCGAGGGCGCGCGCGACCGCGGGCGAACGACCGAGCACGACGGCCGCGGCGCGGCGCATGGCGGCCGAGGCCTCGAGCGACCGGGCGCGCGCGACGACGAAGGCCTCGAGGCGCTCGTCGAACGAGCCGTGTCGCGCCACCGGCGTGTGCGCGAGGCGCTCGGTGTGATGCTGGGCGACGGCGAGCAGGAGCTCCTCGCGCGAGGCGAAGTGCTGCGCGATGGAGCGGACCGCCACTCCGGCGCGCTCGGCGATCTGCGCCGCGGTCGGCTCGATGCGCCCCTCGTCCAGGAGATCGGTCAACGCAGCCACGATGGCGGCCCGCGTTCGCTTCGTGCGTTCGCGTCGACCGTCGACCTTCGTTGGCTCGGTCACGATCGGCTCGTCCGCCGGGCGCGCCGCTTCGGACGCGCTCCCCCGCCCGCGCCGCGCCCGTCCCACAGCGCGATCCCGCCGAGCAGGCCGGCGACGTTGGACGTGATGCGGACGTGCTCGGGCAGCTCGAGCTTCAGGTGCTTGGCGTTTCCGCCACCCAGGTAGATCCGATCCGGGTTCCACACCGGCTCGATCTGCGCGAGCGCCCTGGCCACGTGCCGGTTCCACTTGCGCTTGCCATCGCGCTCGAGGGCGGCCGCTCCGAGCAGCTCCTCGTAGGTCTTTCCCTTGCGGAACGGGTGGTGCGCCAGCTCCAGGTTGGGGATGTAAGTCCCCTCGTAGAAGAGCGCGCACCCCATCCCCGTCCCGAGCGTGAGGACCATCTCCAGCCCCTTGCCCTCGATGACACCGAAGCCCTGGACGCCCGCGTCGTTCAGCGCGTGCGCCGGCTTCCCCAGCCGCTTCGCGAGCGCGTCGGCGAGCGGGTAGTTCTGCCAGGCGGTGTGCAGGTTCGGAGCCGTCTTGACGACCCCGTGAAAGACGACTCCCGGGAAGCCAGCCGAGATCCGGTCGAACGGCGCGAGCGGCGCGACGAGCAGCTGAAGGGCCCGCAGCACGGCCGCCGGCGTCGCCGGCCGCGGGGTCTCGACGCGAGCACGGTCGGTCACCGGCTTGCCGCGCGCGTCGATGACGAGTGCCTTGAGCCCGGTGCCTCCGATGTCGATGGCGAGCGTGCGCATGGGGGCATGCTAGCCGCATCGGTGGCGACGGGATCACCCGGACTTTCGCCAGACCGTCGCGAGCCACGGTTGCTGGCTCCGGGGCTTTCCGGCCGGCCGGTAGTAGTGCTCGATCTCGACGAATCCGGCGCGGGTGACGTGGGCGCGCCAGGTCTCGAGCGTGTGAAAGGTGCCGTAGCGCTCTCCGGAGAACCCCTCGGTGTCCTGGCCGTGCGGGTTCGACGAGAACAGCACGCCCCCGTCCACGAGCGCGTCGCGCAGCTCGCCGAGGACGCGCGGGAGCTCCTGGGCGGGGACGTGGAAGAGCGAAGCGTTCGCGAAGACGCCGTGAAAGCGCGCCGCCGCCAGCGAGAGCCCGAGGAAGCTCTGGTGAAGGACCTCGCAGCCGGTCGCGGCGCGCGCCATCTCGACGAAGCTCGCGGAGCCGTCGAGGCCCACGGCCTCGTGCCCGAGCGACCGAAAGTACGCGAGATCGCGGCCGGGACCGCAGCCGAGGTCGAGCAGCACGAAGGGCGGAGGGCCCACGATCGCGCCGAGGAACGCCGCGTAGTTCTGCGACACGTCGTGGTCCCGCGTCCCCTCGCGGAAAGAGACCGCCGAGGCGTCGTAGTGGGCGACGGTGCGGGAGGAGAGCTCGTCGAGCTCGGAAGCCGTGTGCTTGCGCAACGCCCGGGCCTCAGGGGGGCGCGGCGGGAGCTGCGCCCGGTGGAGCCGGCGCGGTGGGGAACCGCGTATGCGCGTCGCGAAAGAACCGCGCGAGCTGGTCGCACCCGACGACGTTGTCCACCGCGCCGGCCGCGAGCGCCATCATGTCGAACTGCGGGTTCATGGGCTGGCTGCTCGACGCCGAGAACGCGGACATCTCCGCGTCGACCAGCGCGCAGTCCTTCGCCGCCGATGCGAACCCCGCGCCGGCCGCGCTGAGGTCGACCCCGCCGAAGAAGCCGTTCGCCGCGTCGTCCTTGCGCAGGGAGAACGTCAACCGGGCGACGGCCTTGGCCGCGAGTCGGTCGGGATGCCGGGGCGCGACGCCGGCGATGTGGACGTCGATGGCGTAGTCGTAGGCCTCGGACCCGTCGCGCACCACCTGCACGCCGTACGACCGCAGCCGCTGGCGGACGATGCGCACGGCGTCGTTCTGGGCGTCGCCCGGCACGCAGGCGGCGTTCTTGAGGTCCTCCGACTCGAGGGTGCCCTCGACCGACGTGTACCCGCACCGCTCGGCGCCTCGCGCGTCGTCCGACGCGGTCCGCACGAAGACCTTCAGCTGCCGGTACGCGTCCCCCGGGACGTTCTGCAGGGGCCGCATCTCGGACGACTCGCTCATCACGCCGTCCACGCGGATCGCGGTGTGCCCGCAGCCCGCCTGTGCGAGCAACGCCAGCGAGACCAGCGAGACCAACCTACCGACGAAGAGACGCATCGTGCTTGGATCCCGGGATGGTAGCGTGGGACGGGCGTGCAGCCCGACGCAGGCGAGAAAGGTTACCTCACGGACGTCGCCTACGTGCGCCAGTTCTCCAAGGAGCTCGCCCCGCTCGCCCTCCGCGCGGCCGCGGCGCTCAACGGCTTCACCCCACCGCCGGCGGAGGACTTCGACTACTGCGAGCTCGGGTGCGGCACCGGCGACACGACGAACACGCTCGCCGCCGCGTACCCTCGCGCGCGCTTCGTGGGCGTCGACTTCAACCCCGAGCACGTCACGTTCGCGCGTGGCCTGGCCGCACGGGGTGGCCTCGGCAACGCGACCTTCGTCGAGCGGGACTTCGCCGAGCTCGCGAGCGAATCGCTGCCGGACTTCGACTACGTCTGCGCCCACGGCGTCCTCAGCTGGATCGCCCCCGAGACGCGCAGCGCGCTCCTCGACTTCGCGGCGGCGCGGCTCAAGCCCGGAGGTATTCTCTACGTCACCTACAACGCTCTGCCGGGGTGGGCGGCAGTCGAGCCGCTCCGGCGGCTGATGCTCGACGCGTCGGCCGGCGTGCCAGGGAGCAGCCTCGATCGCGCGCGCCACGGGGTGGGGGTCGCGAGCCTGCTGTGCGAGGCCGGCGCGGAGTACTTCGCGAGCAACCCCGCCGCGAAGGAGATGCTGGAGACGACGTTGAAGATGGGTCTCCCGTATGCGGCGCACGAGTACTTCGGCGCCCACTGGCAGCCGATGTACTTCGCCGACGTCGCGGCGGAGATGACGAAGAGGGACCTCGGCTTCATCGGCCAGCTTCCGCTCTATCTCAACTACCGCGATCTCACGATTCCTCCGTCGGCCATGGGTCTCTTCCGGCAAGTGAGCGACCGCGCGTCGTTCGAGAGCCTGAAGGACTTCGCCATCAACGAGTTTTTCCGTGGCGACGTCTACGTCAAGGGCTCCTCCCCGCGCGACGAGGCCACCACCCGCGCCTACCTGGAGACGACGCGGTTCGGCACGCTGACGACGTCGGAGCACGTGAAGCGTGAGGTTCACCTCCGTCACCACGTCTTGCGCTTCGAGGGGCCGCTCTTCGACGTGCTCATCGGGCGGCTCGCCGGGAGCGCCGCCACCTTGCAGGAGCTCCTCGGGGATCCGGCGGTCGCGGAGCACGGGGCGGAGGCGCTGAGGCCAGCGGTCCTCCGGCTCTTGCTGGGCGAGCAGGTCGCGCCGATGCAGGCCGGTCCCCACGACGTCCCCTGGGAGTATAACCGCAGGATCCTCGAGCAGCGGCTCTCGACCAGGGACCCGGTCGTCCTCGCCGCCCCGGTCGCGGGCACCGGCGTCGTCATCCCGACGCTGCAGGCCGTCGCGCTCCGCCTGATGACCGGGGTGGATCCGGCTGACCGTCCGGCATGGATCCGGGCGTTCGTGGCGCGTCAGCCCATGCGGCTCAGGGTGGGCGATCGAGCCGTGGAGACCGAGGACGAGCAGGCGCGCGTCCTCGGCGAGGAGCTGGAGAAGTTCCGCGCCGACCGCCTGCCGAAGCTCGTCGCCCTGGGCGTGGTGCCCTGATCGACGCGGCGATCTCAGAAGCGCCCGGCCAGGGAGACCGTCCAGCCGCGTTCGCCGGCTTCGCCGCCGGCGGGCTGCACGCCGACCACGGGCTGGTAGCGGCGCACCTCGTCGAGGTAGCGGGACGCGCGCCCGTCGTTGAGTGTGTCGATGACGAAGAAAGGCAGCGCGAGCGACGCGACGCCGAGGCCCGCTCCTTTCCACGCGTCCCGGTTCGCCGCCAGCCCGTACGCGGCGACCCCGGCTCCGCCCAGCGTGAGCGCGAGCTCGACGGAGCGGTAGACGACGAAGCGCGACGAGGTGCCGCGGAGGTGGTCGAGCTCCTCCGCACGGTACGCGGCCGGGTCCCGCGCCAGCACGGCGCCGTAGTGATCGATCTCGCCGCCGACCTGGAATGCATAGAAGACGGCGCCCACCGTCTCGAGGCCGCCCATCACGAGCCACGGCCACCCGAGCCCTCGCGCGAAGTCCGAGTCGCGAGTGACGAGATAACCGCCGCCTGCCGCCGCCGCCGCGCCCATCCCGCCGACCACGTACGCCGAGACTCTCTCGCCGCCGTAGTAGCCATGGAGATCGCCCTGGACGTCGTCCGCATGCGCGGCCGTGCCCCACGCCGTCGCGGCCGCAGCCAAGGTCACGGCGACGACTCGAGCGGCGGACCTCACGACCCCGCCGTCACCGCGGCCGGCAGCTGCGGAGACGCCGACCGCTTGTGGAGGCCGAACACCCGTCGGAAGAGCGCGTCCGTCAGCCACGTCGGCACGAGCGGCAACAGAGCGAGCGGGATCGCCAGGAACCAGGGGGCCACGTAGCGGGCCCGCGGCCAGCGCGAGCCGATGGCGCTCTCCACGGCGCGCGCGACATGCTCGGGACCGAACGACGCGCGATCCGAGGCCGAGCGTATCCCTCCCGCCCGTGCATACGAGGCAGCGTAGGGCGAGGCCTCCTGCGTGGCCGGGAGCGAGCCGAAGGCCCGCTCCGAGAACTGGGAGCGGATCGGCCCGGGCTCCACGAGCGCGACGTGCACCCCGAAGGACCAGAGCTCGGCGCGCAGCGCGTCGGACAGCGCCTCGAGGGCGTACTTCGACGCGTGGTAGGCGCCGAAGAACGGGAACGTGACGCGTCCCCCGACGCTGCTGACGTTGACGATCCAGCCGCGGCCGCGCGCGAGCATCTCCGGGACGAAAGCGCGCGTCACGGCCATGAGGCCGAACACGTTGGTGTCGAACTGCTCGCGCAAGGTCGCGTCGCTCACCTCGAGCAACGGGCCTCCCTGTCCGTAGCCTGCGTTGTTGACGATGACGTCGACGCCATGCCCGGCGGTCTGCGCGCGTACGGCGGCGACCGCAGCGCGGATGCTCTCGGCCGACGTGACGTCGAGCACGAGGGGGGAGAGCGTGTGGCCGAGGGAGGATGC